>Ga0070693_100000818_pt1 | contig 13801 bp, 29 predicted proteins | sample KBSK1103metaG_FD_65472 | JGI IMG/M metagenome (GOLD analysis project Ga0070693, IMG submission 65472) | Corn, switchgrass and miscanthus rhizosphere microbial communities from Kellogg Biological Station, Michigan, USA - KBS K1-10-3 metaG | ecosystem: Host-associated > Plants > Roots >...
CGCTGGTCATGTCGCGTGCGAACGTGGGCGGCGACGTCAACGTGACGTCAACCGACTACGGCTCGGTAAGCAAGGCTTTCGACTTCGCCAAAGACCTGGCGGCAGGCGCGGCGAACGAGTCAGCCGCAAGTGAAGCAAGCGTAAGCAAAATGGCGACGTCGGCGCTTCAGTCCGTGCAATCGGCCTATCAAGATTCAACCGGCGCCATCGCGGCGGCCTACGAAACGTCGAAGGCCGGAGAGCAAAAAGTCATGGTCGTGGCGGCGCTGGTCGTCGTCGCAATCGTCGCAGTCAAAGTGATGGGAAAAAGCGCATGAGTTACCAAAAAATTCCGCTCCTGGCGGGCGTACCGTTCCGGCTCGATATCCCCGGCAACCTGCTGCTGATCGATTCGCCAGGCGCGGCGGGCGGCGTGGACGTTGCGGTGATCGTCAACGGCACCCCAAGCACGACGATGGAAAACCGCAAGGGCGGTTTCCGCAAGGTCGGCGCGTTTGAGGGCGTTATTTTAACGGTCGCCGTCAACTCGACAGTGAGCATTTTCCTGTCGATGCAAGATGTGAACCTGGGCACGAATCAGCTTGAGATTTCCAACTCGGCGGCAAACCCGGTCAACGTGCTTTTTGCGGGCACGGTCGCGCCGGTCGTAGGAACGATTACCAACACCGATCCGCAAGCAATTCCGATGAAACCGCAAATTGGTGCGGTGTTCGATGTGCGCGCCGGCCTGGCGGCGGCTGTCGCTAACGTGGCGCCGGCTGCGATTACGGCGGCCGCGTCGGTCGTGCTGACCGCGAGCGGAACGCGGCGTGGCTTCCGTGTAAAGAACGTCGGCGCGAATCCTGTGGCAATCGGTGGCGCGGGCATCGTGTACGCGAGCGCCGTTGTGCTGATCCAGCCGGGAGAAACGTGGAGTGAGGTCGATGCGCCAGGCGCTGCATGGTCCGCAATCTGCGATGCCGCGCTCACTTCCACGCTCAACATTCAAACGATGGCATAGACATGAAAAAATTCCTCTTTTCCGTATTGGCGGCGCTGGCGATCCTGGGAGGCTGCGCGCCGTCCTACGCTGCGTCGGGTTCGGGCATTCTCGACAAGCTGTTTGTGCAGGCCGGAACCGGCGCGACGGCGCGCACCTATGCCAGCAAGGCACAGGAGGCGGTTAGCGTCAAGGATTTTGGCGCCGTGGGTGATGGCGTGGTCAACGATCAGCCGGCGATTCAAAAGGCCATCGATACAGGCAAGGGCGTGTTCTTCCCAAATGGCGTTTATCGGGTGAATAGCTTTCTGCTCTCTAGCACGGTGGGGCAGCGGTTAACGGGCGAATCGCTGCAGAACGTCTATCTGACGACGGCGGCAGGCTCGACGCATGATATTTTGCGGATGGCCGGGGCGCTGTCGGAAGTGAGCGGAATTCTGTTCAGGCCAGGCGCGGCAGCAAACATCTGCATCCGCGTCTACGGGCCATCGGTCACAGTCAAGGGCAACCGCTTTTTGGCGGCGGTGGACGGGTCGGGAACGGCGTTGTTGTTGACGGATCAGAATCCGCTAGGCGGAACAATCGCAGGCGCCTATACGCACACTATCGAAAACAACCATTTTGGCGCGACGGGGTATGTGTTCGCGATGGACATTGATGAAAGTAGTGTCGGCGGAATCACGGCGACAAAATTTATTAAGAACAAGCATTTGAGCAATGCGCCGATCAGGATCACGACGGGTGGCGGCAATACCTATTTCGGAAACCTGTTTCAGTCGGCAACCGGCACCATTGGCACCAAGGTTGGCAACGGGATCGACCTGGGCGCGAACGTGTACGGGGAAATGATCACGGGGAATTATTTTGAGCGTTACACAAACGCGATTCTGACGCGGGCGGCGCTCAATACATACCAGTCGTTCAACTCGACCGGCAACCATTTCGACAACAACGCGGCGGCGCACGGCGCCACGATCTATTCCAACTATCTTGCCGACGATACCGTGGCACTGCGGGAATTCAAGAACGGATGGACGGATCTATATTCGAGCCAGGCGACGCGGGTTTTCAATGGCGCATCGGGCGGAACGGTGCTGCTCACGCTGGACGAAGCGAACAAGGCCATCAGCACAAACAAGCGATATTCAGCGGTGACAGCGTTGAACTACAGCGCGAACTCGCAAACGCAAACGCCGACGTCCGAGCACGCGATTATCTCGGGCGCTGGAGCGGCGCGTACAGGCTGTGTTTTGGGGGTCGCTGGTGTGCAGGATGGGCAGAGGGTAACGCTCCTTGGCGTGTCGTGGGCGGTCACGCTGACGAGCACAAACGTTCGGTTTGCATCGGGCGCGGCATCGGCAATTTTCGGCTCGACTGCAGGGCAAGTGCAGTCAATGGAATTGGTGTACTACGCGGCTGGGGCGACATGGTACGAAATCAATCGAACCATCTACTGATGAAAAATAACGCGCTCCTGCTGGTGGTCATGGCGGGCGCAGCATTGCTGCTGCTGCCTAAGCCAGTACCGCCAGAAGATGCGGATGATGAACCGGACTATGAGCCGGCAACGGTAATCGACGAAGTGATGGGCCAAGCTCAGGAAGTGATTGAAGACATGACGACTACCGAAAGCCCGGATGTACAGCAGCAGAACGTGCAAGCCTTCCTGTGGATGCTGCGCGTGAGCGAGGGCACGGACGGACCGAACGGCTACCGAACGATCGTAGGAGGCTCGCTGTTCGACAATATGGCCGACCATCCGCGCATCAAGATCAGCCTGCCGAAGCTGGGCATCAAGTCCAGCGCGGCAGGGGCCTTCCAGATCATCATGCGCACATGGGACGGCGTGCGCGACAAGCTCGACTTGCCGGACTTCTCGGAGGCGTCACAGAACGCGGCGGCGGTCGAACTGATCAGCCAGCGCGGCGCGCTCGCAGACGTCAAGGCAGGGCGCTTCGCGGTCGCCGTGGACAAGTGCAAAAAGGAATGGGCAAGCCTGCCAGGCGCGGGCTACGGCCAGCACGAAAACAATCTGGCGCGGCTGCAAAGCGCCTACACGGTGGCCGGGGGTTATCTCGCATGAACAAGGAATCGTTACAACACCTGGCGATGGGCGCGGCCCTGGTGCTGCTCGCATACGCGGCCTACAGCCATTTCAAAACGCCCGCGCCTGTCGCCAAAGCGGCACCGCGGAACACGGGTGTTGTGGGGCCGATGCCGGGCCGGTTGCCCGACGTTCAGCCGGAATATACCGGCTCGGCCCTGACGCGCCTTGACGATCTGCTGACCGGCACGACAACCGATATTGGCGCCTTTGAAGGTCGCAACTACATGGATGAAATGGACGATGACGCACAGCCGGAAATCAGTCCTGTAATTCTGCCTGGGCGCATTCGATGGTAAAAAAATATCTGATGATGGGCGCGCTTGTCGCTGGGCTCATTTACTGCTCGGCGCTGTACCGCCTGCACGCGACGGCAGCAAAAAATCCTGTTGAGGTTCCGTGATGGAAGCAAAAAATTATATGGTGATCGGCGCGGCGGTGGCCGGCCTGGCGCTGGCGTACATGGCCTACAAGGGCGCCGGCAAGGTGGTCGACAAAGTCACTGACATGGCCGGTGACGCGCTGCACGCAATCAACCCGCTGAACGATAACAACGTCATCAGCCAGGGGTCGGATGCTGTGTATCAGGCGCTGGGCGGCAAGACCGATCCAGGCACCGATTTGTATTGGCTGCTGCACGATGGCGGCGCGGTGGATAAGGGCGTGGACCTGTTCATGCCGAACAAAGAAGGCAGCATCGTGCAGACGGTAATCAGGGCGCCGGGGGCGGCAGGCGATTACCTGGGCGCCACGGCATACGACAACGTGCAGGACTTGAAAAAATGGCTTGGAGAGTGGTTTTAAAATGAAGAGTCCGAAAATTCCAAAGGTGATCTCTGAGATCATCCCGCCGCCAACGGCGGTGCTGCGCGAGGGCTTGATTGTCCTGGGCGGCGTGCTGATCGCGGCCTACGTGATCAGCAAATTCCCATCGGTGCAAAAGTTCGTCATGGCGAACAGCGTCAAGGTCGAAACGAAAGACGGCGAGGTGTTATTTTGAACGTTACCGACTTTGGCGGCGCCGGGGCCGTGGCCGATCTGGTCAAGAGCGTGATTGGCCGCATCTGGCCTGATCCTGCGGCGCAAGGCGCGGCACAGCTGGAACTCGCGAAGCTGGCCATGTCGGGCGAACTGGCGCGCATGACGAACGATTCGGGCTTGATGCTGGCGCAGATCGGCGTCAACAAAGCGGAGGCCGAATCCGAGGGCAATTTCAAGGGTGGATGGCGCCCGTTCATCGGCTGGGTGTGCGGCGCGTCGCTGGCCTGGAACTTCATTGCAAGGCCCGGCGTGATGGCTGTGGCGGCGCTGAGCGGCCATCCTGTCACGCTGCCGCCTGTGGAGATCGAGCAGCTACTGGTGATCCTGGGCGGCATGCTGGGCATGTCCGGTATGCGGACGGTCGAAAAGCTGCAGGGCAAGCAATAATGGCCGACCTGACCGCGATCATTGAAGTGCTGCCGATCCTGAATGTCTTGATCATTCCGGCCCTGGTGTTCGTCGTTCGGATAGATCGGCGCATGGGGCAGATTGACGTCCTGGCGGCGGTCAACGAAAAGCGTATCGAAAAGCTGGAGGCCGAGCAGGACAGAATGCGCGAAAAGCTGGTGCAGATCGAATACTCGACGCGCCACGCCTAGCGTTAAAATAACGTAGAAAAGCCCGCCTAGCCGTGGGCTTTTTTCACGGCTGCAATTTCGGGCGCGGCCAGCGGCGGCGGCTCGGCCAGGAAGCGCGCTCCGGCGTCAACGACGACGCCAGCGGCCACCGTGCCGAGCCTGGCCGCTACCTGGCGCCCGGTGATCTGGTAGGCGGTGTTGTTGTGTTCCATCTGCTGTAGGCGCATCAGTTCGGGCACCCAAAACGGCACACGGGCGGCGCCCGACAGCCAATCGCGGACGGATCGTTCTGACCGGCGCAACGCCTGGGCCAGGTTCTTGACGGTCCCATACCACATTGCATAGTGGCGCATGGCTTCGGGGTTGCCGTATCGTTTATTCGGGTAACGCATTGTTGCTCCAAGAATCAAAAAACCCGCGTTACTGTAACGCGGGCCGGTGACTTTCAATCGTTGAATCAAAGCTACTTTTGTTACGTACGTACAACACAGTTATAGGGAGCCGCCAGAGACTACACTTCGCATAATTTATAAAGTGTATCTCTGGCGTTTACAGCCTATTGGAGGGTCATAGAACGACGTTCTACGCCCTGCCAGCTTCCCAATAGGTGGCGCTTAAAAGACTCGGAAATTTTTTCCAGAATTGATTCCCAAACGGCCCGCTCCTCGGGCGTCTTTGCCTTCTCAAGGTGTGATTCAACGAGCACGCGCTCGGCACGAATGTCACACAGCGCGGCGACGCGAACCGCGATTACGTCGCTAAAAAACTCCTTGCCATTACGGTAATTGCTTACTTGCGTCTTGGAAACTTGAAGGGGTTTTTGTAACGCGTAATCGCTCGGCAAGCGAAGCTTTTCCCGGATCATATCCAGGTATTCGGGGGTTCTCAATTTGCTCTCCTCAGGGCTATTTCCCGCGTTATGTGGCGGGGATAGGCAAAGAATAGGTGAACGTTCAGGAAAATACAACCGTTCGGAATCTCTTGCCTAGTTCACAGAAAATGAACTAGTATCCATCTCGTCGGGGGTGATCACACACCCTCCTCAGGCAAAGCGCCCTCTGCGGCGGCCCCCGACCCCCTGCCTGAAGAGACTAAATAACGCCTGAGGAGGCCACATGTCACTTACACAAGATTACAAATTAACATCGGACGCGTCCAAAAACATTACGCTCACGGGATTGCAGGCTTTCGCCGTGGCTCGCGCCCTGCGTAGCCGGGTGGAATCCTTGACAGCGCTTCACGACGACGCGCTACGGCTTGGCGAAAACGAGGCGTCGCTGTACCTGCTGACGCATATCTCTTTGGCAGGGGAGGCGCTGGCAATCCTTAATGCCGCCCCGCTGGCCCGCGCCGAAGGCATGAAATCATGATGGCCGCGATCAGCCTGGAAGCCCTGGCGCAAGCGCGCTACGCCCTGTTCGAAAAACACATCCGCGCCTGCGAGTCCCGCGCCACGGCGCGCACCGTCTTTCCGGCCGATTCGGTCAACGTCAAGTTTTGGGAGGGCGAGTGCTCGCGCATCGTGTCGGCCCTGACCGAGTTCGGAGGCCCGCAATGACCGACGTGCAGTGCTGCCTGCTGGTCTCGCTGTGCGCCGCCATGGTCGCCGCCGCGCTGTCGGCTGACGAGTTCTTTTCGTTCATGGCCGATCCAGACGACGAAGGGGAGGGTGACGCATGAAACAGACCATCTATACAAAAACGCCTGACCTGCTGCCAAACCACGACCTGGCCGGCGAGCGTCCGCGCAAGCCGACCGCCCGCGAACTGGGCAAAGCGCGCATTGAGCGCTTCCGCGCAAAGCACGACGTCAAGGCGGTCACCGTCAACCTGCCGGCGTCCCTGGTCGCCGAACTCGATGCGTGGATCGTCACCAAGGGCAAGGGCAAGACGAAAAGCCAGGTGGTCGAAAAGCTGATCCGCACGCAACTGCTGAGGCCACGATGACTGTTGCCGAACTCATTGCCAAGCTGGAGGGATTGCCGCGTGGTATGCGCGTGCTAGTCGATGGATACGAGGGTGGGCTTGAGAACCCCGGTGATATTCGTATTGCATCGGTGGGCGCATCGGATTATTTGAAATCTTACTGGGGCGAGTTTGACGAAGTCCCAAGGGACATGGACAAGCCATGGTTTGCGGCTGTTGTGATACCGAGGTGAAAAAATGAAAACCGAACGCTCCGAACTCGCCGCCCTGGCGCAAGCCGATACGATCGGCACGGCAGAAGTCAACCGTGAGGAATGGTGGCACCGTATCGACCTGCGGGACCGCCAGCGCGCCGTGGGCGTGGCCGGGTTGCAGAAGGAGCGCGCCAGCATGCCGCTTGCGACGTTCGCCGACGACGAGCGGGCGCACATCCGCGCCGCCCTGGGCGTCCACGTGATGCAGATGGAACTGATCGCGAAGTGCTTCAACCCGAGCAACACCAACGTTTTCGGATACCTGCACTGATGACAATCACGGTGCAGATACAGGCGGTTCTTGGCCTCGCAATTGGCTTAGTGGGGCCGGGCGAGGTCGTGATAATTATCGGCCTGATAGTCGTGCGGGTGGACTTCTAATGCCAGTTATCCAGCAAGAGCGCGGCGTCAAGTCGATCAAGGGTTTGCCGGTACGGTGGGGCGTGCGCGCCTACGCCGAGCTGGCGAGCATCGCGCCAAAGCTGGGCGAGAAATCGTCGCAAGAATATCTCGACTTCTGCAAGCTGCTCGATGACGTCACGGACGCGCCCATGTCGATAGACTCGACGGATGCGCAAGTGTGCATGCTGGCGCAGACCTACGCGAACGACTGCGCCAGCAACGCGGCCACGATCCACGACAAGGCCGAACTGCGGGCGCGCATGGCGTACATATGCAAGGTGCGCGGCATCCGTGCGCCGGACTGCGACGACGACAGCCAGGCCATCGCACGCTGCACCGATCCGGCATGGTGGCGCGGCAGGTTGCGCAAGGTCCACGGACGCGCGTTTGAAGCGGCGGCAATCCGCCTGGGCATGGTCTCAAGCCAGAAGGCGAAGTACTGCAGCGATGAATCCGTGCTGCGCCGCATATCGCAAAACAGGCGCAATGCCGCCGTGCTCGATTCGGTGGAAATGACCAACATGGATACCGAACAGAAGTTCAAGCTGTCGGCGCTGGCCGCAAAGGGCACAGGCAACAAGGCGGTGCGCCGTGGTGAAATGATGATGCGCATGGCCGGCTGCGACAAGGTCGCAAAGTCGCTGAACCATCGTGGGTTGTTTGTAACGCTCACAGCGCCGTCAAGCTATCACGCCGTCTTGCAGAAGTCGGGCGCGGCAAACCCGAAGTTCAACGGCGCTACGCCGATTGACACGCACCGTTATTTGAACAAGCTGTGGCAACTGACGCGGGCAAAGAACGACCGGGACGGCATTGCGCCGTACGGCTTCCGCGTGGCCGAGCCGCACCATGACGGCTGCACGCACTGGCACATGCTGTTCTTCATGCCGCCCAAGCACATCGAAATCTTCGTGCGCAACCTGAGCCGCTACGCGCTGGCCGAGGACGGCAACGAGAAGGGCGCACGCAAGACACGCGTGACATACAAGGCGCTCGACCCTGCAAAGGGCCAGGCTGCGGGCTACATGGCGAAATACGTGTCCAAAAATATCGGGGAAAACGAGGTCGAATATGACGTGCTTGATAGTCCTGTTATCACAAGCGCTATGCGCGTCGATGCCTGGGCCGGTACATGGGGTATCCGTCAATTTCAGCCTATCGGACAACCGCCAGTCACTGTATGGCGCGAGTTCCGCCGCGTCGATGCTGAAACGGTCGCGGGCAATGACGTACCGGCCCATATCGTTCTGGCGCATGCCGCATGCCAGCGCGTCGAATCGAAGACAGAGAAAGACGAAGCGGGCAACCCGCTCGTGATCCACGCCGCAGATTGGGCCGAATACGTCGAAGCGCAGGGCGGCGTAAAGGTCGACAAAGTCAAAACGAAGAAGCGCGATCTGTCGGGCGCGGTGCTGGTCCCGTACAAGTCGAAGAAGCGCGCCGGCCAATTCCGGTTCGTCGGCATCAAGACCAAAACGATTGTGACGCCAATCCTGAGCCAGGGTAAGCACGGCGGCTATCAGATCGGGCTGTGCGCCCCTCGCGTCATGAAGGAGGGCCGCTACGGCCTGGCGCTGATGGCGCAGCCTGTGGGCGTGTTCTGCCGCGCAGAGGCCGACGTCGTCTACAAGTCCACCCGCTACACGTGGAAGAAGTCCGGAGCCGGGGTTGACGTCGGGTTTAAGGGGTTGGCCGGTGGGGCTGGTTTTGACGTCCCTTGGAGCCCTGTAAATAACTGTACGGGGCCTGATTGGTTTTTCAATCAGGACTGCCAATTTTCTAAGGTGGCGCGGGCGCGCCAGGGTGAATTGGTGGCCGCATTCGATGACGAATGGTTCAAGACCGACGAATATCAAAAAATTTTCGTTCCGCCTGGTGTGATCGAGGCGGAATTAATCGAGGCGGTGCGCGCCTCTTACGCAAATGAGGAAACACATGGACGATAAAAAAGCGACATTCAGCGAAGCGCTGGAGGGAATAAAGAAGGGCGTCCGAGTGACGCGCAGGGGCTGGAATGGGAAGGGCATGTGGGTCGCATTGGTTCATCCTGGGGGGCTGGATCGTGTGGTAACTGTGCCGTTTCTCTTAATGGTCACAGCAACGGGAAATACAACGCCTTGGACGCCAAGTCAGGAAGACATGTTGTCGGACGATTGGTGTGCCGTATGAGCGAAGCCGAAGAGTTAGAGCGCCAGGCTGTGGCGCTGATCAAGCAATACGGGCTGTTCCTGCCCGCGCCCGCCAAAGCGTTTTTTAAACGCCTGGCGGTTCATTTGAAGTGGGCCACACTGGAGAAAATACTGTGAACCGAATCCCTGTCATGAACGACGAAGACCGCGCCGCCTACGGCGCCGCGCCGACAACCGATGTAGGCGCGGGCGCCGCCTTCGTCAACAACGGTGCGGCCTGGCCCGATGAGGTCAAAAAACCGGCCGCAAAGAAAGCGGAGGCGAAGAAGCCGGCGCCCAAGCGCAAAAAGTAACCCCATCAGCAACCGTTGGACGCTGCCCACAAGGCGGCGACTGGCACCGGAGCGCGCCGCCTTACCGGGCGGCGCGCACAAGGACGAAAGACCATGAGCAAAACAGTTTTGGGGCATATCAACTGCCCGACATGCGGGAAGGTGGACGCCATGCGTATCACAGCCGACCGCAACGGCGATCCGTTCGGATTTTGCGAGGACGGATGCGGCCAGCAATTGCGCGTAGGCGGCAAGCCTGGGCGCGTCCGGGCCTTCGTCGCCCGCTATCCATGGGCATCGGCAAACCCTGTAACGGTAACGGTACCGGAACCGGTAGCCGTAAAACTGCCTGTTACCGCACCGGCACCAGCGCCGGCCAAGCCGGCGCCGAAGGCCGCGCCAGCGGCCACCCCGCCAGCGGCCACCCCGCCAGCGCCGCCGGCGCCAGCGCCAAAAAAAGCCAGTACCTGGGCACCACTCATGGGGATGCAAAATGCCTGACCTGAACCAAGACAACGACCTGGGCGGCAGCGCGCCAGGCGCGCCGGAAGAAATGTCCGCGATGGATCGCATCGCCTTGGAAGCGCAGGGCCATGAACAAGACCAGAAAGCGGCAGACGAAAAAATCCTGCACGGCGAACCGGAGCCGGAGCCGGTAATCGACCCTGCCCACGCCTGGGGGCAGCTTGCCATGATGGCTGGCGGTATCCTGGGCCTGGCCTTGCCCGAGTTGAAAAGCGTGTACACCGAGGATGCGTGTCTCGCCTGGGGCGGCGGCATGGCGGCCGTAGCCGACAAATACGGCTGGGAGGCTGGCGAGACTGCCGCCAAGTGGGCGCCAGAGTGCATGCTGCTCATGACCAGCATTCCGCTGATCGTGCCGACCGTGCAGGCCATCAGATCGCGCCAGGCGGCGGCGAAAGCGAAATCCCTCAATGATCCACCAGCGCGGCACGAAAACGGCGTGGCGGTAGTGAATAACGCCGAAGAAGTGCCATTTAATCCGATGATGCAGGAACCGGGAGGCTTCAGTGAGCCACCGCGATAACAAGGCCAGCGGCCAGGGCACGAAAAACAAGGCCGACATCATCGCGGTCATCGGCGCGTCGGGCACGGGCAAAAGCTCGTACATAAAGGGCGAACTGCTGCGAAAGTACAAGCGGCTGCTGATCTGGTCGCCGCTGGAAAAAACCGACCAGTACGCGGCATTCTGCCGTGGCGTCGTGACAAGCAAAATCACGGAGTTCGTCGCCTTGGTCAAGGCCGGAACGAAGGCGATTGTGTACGTGCCGACCGGGAACGATGCGGCGGTCAAAAAGCAATTCGATCTGTTTTGCCGCGTGGTGTGGGAGGTCGAAAACTGCCATTGCCTGGTAGAGGAATTGAGCCGGGTCACGATGGCGTCATGGTCGCCACCCGCATGGAAAAACCTGTCCACGGCTGGACGGCATCAGGGCATCACCCTGATTGGCGTCAGCCAGCGCCCTGCCACCATCGATAAGGATTTCCTGGGCAACTGCACGGAAATCCGCTGTTACCGGGTCAACTACGACAACGACGCCAAGGTGATGGCCGATTCGCTGAACCTGGGCGCGGAGTTCGGGACCGGGGCAGGGCGGGCGATCAGGGTAAAGCCGATAGATCGCATTCGGTCGTTGCCAAATTTCCACTTTTTCCACAAAAACCCGGATTTATCGGTACGGCAGGGGGTCAACAAAACCCTGTAACGGTAACGGTAGCCTGTAACGGTTACAGCGTTTGACGGTATGGGGCAGGGGCCGCGAGTATCGGGCCTTGAGTCCTGCCAGCAACGGCAGCTAACGAAAACCAAACCGGGAATACAGAACATGAAACCTTACCTGAGCACCGCTGCAATCGCCCTTGGCGCCTTCGCAATCGTCTTTTTCGTCCAGAAGTCGGTGATGCCGATTCCAGTGGTCGGCAAATACCTGCCAGGCGGCGCGCCGGCTGCGTAAGCAAGCGTTACAAAAACAGAACCGGCAGCGCTCATAAGGCGCGGCACGGCAACCACAGGCCAGCGCTCACAAGGCGCGACACCCAAGGATAAGAAAATGAGTTCCAATTACGATCAAATGATTGACCTGCAAAACGTCCGTCCGGGCGTTACCGCAGTGCTGAAGCTGTCCTACAAGGCCACGTTCGACAAAATCCACCTGAACCTGGGCGGCGGTCTGCTCAAGGCGATGGTCGGTCGCATCGAAGGCAAGGCAAACGGCGTGTCGTTCTTCGTCGATGACGGCGCCCTGATCGGCGCACGCGATGCGTATCAAGGCGTCTTCGTTGACGCGAACGTGATCACGCTCGACTTCACCGAAATCAACAGCCGTGGCGGCGCCGCTGCCCAGTACCTCGCATCCATCCCGCGCAACCTGCTGAACTCGTTGACGTTTGAAATCGAGATCAAGGCCGGCGCCAACGCGCTGTCCACGATGACGGCTGAAGCGGAATACCGCGATCCGACCCCGAACCCGTACATCCTGCGCCGCAAAGACTTCAACGTGCCGCTGGCGATCACGGGCGAAAACGACATCATGTTGCCGGTGGCCGTCAACGGCGGTCTGATCAAGCGCATTTGGCTGCACCACACCGGCAACGTGACCAAGGCCGAACTGCGCACCAACGGTACGCCGCGCCTGCGCGCCTCGGTCGGTTCGTACACCTACGCCCAGAAGCGTAACCGCCTGGTCCCGCAAGCGAACATCCTGGTCCTCGACTTCTGCCAGGACGGCAACCTGATGAACATGCTGAACACTGCCGGCGTTCAAGAGTGCCTGCTGCGCATCACGACCAGCGCCGCCGATACCGTCAAGGCCTACATCGACTACGTGGACGACCTGAAAAAGCTCTCGTAATCCGGGCGGCTTTTTCGTCAACCAAATAGGAGAAACCGACATGTCAGATTTTGACTATTCGAGCATGGAAAACATGTGGGACTTGTCGCAACTGACAAGCGACGCGCTGGCCGTATCGCCCTTGGGCGATGTGTCCAACGGCGCGGAGAACATGCAGAGCTACACCCCGACCGGCAACGGCTCGGGCGTGTTCCTCGACACGACTTCGCAAAACCAGATCTTCGGCGGCTTGGGCAAAGTCTTGGACTACGCCCTGCAACGCGACGCCTATAAGATCGGCATGGCGTCGCCGCTCAACGGCAGGCCGACCACGCAACAGCAGGTCCAGATTCAACAGAAGCAAGGCAATTTTCTGTTCCTGGCTCTGTGTGGAATCGGCATCTACCTGATGGTCAAGGAATGATGCCCGCCATGCCGCCGCTGAACCTGACGGCCAGTTCGTCGGCTACCGCAAAGGGTGGCGACGGCGCGTTCGGCGGCTCGACCAGCGCAATCCAGCAGGGCGACTGGAATGCCAACTTCGGCTCGGGCGGCGTTACAACGTCGTCCACCGGAATGATGATGCTCGCCATGGCAGCGGGGGCCGTATGGCTGTTGCGCCGCAAGGCGTAGCGGTCATCGTGCCGGGGCGCCTCGATGCTGAGGCGCGCCAAGCCTACGCGCTCGCATTCGCCAAGGCAGATACCAGCGGGGGGCTAAGTTCCCTTGATGCATGCCTTGCCGATGCATCGCTGTTCGATGTGGTGGTGGGCGGCGTGATCGTGGGGCGCTATGCGCTCAAGGCCATGCAGCGCGCCAGTGGAACCGAAGTATTTATCGTTGCGGCGGCAGGGTCGGCGCCAGGCGTAAATCTGGTCGACAGCATCGCGCCGTACGTCGAAACACAATGTCCCGGCGCCGACTGCCTGACGGTCAACACAAGGCGGCGCGGGCTGGTCAAGAAACTGGCAGCACAGGGCTGGTCCCTCGATAGCTACGTGATGAGAAAGAAAATCAATGGACAGCAATAGCCAAAGCGACAGCAGCCAAACCCAATTACAGGAAAGCCAGGACAACCGCGTCACTGCGGGCGCTGGCGCGGCTACGCTGGTCATGTCGCGTGCGAACGTGGGCGGCGACGTCAACGTGACGTCAACCGACTACGGCTCGGTAAGCAAGGCTTTCGACTTCGCCAAAGACCTGGC
>Ga0070693_100000819_pt1 | contig 13801 bp, 9 predicted proteins | sample KBSK1103metaG_FD_65472 | JGI IMG/M metagenome (GOLD analysis project Ga0070693, IMG submission 65472) | Corn, switchgrass and miscanthus rhizosphere microbial communities from Kellogg Biological Station, Michigan, USA - KBS K1-10-3 metaG | ecosystem: Host-associated > Plants > Roots >...
CGACTTTTTGTGGCTACGTTCCGGTTTCCCAGCTCGAGATGTATTCAAGCTGTTCGGCTGTCAGGATATCGATTGAGATCCCCAACGCGCGCAACTTGAGGCTCGCGATCTCGGTATCTACTTCCGCAGGCAACAAGTGAACACCGGGCTGCAACGTCCCCTTGTTCTTCACGAGGTACTCAACCGAAAGCGCCTGGTTCGCAAAACTCATATCCATCACGCTGGCCGGATGTCCTTCGGCTGCCGCGAGATTGATCAACCGGCCTTCGCCCAGCACGATGATCCTGCGACCACTCGACTGAATCTTGTACTCCTCGACAAATGTACGAATCGTCGCCGGCGCACCAGCCATCTCGCGCAGAGCCACGAGGTTGAGTTCCAGATCAAAGTGTCCGCTATTACAGACGATCGCGCCATCCTTCATCTTCGAAAAATGTTCGCCATCGATGACGTGGCGATTGCCGGTGACGGTCACAAAGATATCGCCAATCGATGAAGCCTCGCCGATGGGCATTACTCGAAATCCATCCATCACCGCCTCGACCGCTTTGATCGGATCGACTTCTGTAACCACTACATTGGAGCCCATACCTCGCGCGCGCAGCGCCACACCCTTGCCGCACCATCCATACCCAACCACGACGAGCGTGCGACCGGCGAGCAGGATGTTTGTCGCACGGATGATGCCGTCGAGAGTCGACTGGCCCGTGCCGTAACGGTTGTCGAAGAAGTGTTTGGTTTGTGCGTTGTTGACGGCGATAGAAGGGAAGGGCAACACACCAGCCTTTTCCATTGCCTCAAGACGTTGAATGCCGGTGGTTGTCTCTTCAGTTGAGCCGATGATCTCTTTGATCTGATCGGCGCGTTCCTTCAGCAGCGTCGCAACAACGTCAGATCCGTCGTCGATAATGATGTCAGGATGAGAATCGAGTGCGGTCCTCACGTGACGGTTGTAAGTGTCGGTCGATTCGCCTTTGATGGCGTAAACCGGGATTCCCCATTCCGCGACGAGCGCCGCGGCTACGTCGTCCTGAGTCGAAAGAGGATTGGAAGCAATCAACACAGCCTCTGCGCCTCCAGCTTGCAGTGCGCGCGCGAGGTTTGCGGTCTCAGTCGTGATGTGCGCGCATGCGACGAGCTTGACCCCGCTCAACGGTTTCTCTTCCGCAAATCGTTCCCGGATGAGACGAAGAACGGGCATCTCACGCTCAGCCCATTCAATGCGCTGTTTGCCATGATTCGACAAACCAATGTCTTTGACGTCGCATTCGACGCTCGGTGCAGAACTCATAGTCTGATTATTCCTCTATTAATAAGATCTTTCAGATTCCCGCGGTCGCGCGAAGAGTTTCGGCCTTATCGGTTTGTTCCCACGAAAAGCCTTCTTCATTGCGCCCGAAGTGTCCGTAAGCGGCAGTCGCCTTGTAAATGGGCCTGCGCAGCTTGAGTGATTCGATGATTCCTCTCGGCGTCAGTTCGAAGTTATCGCGGACGAGCTTCGCAAGCGCGACTTCGCTGACGCGTCCAGTTCCCGCTGTATCAACCGACACGGAAACGGGATCCGCAACTCCGATTGCGTACGCAAGCTGGACCTGGCAACGATCCGCGAGCCCGGCGGCCACGATGTTCTTCGCGACGTAACGTGCCATGTATGCAGCCGAGCGATCCACCTTCGTCGGATCTTTTCCGGAGAACGCGCCACCACCGTGCGGCGCATAACCACCGTACGTATCGACGATGATCTTGCGTCCCGTCAGACCGGCGTCTCCCTGTGGACCACCAGTCACGAACCTTCCTGTCGGGTTGATATGAAACTTCGTGTCTTTGTCGAGGAGCTCAGGCGAAACCGTGTGGCGGATGACTTTCTCTTCGATCTCGGAGCGGAGTTGTTCGTTAGTCACATTCGGGTCGTGCTGTGAAGAGACGACGACAGCCTCGACCCGAAACGGCCGGCCGTCGCGATATTCAACCGTCACCTGCGACTTTCCATCGGGACGCAGATACGGCAACTCACCTGACTTGCGTACTTCGGAAAGACGTCGCGCAAGAAGATGGGCCAACTGAATCGGCAGAGGCATCAACTCCGGCGTTTCGTTACACGCAAAGCCAAACATCAATCCCTGGTCGCCGGCGCCGCCGGTGTCCACACCCATTGCGATGTCGGGCGACTGGCGATCGAGCGCTGACAACACGGCGCACGTATCGCAATCGAAGCCGTACTTCGCTCGCGTGTAACCGATCTCGCGAATGGTTTCGCGCGCGACTTTCGAATAGTCGATGACCGCGTCAGTGGTGATCTCACCGGCCACAACAACTAAACCGGTCGTGACGAGCGTCTCACATGCAACGCGCGCGGTCGCATCGGCACTCAACGCAGCGTCGAGTACGGCATCAGAGATTTGATCGGAGATTTTGTCTGGATGGCCTTCGGTAACAGACTCAGAGGTAAACAAGTATCCGGATTCGCTAGTCAAAACAGCTCCTTTGTGTCTACATAGACTCGGATTTAGTGCACAAAAAGACCGGACACTCTAACAATCCAGTTTAACGAGTGTCAAGGACACCTGATTTATCTGCTGAAATGTTCTGACTCCTACGCCATATAGATTAGAAGCAGGTTTTCCGACACAGAAGTCTCCCCGCGAACATCTAATCCATTACAAACCTGGTAGCCGGGTAAGCTATGTCACAGCCACAACCCTATCCTTTGGAAGTCACGCGAGCGTTGCTAGATTGCGCGAGAGACGCTCAATTCGATTTTGGCGAAGATACAGCGATTGTCTCGGTGCAGCACATGCTCCTGCAGACCTTCGACCTCCTGCGTTCCGTCATCGCGATGGGTGTCAATCCAGGAAACATTTTTGCACTCGGTAAGGTCTATTCAAACAATCTTCAGGTGATGCGGGCTCTGCGAGATCTCGGAATTACGGTTGTCAAGACTTCTGTACCGGAACCCGGAGAATTCCATTCTTCCTTCCAACAAGATATCAACACGCTTTGGCAAGTCGCTGCTGAACGTCTCTCCGAGCGCCGGATCAAACGAATCATAGTGCTTGACGATGGCGGAGGCTGCATCGTTAGCGTGCCTCCCGAGATTCTGCGGCGTTACACAGTGTGCGGCGTCGAACAAACGACGCGGGGTATGGTTCTCTTTGAAGAAACACCACCGCCCTTTGCAGTGATCGCATGGGCCAGGGCAGGGGTGAAACTCGAGATCGCAGGACCGATTTTCTCCCACTACCTGATCGAAAAAGTCGATACAGAATTCCTTCACGGATCGCTCCAGAGGGATCGGGTCGGCATCATCGGCCTGGGAAGTATCGGCAGGGGAGTAGCAAACCTGCTTCGCAGGTCGGGTAACCCGATATTCTTCTACGATTCGAACGCAGACGTGCATGTGCCTGCATCGCTACGCAATAGAATCACTCGTTTGCACTCACTCGAGGAGCTAATGCTGAATTGTGATTGCGTGCTGGGATGCTCGGGTCGCAACCCGTTCGAGGATCATTGGCCCATGAGCCACACGCCCGGCATCAAACTGCTCAGTGGTTCCAGTGGTGACCAGGAGTTTGGTCCAATCATACGAGACCTGAAACAGAGGCCACATTTCAATGTCGCTTCAAATTCGTGGGACATCGTTTCCGAGCATGGACCATCCGGCCCGATTCATATCGCCTACCTGGGGTATCCATACAGCTTCGTGTCTCGAGCTGCTGAAGCCGTTGCGACGCGGATAGTGCAAGTCGACAGTGGCGGCTTGCTGGCGGCGCTGATGCAGGCGCGACTTTTTCTCGAAATGTGTGAGATCGGCGTCGAGCAGAACAGAGGCATCCACCGCGTGACGCCTAAAGCGCAGCGCTTTGTTTACGAGACGTGGGTTAAGACGATGAAAGAGCGAAGGATCGACATCATGGGGCGGTACGAATACGACCCACATTTGCTAAGCGCCGTCGAGCATGACGATTGGTTTATTCAAACAACCGAGCCGCATCCCAACGAGCATTACAGACCGGTGGAGTCGGTTGAGAACCTGATGGAACAATTTGTCGCTTCAGCGCGGCTCGAGGTTGAGTCTGAAGCGCACTGCGGTGCCCTTTGAGATCACGGAGTCGATCTCGATCGAACCGCCCGCAGCATGTGCTCGTTCCTGCATGCTGATCAGGCCGAGTGTCGCCGCGCGCGGCGCGCGTTTGCGCAGACTCTTTACATCGAAGCCCACGCCGTCGTCTTTTACGGACAAAAGCAAAACGTTGCCGTCTTTGACAAGCTCTACTACCGCCATGTCCGCGCGTGAATGGCGCACGACGTTCGTCAGCGCTTCCTGTGCTATGCGAAAGCACGCCGTCTCGAGATCGCGTGAGAAGCGCTGATGCTGGTCCGGCAGATCGATGACTACGTCTACTTCCAATCCCGTTCGTTTTGCATAGCGATCGACATACCAGCGCAGAGCAGTAGCCAACCCGAAATCGTCGAGCACAGGTGGCCGCAGATCAACCGAGAGATCGCGGACCAAACGCAGCGCTTCATCGACGGCGTCGATATTGTCCTGGATGTGACCACCTACTTCCGGGGCTTTGGAAACCTGGTGCACAGCATGAAGATTCATCTTGACCGCGGTCAGAACCTGGCCGATCTGGTCGTGCAGCTCGCGTGCGATTCGACGTCGCTCATCTTCCTGAGCCTCGATTAGCCGGCGCGAGAACATTTGTAGCGCGTCCTGCGCGAGTTTGCGTTCCGTAATATCGCGAGCTGTGCCTTGAACCCCGATCAGCAAACCGTTTTCGTAGATTGCGCGGCTGCTGACTTCGACGGGCACACGGCGTCCATCCTTTGCTATCACTTCGATCTCGTAAGTGGTTTCACCCTGCTTCGCCAACTTTGTGCAGAATCTCTTTCGCACCTGCTTGACGTGCTCGGGAGCGACGAACTCAACAAAGCTATGACCGACGATTTCTTCGCGTGTATAGCCTGATAGTGTTTCGGCAGCGCGATTTACTCGCAGGTATCGTCCTTCGAGATCGTGAACGTAAATCGGGTCCCTCGCATTCTCAAACAACTCGCGATACCGCTCTTCGCTCTCACGCAGCGCCGCTTCCGCGCGGTTACGTTCCGAGATGCGCTCCTCGAGTTCCGCGACGTGATGCTGGCTCTGTTCGAACAACTGCGCATTTCGAATCGCACTCGTCGCGCGCGCGGCGAGTGTTTCAGCAAGGCGTATGTGTTCTGTCCGGAAGAAAAATGGTTCTGCCTTGTCCATCGAATAGAGCCCAATGACCTTACCTGAACTGACCAGCGGCACTCCGATCCAACTGCGCACGTGACCGGCGCCGTTCACCCATTGCCAGCCGGGTTCGCGATGTGTGTCCGTTACGAGCACGCTCTCTTTAGTCGAACAGAGCCGGCGCAAAATGGCGTTGGTCCTGCTGTCGAACGCGATGAATTGAGAAGCCTCGATCTCCTGGAACCGCTCGTAACGACGGAGTGCGCTGACGACGAACTCTGAATCGCCATTGCGCAGCATAACGTTTGCGCTGTCGTAAGGAAGCAGCTTGCCGAGATAGTCGAGCAGGGTTTGGAGAACTGTTTCGAGGCTGAGGTTTTCAGTCAGAGCGATATTGGCATCGCGAAGGATTTCCGGCTCGTCGTGCAGTGTTTCAGTGGTCATAAAAACTTTGGATTACTTTATGCAGCCAGCGGGCGGCCCTCCGTGGCCGCCCGCCGGTTGTACAAAGAAGAATTCAAATTAGGTTAGACGTAAACGGTCCAGGCTGCGCTGCGGGAGGAGTCGCTGGAACCGCCTTATCAGGTCAACCAATGGCCCGGCAATTCTAGCACGGCCAGAGTAATAATTTGAGTGGGCTGCTCGCTTGAGAGGTATTGCCGGATCGATCGACAGCCTTCACGGTGAAAGTATTGTTGCCCATGGCGTTCGCGTAGACGAACGCGTAATCCGCAGTCCCGGCACGGAGCGGACTTAACACACCGTTGACGTATATCTCGTATTCGATCACGTCGTCCTTGTTGTCAGACGAGTCGGTCCACGCCAGATCCACCTCACCACATCCGTAATCGCGCATGAGACGCAGGTTTGTCGGTACAGTAGGTGGAATCGTATCGCTGCTTGGCTCTGTGGTTACGGTAACACCTGCGCTGGTCGCGACGTTATTACCCGTCCCATCTCTGGCAGTGACGCTGAATGTATCCGTCGTTCCCGGCGCCAGGTGGCGAACGAGTACTGATAGCGTGCCCGGCGGCGTGGTTAACCAGTAGAAATTTCCCGTAAACGGGTTGCCATTCATATTTATCGAATAGGTGCAGCAGTAGTTGATGTTGTCAGTCGAACTCGCCCAGGTTAGTTGGACTTGTGATGGTCCAAGCACAGAAGCTTGAACTACCGGCGTGCTCGGAGGCGTCGTATCCGCTGGTGTGCTGGCGCTGACGACATTGCTGTCCGCCGAACGATTGCCGTTTCCGTCGATCGCATACACAGAGAAACTGTACGGGCTGTTCGGCGCCAGGTAGTTTACGGTGTACGTCGTTTGTGTCTGAGCGATCGTCGCGAGTGAGTTATAAGCGGAGTTCTGCAGGTTAGTGATACGAAGCCGATAAGAGAACTTTCCGGAGTTATCGGTCGAACCGCCCCATGAAAAACTGGCGGTCGTCTCACTTATGGCCGTCAACGTGAGATTAGTCGGGGCGGTCGGCGCCGATCGATCCCCTTTACCTGCCGAACTTGCGGAAACATCAAAAAGCAGCACTGCTACCAACGCCAGTGCTGCACATCCGACGACCAAGGAAAAACGCCGCATAGTCATGATCGACCTCCTCTAGACGAACGTCATAAAGAGTTCATGGGGCCTTATCATGGACACAGTGGTCCACGACGTTCTGGGCTGAATTCTAATGCGCGAGAGAAGGGAGGTCGGCAGATTATCAGATCTTGCCGGTGTTGACTATTGTTATTGTGACGTAAGTTCGTTGAGATTTTATGACGCCTTGACTAGTCAAAGACGTCACGCGTACCAAATTGCTGGGCGGCGCCGTCGGAGTATCTCCCGGTTGCCGCATGAGTGGGGAGCAGTTACGACACAGGCAGCATGCCCGTTGCCGATGCCGCCCGATGCGGATCAAAAGCGACTGCTCTCGAAGCGCTCGGCGACGCCCAGTCTCGAAGTACCGTCCACGAGAACCGTTTCGGTACTTGTTATCTATGACAAAATGCAGGCAAATGTGTCTGGTTACGACTGGAGTTTCATACGATGTAACAAGGCCGTAAACCGCGGATCAGATCTGATTGGATCAAGCATTGGTTCGACATTCAGGTAAATCATCCATCCGGCACGATCGTCGTAAGCCTTCTCGAGTTGTTCGATTGCGTGTTCCGTGTCTCCCAGTCCGACATAAATAAGCGCGACGTCGTACGGAGAAATGTACTCACTCTTCGACCGTTGCCTGAGTTCATCGATGATCTTCGTCGCCTCATCGCGCCGGCCGGCTCTTGCGTACGCATAGCCCAAATTCGATAACAAGCCAGAGGTGCGACCTACCAGGTCAATCGCCTTTCGACATTGCTCGATTGCTTCGTTGTGCATCCCCTTTGCTTCGTACAGTGCGGCGAGATTCGTCAACGCTCCCGGGTTGGGCTCCAGGTCCAGTGCCTTCTGAGTCTGACGAAAGCCTTCGTCAAATCGACGGGCCATGTAGTAGGCCGCACCAAGATCCGCAGAAAGCAAAACAGACGCTGGCGCCGCCTCGATTCCGCGTTGCCCCATTCTGATTCCGTCGTCGAACCTTCCCAGGGCCAGGAGCAGATACATGTAAAGATCGAGAGCGACCTCAGAACTTGGATTGAGTTCGAGCGCGCGTTTGTATTCCTGCTCGGCAGTGGCCCAATCGAAGTCATAGAACATCGCGACAGCACCGACGGACGCATGGGCCTCCGCAAGTGAATCATCCAACTGCACGGCCTTATTCGACGCGATCTTTGCTTTCAGAAAAGCCTCGCGCGGCGAAATCCATCCATTGACCGCCGATGCTGCGAACGTGTCTGACAATCCTGAGTAGGCCAGCGCAAAGCCCGGATCGAGCGCAACGGCTTGATTGAAATAAGCCGCGGCTCGTTTGTGATCCTCCGGTGTGAATTTGAACCAGTGGTAACGTCCCTTCAGATAAAGCTGATAGGCCTCGGAGTTTTGTGAGTAACGTTTTTGGATCTGAACTGTTGCAGTGCCGGATAAGGCGGGTCGAAGGTTTGCAGAAATCGCATTGGCGATGTCCGTTTGTACGGCGAGCAGATCAGAGATTTTCCGTTGATAATGATCTCCCCAGAGCTGCTTGTTGTGACGAACATCGGTGAGTTCGGTGCTAACCACCAGGTCGTCACCGCGTTGCAACAGACGGCCGGTCAAAACAGCACTCACGCCCAATTCCGTTCCGACTTTAACCGGATCGATCTCCTTGCCTTTGTAACGAAAGACTGAACTGCGTGGAATCACTTTGAGATTCTGAAGCGGAGTAAGACCGTTGATGATGCTCTCTGTTAGCCCATCAGCCATCCAGTCGTTGTTTGGGTCGTTGTTTTCGTTGGTGAAGGGAAGCACCGCAATGGAATCGATAGCGGCCGTTGCGGATTTGCTCGAGCGCCAATACGCAACAGCGGCCACCATTCCAGCTACAACCACCAACGCACCGATGATTCCGACAACGGCTTTGTTTCGTTTAATCGTCTTGACCACATACTCAGCACTCGATTCGCGATTTCCGAATGAAGGTGGCGAGGTTACAGTTTTGTTTCCACTAAGGTTGCGTATTGTCTCAGCGGTGTTGGAAATACTGCGATTGGGTGTTGCTATTGATTCGATACCTGAGGCTTTCAGTTCGTCGCGAAGTTCTTTGATTTCGATCGCAACGTCCTTGATTGTTTGGTAGCGATCGTCTCGATCCTTCGCCAAGCAACGCCGCACGATTCTCTGGAGATCCCGAGGCGCCAGTGGGTTCAGCTCGGTAACTGGAGTTGCGGGTTCGCGAATGATCCGGTTGAGGGTGTCGATGGTGTCCATTCCTTCGAATGGACGGCGACTGGTAATCGCTTCGTACAGTATGCAGCCAAATGAAAAGATGTCTGCCCGGTGATCGATCTCCCGTGTCTTTCCTTGCGCCTGTTCGGGCGACATGTATCCGACGGTGCCAAGGATAACGCCCGATTGCGACTGTGGATTGATGATGGCGGTTGTCCTGTCGAATGATGATTCCGATTGATTAGTTTCAACCAACTTAGCGAGACCGAAATCGAGGATCTTTGCATGACCGTCTTGCGTGACCATGATGTTGTCAGGTTTTAGATCACGATGAATGATCCCGGCGGAGTGAGCTTTCGCGAGGCCTTCAGCAACGTGTTGCAGGTAACGAAGCAGCTTAAGCAGATCGGTTCGTTCCGTGTAAATCAGTTCTTTTAAAGTATGGCCATCGACGAATTCCATTGCGATGAAGTCGATGCCATCCGAATCTCCGATCTCATAAACGTGAGCGATGTTTGGATGATTGAGCGCGGCTGCCGACTTAGCTTCGCGGACAAAACGTGCCATGCGATCTGGGTCTGATGCCACGCCTGTAGACAGAATCTTGAGGGCAATCTTGCGGTCGAGCTTAGTGTCGTCGGCCAGGTAGACTTCGCCCATTCCACCCGCTCCGAGTTTTGAGCGGATTTCGTAGTGGCCGAGTCTCGTACCGGGAGCTAACGCCATCGTCGGGTATAAGCATCGGCATTTTATGAGGCAACGCCCTCAACAATCCACTGGCTCTACCATCTTGAGAGGTTGCCAGGATAAGATCAGTGTCACGATCTGTGCATGGTGATTCAATCAGCGTCTGAAAAGAAGACGAGGGTGGTCTAACGGGGTGTAGGCCGCGGAGTACTTGGCGGTCGGTAAGGAGGAGGAGGCCGCTCGCTTTTTTTAACGGGAACTTCCACTCGCCCTCCGAGGCTCGGCATAGTAATCACCTGTAACAGGAGCAGCCCGAAAAATAAAAAAATCACCCCGCCGAAAAGAAGTTGTCCTCGTAACGGCAGCGGATGTTTGTCGGCCTTCGCGCCCAGGAAAGCGATGACTTTTTCCATTTTGTTCTTGGGCAGTGAGCCGGTGATGAGCATTGCCACGCCTGACAAAAGGAAAACGAGTCCGAATTTTGTGATAAGTGTCATCCCGGCTAAGTATATCAGGGAGCGGTACGGACTTTTCAGCAAAGCTTAAAGCGACCGTATTTCTCCCGCCCGAGATGCTTTCGAGTTTAGAATTTCCTCACATTGACTAAGCGAACTGGATGGATTTGGTAGTGCTCGATTTGAATTGCCTTGTTCTTTATCTTTACCTTGGCGGCATAATAAAGAGTTCCGCTGCCCACTTCTTTGCCCTTCTTGTCCTGCTTTAGATCGAGAATCATGATCCCAATCGTGTAATCCGTGGACCGGGTACCAGCATAGAGCTCCCCAAATTGCAGCGGTCTATCGCAGACGGCCACGATCCGGCGGCCCGTAGGTGTCTGTCGCGAACGAATAAGCTTGAAATCGTAGAATCCGACACGACCAGTCAACTGGATCGAACCGATGTCGTCAGATTTCTCCAGAGCTTTTGTCAAAGCCTCCTGTCCGCCCTCGATTAATGCGGTGGCGAACTGTTGCGTTTTTTCGTTGTCGGTGTAAGCCTTCACACGAATGTCGACGGGCACCATACTTGCACCGCGGTTCATAGAGTAGGCTGATGCACCGAAGTGTTCGGTCTCTCGTTTAATCTCTTCCTGCGCGAACACATTGATCGTTGCACAGAGTATGACAAGGATCAGGGTCACAATTCTTTTGGGACTCATTGAGTGCTCCTTCTTTTGGTGGTTCGTGTGACGGGTACCGAAAGCAGCCGATGGTTGTCCGGCCCGCAGCAATCACGTTTGCCCCTCGCGCCAATTTCTAAATTCTGGATAGGCGGCTTTACAGGGAACACTAATCCTAGAATGGAAGGGGTGACCGACGTACTGTCAGTTCTTACAGGAAGGTCTTAAGATGAAGCGATGGCTCTGCCTCAAAAGTCAGGATTCAGACTTGGCGGAGGTCAGTACCGTAACGCGGTAGCGTCGGGTCGGTCTCGACATACGGTATTCTCAGCAAAATTGAGAGCCTCACGTACAACCCGACGCTACCGACTTGGATACGGTCAGTACCGTAACTTCAACGGATGTCACGGCATGACACTACCTACCTCACAAATACCTGTGAAACGATTTCAATCTTCCCAACACTCTTAACGTAGTGATTTTCCTGGCATGCGTAACGAACCCTGCGTTCGACGCAGTACTCGCTGCGCGCTCATAAATAAGGAGGAAAGAAGAAATGCGTAGAGCTTCAATTGTAAGGCGACTGTTAACGGTTCTTATGGCGCTTCCAATGATTGGCGCTTTGCAGGTAACGGCCAGTTGGAGCCCCGAGACCAAAGTCCGCGGTATAGCTGTGCTTGAAGGTGGAGTGCTGCTCAGTTTTACAACGCAACCCTTCAATCATAACTGCTCAGTGAGGGACGGCACGTACCTGGTCGGTGGCACTTCCGACAACGTCGATAAAGTCACCGCACTTGCTACTCAGGCGCTGCTGAAATCCCGACCCGTCTTAGTAGGAGCCGACGGTGTTTGTTCCCAGAGGGGGTATCCAATCCTAACCGGGCTCACAATGAAGTAAAGAACAGTACCAATCTACGCTCGCTACTCTAACCGGGTCAGCAACCATAGACACGTAAGCGACGATTGCCGGCCCATTCGTCGGGATTACAGGAGATGGGATGAGAATAGGCCTACTAACAGCAGTCGTTATCTTCGCCGCAGCCGGATCGGCAGTAGCCCAGATACCGACAAAAAACGATGGCGACCCAAACGTGTATTGCCGGGTAAGTTCGGGTGTTGAAGCTGGGTTGAATACAAGCGGCCCCTACCTGCCGGGCGCGGTTATCGCCATCCGGGCTGATCCGTTACGGATGTGGACAGAAACACCAGTCAGTGGCTTTCCAAGGGTGTGTAAGATCACCGAGAGCGATGTACCTCAGGGTAATTGGTTTTGGCAGATAATTGAGCGCCCGGCGAATAGCACATCGCAGTTAGGAGGCACGAGCGGCACTACAGTTAGTCTGTTACTCGATCGGCCCGGCGTGTACAAGATCCGATTTGTAGCGTGCGCTTTTGGTTGCCAGATCTCGGTGCCGAATTATGGGAAGCTACCGATCGATCAGGGAAGCGCTGAAATTGTCGTTCGGGCTGTGGCAGCCTTTCCTCCGGATAAGTATCCAGTGGCGCCGGTTTATAACCCGTTGGACCAAACCACCAAGCCCTTTGAGCCGACAACGCCAACCAGCGTTTCCAACCACTGCGCCTTCGACGAGGACAAACTCTCAGCTGCCTGGTACACAGTATTACCGTGGAGCGGAGCGCAAGACTATCAATTGCTCGAGGGCAGGGTGACTGGAAGCGTGGTATCCAGCTCCGACAGTTTCTTAAACCATAACAGTAATGATTGGGACATCAGAGTCGTGCCGCACCCATGGAGCCTCCGGCTCTTAGGCCTCGGGCAATTTGATATGGCAGTTGAGTGGGAGCGGTTGTTTCTACCCGAGAAAATGCGACCTACTGAAGATGATTGGATTTCGGCAATTGGATATTGGACCTACGATTGCGACCACTTTCAGAAGACTGAGATCCACCCGCCAGTATTGTTAGCAACACAGCGAGCCCGCGCTATCCTTCTACCAGAGAAGGCCGAAGCAGGTTCAAATGCTTACGTACCGGGAATCGTCACAGACATTTGGGTAAACCAGAAGGCCGGCGATATTACTGGCGATTGTGCGACGACGGGATTGTTCCAACAGAAGGATCCCTCCAAACCTTTAGTCGATTCGCACGGGATCCCGATAATTCGATGTCTGCCGAAGAGCGAGGGCTTCTCAACTAATCCAATCAATCGCATTTTCAGTTTTAATATCTACTTACCCCGCAGTCCCGAAGCCGTAATGGCCGCGGTCGGCAAATCGGCGCCACCAGTACCGTTGTCTGTTGAAGGTTGCGCTCCGTTTACTGATGGGTCGCTTTCGGTTTGTGAAATAGCCAAAGCGGGCGGCATTACCTATCTCAAAGTCACGATCGACTTGACCAACTATAGTGCGCAAACATATGAAAACCGAATCACTGCCGCTTGGGCGCACGCAGCACCCGATAACTGGGGAGCGCGCCGTTGGGACGTTCAGATTACATCTCTGGACGTCAGCGATGATGGAGATACCTGGAGCGACGGAGATTGGCGTTTCTGGGTCAACACAAACAATGGCGATAACGAATGGGCGAAACTATTCGATTGTGGCGGCTGCGTGCATGGCAATGAGACCTTTGAAGGCAGACCATGGGCGAACAATGCGCCCACCAGCGATCGCAGCTTGGGCCCCAGCATAGTGCTCTTCCCGAATGAACATATTTGGGTGGCAACCAGGGGTTTTGAGGCCGAGCGTCTTGATGACAGCATTGCGTCACTATCGATGAGGATTGGGCAACCGGATGGGGATATTCAGAATGGTCATGCGGTCGCTAACGATGGCACCGGAAAATACACGATGTATTATCAGGTGCTGGCCGGCCCGGAGATTGGACCAGCGCAACTGTCCCAGGCTGCTAAGAAGCGCTACGACGCATACTTACTCAATGATAACGGATTATTGGGAGGCACACATGGTCCACTGGACGGCGTGTTTAATGCCGGATTCGCAAGATCCAGGCGAGA
>Ga0070693_100000821_pt1 | contig 13799 bp, 12 predicted proteins | sample KBSK1103metaG_FD_65472 | JGI IMG/M metagenome (GOLD analysis project Ga0070693, IMG submission 65472) | Corn, switchgrass and miscanthus rhizosphere microbial communities from Kellogg Biological Station, Michigan, USA - KBS K1-10-3 metaG | ecosystem: Host-associated > Plants > Roots >...
GTGCGCAGCAGGAGCTCGGTCTGGCGGCGCCGGACAATACGCGTGTAGCACGGCGTGATCCGGTGGGAATCAGAGTCGTTCCCACCAGCGCGCCGCGCAACAACATCTTCATTGGCGCGCCGAGCGCAATCATCTACGAGGTGGAAGTTCCGAAAGAGGTGCGGCCTGACAGCTTCGAGCTTCTCGTCAACATGATCCAGCGCACGATGGGCGATCCCGGTCACGTCAGCACGCTCGGTCGAAGTCTGCACTGGGCAAGTGTGCATCAGCAGCGGCGCTTGCAGATCAGCATGGTGCCACGCGGCGGGCGCACTATCATCCGCGCCGACGAGCGTCTACAGCCCTTGATGGGCGGCCTGTTCGGCGGAGTAGTGGGTGGTGGCGGTGGCGGAATCGGTGGTGGCGCAGCCCTGCCGCTGACAATCGCTATCACACACTCTCCGCTTCTGGGGTTTTCCGCGTTCGGCGCAACCGCACTCGCCGCGTATCTCGCGGCTCGAGTGATTTATCGTCAAGTTCGATCCTCGCGCGAGCGGGATCTGATCAGACTGGTTGACGAGCTCGCCGCTGAAATAACCGGCTGAGCGCGCTGACCGCCGCACACCATGCCCGAGGAATCGCGTAATGAAAACTTCTTTGCCCGTTCGTCAGCTCGGCACCACCGACATGAATATCACCCGCGTGGGAGTCGGAGCGTGGGCGATTGGTGGCGACGAATGGGGGAAACAGAATGACGACGACTCGGTGGCGGCGATGAGCCGCGCCGTCGATCTGGGCGTCAACTGGATCGATACCGCGCCGATCTATGGTCGCGGACACTCCGAGGAAGTCGTCGCGCGGTTCCTGCGCGGAAAGAGCGCCGATCAGCGTCCGTACGTCTTCACCAAGTGCGGGCTGGTGTGGGACGCGAAGAAGCGAGGCAGCGAAGTGCGTCGTCTTTTGACCGCCGAGTCGATCCGGCGCGAATGCGAGCAATCACTGCGGAGATTGCAGATCGATCGCATCGATCTCTATCAGTTCCACTGGCCTGACGACCAGGGCACTCCCGTCGAAGCGTCGTGGCGGGTGATGGAAGACCTGGAGAAACAGGGTAAGGTGCGCGCGATTGGCGTCTCCAACTTCGACGTGTCGCTTCTGCGGAAGATCGACGCGCTGACTCACGTCCAGTCGCTGCAGCCGCCGTTCTCATTGATTCGCCGCGACGTCGCCGCCAGCGAAATTCCCTGGTGCAACGCCAATCGCACGGGTGTCATCGCCTACAGTCCGATGCAGGCCGGGCTTCTCACCGACAGCTTCTCACTCGAGAAAGTGAGGAAGATGAGCGACGACGACTGGCGCAAGACGGCGCAGTACTTTCAGACGCCGCACGTCGAGAAGAACATCGCGCTACGGGACGCGCTGAAGCCGATCGCCCAGCGACACAACACGACGGTTGCCGCTGTGGCGCTCGGGTGGGTGCTGGCGTGGCCGGGTATGACGGGCGCTATCGTCGGCGCGCGATCGGCGTCGCAGGTGGACGGCTGGATCGGCGCCGCATCGCTCACTCTCACTTCCGCCGATCTCGACGAGATCGCGGCGGCCATCGACAGAACGGGAGCAGGGACGGGCCCGACGCGCCCGCCCAGTCCGAAGAGAGCGGGCGTCGCCGAAGCCGCCGCCGAGGCGCGGTGAGTCGTCAGGATTCACATCATTCGGCGAGCAAGCTCTACGGAGCTTTTTCATTGGCCGTGGGAAACGGCGCCGCCGGGTATGGGCCGATTTTGGCAACGGTGTACTCGCTGGCCCAGAAATCGGGCGGCCCCTCGCTATCGGCAACTTTGTTCCTGACCGGCTTCAACCCGTTCTTGAGATAAGCCGCAATCGCCAGCAGCTCCTCGTCCGACATGTTGCGCCAGGAGGGCCAGGGCATTGGCGGGGCGAGATAGTGGGGATGGAGAGGAAAACCGCCCTGCCCCGGGACGGTCGAAGTGATCTGAACGTCCGGCGTCTCCTCGGGTCGCAGCCCGTACCGTAGCGCGTTGAAGATCTGACGCTCCGTAAAGCTGCCGATGCCGGTCGCGACGTCGGGGGTCAGGTTTTTCGGACGGGTGATGAAGGGCCCGATGCGAAATTGCTGGGTAGTGTCTTTCATTCCGACGAGGAAGCCGGCCCCCGCCGGATTGTTTCCGGCGTAGCCATGGCAATCGCCACAGGCGCTGCTCAGGACCAGCCGTCGACCAGCGAGGATCTGATCCTGACTCCCCCGATCCGACGGTGGGCCGGCTTTGCCAGACGCCGCGGGAACCCGATAAGCAGTGGCGAAAAGAAGCACGACGATGGAGCTGAGACAGACCAGCAAACCCGTGGATCTTCGCGTCACTTGGTCCCCCTGATTGAGTTTTTTACTTCAGAACTTCGAGAACTCCCATCATGCCGTGGTCTTCGTGGTCGAGGATGTGGCAGTGGAACATCCACTTCCCGGGATAGTCGTCGTAGCGCACGATGATTCGCGCGGTCGAGTGCTTCGGGATGTTCAGCATGTCCTTCCACGCGAGATAGGGCTCCCGCACACCGTCGCGATCCAGCACCTGGAACTGAAATCCGTGCAGGTGGAACGGGTGGTCCATGCCAACGATGTTGACGATGTCCCAGATCTCGGTCGCACCGACGTGCGTGCTTACATCCACGCGCGACATGTCCATCGTCTTGCCATTGATGATTCCCTGACCGAACACGACGGTGCGCACCGCCGTGGCTTCTGCCGTGTCGAGAGCGACGATCGTTCTCAAACGAGATGGAATAGTCACCGGAGCAGCTGGTGGAGCGCTGGTGGTCTCGAGACTGAGAAGATCCCTCGTGACGTTCCAATCCGCCGGGCGTGTGTTGGGCGAATAGCGATCGTAGGGAAGATTCTGCAGCACCGTCCGCGTTCCGCGAGCACCGCCGCGCACCAGCAGCTCCGCGCGCTCGCCGGTGGTGAGCAGGACTTCCTTTACTTCCACCGGCTTCTCGATCAGCCCGCCATCGGTGCCGACCTGCAGCATCGTCCGGCCGGCGAGCGCGATGCGGAATATCCGGCCCGCGGATGCGTTGATGACGCGCCAGCGCTGCACCTCACCGCTGCGGATGGAGATCGTGGGCATATGCTGACCATTCACGAACAGGGCGGGGCCTTCGCGGCCATTCTCCTCGTCGATTCCTCCGCGCTCCGAGGCCGAATCAGGGAAATCGATGGTGCCGTCGTTCAGGAATCGATTGTCGGAGAGGATCAACAGCTTGTCGGCCAACGAGGATGGCAACGGGTCGTGCGCCGCGTGGACGACGATCGCGCCGAAGAGTCCCTTGCCGATCGCAAACCCCGTCCGGCGATCCGGATGCGGATGGTACCAGTACGTTCCAGCCGTACCAGGCCGCACAGTGAATTCATACGTGTGCGACTCGCCATGTTTGATCGGATGAAATGGACTTCCATCGGACTCGAATGGCAGGTGAATGCCGTGCCAGTGAACCGTGGTCGGTTCGGGCAGATTATTTCTGAAGTGGATTATGACGTGATCGCCTTCGCGTACGTCGAGCGTTGGGCCGGGCACGTGCCCGTTGTAGGCGAACGCTTCGCTGGTGACACCTGGCTGCAGCGAAAGCCTGGCCACCGCAGCCGTCAGATTCACCTCGACGGTCCTGGGCAGCTTCGAAATGTTTACGAGGAGGGGCGGGTTGGAAGAAACGACACGTGCCGGTGGTGAGGCGCGCGCGCGATGCGTCTCGCGTTGCTTGGCCGCCGATACCAGCGTAGCGGACAAGGCGAGCACCGTGAGAGCGGCGACCGTATGGCTGATCCAACCTCCGCGTTTTGGACGCGGCAATATTGGGACGTCAGGTCAGCCGAGCAATACTATTCTCTTTGTTTACGCAAATTTGTTTTCTACGCGCGTTGATCGACAAACATCTGCGGAGCAACGAACCATGTCGACGAAAGATTTCATCAGCTCGCTTCTGTTCGTTTCGTGGCTCGCCGGCACGGCGGCGTGCGCGCAACAATCAGCTTCACCCGCGACAAGCGAGCGGCTCCTGATTCTCTCGAAGAATGAGCAGCAACTGTCGATAGTCGATCCGGTCACGCTGAAGATCCTGGCGCGACTTCCCGCCGGACCCGATCCACACGAAGTCGTGGCATCGACCGACGGAACGCGCGCTTACATCTCGAACTACGGGGGCGGCGCCTACAACACCCTCACCGTCGTCGATCTCGTCAATCAGAGATCGCTCGGCACGGTCGACCTCGGCGCTCTGCGCGGCCCGCACGGCCTCCACTTCGTGGGCGGCAAAGTCTGGTTCACGGCTGAAGCGGCGAAGGCGATCGGCAGCTACGATCCCGCGACGAGCAAGATCGATCTCGTACTCGGCAGCGGGCAGGATGGGACACACATGATCTACACGTTCCCCGATCTCGGGCGAATCGTGACGACGAATGTCGGATCAGCGAGCGTCAGCTTCTTCGAGAAGCGATCAGGTCCGCGCCCGAATTGGGGCGCGACGACCGTGGCCGCCGGCGGCCGAGTCGAAGGCTTCGATGTGACGCCAGACGGGAAAACTGTATGGGCGGCGAACGCGCAGGACGGAACGATCACCGCCATCGATGTCGCATCCAAGACCGCTGCCACGTTCAGCGCCAACGTGCAGGGCGCCAATCGTCTGAAGTTCACTCCGGACGGCACGCTGGCCCTCGTCTCCACGCTGGGCGCGCCCGACCTCAAGGTGATTCGGGTCTCCGATCGCGGTGAGGTCAAAAGAATTCCCGTCGGCACCGGTGCGGCTGGAATTGAGATTCAGCCCGACGGGACGCGCGCGTACATCGCCTGCTCCCCCGACAATTACGTGGCAGTCGTCGATCTCAAGTCGATGAAGGTGGTCGGGCGCATCGACGCCGGAAAAAATCCGGATGGGCTCGCCTGGGCGGCGATTCCTCAGCGATAGAAAAGCCCGACGACTTTCGTCGCCGGCTCGACCGGTCCGGCGCAACTGGGAGTTAGCCTGAACCGGTTTGAGCTGGATCAGCCCTGGCGATCAACCGACACGTTTCCAGATGCACCGGGAACGACATGAATTGCATTCCCGTACCTCGTTCGTCATCCTGAACACGCCAACTTGATTGAACGAATGACATCATCGGGTGAAAATCTCGCGCCAGCGAAGCGGACGCCGCGGCGCATCTTCGGCGTCGGAGCCGGGCTGGCGGTCATCGCACTGCTGGTGCTGATCGGCTTCGGGTACTGCGCCAGCAGGCTGACGCCCGGCGCGTTCCTGGGTAGCCGCGACACCACGACCGTCACACACGATGTCGTGGTGCAGCAGATCCGCGCCGTCGCGAAACTCGTCTCGAGCGAAGCGACAGTTCGCGACGTCATCGTCTACGAGAATACGTGGTACGGATCGACGAAACGCTCGCTGGTCGTAGTCACGGGTCGTCTGCTGGCGGGGATCGATCTGCGTGACAATCCGGATGTAACCATCGATCATCAGAACAAGATGATCACTATTCGGATCCCCCCGGCGAAGCTGATCGCCGTCGAGATCAAGGACATGAGGACGTACGACGAGCGCGGCGGGCTGTGGAATCCGTTCACGCGTGAGGACAGGGACGCGATTCAGCGTCAGGCGAGAACGCAGCTGCTGGCGGCGGGCGGGCAGCTCGAGCTTTTGCGTCACGCCAATGACAGCGCTGTGGAGATGCTGCGCATGTTGCTTGCAAAGGATGGCTATACCGTCGACGCGGCAGTGAGGGGACTGTAGCTTCGACGTCGTACCCGCGTTGAAAAACCGACCGGAGGAGTGATGAACGAGCGCGTCCCGTCTGTAGCCGCTGCCGTTGCCTCGCTGGTGATTATCGCTTACGCCTGCTCCACGGCGCCGAGTCCGAGCACTACTCCATCACCATCGGGAGCCGCAACATCGGCGCAGGCCACCGGTGCCGGAGGGCCCGGCGGTCCAGGTGGACCACGCATGCCGCTCAGCGATTCGGCGAGAAGAGTGCGTGACAGCGCAACGGCCGCGCGACGGGACAGCGGTGCGGCGATGGTGTTGCGATCGATCGCCGGAAAGGAAAATCAGCCGGCCGAGAGCGTCTTCAAGAACATCAAGATCCTCAAGGGCGTTCCCGCCGGTCGCCTCGTCAACATCATGAACATGGGCTTCGGGCGCTCACTCGGGGTGAGCTGCGGATTCTGTCACGTGCCCGGCAAGTGGGATCTGGACGACAAGGAAGAGAAGAGCACGGCGCGGCTGATGTTCGCGATGGTGCAGACGATCAATAAAGACTACATGTCCAAGGTCCCGAGCGATCGCGGCGGGCCGCCGGTGGTGAATTGCATGACGTGCCATCGCGGAAATCCACGGCCGATGGGACCCGAGGGACCGCCACCCGGGAATCGACCGTCGGGAGACTGAGCGGACTACGGTCTTGGTTGGGACGAGTTGTTGATTTCGGCGACGATGACCCAGCGTCCGCCGACACGCTTCCAGACGTTCAGAAAGCTGCCCATACTCTTGGCCGGTTTTCCCCTGGAGTCGTTGGCCACCATCTCGTAGGAGCCGTAGTCCCACGCCATCGTGCCGTCGTCCGAGAAGTTCACTCCGCCGCTCTCGAACGTCAGGTCATGGGGATTGGCCGTAAGCGCCTCGGCGTAGGAGCTGCGCAGCCCTCCCATTCCCTTCACTGGTTTCGTTCCTTCGGGCATCGAGACCACATCGGGGTCATAGTAGGGCATCAGTGAATCGAGGTTCTTGGCGGTGAACGCCCGCACGAATGCAGTGTCAGCGCGGAGTATTTCCCGGCGAGCGGCCTTCCTGTCAAACGTCGCTGCCGTCGTGCCGGCCGGCGTCGCCGAATCCGCCGTGGCGGGCGCGCTCCTGCCGCAAGCGGCGCCGATCACCCCAACCACCGCCAGCAGAACCAGCCCGCCCGATCTCCGCATCCTCGCCTCCGTTACCTACTGTGACAGTCGAATCTCTCTCGCTCCGAATGGCCTTGCGAAATTCGCTCCACCATTCGTCCGCGCGCCAAGCGCGTTGACTTTGCCGACTGTCTGCCGGACCGCGTCCGCGATCCGATCGAACTGCTTTCCCGTGATCCAGTCGCTGGGCGCCATCCAGCTTCCGCCGACGGCGGTGACGTTCTTGAGCGCCAGATATTTCTCGAACGTCTGAGCGGTAACACCACCACTGGGATTGAACTGCACTCCAGCGAACGGCCCCTGCAACAGCTCGAGAAACTGAACGCCGCCGAGGGTTTCGATTGGCCACAGCTTCATGAGGGTGAGTCCGGTCTCGAGCACCATTTCAATTTCGCTGGCTGTCGCGACGCCGGGATAAACGGGCAGCTCCTGCTCGAGGCAGTAATCGACCACCGCGCGATTGAATCCCGGCGAGATGACGAACTCGGCACCGGCGGCTTTGACCTCTTTTGCCTGGGCGACGTTGAGGACGGTGCCGCAGCCGGCAAACATCTCCGGCTGTTCACCCTTTATCCTCCGCAGCGCTTCCAGCGCCCCTTTTGTGCGCAGAGTGATCTCGGCGATCGGCAGGCCGCCGGCCAGAAGTGCGGCGGCGACGCTCGGCCCGTTCTTTGGATCTTCGATGACGATGACCGGAATGATGCGCCAGCGGCGCAGTGCCTCGGTCGTGGATGTTGCCTCGACGTTCACATTTTCCCCGGATTCGGACGTTCATAAAAGTGCACAATGCGGGGCCGTCAAAACAGTGTTACAGATGAGGCGCGAACAGAGTCTTAATTGGATATGTCCCCCTCGTCTTCCAGCACCGACCACCAGATCCGCACGATCGACGTCGACGGGCAGAAGTACTTTGTCTGCCTGCGCGTTGGCTACGACGGGATCGAGTATGTCGGGCGGCTACGGTTCACCGACGCCTCGACGGAGATCACGTACCAGGATCACGGCGCGGTGCCGGGCCTCAGCGTGCTCGACGCCGTCCGCAAGGCGAAGGAATTCTCGGCGACGGAGATGGAGCAGCGCTGTTATCGCGCGCTGGCGGAGAAGCGCCGGTTCGGGCGGCTGCGCGGAGCGACCGACAAGATGATCGAGAAGATCAAGTACATGAATCGGGTTGCGATCGATCTGGAAAGGGGGCGCCTCGACCGGGATGGCGGCCGTCAGGAGCTCGATCAGGTGCAGGAGCAACTTCTAGACATCGTAAAGAGTCTCCGCCAGCACGCCGGCGTCGAAGACGAAAACGACTGAGCTAAGCCCAAACCTGGCTTAGGCTTGGGTGGGGCGTTGTTCCGCGACAAGCTCTCATTTGAAGCGCGACCATATTGTGACAACCCACTTGGGCGCCCACTTCGCATTTTAGTGCTGAAACTTTCCAACCCTTTTGGCCGAACAGGTATCAAAGGAGTGTTAACCCTGAGACCCTGACCACCTTTGGACTGGACAGTCGTATGATCGTACCCGTTTCTGCCCTGCCCCTCGTCGCTCTGGCGTTCAACCTCCAGCTCGTCGCCCAGGCGCCCCAGGCTCCGCGGGCGGATGGGGCGAAACGTCCCGCGGGGGTCCCGGCGACGATTACTCTACCGACCGACACCAGCGCGACTGCGCTGCGGGCTCAAAACAACGTGGTAATCGACGCCAAGGATGCAGACGAGGTCTGGGTGAACGCGCCCCCGATCACTGCCTTCCAGGAATGGCGGCCGAACGAGGGGAAGCCGGCTCGGTTCAAGACCGAGGCGAAGATCAGCTACGACGCATCCAACCTGTACGTTTTCGTGCGGGCGTTCGACCCCCACCCAGATAGTATCAAGAAACTTCTCGAGCGCCGGGACTCTTTTACCGCGTCCGACATGATCTGGGTGTTCGTCGATTCATACCACGACAAGCGCACCGGCTACGAGTTCGGCGTCAACGCCGCCGGGGTCAAGATGGACCAGGCGATCTACGATGACGGGAACGAGGACGGCGCCTGGGACGCGGTCTGGGACGTTGCAACCCAGATCGACTCGCTGGGATGGACCGCTGAGTTCCGGATCCCGCTATCGCAGATGCGCTACGGCCGGCAGCGTGAGCACACCTTCGGCATCATGATCGACCGCGATGTGTATCGATACAACGAGCGCTACATCTGGCCGCTGCTCAGACAATCGAAGCCCGGGTTCGTGTCGCAGTTCGGATCTCTGCACGGGATGGACGATCTGGAGAATCCGCGCAAGCTCGAGCTGATGCCGTACGTCGTCACCAAGAGCGCCTCTACCATCGTCAACAATCAGTTTTCGCAGAAGGCAAATCTGGCGGCGGGCGGAGATGTGAAGTACCGCATCGCTCCGAACGTGACGCTCGATGCGACAATCAATCCGGATTTCGGTCAGGTCGAGTCGGATCCGTCGGTGCTCAATCTCACCGCTTACGAAAGCTTTTTCGACGAGCGGCGTCCCTTCTTCGTCGCGGGTCGCGGACTTTTCCGCGCCGACGTCAACTGCAGCGCCGTCAATTGCTGGGGAGAGTCGCTGTACTATAGTAGGCGCATCGGCAGCACGCCGGCGCTGGCGGGTGTCTACGGCGACACGGTACCACAGCAGCCCACGACGATCATCGGCGCCGCGAAGCTGATTGGAAGATTCCCCAAGGGGACGACGGTGGGCCTGCTGGACGCCGTTACTCAGCGCGAGGCGAGCCCCGGCGACACCACTTACGCGCCGGGAACCAATTACGCGGTGCTGCGCGCGACGCAGGACTTCCGGGGCGGCAATAGCGGCATCGGCGCCATGTTCACCGGCGTCAATCGCCGAATGGACCAATGGTCGTCGCCGTTCCTGTCGTCCAGTGCGTACGTCGGCAGACTCGATTTCCGGCACCGCTTCTTCAAGAACGCCTATGAGATATCGGGCAGCTTCGACAAGAGCATCGTGAACGGATCGAAAGAGCAGATCGCGTCGCTGCAGAACAACAGCACCCACTACTATCAACAGCCCGACGCCGACCTACCCCTCGACAGCACGCGTACGTCACTGGGTGGCGACGCCGAAGAATTCAGATTCGGCAAGATCGGTGGGCAGCATCTGATGTTCGAGTCGGCGTACTCGCGCCGGTCTCCCGGTTACGACGTCAACGACATGGGATTCCTCCGCCGCGCTGATCAGCAGTCGTGGAGCACGTGGATGGGATTCTTCGACCGTCAGACGCGGTACTTCTACAACCGCTTCCAGCTGAATAACAACTGGTGGGAGTGGTGGAGTGATTCCGGGCTCCCTCTCGAGAGGGCGTACAACTACAACACCCACATCACTTTCAAGAACTACTGGGGATTCCACCAGGGCGCGACGATCGGTCAGCTCGGCAAGACGTACGACGATCGACAGACGACGCGCGGTGGGCCAGCCGTCCGTCAGGACATGTACGTCTCGCCCTGGATCTCCATCAACGGCGATGATCGTCGCTCGGTGGTGCCTTACATCAACGCCAATTACTTCGAGAGCTCGAACAAGAGAAACTGGTCCACGAACTTCAGCCCCGAAATCGATTTCAAGGCGATGGGTCGGTTCAGCACCGTGCTGGCGCTGAACTGGTCGCACGACGTCCGTGACAATCAGTTCTATGGCCAGTTCACCGATGCCACCGACATTCTGCACTACACGATCGCGCACCTCGATCAGACGACGACGGCGCTGACGATGCGCCTTAACTACACCTTCACCCCGAACGTGTCGCTGCAGACGTACCTGCAGCCGTTCGTTTCGAAGGGTACCTACAGCAACGTGCGCGAAATCTCATCGACTCCGCGCGCGGACGATTACGACGACCGCTACATACCGTACGGCGACGTGTCGGTCACCAGCGATCCGGGCGGTTTCAACTTCAAGGCCTTCCAGTCGAACGTGGTCCTGCGCTGGGAGTACAACCCGGGATCGACGGTGTTCGTGGTGTGGAACCAGGGGCGTCAGGGATTCAACGGTGTCGAGGGCGACAAGACTTTCCGCGGCGACGTCAACGACCTGTTCAGCCTGCACCCCGCGAATACGTTCCTGATCAAGGTTTCGTACTGGCTGAATCGGTAGATCACTGCACCACCGGTGATATTGCGGCGGCGGAATGTATTTCCGCCGCCGTTTCGTTCTGAAACGGCAACTGAACGGCTACCCGCTTCCCGCGGAACGCTGATGGCGGTTGGCTGCAGGCGTTGGGACAGTCCTTTTCCTTTCGCTAAGCGCTGTGTGGCTGAGAGGACGGGACGGGCCGTTGAAGAGAAAGGGCGCCGTATGAAATGAATGGTGGCGGGAGTCGAGGTCGACTCCCGCCACTTTTTGTCATGAGCGATTTCAAGAAGCTTCGGGTGTGGCGGTCGGCGCATGCTCTCACCATCAACACCAATCGGGTGGCAGGGACTATCCGCGGAACTCGATACGCGGCGCTGCGCAACCAGATGGAGCGCGCGGCGATGTCTGTGTCGGCGAATATTGTCGAGGGGAGGCAACACAAGAGCGAGCGCGAGTTTGCTCGTTTCCTCGGCTATGCCCTGGCGTCAACCTCGGAACTGGAAAACCACCTCATCGTGGCCCACGACATTCGTCAGGTGAGTGAATCTGACTATCGATCGCTCCTCGCCCAACTGACGGACGTGCGGAGGATGCTACACGGCTTGATGGCGAAGTTGTCTCAGTCGCCTTCGAGTAAACCAGTCACGTCTCCCCCGCGCACGGCGACCAGCGAAGCTCACAGGACTGTCCAAACGCCTGCAGCCAACGGCGATCAGCCTGCAGCGGGCCGCGGGTAGCCGTTCAGTTGCCCTTCTCAGTGCGAAGGTACCTCTCGACATTAAGCGCCAGTCTTCTCGACGCCCGGTTCGACTCGAATATCTGGCCCCGCAGGCTGTGCCCGTACCCATTGAAGTACAGCCCCGGCCGCGCCGTCGGTGATCCGGACTGAGCGATCGGCTCGCCCGAATCGTCGAGCACACCGTCAGCATCGAGCAGATCCCCGAGACCGGTGGTAAATCCGGTGGCGGCGATGATCGCGTCGAATGGCTCGCTCTTGCCGTCGGCGAACACCGCTCCGCTCCGGGTCAGGCGTGACAGCGCGGGCCTGATTTGGACGATGCCGCGCTTGACCGCGCTCACGAAGCCAACGTCGATCAGCGGGACGCGGCGCGATGAGAACGGCCCCCACTGGGGGCGGGCGATTCCGTACCTGGTGAGATCGCCGAGCACCAATCGGGAAACGAGGCGGCCGACGCGGTCACCAACCCACGGCGGAAGCACGCTCATCATGATTCCAGTCCGCTGCACCGGCAGGCCGAACGGGTCGCGGGGAACGATTGGTGGCGGTGTGCGGATGCTTATCGCCACCAACGCGCCGCCATTCTCCGCAATGTCCGTCGCGATCTCGGCGCCGCTGTTTCCCGCACCGACGACGAGCACGCGCTTGCCGGCATACGGCGCGGCGTTGGTGTACTCCGACGAATGGGATAACTCCCCGGCATAATCATCCGCTCCCGGCCAGGAGGACACGATCGGAATTCGATACTGGCCCGTTGCAATCACCACGGCACGAGCTCGCCACACGTCTCCAATCGCCGTTGTGACCTTCCAGTCGCCGCTGGTGGAATCTCTCGCGACCCAGCCGACGGGGCAGGCGGTCACGACGCGCAGGCCAAAGTGCTCGGCGTACTCTCCCAGGTATTCGACGAATTGATCGCGCGAGAGATAGCGCGGGAAGCGACCGGGAATTGCGTAGTGTGCGAGGCCGGAGAAACCGCGGATGGTGTGCAAGTGCAGTCGATCGTATCGACGCGCCCAGGTACCGCCGATGCGCGCATCCTCCTCGAGCACGACGACGTCGATTCCCCTGGTCTTGAGCGCGGCGGCGGCGGAAAGTCCGGACGCGCCGCCACCGACGACAATGATATCCGCGCCGCGCCGGGCATCATATGCGAGCTGCGGCTTCGTCATCGAATCCCTATGGGCCGGTCCTCGGCCACGTATTGTTGCTGCGATCCGTGTCCGGAAGCGCCCGCCTCGGATCGACCATCGCCGATCGGACACTCTTTTTGTCGGGCACGCGATACACGAATGCAGAGCCGAGATTCCACATTTCGACTGGCAGCCTGACGGTGCTGGTCGAGCCGTCGCTGAAAGTAAGCGCGAGCTCCGCCGGCATCACCATCGTCCCCCGATTGGTGAGATGGATGCTGGATCCACCGTCGGGACGAGTGGCGACCGAGTCGACCGACTGGTCGAGACGCGCTGTGCTGTAGATCCATCCCCGCCAGAACCAGTCGAGGTCCATCCCCGACTCATCCCGCATCAGGCGAAAGAAATCCGCCGGCGTCGGATGCTTGAACGCCCAGGTTCTGATGTACTCCCGAAACGCGGCATCGAATCTCTCCTTGCCCAATACTTCGTACCGCAGCATTTGCATCATGAGCGCGGGCTTCTGGTATCCCACCCAGAAGAGATCGTGCACCTGGGTCGGGTTGGTAATCAGTGCCTGTTCCTGGCCGACCCCGGCGTGGTCCGGGTACAAATGCAGCGGATGCACTTCGATCGAATCCCCGTAGGGCGTACCACGGAAATAGGCGGCGGCGTTGGCGAGATCGATGAACGTATTGAACCCCTCGTCCATCCATGGATACAAACGCTCGTTGGAGCCGACGGTCATCGGAAACCATTCGTGACCGAACTCGTGGGCGATCACCCACTGCTGGTCTTCACGTGACGGGCTGTTGGGGGTGAAGGTAAGCATCGGGTACTCCATGCCTTCGATCGGTCCTTCCACCGTCGTCGCGTGCGACCACGGGTAGCGATACCACTGCTCGCT
>Ga0070693_100000822_pt1 | contig 13793 bp, 17 predicted proteins | sample KBSK1103metaG_FD_65472 | JGI IMG/M metagenome (GOLD analysis project Ga0070693, IMG submission 65472) | Corn, switchgrass and miscanthus rhizosphere microbial communities from Kellogg Biological Station, Michigan, USA - KBS K1-10-3 metaG | ecosystem: Host-associated > Plants > Roots >...
CTCTAAGAATCCAAACGGAACATGGAAATTAATACCAGGGCGACTTAACTGCGCGTCGGTGAGTTTATTGCGGAGGCGCGGGTGAGTTGTGACGATTATAGGCAACTTATATTTATCGTTTATAGCGTCTATAGTCCGCAGTAACTCATCTAGGTTCTTTTTAATCTCCACGTTCTCATCCCTATGTATACTCACTAAGAAGTATTCCCTGCTAGGACTCATGGCAGGGGGATAATCTTCAAGACCAAGACTTATTCGTATATCACTCGCTTTTATATCTGTTATATGTTTGGAAAGAATTTCTTTCATTGGACTACCCATAATAAACATGCGGTCTTTTGCAACACCCTCGTCGCGCAGGTATAGGCGTTGGTTTTCGGTATAGACCAAGTTTACGTCACTGATGTGGTCTAGAATACGACGATTAATTTCTTCCGGCACGTTGTCGTCAAAGCACCGATTACCCGCTTCCAGGTGAAACAGTGGTATCTTCATACGCTTGACGATTATCCCCGCCAGTGCCGAATTTGTATCGCCCAGGATTACAACAGCATCAGGCTTTTCTTTAACTAGAACCTTCTCAACTTCCACCATTACCTTGCCTACAGTCTCAGCCAGTGTTCCTCCACCACATTCCAAGAAATAGTCTGGCTTACGTAGCCCTAAGTCTTTATAGAATACCTCGTTTAACTGATAATCATAGTTCTGACCAGTATGTACAAAAATATGGTCTGTGGCCTTATCGAACTTCTTGATAATCTCGGACATCTTAATGAGTTCAGGTCTGGTACCGACTATCGTCATTACCTTCATGGTGCATCCTTTTCAGCAATCCACTGTGGATTAGCCAATTGCCAGTCTATGGTATCTTTCATACTTTTTTCAAAGGACACTGGAGATTTCCAACCAAATTTAGCTAACTTACTTCCGTCTAATCCATAATGGACATCGTGTCCAGGCTGTTTACTGTGGAAGTCCACCAACTTGTACTTTAGTGGTTTGTCCATTAGTTTAGCAATGGCCTTGGCCAATTCTAAATTACTCATGTGGGCATCTCCAACCACATTATAGCGGTCTGGTTTATCTCTGGTTCCAGGTTCATGTAGATGTGGAGGAAGGTTATTTAGAATAAACAGAATCGCATCAGCCGCATTTCGTGAGTGAATGTAGTGTCGTGTACCAATTTGTCCGTCACTGGCAACGTGTACCTCTATTTCTTCACCAGCCATAAGTTTCTTTTGGATAATGACAGGATATTTACTTGACCCCTGATATTGTCCAAAGTTATTCATCGTATTGGTAATAACCACTGGTACTCCATAGGTACGCCAGTAAGAAATTGCAATCGCTTCTTGAGCGGCTTTAGATGCAGAATACGGGTTACTCGGTAAGATCGTGGCCCATTCAGGATGACCCTGGTCAGCATCAGAAGGACCATACACTTCATCTGTAGAAAATTGAATAAACACCTCTGGTTTAACAATACGGGCAAGTTCTAACATCGTCAGAGCAATATCCACATTGTTTCTCACAAAAGGTACAGGGTCTTCCACCGATTCCCATACATCTGCTCTAGAGGCCAGATTAATAATGTAGTCAATCTTTCCCATATGTTCTATCTCACGATAGCTAAATGGAGCACTTAGATCATGAGTAATGGAACTTACTCGTTTTTTCCAGCTAGGATTATGATCCAAAGTCTGTGAAATACGGTCAAAGTAACCCTTGTGCCGGAACGAATCTGTACAAATCACGTCCCAGTCAGTGTTAAGCATCAGATGGTCTAAGACATGGATCCCTATGCTTCCACCGGCACCGGTTAGTAACACCTTCTTCATAAATCTTTTACTCTTTCTCCGATACCACGCTCGGTAAAGGTTTTCTTATAATATTCTGGATAATCAGATCTGTTAGCATCCGTGGCAAATGTGCGGCCTAATTCTTCTTGGGCATGCCCCACTAAGTACCCGTGGGCTTTAATCTCCTGACTTAACCGAGAATCCTCTTGTTGTGGAGGTGCCCAGGGTCGTTCGTCATACTTTAGTCCCAAATCCCACATTTTGCGTTTCATAATCATCGGACCACCAACCACACCAGGCCATTCGTTTATCGTGAACCCATTAATAGTGCGTTTCCGTAGGTCAGCTTCAGAAGTTTCAATAGCCTCATGTTCAATCCCTAACTGGCCGAGTTCAGGAATAGCCTTGAAGTACCCGTCCACACGTACATTCCAGTCCTTGGTAAGTTGCATGTCATTGTCTAGCCGCATGAGGTGGGTGGCATTATATACCTCTAGGGCCTCTTTCCAGGCGATATTACAGGCTTTACCTGGGTAGTAGTTCTCTGGGTTAAGTATGAGCATGTTAAGTCGTCCACGGGCCTCTAAATCGGTCAGGTACTTTTGTGTACCATCTGTACTGTTATTATCAACCACTACCAGAAACCAATCTGCATCGTCACTGATAGTCTCAAACAAACTCGCTAGCGTTTTTCTGGTGTACTCCAGGCGTTGATAGGTCACAAGACAGACTAGAAGTTTCATAGGTCTATCCCGTTGAAGTCGATACTGACTGACTGTTTGGGCAACTTGGTAGCCATTCCAGCTTTATACATCTTCTTAGCCTTATCAGGGTGCACCATAAGGCCGCCTTCCAAGGTCTGGACCTCTACCAGCACTCCTATGGGTTGTGCGGGCATTTGTTTGTACTTTTTGTAGAGATAGTTTGGTTTTACCTTATTCCACTCCTCTATCTTGTGGGCACCATCATTGCTACCCGCTTTACCGAGGGACAGGAGTTTACGCTGGCCTATCTTTCCCGCCACAGATATAGGTATACCCGCTTTCCACAGTTTTATACCAAAGGTTACATCGTGCAGGCCGTATCCGGCTACCGTGGGTAGTGAGTTGGCTGTGAATCTAACAAAGTCTCCATAATTCTGGACATTCCATTTAATGTCAGTACGAAAGTAAGGCGGTTTGAGTCTATCAAATACCTCCCGTTTTACCAGTAGACATCCAGTTCCCGTGAATATGATTCGCCCGGCTTTGTCACTAAACACCGCTCCCTGGCCCGTCTTGCTTACGGGGTAGTCCATTGTCACTACAGGGGCGTCCATTAGAAGCATCGCACTTAAGGTGTCTTCGGGAAGAATCATATCGTCTTCCACTATAAATATGTGGGTAAAATCACGCTTTAATACTCGGTTAAGCGGCACCGTAAAGCACTCAGGTATAGATAGACCATGGGCAAAGAATATCTCGTAGTCGTAGCCTTCCAGGTTCTGTAGTAGTTCATCTGCGGTGCGCGAAAACATAAGGCCACGCGAAGGTAGTACTACAGCGATCTTAAACGACTGTGACATTTGGAAGTCCTTTCACAAAAGCTTGACCATCCTTGTACCCGATAAATTCTGGAATGTGGTCCATTACTTCTACATTTTCCACTCGTTTAAGCGCTTCACGGTATTTGTAGATATTTTCAGCCTCTACAGTCTTAATCACTAGATCACGGCCTACCTTAGTAATCTTTCGTATCTCGTGTGCACCGTTATTAGAGTTCGGCTCGCCTAACTTTACCAACTTGCGCTGTCCAGCAGTGCGGTGCATCGGTTTAATGGGGATATTGTTGGCGAATAGGATAATCCCCAGGTTCACGTCGTGGAGGCCGTAGGCGACCTTTGTAAGCTTTCTAGGCCAGAATACGAGTGTATCTCCTTTAATCATTGTGTCCCACGCGGTGTCAGTCCTGAATATTGGCTTAGGCAGTGCTTCAAGTATTGCTTTAGCGATTAGGATAAAGCCCGTACCAGAGTAGATAGCATTACCTGCGGGGTCGTGGAGCATTGTAGAGTCTCCATCGTTCTTAAAGGGGTAATCCAGTGCAACTACAGGGTAATTACGGGCAAACATACGTTTCAGGATACCTTCAGGAAGAATCATATCGTCCTCGACGATGAGTACTGCGTAAATCTCTGGATCAGCCAGTGCTTTCTCCACAGGTTCATTGAAACACTCTGGTAACGGGCGAGAGTGTGCCCAGAAAAACTTGTGGTCAAAACCCTTTAGCTCACGCAAAAGCTCTTCCAGGGTCTCACTAAACATAAGACCCCTGGAAGGCACTACTACGGCGAGTTTACTCGGAGACTGACTTTTCAAGTTCATCTAGGAGTACCGTCAGTACACTAATAGAACGTACAAATTGACTAATAAGCAGTCGATGTTCAGCAAGTTTGCTCTGGTGCTGGCTTTTCATTACATCGTCAGTTGCGCCATCTACTTGAGTTTGAGAGATGATTAATTCCACACGTTCGCGGTAGAGTGCGCCAGTTATCTGCTCCAATTGTGTGCGTACAAAACCCAGTTTTGCCTCTGGTTCTAAGTCATGCTCAATTTTAAACTCGTCTACAATCTTTTGGTCGTATTCTAATGGACTGTTCATAATGCTCCTTATGGTTACTACGTTCAGTCTACTACACTATTTTGGTATTTATACTGTAATTTATACAACACTATAGGTATCTTGCTAGCATCTCTTTCACTCTACGTTCAAACTCAGGTGAATCTTTGAGTAGATATGGATAATACTCTTGTACATCTAAAACTGCCATTCCTTCTAATGTAGGGCTTGGTTTGGGGGTACCTTTTCCATATTCCCCTGTCATGGTGCCACCTTCGCTAGGTTTCCACCTACCATCATCTTCCATGGGCGCAAAAGTCTCTACTTCTTTAGTAAGGTTTAATCTGCGACCGTCTCTTTTATCAGTATTCATAAGGTCAGTCTATCACGTTAAGGTAAGCAAACTCACCAAAGATTTGTTCTGCGAACTGATTGTAGACGTGCGCCGCTTCTTCCTCAGTCTCATAGTAGCCATTGTAATACATCTTGTAATCGACCTTTATATATGACAGCCACTTTCGCTTTAGGTTAGGTCGGTTGAGTTTTGATACTCCCTTGTACTTGGAGTGCGCCCCAGCTTTCTGCGCTCGCCTGACGTTCGCCATGTTCTCTGACCGCGTAGCAGGCCGTAGGTTGGACTTTTGGTTGTTAGCCTTGTTCTGGTCGGCATGTTCTACTTCATAGCCCTCAGGGACTTCTAGGATGTCCTTATGCATGTATACACGCGTCCATTTGCCGTTATCTTTCTTGGCGTTCCTTACTACATATCCCTTTGCAACTATGAACCAGTTGTATTGGTTTAACCTCTCAAAATCCTCATCATCAACCAGTACACTTATGCCGCCCATGTTCTGTGTTTTGATAATTCGCATAGTAGATACCTCGTTTATACTGTAGATACACCATACTCTTTCATCTATTCCGTGTCAAACAAAAAGCCCCCTTTCGGGGGCAGATTGTTCATTCGTATCTGTTAAATCTTTATGATTTAACCAAAAATCCGAATGAGGGTCGTAGGGTGGTGAGTCCATAGAGGATGTCTACAGTTACAAGCCATCCTAAATATTCCTGCTTGTATTGCGCCTGAGAACGTGCGTTCTTTTGGACTGCAATAGCCACAGAATCCTTGTGGAAGAACAGGTGGTTGTTCTGGTTCGGACTAGATGTCACCTGAACGAGGTTCTGGGACATGTAGACACGGACACCATAGATTTCACCAATCTGTCCATTACGGATGGAGTTCTGGTCACCACCGACACCGATTGCGTCGTAGCGGATGTACTTGTCAATCGCGAGCATTTCTTGCTTACCCTGTGGGGTCACAACAAAGCTACGATCGGTTTGTGGGGCCTTAGCGTCATCCAAGTAGCGGTTTACGAACAGAATCAGGGTATCGTTCAGGGCCGTACCGAATGCACCGTAAGCGGTGAATGCGGCGGTCATGAGGACGGCAATACTGTTGTCAATCTTCGCAGCGATAGCGTAGGCGGCTGCCTGTGTGTAATCAGTGCGGAGGTCGTACTTAGACTGAACGTTCTCAATATCTTCCAGCAAGAACGAGCTTTCGTAGTGCTGGTTGATGGTGATGGTCGTCTTGGTTTCCGTGTTGTAGTTCAGCGTCACCAAGGTGTTCTGAGCTTTCAAGTTAGCGGTGATCGTGCTAACGTTTGGAATTTCCACGGTCTGACCGTAGGATTGAATCTCGCGGTCGTAGTGACGTACGAGGGGCAGAAGGACTAGGTTTGCTTTCACAAACATCAAAACCTCGTTGCTCCATACATTGGGCGCTGGTGTTACTCTCTTACGAGGGTTGGGTCATTTCTGCCCAACTCTGCATCTTATTGTGTACGATGCAGGCCCGACTATCGCATCAGGATTGCTCCTGTCTCTTCACTTAGTCTGTGCAGCTGTATTTAAACTTGCTGGGGGTTTTCCACTACTGGAGGTTCCCCGTTGATTAGAAGAGATTTTAATTCCGCCATTTAGTAAAAACGGAACACGTTACCGGCTGTTACACCGATGTTTACGTTGCCGGAGCCATAGGCTCCAGTTACTGTTGCCATATCAAATCTTTCTAAGAGTTAAATTTTAACCCTCAAGCGCTGCATTGATGGCGGCAAGGTTCTTTTGGTACCATACCGGGTCACCCATGTGCTGTGCTACCACCTGATCTACATTCTGGGGAGTTATTTTACCTACAGTAGTAGTGGAGTGGGCACTTGCTCGGGGTTGAGCTGCTCGTCCAGCCTGTTCGGCGGATTCGCGTGCTTCTTTCTTCCCAGCGTTTCGTTCTGCAAGTCGTGTAGCGGCATCAGTCATTGAGCGTCCACGAGCAATATCTAGTACTGCTTCGAGGTCACTCGCTAAATGTGGTTTCTCTTCCAAGATGTCAACCATGGTGCTCTCATACTGCTTCGCATCGGGGTGATTGACGTAAAAGCTCAACGCCTCTACCTCATTCTTCAATGCCTGATAGTCCTCCGTACTGGAGGCTTCGTTTGCAGTCGAGACGGCATTCTTTAGTTGGCCTTCTTTTTGACCTTTCTTGCCGAGGGCCTGTTCCGCTTCACGGTACATTTTAGCCATCTTGATGGGGTCATCGAGAGGAAGATTCTTTTTAGCCGCCCATTCCTTGAGTTCAGTGTCATCTGAGTTGTCCTCGTCGGACCCAGATTCGTCTGATTCGCTGGTTTGAGAGGTTTCTTCGTCCTCAGTGACCGCCTCTGTGTTTACATCTGTAGTTTCAAGTTGTGCGTCATCCGCGCCTGACTCTACAGAATCAGAAGTTGTGGTGTCTGAATCCATCAGTTACCCTTTCATTTAAGTTAAGCGAAGCTTATTTGCTACGCAAAAGAAGTACATATGCTCTGATCGAAGCATAAAACATAAGTGGTACTGATGTCAAAAGCTATTAAGAACCAGCCTGAGCATTTGACTGGTTCTTAGCAGACTTCGACTGCACAGGAGCAACCTTCGGCTTCGCTAGATCATCTAACATGGTGCGGATTAGGTACACTGTGTGCATTCGTTCCATGGCTAGACCTTTTTGCTCTACAGTGGTGGCTTTCATGCCCTCCATCATATACTTAGCTTCGGTCATTTTCAGGCGATCCACCAGATCTTGCCCAGCTGCACCCTGTAAGAATGAGCGATACGCGCTGTAAACCGCGTCATCTACATCACTCATGCTGGAACCTTGGGAACGTTCGCCACACCACTAGTCGGAGCACCTACCGGTGGGCTTCCAGCGGTCTGCATACCAGCTTGTTCAAAGGCCTGCTGGGGTGGAGCACCTGCTTTAGCGTGGAGTACTGCAGCATTGGCTTTCACGGTACCAGGGTTCATAGGACTTGCGTTTATTCCCGTCTGCTCTTCGCGGTAAGGACTGGGTTGTACGCCTAGCTCGTTTAGCACCTCAGCTTGTTCATCTGGGTAGAGGTCTTCGCCAAACTTAATCGTGTTAGCAAGTGCGGCTGCAGCAGTTGGAGGTGGTTGTGGCGGCGGTGGAGGCATTACGAGGGCTTGAGCGCTTCTAGAGTTAATATCGGGGAATATCTGGGGTGTGACCGTGATGAATAACCCGCGCTGGTCTACAAACGGTTGTTTGCTAGCTAGTAAGAAGAATTGCATCATCTGCTGGCGCTGGGTTTCCTTAATTGTATCGGCCGTAGCGCCGAGTTTTACTTGTACATCCCAATCACCTAAGTAAAGACCGGGGTTATAAGTGGCCCAGGCATTCCCTTGTGGCCCCATTACCCGTATAGGTATTTCTTTGTCGATAAATATCTGCATAATCTTCCACATATTCGTGGCCAAGATACGCATAGCCTCATTTTCCAAGTTTTTAATCTTTACCTGGAACCTTGCACCTAGTGCAACGAGGTTTTGGTTAATCTGGTAGGCACTCTGACGTCCGGCGGTCTGGGTATTGGTGTGATAGGCCTCATTTGTTCCGCTAGCAGCTTGCATTTCCTGCTTAATCCGGGCGATTTCTATGTCTGCATCTGGTCCAATTGGTTGCGTCTGGATCTGTTCTAACGCCCCGGGGGGAATCGTAAACACTGCCCCTGGTACGGACTGAATCTCATCCAGTTTCTGCGCAAAAGTGGGGTCCAATGCCCACATCCGGTTCTGCTGGAAGGTTAGGTTGTCAGTTTTCTGGGCCTGGGTGTCGTTTAGACGCTCCTGTGATGGGCCGATTATCTCTACATCCCCCCTCGCATACCACAAATTGACGTCTATGTGGTTCCTGAACGGCGCAACAGGAGCAAATGGGTCAATCTCAGGCATGTCAAAACTAACGGGATTACCAGCATCATCGGCACTTTGGATGGTTTTCTTCTTGCGCTGGAACGGAAACTGGTCGTCTGTGAGTTCTTCTATAATGACCGAGCGATTCGCCATCAAAATCTGTTCTTTAGTAGAGGGTTTAATAAAGACAATAACTTCGACTTGGTCAGATTTATCTATTAACACTGCATCAGCGAGCATTTCTTCGCGTTCCTGTTTGGCAGTTTCATTGTCTCCGTCGGCATTGAGAGTGCCTACTTTATCGAGGTTCTTAAAACGTTTTACTCTCTCGGTAGAGTTGGGATCATTCTCGTCATACTGGCCATTTACTACAGTTTCATCCTCCAGCGCTTGTTTGGTCGTAATATAACGGTAGCCACAGTAGCCCCAATCGTTCAGATCTTGGTAATTCTTAATCATCGGGTCAAAGAAACAATCCCGCGCACTTACTACACGCTGACATGAGAGGCCATTTTCTCCTGGGTAACTCCAAATATAGCAGTTACCCGTTACCAAGTATTCAGTAACACTCTGGTCTATCTTTTGGTCCATATAATCTTTGTACCAGGCATAATTAAATAGGTCTTGGAGAGTACTAGTTGGGGCGCTTTGACTAGGGTGAGTCGGTATAAATTCAACTTCTAGGTTGCCATTTATCAGGTGGGCTTTCATCTGCTGAATTTCAGTGTAGGTTTCAGGGATAAAGGTATCTGAAAAACCATCGTATCCAATATTCACCCGCTGGCCATTAAATAGCTTCCAACTATCCTCCCAAGTATCCCAGAATCCACCTTCGGTGTACTTCTTTGAGTTATTAAATGCGGTAATGACTTTTACAAGGGTGGGATCAGTCTCATTTTCAACTGTCTGCGGAGGTGTTTGGTCCATATCTGTACTATACTATATTGCTAATGATTTAACACTGGTCTCTTTTTCATCAGAGCGCGGTTGTTTCTACGAATATTGGTGTACTTAGTGGGAAGTTTGGACTTTATGCTTAGCTTACCTTGGGTAACAGGACTCCACTCAAATAATTGGAGGGCAATCGCTGTAGCTATTACAGTGTCGTCATGCTGGCCTTCTTGGGCATTGGTTCTCCCCCGGTTGTCGCGGATGTAAGTCATACACTCTCTAATAAATATCTTGTCGTAGTCTATTATTTGATTCGTACTTATCGCCTCACTGAGGTTGTCAATCATGAGCGGTTTCGTGCGTACATCAGTGCGCCAGCCCAGTTTGGAGGTGTATTCCTCATAGCGCTCGTCTATACCTAACTCTCTTCTATATATATTGTCATACCCCACATCCCTGAGTCTTTGGACGGCCGTAAGCCCATGGTTGTTAATCTCCGGCCCTATAAGCGCGTGGTTGTACCACGTTCCGAGCAGAGCCAAGTATTCCCCAAAATCAGCGGGTTCCATGTCACCCCTAAACCTGGCAACAGTTTGGTGGGTTTGTTTGTCCATTACGGTGGCACAGCTAAAGTCCTCGTCTATCCCCTCAGCAATGTCTGCTCCAATTACATAGTCACGCCCAGCTTGGGGTTGAAGCCAAACCTTTAGTGGAGCACCTTCCATTGGTTTAGCGTGGATTTCTTTCAACTTGGCCTGATTAGTTTTCTCTAGTAACTCTATACTTTGTCCGTCGTAGCACTTCTGTTGCATTTCGGCGAGTCTGTTTGTGTCAAACCGTGGGTTTCCACTAGCTAGGAAAGCTTCAGTATCGGTTAGGGGATATTCCTGGTAAAACCTCTTTTCGTCCCCGATAAATTCCAGCATTTTCTTTCTACGCCAGTAGATTTGTCCAAGTGTGAGGTGAAACTCTTTCTTTACTTTTTTCTCTTCCTGCGTCAACTTAAAGAACTTAGGTGGCTTAATAGAATACTCTGGGTCCATTGTCCACGGGAAAAAGAGTGGTTCAAAGGCGCTCTCCCCGCGTTGGGCGGCCTCCCACGTAGTATGAAAGTAATCCCCTATTCCATTCGCAGTACTCTCTAGAAAGACCGCCGTATTTGCCATCATAGGGACAGCCTGCATCAGTCCAGCGACAATCTCTTGACCCTTGGGCCAGAGAGCGACCTCACTACCATGTAACCACTGCACAGTCTGGCCTCTTCCCGTACCGGTATTCTCTGCAGTGGCAGTGTCAATCTGACTCTTCAAACCCTTTTCTGGGCTTGCTTCATTATCAAAGGTAATATCTGTTCTAGTGTTATAGCGAGTGGTAGGCTGGAAGTTCTTTAGAGAGTTGTCATAAAACATCCGAAACATCGCATATAAATACCCACTCGTATCCGTGTTATGGGCTATGATCTTACTCTGCTGGTATTTATGAGTGACGGTCCACCAATATATGAGGGCCTCTATCATAGTACTAACACCCTGTTGCCGAGCCTTTAATATAATAAACCGCACCGGCTCACCGGCCTCCAGTTTGGCAATCGTGCGCTCTACAATCACTTCCTGTACAGGTTTGAATGGGTACAGACTTATAATCCGCCCATCCTTCGTCCTAATTTTGAGGTTAAGTCTAGCGAATTCTTTAAAGTCTTTAGCGACCTCCCTAATCCGCGCAAGTTGTGCTTCTTTGTCCATCTATGCTAATAATACCATTATGGAAGAAATTGACACCGCTCCTACTGAAGTTCCCTCCGACACCTGCCCTACTTGCGGCCGGTATATAGGTGGGACCCCTCACAAGTGCACCGCCTGGTAGACTACTTAGCAAAACTCCAAGGACAACCAGGCTTTCCACAATTAGTTCTATCCATATAGTGCGTTCCCTTACACCGTACTAGTTCCACTACGGAGTCAGTGGCCCTGATAACCCCAGGTATCTCATTTAGGAGAGTGCTGACATCCTTTTTAGGCTTAACTGGAACATTTCTTGTATAATCAGTTGGCGCAGATTCAAAGACTTTTCCGATGGTTCCAACAGCACGTAACTCATACTGTACCCCGCCACGTTCAATTAGAACCTTCTCTCCACGTATAGCTTTATCCAAGGCTGCTTTCAAGTTGTTTCTTAGTTCGTATACCTTCATGTACATTATTGTACATCTATGTACTAATCTGTACAAGTATTGTTAGCTAGAAAATGAGACATCTTCGTAAACAAGCAGTTCACTACGTTCCCCCCGCGTATGTGTATACCCCGGTCTCTAAACAAGGCACCGGCCCCTGTTAACAGCTAATGGTTGGGGGTGTGTAGGCCTCTATGTGCTGCTGTGTGTACGCTATATGTAGTATATGTGCTAGGTATGTGTAGTGTTTGGTGTGCTCTACCTCTGTTAATTTATGTCTGACAACGTACATTGTGCGAAGTGCCCTAGTATTAAGTAGATGAATATAGATGCCACTTACATCTGTTAAGTGGCTTATATGGCTTGTGTGTGGCTTGGATTTCTACAAAAGATCGAGTCGTGACCTGTTAGCACATAACTATAAACTCTATTAGTCTTATAAAGATTCTATGGACTAGCTCGCGACAAGTCCTGTGTTCGTACGACAACCCCTCAGCACGCGCGGCAGTTGGCACTACTCAAATAGTGCGTCTTCTATAGAGGCGGAATCGTGTAGACTAATACTCCGTGTGACGGCTTTGCCTCGTACATGTTCTATGGTCTTCCACGCGTTTGTGGTAGCTATGCCTTCGTCTTTGCTCTGTATCAGCGTCTCTATTCTTTTTATAGCGCTTTTACTCATTTTCTCTAAGTTTTTCTGTATTTTCTCTTGTATATCGGTGCGTTTTAAAAGTCTGTGAGCTTTGACATTCGCGTAGTTCTTATTAGTTACTAAAGTAGGCTGGGCGGCAAGCATGGCCTTTCCTGGGCTTTTTGTGTGGGCATAGACCTCTGCGAATACTTCGGTGTTAGGTTTGGCGTGTTTCATATTTGTATCATACCACATCTGTTTGTTCGTATTATGTTTAACGAAATGCTTGTGCTATAGCAATTGGTATTGACTAAGTACTAAGCATTTGCTATACTGTGTTCAGTAAGTTGAATTACTTACTAGCACATAGACAGGGTGGGGCGCGAACACTAGCCGACAGCATTTAGTTGACGACAGGCTTCGTAACTAGCGCTAATCCTTTCTACTTAGAAGCCGTGAGGCTTTAACTTAACAACTTAGCTAGAGTGTACAAGGAGGGCGCACAAGTCACTTCGTCCACTGCCTATTCAAAGCTGACACAACAATACCCGTTCGCACAATTGCTAACAAGGGCAACTGAACTACCTAGTAGACAGTCCTGGAGCATGGCGACCAAAGACTCCATTAGATGGGTGGAGCTGCGTGAGAAGCGTCGTATAAGCTTTGATAAAATGCTTACCCATAAGAACAGCAGACAGAACCTTGTGGTCAGCCTCGTACACTCTAGAACAAAATGGTACGTCTTACCCTGTAGATACTGAGATGGCCTGTCTGCCAATGACAAGCACGGTGAAACCCCGTTGAAATAGTCTCTTAGAACTATAGGGCTAGGCGTATCAACAATACAAACATTAAACAGGGAGTACAACATGTACGACAAACTGTCACGCAAGGATTTAATAATTAACTGGATGTTGGTGGGTACATTCGTACTCGGACTAACCCTGTTAGCAAGGATGGGAGCTTAATGTATGAGCAAACTTAAATACCCAGCAACGATGGTAGTTCATTGGGCGACCGGACCAGTCAACTGTTGCGAACAACACGGGCAACAACTAATAGGTCTCGGCAATATGCTTGGAACACACACAGTTGCAACGAAGTTAGAAGCCCCAGCCGAGTGCAGTAATTGTGTAAATGAAAACAAAATAAACAAGGAAACAAAACAATGAGTCACGCAGCAACACTATCAGCCGGTAAACTAATCGACAGTGAAGATAAGATCAAAGTAACACCAGGAACAGCTAAAGCCTACGTGCTGAAGCAGCTGGATAAGGGCGATATTAGCTCCTGGGCTATTGTTTGGTTCCTTATTCGCAGGCACAAGTTTGGTCTTAGTATGACACTGAACGCGGTGCTGATTGCTACGATAGTACGCATGTTTATTGAGAACGGTGTACGCTAAATTAAAGGAGGCATATGAGCCAGATAGCGCAACTAGCAAACTGTAACA
>Ga0070693_100000826_pt1 | contig 13757 bp, 34 predicted proteins | sample KBSK1103metaG_FD_65472 | JGI IMG/M metagenome (GOLD analysis project Ga0070693, IMG submission 65472) | Corn, switchgrass and miscanthus rhizosphere microbial communities from Kellogg Biological Station, Michigan, USA - KBS K1-10-3 metaG | ecosystem: Host-associated > Plants > Roots >...
GCTCCGCGAAGCCCGCGGGGCTGAGGCCGCAGGCCAGTGGCCCGGTGCCGCTTGCGGCACGCGCCACCCCCTTCTCGCCCTTCTCGCTCCCCGGCTGCGATGCGTGGGGGGTCATGGCGCGGCGCTTTCGGGCTCAGCAGAGTCACTTACGACCCGCAAATGGCCCCCGGTGATTTCAGTTATAAAGCGGGCCTGATCTTCGTGGTGCTGCGCTTCTTCGATCGCCTTCGCGGTCTCTGCGGACATGGTCGCAGACCAGCGAGCAAGAAAGCGCTTTCCGAAACACCACCATGGAAGCGCCGAGCATCTCTGGATCGCGCGCGCGGCGCGCACGATCAGAAATGTCGTGACTGCCTGTCGCTCGCGAAGGGCGGCGTTCACCGCAGACAGCGCTCGGATTGGCTCGCGCGCGACTTCCCCGTCACCAACAATAAAGCGGTCGTCGCTGTCACCTTCCCGGTTCACCATCAGGCACTTTCCGCGATGGTGATGGTTGTCTGCGCACCGCTAGAGGGAGCGCAAATATGGATACGAAACTTGTCGTCCACTTGGACGGGCCGCCGGGAGTGCACATCAGGAAGGGGGTTGCTCGCGTCGTCGATCACACCGGAGGCGTGCGGATTGAGCGGGCTATGGCCGTTGCTGACCTCGAGGAATATGTCGCCCGCGGTCAGCGCGCGCTTGAACGGCTCGCCAACGGCGAAGAGGACATTATCGAGGACGGGTGATCGCATCACGCCGCCGCGCTTTCGCGGGGATAGAGATCAGGCCGGAGATCGTGGCGCGAGACGCCAAATTCTCTCTCAGCAGCGAGAACGAATTCGGCAGGCAGGGAGCGCTTCGCTGCCAGCCAGTTCGATACATTCTGCTGGGATGTACCAACAGCCGCTGCGAACCGAGACTGATTGCCCGCGGCCGTGACAGCGCGCGCGAATGCTTCGTAGCTCATGACAGACGGTTCTACAACTGATTTGTGTCTATCACAAGTGGTTTGTGCGCGAGAAGGCGGCCAAAGTTTTGTAAGCCTCTTCCCCGTGGCGGACTGGGGAAACAAAGAGACCGCTGGCGCTTGGCTGAAAGCGGAACGGGAACGGCGGGGCTGGTCGCAGGGCGAGTTCGCCAAGCGACTGCTCGGGCTTTACCGCGAGCGCACGGGCATGAACCGCAGCTTCAGCCAACAGACGATCGCCCAGGTTGAAGGCAGCAAGCTCAAATCAGTGCCCGAATGGTTTCCTTTGGCGCAGGATGTTTTCGCCGCGAGCGATACCGAAACGAAAGAAGACCCTCACCTAACTGCCGGCCGCTCCGATAGCATGGTGGCGATACAGCATCTTCCAACGTTCGTAGGTGTCGGCGGCGGCGGAACCTTCGAAGGCGACATGGGTGTCGTCTATTTCTCGCGAGCGCTAATCGAAAACGAGCTGCGCGCCCCGCCGGAAGCCCTCCTCGCTATGGTAGCAGAGGGCAATTCGATGGAGCCGGACTTCCGCGGCGGCGACCAAATCTTGGTCGACACGCGGCGCAAGTCCCTCGCCCAGCCTGGCGCCTTTTGCCTCTGGGATGGCGACGGTCATGTCATCAAATTCCTCGAGAAGATGCCCGGTTCCGACCCTCCCGCGGTGCGGGTTATTAGCCTAAATCCGATTTATGAACCGAAGGAGAGGCTAGTCGAGGAAATCAATCTTGTCGGGCGGGTCGTATGGTTTGGGCGGCGCGTGCAGTGAAGGCTTGATAAAACGCTTTACGCGGATTCGTCATCATACACCTTCTGCAAATAGTAAAGGCTCGGCACATATTCGCCATTCGCGTCAAGCTGCGATGTAACCAGCACGTCGCCTTTAATTTCCTTTTTGTCAAAAAGCTGTTCTGGGCGCACGCCTGGCGCCAGATGAAGAGGCCTCCTATTGGTCGATATTTCATCAATAGTCGCGGCCCAAGCCTTGTTTTTGTCTAGGTCGTGCGCGCGAAAGTGCACTGTAACCCCTTCAAGCTGTTCAAATTCCGCAGGCGGCTCATACTGGGCCAAATCGATGTCTGATGGCATCGCTTCAAGCGCTCTCTGACTTACCTCAGCGTTGGCAGATTTGATCCTTCGCGCGTTGTGCTTCTTTGCTGGCTCGAAAAAGTCGGCGGCGGCCTTCATAACCGATCGCTTGTGCTTTTTTAGTGCCCGCGCGATGGCCTCTTCCATCTCGTCCTGTGTCACAGCAGCGCGGTTAGCGGCCTGCTCCAAAAGCTTTTCGCGCTCTGCGGCAAGTTCGGATTCCTTCTTGCCCGGGAATATTTTCTGTCTCACCCAGTCTATGCCCCAGACCGCTACCAACAGAACCAAAACCGAAACGATGCTGTCATATGAGTCCGGCACGTCATAGCCGAATAGCGTCTGAATGATATCGGGCACGTCCTTGCCTAACTCGGCTGCATAGACGGCAACGATGACGGCAGACATTTTAGTAGTGAACGGGCTATCCTGCGATGCATCCCGAAATTCGATCCGAGTGTGTTCAATGGTAAGGTTGGGGAAAACCTCGCCCAAAACAGCCAAGGCCTCGCGAACCAGCCTTTCTTGAGCGACCAGTGACTTCGCCACCTCGGCAACTGTGGCGCGCCCATCGAAATCGTAGACGACGACATGCGGGACGGTGATGTCCATTGACTGAAGACCCCTTGCGGAAGCCTAGCTACGCAGACACCGATCCACATGTCAAAACCCGTTGCAAAAGCGCGCGCCGCGAATCTCGCTCAGCACGGGTCCTCAGCCTGACCCGTTATAGCGGACTGTGGTTTTTGCGTATTCAGCCATTGCCTGGCACTGCCCTCACGATTGGCGCCTAAGGCGCTACCACCTAGCTGAGGGGATTGATAGAGGGTACAAATAAATTACAAACGGCTTGTTGACATGGGCACAAATCGTTTGTAGAAGAGCTTCATCAACCGATGAGGCCCGACATGAGCAGCAGCCGCTACACCGCAGACTTCGGCCCAAACGTCGAGCAGATCCTTTGTCAGGCCACCCGCGTCATCCGCGGGAGGGTCCCCGCGCAGGTCCGCAAGGAGCTTAGCGCCGCAGTGAAGGCTGGTGTGCTTGGCAGGCTTCCTAAGGACGGCCTCAAGCCGGAAATCTACTTTCATCCTGATCACCGTCACGGCGCAGTTGAGCTGCAGCAGCGCGAGGCAGCTTATGCGCTCGGTTGCGTCGCCGCTGTCGTGGCTGTGAAGCCGGTCGAGCAGCGCATTGAGGAAGCGATCGCTTCGCTCAGCGGCGAGCCTGCCTAACCCCCATCAACGCAACCGCGCTGGAGAAGCCGACATGCCCGCAGCCCCCACGCCAGCCAAGATCGCGAAGGCCATAGCCGCCGCGGCAGCTGAGCGCAGCTTCGAGAAGCGCGGCGATGCGTGGTACTCCATCACGGTCGCCACGAACAGCGGATCGGGGTCCGACGACGAGCAAGAGGCGCTTCGCCACCATCACAAGATGATCGGCTTCGATGCGCTCAAGCGGCTCGGCTTCGATGACGACGAGACGCACGAATTCGACTGGCACCGCTGGCCGATGGACAGCGCCGAAGCCTTCGTCGCCGCCGGTGTTGCCGCATGGGCCGAGGTTCTGGAAGCCCGTGCTCATACCGCACCGTTCGATGCGCTCGTTCGCGCGATGTGCGGGAGGGCCTAACCCATGCACCCCTCCAGTAATATGGGATTGGATACCAATGGCTTAGGGCCTGAGGATGGGCGTTCCCCGGCTGACGCCGGGTCGGGCTCTCAGGCTTCGCCCGCAGCCGACAAGTCGTCTGCGCCTTCGGTTTCGATCCCTAACGCGGTGCACCTCGTCATTCGCCAAGAGGGCGTTTACGAAACCGCCGAATATCCTGTGCGCGCCTTCTTCACGGCGCGAGAGGCCGAGGCGTTTCGTCGCAAGGCCGAGAACGAATGGGCCGCTGCCGAGGCAGACCGCCTGTCCTACGAACGTGTGGATTACCCTGCTGACGGCGCCCCTGACGAGGAATGGGAGAAGTGGGCTCGCAAGCGCAAGCGGGAGAACGCTCGCTTTCGCCGTTTCCTGACCTGCGACAAGCGCGCCTTCCCGCCCGGCAATGAGTGGAGTTCGCCGGGCAGCATCGGATACTTCCGCTGGCAAGTCCCTCTCACTGCGTCAGGGATCGAAGCGGCGACAGCCGACGAGACGCGTAGCGGCTCGGCCGAAGGCGAGAGCCCGGTCGGCGAAGCCGAGACGCCCCAAACCCCATCCCCCTCCCCTTCAAAGCAAATTGAGGAAGATTGAGGATGATTACGGTCATCGTTCCCAATTATATCGCCGCCGAGATCAACGCCAAGCTGGACGCTGAGATCGAGAAGCATCCCGGCGCCGCCAAGGATCGCGACGAGCTTTATTCGCAACTGCTCGCCTATGTGAACGAGCATGGCGTGGTGCCCGACTTTTCGCTCGCGCCGCGCACCCCTGAGTCCGGCAAGTGAAGCCGCTCCCTCCCAAGCCCTGGGAACAGCAAGAGCGCGCGCGGAAGGTTCTCGCGGACATAGCCGCCAACCCTCCGCGGCGCCGCTACGTCCGCGGCATCCTCGGCCCGAACGACGGCGGAAAAGTCTACACCGATCCCCGCGTCCGCGAGTTGCAGGGCCTCTACATGGACGAGCAGCGCCGCATCCTGGCCGAATGTGACGAAGCCAAAGACTGGACCGCCTTCTACGCGATCAGGTTCGTGGGTGACGTGATCGAGCAAGCCATCTCCGAACATCGCGCACGGTTCGATGTGGTGAAGGCTGGCGAACTGGAGGATGTGGCATGAGCGATGTGACGCTGACCGAGGAAGCTATCACCCTCTGGATAGGGACAATCCTCACGATCACCGACACGGCACCGCAGCGCCACGCCTTCATTGACGGCTACAATGGCGTGTCGATTGCCCCTCGCGCCAGCCCGCAGATGAAGAGGCGCTACGTCCTCGGCGGTCAAGTCCGCGATTATCTCGCCCGCGTCCGGAGCACCTCCTAATGCCCGCCCATGATTTTGGCCCCGACAGGGGTAGGGCGCATCCGTTGCGCGCGGGGTTGTCCAAGCTTCCCAGCCTCATTTTCGATGACGGGTCCGACCCGTTCAACCGCTGCTGCAGCCGCATCGCCGTCGTCATGCTGGCGGGGATCGCGGCGATCTATCTGGAGACGTTGAGATGAACCGCGCGGAGCATCTACTGGCCTGTCTTGCCGAGGAATGCGCTGAGGTCGCTCAGCGCGTCTCCAAGGCGCTGCGGTTCGGGCTGAGAGAGGTCGAGCCTGGGCAGGCGAGCGACAACGCCGACCGGATCGCAGACGAGCTCGCTGACCTGATCGCTGTCGGAGAAATTCTCGTCCAAGAGGGGATCATTCCGGACCCCATCGTGGAGACGCTCGAAAAGCTCGCAAAGATCGAGCGCTTCATGGCGATAAGCCGCGAGCAGGGGGTGCTGAGCGACACCCCGGGCATCGCCCAAGGCCAGCCCCGATGAACGCGCCCGCCTATTGGCTTCCCCCGATCACGGATGAGACGCGCAAGCCTCACGCCTGCCTCACCTGTGAGCTGAACGGCGCCATCCCGATCACCTTTCCGCCAGAGGGTCTGATCGCTGTCGGGTTCGGCTATGCTGGCGTGACGAAGGACGGGCGCGAGGTTCTACGCGAGCCCGATTGCCCCATCCTGTACGATGACGCTGGCGAAATGCTGCCGGAGGATCAGCAACCGCCGGAGCCTGAATATCCAACTGGCGCCGATGCCGAAAAGCTGGCCGCCGCCGATCCCGATCACGACTGGCGGATACACCTAGAAGGGCCGCTCTCTGGTCGCGTCTATCAGCGGCAGGGCGACGCCGGCTGGGTTCTCGTCGAGCAGAGCGAGGGCTTCGCATGACCGCGTCCGCGCCCAAGACAAGCTGGCTCATCGGCGAGGAAGCCGCTGCCAAAAAGCCTCCCCTGCCAAAGTGGGGATCAGCCTCAATCCACAAGCCTGTTCGAGATGCAATCGCCAGGGCCGAGGCGGAAGGAGCGGAGTGAGTATGGCTACCATCCACGATCACCTTTTCGTGCGCGAGGCCCCGCCGGACGCCTCCGCCTTTTGCCCCGAATGCGCCGAGCCGTGGGAGTTCTGCGCGTGCGAGCTGCCCGAATATGCCGGCGCCTGGCTGGCGAAGAGTTTCCCCGAGGAGAGACCGAATGGCAACCAACGCAAAGCAGCTTGAACTCGCACCGCCGGCTGAAGCGAGCGACGTTTCGGGCGGCATCCTGTCCGTCATCGCGCGGGCCGCATCCGATCCGAACACCGACGTCGATAAGCTCGAGCGGCTGTTGGCGATGCAAGAGCGCGTGCTAGCCCGCGAGGCTGAACAGGCGTTCAACGCCGCTCTGCTCGCCGCGCAGGAGGAAATCAAGCCCATCGCCAAGAACCGGGAGAACCCGGAGACGCATTCCAAATATGCGGACCTGATGGCGCTGGCCGATGGGCTGGATCCGATCATGCGCAAGCACGGCTTCTCGCAATCGTTCGGCACGACGGACTGCCCGGTCCCGGCCCATTACCGCGTGACGTGCCTTATGTCGCACATCGGGGGCCATTCGCGGCCCTATCAGGCTGACGTTCCGGTCGACAACACTGGCCCCAAGGGCGGGCAGAACAAGACCCTGACGCACGGCTTTGGCTCCGCGCTCAGCTACGGGCGCCGCTATCTCAAGCTTCTGATCGCGGACGTTCCGACGACCGACGATGACGGTCGCGGTGCCGGGGCTGGCGCGACGATCGATGATGCCCAGCTCGCCAGCCTGCAGCAAATGGCCTCGGCCGCCGGCGCCGACCTGGAGCGCTTTTGCAAGTTCTATCGCATCGCGAGCCTTCCCGAATTGCCCGCCGCGAAGTTCGAGGACGCACAGGCGAAGCTGCAGCAAAAGCTGCGGGAGGCCGGCAAATGATCGTGCATCGCTGCGAACAGGGATCGGACGAATGGTTCCGCGTGCGCGCCGGGATGCCCACGGCTTCCGAGTTCGCGACCGTCATGGCGACCGGCCGGGGCGGCGGCGAGAGCAAGACGCGGCGAACCTACATGCTCAAGCTGGCGGGGGAAATCCTGACCGGCGAGCCCATGGAATCCTACCAGAACGGGCACATGGAGCGCGGCAAGATCATGGAGGCCGAGGCCCGCGACCTTTACGCCTTCATGCGGGACGTTGAGCCCGAATGCGTCGGCTTCATCGCCAGCGGCGGGAAGGGCTGCAGTCCGGATTGCCTGATCGGCGCCGATGGCATGGCCGAGATCAAGACGAAGCTGCCGCACCTTCAGATCGACGTTCTGCTGCGCGGCGAATTGCCGCCGGAGCACAGGGCGCAATGCCAGGGCGGCCTTTGGGTTGCCGAGCGCGAATGGATCGATTTCGTCTCCTACTGGCCCTCGCTGCCCCTGTTCGTGAAGCGCATCTATCGGGACGAAGCCTACATCGCCGAGATCGCTTCGGCGGTCGCCCAATTCAACAACGAGCTCAACGAAACCGTGGCGTGCATCCGCGCGATGGCGCCCGACCAAAGGAAGGCAGCATAATGGCAAATCGACTGGACGCGCTCACTGTCCGCGAGGCAGAGGGCAAGAGCTACTGGACTCGCATCGGCGTGGCCTTCCCGAACCGCGAAGGACCGGGCTTCATGGTGAAGCTCGACGCGATGCCCGCGAGCAAGGACGGCCAATATGTGATCCACCTCCGCGAGCCGCGCGACAACGGCAACCAGGGCAACCAGCGCCAGCAATCTCGCGAGCGCGATGACGGCAGACCCGTTCCGTTCTGATGCTCGCCCGCTCCGCCATCCTGCCCAGGAAGCGCAACGCGCCCCGCCCGGCGTGGAAGGTGGCGCGCGGCTTCGGCCAATGGCTCAGGGGCCGTCCCTGCGCCTGCGGCGGGACAAACAAGGATTGTGGCGGCCCGATGGTCGCGGCGCATGTCGATTATGCCGGGAAGGGCTCGCGAGATGCGAAGGGCACCGGGACCAAGGCGGCTGACCGCTTCCAGATTCCGCTCTCCGACAATTGCCACCGGCTTCAGCACAACAAGGGCTGGCCGTGGTTTGAGAAGAACATCCTCGGCCGCCGAGCCGAGACGCTGGCCCTGTCCTACTGGCAGCTATGGCCGGGAAGACGGGCATGGGAGGCGAAGAATGGCTGAGATCAAATGCTCGGCACGCGGCTGCGACCGCACCATGACCCTTGGCGGCGCATCCGGGATCGGCGGCTCAATGACGACGCTCGCCATCATGGCCGAACTTGCCGGCTGGACATGGACGAAGGTGAAGAAATGGCGGTGCAGGGATCATGGCTGACGCCGGCCGCTTCCGCCGCAAGGGCTTCATCCTGATCCCAGTCAGCCGCGAGGCGCGCGCCGCAGTCGGCCGCATGAAGGAGGGCGCCGAGGCGTTCTTTCAGCCCTGGCTCCCGCGCAACATGGCCCAGCATCGCAAGTATTTCGCGGTTCTCAATAATGTCGTTCAGGCGACCGGCGAGTGGGCGTCAACCGATGCCCTGCGCTTCGATATCTTCCGCGAGCTGAAGCGCGGCACCGAATATGTCAGCCCGGTGGACGGCACGGTCCACTTCTTCCCTGACAGCATGGCTGTGGCTTCAATGCCCAAGGCCGAGTTCGAGAGGCTCTACGAAGACACGATGCGCTGGCTGACCGAACGGTACGGCTGCGATCCCGAGATGTTGACCCAGGAGGCCGCATGACCATCGCGGACATGGAAGGAGAAGCATGATGGCAACGAAGCCCGCCGATGTTTCGGACCTCGCCGCCGCGAGCCTCAAGAAGCTCGACGCCGCCGTGGAAGCCGCCCGCCGCTCGCTCGCCAAGGCAGAGACGGAGCGTGCCGACTTCTGCCGGCGGTGGGGCGAGGCCAATGGTTTTCGCGTGTTCCTTTCGGCGGACCAGGTTCGGCGCTGTCTGCCTAAGGCTCCCCGCCCATGACCCGCACCCCTGAGGATATAGCGGCGGGGCGCCAATACCCGACGCCGACATTGGCCGACGCGCTCGCCCGCGCGATACGGCATCTACGCCACGAAGAGCAAAACTACCGCAACCCGCACGGGGAGCCATCCCGGCGGATGAGCAAGCAAATGCGCCAGAACATGGCTGCCGACTATGCCGGACACGTCCGCGCACTTGAAAACCATCTGGCCGCCATCCTCGAGAAGGACTCCCGCCATGGATAAGCTCACCCCCACGCAGGAGGATCGAGAAGCGGCGGCGAACGCGGCGAAAGCCTATCGCGGCCAAAGGAACGGTGACTGGCAAGCTCGCATCCGCCGCGGTGAATGTGACGACGGCGAGCTCGTCCAAGCCTTTGCCCGCCACCGGTTCGCCACCGAACAGCGCCTCCAACCCTCCGGCCGCGACATAAGGCAATCCCTTGCTGCGGGGGAGGGAGGGGATGCGAGGGATCGCGCCCGCGAATTGCTGGCCGCCGAGCTACGGAAGACAGGGTTTGCCGGGACCGCGGCTGCCTTGTTTGATGAAAATCAGTATGTCGACGACCAGGTTCGCGCCGCCCTCCGCGCCATCGAAGCCGCTCTTTCCCTATCCCGCCCTCCCGCCGGTGAGGTGGAGCTACGGGGAGCGGGTCAATTCCTGGCAGATCGCATTTGGGAGCTCGGCTGGTCGCAGGGCTGGGAGGAATTCCAACGCGAGTGGAATGGCCATGTCGAGCCCGCTTTCCACAGGTTCCGCAAACTCCTCACCCCCAAGGAGGCATGAGCGATGACCGAACAGGATATTGAGAAGCGCTGGCCGGTGTTGGCAGAGGTAGTTCGCGCCATCGAATGGCATGGCGACCCAGACCCGGAATATTTCTGCAAATCGTTCGAGATCGAGCGCGAGCATTGCGGCGATCAGCTCGACGCGGCCGAGGCCGAACTTGCCGCGCTCCCGGGCAAAGAGATCGTCAAGGTCATGCACTTAGGCCCCGGGGAGACATGCGACTTAGCCCCGGTCGCCTGCATCGTCCTGAGCAGGTACTTCAGCTGATGACCCCCAACCAAATCGCCGAGCTGAAAGGGCTGCCATGAGTGAAGATCGCGCGCTCGCTGCTGCGAACCTCCGCGTCGTTGCGGCCGTGGCCGATAAGCTCGCCAAGGATTTGGAGGCAGGCCGCCTGTGGGAAGGCGAGTTCTCCGCTGCCCTCGGCCAGATCGAAACCGCCTTGCGACACATGCCGAAGATCAGATGAGGCAACCATGATGAAGCGTGAAGAGATGATGGACAACCGTCCCGAGATCGAGCCGACGTTCTTCATGTATGAGCCGTTGCCCGCCGACAGGGAAGACTCCCCGCGCATCATCGCCGAGATGTCGAAGCGGATGCAAACAAACGGCGCGACCTTCGCCCGCCTGACGCTGGTCAGTCAGGAGTATCCGAGCCCGCCCTATCCCCATGGCTACTATCTTGAAGGCTGGGCGGTCGATCCCGCCCGCATGGACCCGCCGGGCAAGCAGGCGCCGTTCAACTTCCCGTTGACCACCCTCAAGGAGGCCGCCGATGCGGAGTGACCTGATCGAACGGTTGCGCGCCGAGCCGGTGATGGACGCTGGAGACGGGCCATTCGTAGAGCTTTGGGAAGCCGACCGGGACGCTTTAGTCGACGCGCTGGAGGAGGCGCTCAAGGTTTTGGCGCCGTTTGCGAACGTCGCCGCTCGCATTCGAGAAGCGGCGCAGGACGAGCGCTGGCTTGAACAAATCCTCTTCTACATGGGCAGCGATGATGATCCTACGAAGTGGTCGCTGTCAGGACGAGCATTTGACGCCGCCCGCGACTTTGTAGGGCGGTGGAAATGAGCGGCTTTGGAACCCGTATCCGGGCGCGGCGCAACAGGCTCGCCCTGACCTTGCGCGATGTCGAGATGATCACGAACGGCATGGTGAGCAACGCCTATCTGAGCCAGCTTGAGAACGGCAAAATCAGGAACCCTTCAGCTAAGATCGTCCTCGCCCTAGCCGCTGCCTATCATGTCGAACCCGCCGAAATGCTCCAGTGGGTTGGCGAGAAGACGGAGATAATCCCGCCGCCGCTCTGCCCGACTTGCGGCTCAACGTGGAAAGATCGGCTCGGCGTCGTAGAGGACCCCCGCCCATGAACACCGCCGCCATCATAGAGGCGATGGCCGCGCAGGCGTTCCCAGAAGCAAAGGCCGCGTGGGACGAGCTCATAGAATGGGGGACTGGCGAGATGGGCTGGACCCCCGAAGAAGCGCTGGCCTATGCCGACCAAGCGCACAAAAGCCACCGCCCTGAGGTCAATTGGCACTTAGCACGAAAGCGCGCCCAAGCCGCCCTCTCCACCGCCTGGCCGATGGTTAGGGAAGCGGACCCGCGCATTGCTGCGGTGCGCGAAGTGATCGAGCGAGGCGGCTTCCGGTTCGTCAACGGCAAGCCATTCTACGGCGAGTTCGAGCATGGCGAAAAGTGCGACCACGACCGCTTCGGCTATGAGGATTGCATCGGCTGCTACGATGAAGCGCTGCTCGCCGCCCTCGATACCCGGGCTGATCTCTGATGGGGGAGGCGGTGCGCCCTTCTCATCGCGTCATGCGAGCTTGCGCGGCGGCGATCGACAGCCTGCCGGTCCCGCACGGCTACGATGCGAATATCGTGCTGGTCAACCGGCTAGATCGCAAGGCCCATATATTCGTCGGCGGCTCTGATCCGCGGGCCGTCGCCAATGCGATGGCCGATCTCATCGCGGACCCGGATCAGGTCGGCATCGTCAATTCCGCCGGCGTGAAGCTGGAAATATGACCGCCCGCGCCGTCTTCCGCCAGGTCGACATCACCCGCGCCGTCAAAGGCGTGAAGGCCGCCGGCGTTGAAGACGCGATGATCCGGTTGCGTCCGGGCGGCGATATCGTCATTCATCTAGGCAGCGCTGCCAACGAAGCCGGGGACGAGGGCGGCCCCAACGAATGGGACGAGGTGTTCGATGAAGCGCCGCCTGCCTCCTAACGTCTCCGCCTATGTTGATCGGCATGGCAAGGAGCGGTTCCGCTACCGCAAGGCCGGACGCGCGACCTATCATTTCAAGGCCCATCCCGGCACCGAGAGGCATCCGAGCGAGGAATATGAGAGGATCGCCGCCAAGGCCCCACCGCCTCCGGCTCCCCGCGCTACGCCCGGCACGATCAATGACCTGCTCGAGCGCTTCTATCGCAGCGCTGCGTGGGAAGGCGCCGGCGAGGAATCGAAGCGCGTTCGCCGCGGCATCCTGGAGCGGTTCCGGACCAAGCACGGCTCAAAGCGCGTCGCCAAGATCACATTCGAGCATATCGAGGCGATTCTGGTCGCCGCGTCCCGCAAGCAGCGCGAAGGCAAGAGGATCGTCGGCGGGAAAGAGGCGGCCCGGTCTCTACGCAAGCAGCTCGTCCGCCTGTTCGCGCTCGCGGTAAGGCTAGGCATGATCGAGAAAAATCCTGCCGCGCTCGCGGACAGGGTGAAGGTGCCGAAGACGGGCGGCCATCACACTTGGGCCGAGCCGGAAATAGCGCAATATCGCGCCCGCCATCCCATCGGCACGAAGGCTCGGCTCGCGCTGGAAATCATCCTCTGGACATGGCAGCGGCGCGGCGATGCGCGCCTGTTCGGACGCCGCCATATGCGGGCGGGCAAGATCCACTACCAGCAAGGCAAGACGGGAAAGTCGCTGTGGCTGCCGGCCGCGCCCCAGCTTCTCGCGGCGATCGAGGCGATGCCAGCGACAGGCATCGAAACCTATCTCGTCACCGACTACGGCAAGCCCTTCTCCCGCGCCGGGTTCGGCAATAAGATGCGCGAATGGTGCGACGAGGCCGGACTGGCGCAATGCTCGGCGCATGGGCTGAGAAAGGCTGGCGCGAGGCGGGCAGCCGAACTCGGCGCCAGCAACCGCGGATTGAAGGCCGTGGGAGGCTGGAGCGGCGATGCGGAAGTCTCGCTCTACACCGCCGAGGTCGACCAGGCCGCGCTCGCCGAAGTGACATTGCGGCGCGTGATCGATTCGGATTTGGCGAACCATGGCGAGGGCGGAAAATCGTGAATTGGCGAACCGCGAAGAAGATCAATCGGTTAGGAGGGCGGCTGGTGACCCCGACAGGAAAGCCACAAGCGCGGCGATTCAAGACGTTGAATTGGCGAACCGGCCAGATCGGCGCGCTTCCGTCCCTTAGTCGCGGCGCGACGTTGGCGAACCTTTCCACCCCACCCCAGCGCGAGGGCGGGCGGGGGGTGGGCAATTACCACGAAGGAGAATGACCATGGGAACGATAGTCGAGAAGGACGTAACGATGGGCGCCGCCGAATGGCGGCAGTTCGCAGAGAAGGCTCGAGCAACGGCGGTTCGCTACATCAACGATGACGCGATGCTGGAGCCGGGCGGGGCGTCGCGGGGCATGATCGCCGCGGCAGACCTATTGCGGGCCGCCAAGACGTTCGATGGCCATGCGAACATGCTGGAGATGTTCGGCGGCAGCGACGCGGCCAAAGTCGATGTGTGGAACCTCTCCGACGAGGATGACACGCCAGCGTGGCCCGGTGTTTCGACCGAACTGCGCGCGGCCTTGGGTGATAACAAGAAGGCTCTCCAGATGCTCGATCATATCGATCGCCTGCACGAGATCGCCGTGGAGAAGGGCCTGCCCGTCATTACCAAGGGCGCGCTCGTCACCGAAATGGCTGAGGCAACCTAACCGCCGCCGCGTGATGAAGGAGGAGTGAGGA
>Ga0070693_100000833_pt1 | contig 13687 bp, 13 predicted proteins | sample KBSK1103metaG_FD_65472 | JGI IMG/M metagenome (GOLD analysis project Ga0070693, IMG submission 65472) | Corn, switchgrass and miscanthus rhizosphere microbial communities from Kellogg Biological Station, Michigan, USA - KBS K1-10-3 metaG | ecosystem: Host-associated > Plants > Roots >...
GAGACCTCCGGGCTGCGCTTCAGCGTGCAGTTGACGAAGAACGCCCTCAGGTCGGAGTAGTCGGTCTCGCTGCTCTGGCACAGCTCGGCCTGCTTCTCGGTCAACTCGGTCACTGAGCCTCCTCGGTCGTCGGTGGCGATGCGTTGATATTCGCTCTCGTCAGGTCGTTCCTCCTGTCGCGTAGGAAGTCGAGGGCAGTGGCGCGCGGGTCGGCCACGGCCAGCAGCTCGGAGTAGCCAAGCTCGGCGCCGCTGAAGCCCCGCGCGTTCCACAGCGCGCCCGTTACCGTCGCCGTCCAGGGGCCGACGTAGAGGTAGGGCTCGCCGTGGTCGGCGTCGCCCGGCGAGGCGCCGTAGTTGGCACGCAGGCCGGCGCTTTCGTCGCCCAGTTCGATCGCGATGTCGAAGTGCTCCGGCCAGAGGCGGGGGATCGTCGCCGCGTCGGCCTTGTCCGCCTCTTCCGCCAGCGTCGCGAGCAGTGACTCAGCGAAGCCATACCAGGCGCCAAGCGCCCGCGAGGCGCCGGGATCGATCGCCAGGGGCTCGTCGTCGAGCTCCGTGTCGGGCGGGAGCAGGCCGGCGACCGCCGTGGCGGCGGCCGCGAGGCTGGTCAGCGGTGCTCGGCGCTCGGCGGGGCCCTCGCTGTGGACCAGCTCGCCGCCCTCTACCCGCACGCCGTGCTGGGCTCCCTCGAACTCGAAGGTGGGCGTGCCGAAGCCCCCGGGCGTCGCCCGCAGTGAAATCTCGTTGTCCGGCTTGCGCGCCGGCGCGACCAGCCGCTCCGCGACCCGGTGCAGGGAGGCGACGGTGGCGGCGAAAGCGTCGGGCAGCGGGGCGAGCTGGGGTCGATCCACGCCGTTCAGTATCGCCGCCCCTCCGTCGCACGTCGAGTGCCGCGGGGAAATGGAACTGTCCGACCACCCGGCTACCAATGCCGCGATGGGCCTCGGGCCAGCCGATCCACAGCCTGCGTATGAGCCGGCCGTCGCCGGCGGGCGGCCGGTCCGCTTGGTCGTCACCAACGACCTGAAGCGGGGGCGCCTCAGCGTCCTCTTCCGCGCCCTGCTCGCCCTGCCGTTCCTGATCTGGCTCGGGATCTGGGCCGTGGCGGCCTTCTTCGCGGCGCTCTTCAACTGGGCGATCGCGCTCGTGCTCGGGCGCCCGAACGAGGACATCCACGGCTTCCTCGCTCGCTTCGTCCGCTACGCGACCCACGTCTACGCCTTCCTCAACCTCGCGGCCGAGCCCTTCCCCGGGATCGGCGGGCGCCCCGGCTACCGGGTCGACGTGGAGATCGACCCGCCGGGGCGGCAGAACCGCTGGACCGTCGCCTTCCGGATCGTCCTCGCGGTGCCGGCGATGCTCCTCGTCACGGTGTTCCTGGGCAGCAGTGCCAGCCCCTATGGCTTGGCTGACCTGGGAGAAAACAACGCGAACAGCGGTGTCAGCCTGCTGGTCGTGGCCGCCGTCCTCGGCTGGTTCGCCGCCCTCGCGCTCGGCCGCATGCCGCGCGGCCTGCGCGACCTGGTCGCCTACGCGCTCTCCTACGGGGCGCAGTTCTGGGCCTACCTGCTGATCCTCACCGATCGCTACCCCTCCAGCGATCCGCTCACGGCCGTCGAACCGCTGCCGACCCGGGCCGACCCGGTGTGGATGGAGAACGGCGACGACCTGCGACGCAGCCGGCTGACCGTCTTCTTCCGCCTGCCGCTGGCGGTCCCGCACCTGGTCTGGCTCTCGCTCTGGGGAGTCCTGGCGCTGCTTGCCGCGATCGCCAGCTGGTTCGCGACGCTGGCGACCGGGACGTCTCCCGAACGCCTGCACCGCTTCCTCGCCGCCTACCTGCGCTACCAGCTGCACGTCGGCGCCTTCCTCTACCTGGTCGGCAACCCCTTCCCCGGCTTCACCGGAGCGGAGGGCATCTACCCGGTCGAGCTGCGCGTCGCCGAACGCCTGCCTCAGAACCGCTGGCGCGTCTTCTTCCGGCTGGTGCTTGCGCTGCCCGCCCTGCTGCTCGCGGCGGCTTACGGATCGCTGCTCTTCGTCGTCGCCGTCCTCGGCTGGTTCGCATCCCTCTTCACCGGCCGCATGCCGCTCGGCCTGCGCAACGCCGGCGCCCTGGCGCTGCGCTACGCCGCCCAGGTCTACGGGTACCTCTTCCTCGTCACCGAGTCCTACCCGTACAGCGGCCCCTGCTTCGAAGCGCGATGAGCCAGCCAATGCCGCGCCCCGCCCGGCTCGCGTTGATCGCGCTGACCCTCGCCCTCGCCGCGACGCTCTGGATCTGGGCGGCGAACGCGCTCTGGACTTCAGGCTCGCCGGTCCCCACCTCCCTCCGCCTCCCCCACCTCGACGCCAGCCAGTTCTTCAGCGCCTCCTTCCTCGAGCGCAGCGCCTCCTACGAGCGCTTCCTCTACGTGGTCGGGCTGCTCGCCACGCTGACGCTCCTCGTCGTCCTCGCCCTCTACGCGCGCAGCGGCCACCGCCTGATGCGCGAGTCGGCGGCGGGGCGCGTCGGCACCGGGATCCTGCTCGGGATGCTCGGCTTCGCGATCGTCTGGCTCGCCGAGGTGCCCTTCGGGCTGGCCGGGGTCTGGTGGGAGCGGCGCCACGGCGTCTCGCACCAGGGCTACGTCGAGTGGCTGATCGGCAGCTTCCTCGAACTCGGCTCGACCTTCCTCTTCCTGGCGCTGGCGCTGGCCGTGGCGATGGGCCTGGCCGGCGTCTTCCGGCGCTGGTGGTGGGCGCTCGCGGCCCCGATCTTCGTCGCGATCGCCCTGCTCTTCACCTTCGTCAGCCCCTACCTGATCCCGGACACCCACCCGCTGCGCGACCGACGCCTGGTCGCCGACGCGCGAGCGCTGGAGCGGACCGAGGGCGTGGACGGGGTGCGCCTACGCGTCCAGGACGTCCACGAGTCGACCACCGCCCCCAACGCCGAGGCGACCGGCTTCGGCCCGACCCGCAGCGTCATCCTCTGGGACACGCTGCTCGACGGCAGGTTCGGCGACGCCGAAGTGCGGGTCGTGCTCGCCCATGAGATCGCCCACCTCGCCCACGACGACCCGCTGCGGGGCGTGGCCTGGGGAGCGCTCTTCGGGATTCCGATCTGGGCGCTGATCGCGCTCCTCGCCCGCCGTCGCGGCGGCATGGCCCGGCCCGAGTCCGTCCCCTTGGTCGTCCTCGGCCTCGTCGCCCTGCAGCTGCTCGCCACCCCGCTCGTCAACGCCGTCTCGCGCCACGTCGAGGCGGCCGCGGACTGGGGTGCGCTCAACGCGACCCGCGAACCGGCCGTCCAGCGCGACGCGATGCGCAAGCTCTCGACCACCAGCCTCAGCGACCCGGACCCGCCCGCCTGGACCCAGATCCTCTTCGGCACCCACCCGACCGCGATGCAGCGGATCGAGCTGACGCGGGCGTGGGAAGAAGGCCCGGCGCCCTGAACGGCTAAGGCGAGTAAAGCGCCGAGCGGTCGACGTCGGCGATCGACGTCTGGCCGGTGAGGCCGAGGGCGGTGTCGATGTCGGCACGCATCACGGCGAGGACGTGGCGGACGCCGGATTGGCCGCGGGCGGCGACGGCCCAGGCCCAGGGGCGGCCGATCAGCACGGCGCGGGCGCCGAGGGCGACCATCTTGACGACGTCGAGGCCGTTGCGGACGCCGCCGTCGGCGAGGACCTCGACCTCGTCTCCGACCGCGTCGGCGACCGCGGGCAGGGCGCGCGCGGTCGAGGGAACGGCGTCGAGCTGGCGGCCGCCGTGGTTGGAGACGACGATGCCGTCGACCCCGGCGGCGGCGGCGTGGCGCGCGTCCTCGGCGTCGAGGGCCCCCTTGACCACGAGCTTGCCCCGCCAGTGCTCGCGCACCCAGCCGACGTCCTCCCAGGTGACGCTCGGGTCGAACTGCGAGTCGACCCAGGCTTTGAAGGCCTCGGGCGAGCGCGCCTCGGGCACGGCCTCGACCAGGTTGCCGAAGGTGAGCGGCCGGCCGCCGAGCGCCACGGTCCGCACCCAGCGCGGATGCGAGAGCAGGTCGAGGCCGCGGCGCGCCTTGCCCCAGCGGCCCGGACGGCCGCCGACGCCGTTGCGGGTGTCGCGGTGGCGGGCGCCGACCACGGCGAGGTCGATGGTGAGGACGAGGACCGGCGCGCCGACCGCCCCGGCGCGCTCCATCAGGCCCTCGGCGTAGGAGCGATCGCGCATCACGTAGAGCTGGAACCAGGGCGGGACGCTGGTCGCCGCCGCCACCTCCTCGAGTGCGCAGATCGAGACCGTCGACTCGACGAAGGGCACGCCGGCCGCCTCCGCGGCGCGCGCGGCCTGCACCTCGGCCCGCGGCGCCAGCATTCCGGCCAGCCCGACCGGGGCCAGCACGACCGGCATCGCCAGCTTCTGTCCCAGCACCTCGACCGCCTGCTCGCGGACGCTGACGTCGCGCATGACCCGCTGGCGCAACCGCACGGCTTCGAGGTCGGCGACGTTTGCCCGCAGCGTCGATTCTTCGTAGGCGCCGCCGTCGACGTAGTCGAAGAGCTGGCGGGGCAGGCGGCGCCGGGCCAGCTCGCGGTAGTCGAGCGCGGTGGCGGGGGCGACGCCGAGCGGACGGTCGGCTGCGAAGCGCATCGGCGTCGATCCTGGCAGATGGGGTCTGTGCGTGACCGCATGGCGACGGGCCCGCGCGATCACGGCGGACGCTGCCCTTCTGATCGATTGACCCCCATATAGGGAGGTCAATCGATCAGAACGCCTCCGAGACCACCAGCCGCAGCCCGCAGTCGAGGCTCTCCTCCCCGCGCAGGCACCCGTGCGCGGCGTCCCAGGCGCCGGACTCCAGCGCGGCGCGCAGGCGGGCGACGATGCGCTCCTCGCCGCCGGGCGGGAGCAGAGCCCAGATCGACTGCGAGGCGCGGATCCCAGGATCGAGCAGCAGCTCGGGCCGCGACCAGTAGGCCTGGAAGAAGCCGTCGGCGCAGTCGGCCGGCGTCGGCACGCTCTCGACCCTGGCGCTGCCGCCGAGGGCCCGCTCGACCGCGTCGAGCGCCGGGAACCGGGGCCGCTCCAGGGCAATCGCCTCGGCGAGGAAGTCGAGCTGCCAGGCCGGCGCGCGGTCGAGGTCGAAGGTGAAGACGACGACCGGGCCGCGGGCGACGCGGCGCAACTCGCGCAGGCCCGCCTCAGGCGGCTCCCAGTGGTGGATCGTGATCGTCGCCATCGCGGCGTCGAAGGAGTCCGCGGCGAAGGGCAGCGCCTCGGCGCGGGCGTCGACCGCCGGCGGCGCCTCCGGCGGGCGCTGGGCGCGCATCGTCGCGCTCGGCTCGACCGCCAGCACCTCGCGGTCGGCCGGCTCGTAGGAACCGGCGCCGGCGCCGACGTTGAGCACCGTGCGGGCATCGCCGAGGGCGGCGTGGATGCGGGCCTCGATCCGCGGGTCGGCGCGGCGGTTGCGCGCGTAACCGTGCCCGTGTCGTTCGTAGTCGACGCGCGGGCGTGTCACCCGAGCGACCCTAACAACCGGCCGTGTCCCTGCACAACCGGCCGTGTCCTTGCGGGGACGTGCCACTGGTTGGGCACCCATAGGGACCTCTAACTCGTGGCACGTCCCGCGGCATTGGGCGGATACTCTTCGGCCGATGAGCGATCAGGCGAAGACCGTGCTGGTGACGGGGGGCTCCGGCTTCCTCGGCGGCTGGTGCGTCGTCGAGCTGCTGAAGCGGGGCCACGAGGTGCGCACGACCGTGCGCGACCTGGCGCGCGAGTCGGAGGTGCGCGCCGCGGTCGCCTCCCTGGTCGACGCCGGCGAGCGGCTCGCCCTCCACGCCGCCGACCTGCGCGCGGACGCCGGCTGGGCCGAGGCGGTCGCCGGCTGCGACTACGTGCTCCACGTCGCCTCGCCCTTCCCGCCGGTGCAGCCGAAGGACCCCGACGAGCTGATCGTGCCCGCCCGCGAGGGGACCCTGCGGGTCCTGCGCGCCGCGCTCGACGCCGGAGCGGAGCGCGTCGTCGTCACCTCCTCGGTCGCCGCGATCGCCGGCGCCGCACGGCCGGGTGGCGAGCCGCTCACCGAGGCCGACTGGACCAACCCCGACAAACCCGGCCTCTCCCCCTACGTGCGCTCGAAGACGATCGCCGAGCGGGCGGCCTGGGACCTGGTCGACGAGCAAGGGGCTCGCGAACGGCTCGCCGTCGTCAACCCCGGCGCGATCCTCGGCCCGGTGCTCAGCGACGACCACTCCTTCTCCCTGCAGGCGGTCGAGCGCCTGCTCGAGGGGATGCCCGGCATCCCCCGCATCGGCTTCAGCTTCGTCGACGTGCGCGACGTCGCCGACCTGCACCTGCGGGCGATGACCTCCCCCGAGGCGGGCGGCGAGCGCTTCATCGCCGCCGGGCCCTTCCTCTGGGCCGCCGAAGTCGCCGCGATCCTCCGCGACGGCCTCGGCGAAGCCGCGGCGAAGGTGCCGAAGCGCAACCTCCCCGACTGGCTGGTCCGCCTCGCCGCCCGCTTCGACCCCGGCATCCGCTCGATCGTCAACCAGCTCGGCGTGCGGGTCGAATACTCGAGCGAGAAGAGCGAAGCGCGGCTCGGCTGGGGCCCGCGCACGGCCGAGGAGATGATCCTCGACACCGGTCGCGGCCTGGCCGCGGCCTGACGATGGACCTGCCGCAGGTCGAGGGCGTCAGCCACCGCTGGGTCTCGGCCCGCGGACTGAAGTTCCACGTCGCCGAAGCCGGCGCCGGCGAGGACGTCGTGTTGATGCTGCACGGCTGGCCGCAGAGCTGGTACGAGTGGCGCGACCTGATGCCGGCGCTCGCCGACCGCCACCGCGTCCTGGCGATGGACCTGCGCGGCTTCGGCTGGTCCGACGCGCCGCGCCGCGGCTACGAGAAGGAGAACCTGGCCGGCGACGTGCTCGCCGTCCTCGACGAGCTCGGCGTCGAGCGGGTGAAGCTGGTCGGCCACGACTGGGGCGGATGGGTCGGCTTCCTGCTCTGCCTGCGCGCGCCGCGGCGCTTCGAGCGCTACCTGGCGCTCAACATCCCGACACCCTGGGTCGACGTCCGCAAGACCTTGCCGCACGCCTGGCGCCTGGTCTACCAGCAGCTGATCCTCGCCCCCTGGATCGGCTACCTCGCCCACCGCCGCAAGCGCTTCGTGCGCGCCGCTCTGCGCGCCGGCGGCGCCGACCCCGGCTTCTGGGACGAGCGCACGCTCTCGGTCTTCGTCGACAACCTCGCCGAGCCCGACCGCGCCCGCGCCGCGGTGCAGATGTACCGGGTCTTCAACATGCGTGAGCTGGTGCCGATCCTGCGCGGCCGCTACGACGACCAGCGCCTCACCGTCCCCACCCGGATGCTGTTCGGCACCGAGGACCGGGCGATCCACACCGACCTGCTCAGCGGCTGGGAGGACCACACCGACGACATGGAGATCGAGCTAGTCCCCGGCTGCGGCCACTTCATCGCCGACGAGCGCCCCGAGCTGGTCGCCGAGCGAGCGCGCGCCTTCTTCGCCTAGAACCCGCCTCTGTCGCGCGGCCGCAGCACGAGCAGGCAGAGGTCGTCGCGGATCGGCGGATCGGCCCACTCGAGGAGCGCCTCCTGCGCGCGGTCGGCGAGCTCGCGCGCGGGCAGGCCCGCGAACGGCGCGAGCAGGCGCGTGAGGCCGGCGAGGCCGAGCAGCGCCCCTTTGCGGCGCACGTCGGTGGCGCCGTCCGTGTAGACGAGGACGCCCTCGTCGACGCCCAACCGCCCGCTGGCGTTGCTCAGCTCGATGTCGGGCTCGGCGCCGAGCAGGTAGGTGCTCCCCCGCGGCGGCAGCTCCCCGAGGCCGGGAAGGGCGAGCGGCGCCGGATGGCCGGCGCTGGCCCAGGTGATCTCCGCGTCGCCGGGGCTGTAGCGGACGCAGGCGGCGCTGACCAGCTGCCGCCCGCGCCGGGGTCTCTCGCCCAGCGCCGTGTTGGCCAGCGTCAGCAGTTCGGCCGGGTCGCTGGTGCTGGCGGCGAGCGCGGCGAGGCGCTCGCGGACGAAGGTCGCCAGGCGCGCCGCTTTCGGCCCGTGGCCGACGACGTCACCGACGATCGCCACGGTCGAGCCGTCCGGACCGTTGGTGAGCAGGTAGAAGTCCCCCGACACCCCCAGCTCGGAGGGGACGAAGGCGGCCGCGGCGTCGACGTCGAGCAGCTCCGGCAGCTGGGCCGGCGCCAGCGCCGCCCGGATCGCCTCGAGTTCCTCGGCGGAGTGCTCGAGGCTGCGGAGCCGTTCGCCCGCGAGGGCGGCGACGACCGCCACGCCGAGGAAGGCCGCAACGCGCATGCCGAGGACGACGCCGAGTTCTGACACGGGCTGGAGCGCGGCGCCAAGCAGGTAGAGCGCGGTGCAGCCGGCGACGGCGAGAAGGCCGCCGCGCGCGCCCCACCACCAGGCGGCGAGGCCGATCGGGACCGTGTAGAAGAACCCGACGCCGGCGTTGGCGCTGCGCGGCACCACCAGCCATACGACCAGAACGGCGAGCGTGGACACGCAGACGACGGCGAGGCGCGCACGGTTCGAAGGGTCCCCCGGCATCCCGCGGCGACCATAGCGCAGGGGCAGTCGTGGGAAATACTCTTTTTCTCTTGACTAATTGGAGAGATGCGCAATAGGGTGATCGCGATCGTCAACGGCCTGTACCGGAGGTTCACATGCGTAAGAAATCGACCAGCGGGGCGCTCACCGTGCGCGCGATCGCCGGCACCCGAGTCGTCCTGCTGGGGATGAGCGTCGCCCCCGCCGCCCGCTCCAAATTGATGGGCTTCTCGATCAAGCGCCTCGACCACGGGAGCGGCAGGGAGACGTACCTGCCGAACTTCCTCCTGCTCGAGGCCAACGACAAGGGCGAGAAATCGGATCACAGCAGCCTCAGGAACCCGGTGCAGGCGTTCCAGTGGTCCGACTACCAGGCGATGCCCGGCCAGCGCTACACGTACACGGTCACCTCCATGCACGGCGGCCCGAAAGCTCTGAGGCGGGGCGACGCGGTGACGATCGAGGTGCGGACCGAGAACCCGGCGACGGGCAAGCACGGCGTCTACTTCAACCGCGGCGCCACGGGCTGGCAGGCGTATGAGCGCGAGTTCGGCAAGTTAGACCCCGACCAGGTGCCCGACCGGGCCGGCTACAAATGGCTCTCGCGCGGCCTCGAAGAGGCGCTGATCGCCTTCATCGCCCAGGCGGAAGACAAAAAATGGGGCCTGCGGGTGGCGATCTACGAATTCGACTACCTCCCCGTGCTCGACGCCCTCTGGGGCGCGGCTCACCGGGAAGTCGACGTGAAAATCGTCGTCGACGAAAAAAGCAAGACAAAAGGCCCCGGCATCAGCAACGCGGCCGCGATCAGGGTCGCCAAGCTCGAAGGGAAGCGCAAGGCCCGGACCAAGGCGGAAAAGATCCCCCACAACAAGTTCGTCGTCCTGCTCGAGGACGGTGAGCCGGTCGAGGTCTGGACCGGCTCGACCAACATGACCAAGGGCGGGATATTCGGCCACTCCAACGTCGGCCACGTCGTCCGCGACCCGGCCGTCGCGGCCGAGTTCCTCGCCTACTGGAAGCAGCTCTACCAGGACCCGGAACCGGACCCGCTGCAGTCCTGGACGGTGAAGGCCGACGATCAGCCCGAGCGCTGGGCCAAGGACTCGTCCACGGCCAACCTCGAACCGGCGCGCGACTCGACCACCGTCGTCTTCTCGCCGCGCGAAAGCGTGGACGCACTCCGCTGGTACGCGAAGCTGATGGACGAAGCGAAGGAAGGGGTGTTCCTGACGGCTCCCTTCGGGGTCAGCAAAGAGCTGCTCGCGGTGTTCAAGGAGGAGAAGTCCTACCTGCGCTATCTGCTGCTCGACCACGAACACAAAGACGAAGTCAAGGTCGTCGGTGAAATCGAAGACGACGTCAAGAACGAGGTCACGGTCGGCGCCTACCTCGGCGCCGGCAACTGGAACCAGTGGCTGGAAGAGCACCTGACCGGCTTCACCAGCGCGGTCAACTTCGTCCACACCAAGTACATGCTGATCGACCCGCTCGGCAGCGACCCGATCGTGATCAGCGGCTCGGCCAACTTCAGCAAACCCTCGACCCAGAGCAACGACGAGAACATGCTGATCGTCCGCGGCGACACTGCCGTCGCCGACGTCTACCTGACCGAGTTCATGCGCCTCTTCAGCGCCTTCCGGCTGCGGCGGCGGGTCAAAGCCAAAGCGGGGAAACGCGCCCCGGCGCCCAGCACGGTGGCCTCGGTCAACGGCAACCGCTACCTCGACGCGAGTCCGAAATGGGCCGACAAGTACTACGAGGGCGGTTCCCCCGCCGAGGGCGAACGGCTGCTCTTCAGCGGGGCCGCCACGTAGAGACTTCGATTGAAGTTTGCCGTTTAGTCGCCTAACCTTGCCTCATGGAGGCGAGCTCGGCAGGCGACGGCGTCACGATCGTCACCCTCGGCCCCGAGGGGACGTGCCACGAACGCGCCGTGCGCGAATACATGCGCTTCCAGGGGGTCGAGAACTACTCGATCGAGCTGATCACCGACTTCCACGTCGGCCTCGACATCGTGCACGAGATGCCGGGCTCGTTCCTCGTCCAGTGCAGCGCCCACCCGCTCGTGCACGAGATCACCGAGAAGTACTGGACCGAGATCTTCGTCGTCGACACCTTCATCTACCCGACCAAGCACCTCGTGCTGCTGACGCGCAGGGAGGTCGAGAAGCCGCGCTCGCTCGGCATCGTGCCGGCGACGAAGGGCTACGTCGACCTCTCCAAATGGGAGGAGATCATCGACGTGCCCTCGAAGCCGATCGTCGCCGAAGAGCTGCTCGAAGGCCGCTACGACTCCGGCCTCACCCACATGGAGCACGTCGAGGAGCACGCGGACGAGCTCCGCCTCGACCTCGACATCGGCGAAATCGACACCACCTGGGTCGTCTACGGGCACGAGAAGCGCTTCGAAGGGCAGGTCATCGGCATCCCCTCCTCCTACCTGTTCGGGGCGCCCGGCCCCGTCGCCGCGTAGCCCCCGTCACATAGCCCGGCGCCGCCGCCGGGTAGGGTCGGGGCGATGGCTGCCCCGCTCGCCAACGGCATCGAGGTCGAGGGGCTGGTGCGCGAGTTCAAGAACGGGCCGCGCGCCGTCGACGGGATCGACCTGACGGTCGAGCCCGGTGAGATCTACGGCTTCCTCGGCCCCAACGGCGCCGGCAAGTCGACCACGGTCCTGATGCTGACCACGCTGCTGCCGCCGACCGCCGGCACCGCGCGCGTCGCCGGCTTCGACATCGTCGCCGAGGGCCCCAGGGTGCGGGCCTCGATCGGCGCCGCGCTGCAGGAGGCGGCGCTCGACCCGCTGCTCACCGCGCGCGAGCACATGCGCCTGCAGACCGCCCTGCACGGCATCGGCAAGGCCGAGCGCCGCGAGCGCGGGCAGGAGCTGCTCGAGCGGGTCGGGCTGTCCGAAGCGGCGGACCGCAAAGTCGGCGGCTTCTCGGGAGGGATGAAACGGCGCCTCGACCTGGCCCTGGCGCTCGCCCACCGGCCCCGCATCCTCTTCCTCGACGAGCCGACGACCGGGCTCGACATCCAGAGCCGCACGGCGCTCTGGGAAGAGGTGGCGCGCCTCGCCGCCGAGGAGGGGGTCACCGTCTTCCTCACCACCCAGTACCTGGAGGAGGCCGACGCGCTCGCCGGCCGGGTCGGGATCATCGACCACGGCCACATCGTCGCCGGGGGCACGCCGGCGACGCTCAAGGCAGAGATCGGCCGGCCGACGGTCGAGGCCGTGCCGCGCGACCAGGGCGACCGCGAGCGGCTCGCCGCGGTGCTGGCGCGCTTCGGGCCGAGCTCGGGCGCCTCGCCGCGCGGCGCCGCGGCGCGCCTGGAGGGCGGCGAGGCCCAGCTCGCCGAGGTCGTGCGGGCGCTCGACGCCGAGGGAATCGCGATCGAGACCCTGCAGCTGCACGCTCCCTCGCTCGACGACGTCTTCCTCGCCAAGACCGGCCGCTCACTGGAGGGCGCCGGCGAGGCCGAGGAGGAGGTCAAGGTCGCCGCCGAGGCGGTCGAAGCTTGAGCGGGCATCGGCTGAGCACGCAGGTCGGTCAGCTCGCCCGCCGCTCGGCGCTGCGCACGCTGCGCCAGCCGGCCCAGATCGTTCCCGCCCTGGTCTTCCCGATGTTCCTGCTCGCGGTCAACTCGGGCGGCCTGCGCGAGACGACCAACCTGCCGGGCTTCCCGACCGACTCCTACCTCACCTTCGCCCTCGCCGTGCCCTTCGTCCAGGGGGCGCTCTTCTCGGTGATGAACTCGGGCACCGACCTCGCCCGCGACATCGAGACCGGCTTTCTCGACCGCCTGGCGCTGACCCCGCTGCGCGGCGCCGCGCTGCTCAGCGGCCTGCTCGCCGGGGCGGTGATGCTCGGTCTGGTGCAGGCGGCGACCTACCTGACGGTCGGCCTCGTCGCCGGCGCCGAACTGGTGACCGGCGTGCCGGGCGCCCTCGTCATCGTCGCCCTCTCGGTCTCGGTCACGGTCGCCTTCGGCACGATCGGGCTCTTCGCCGCCCTGCGCACCGGCTCCGGCGAGGCCGTGCAGAGCCTCTTCCCCGTCTTCTTCGTCTTCCTCTTCATCTCGGCGATGGCGCTGCCGCTCGACCTGATCCAGACCGACTGGTTCCGCTCGGTCGCCACCGTCAATCCGGTCACCTACCTGCTCGAGGCCTTCCGCTCGCTGCTCTTCGAAGGCTGGGAGCCCGGGGCGCTGGCGCTCGGCTTCGGGATCGCCGCGGCCGTGCTGGCTGTCGGGATGGCCGCGGCGAGCCGCGCCCTGAAGACGAGGCTGGTGCGGACGTGAGCGCCGCCGCCGAGGAGCGCCGGGTCGCCGGCTTCCGCGACGTCGCCCTCGCGGTCGCCTGGCGCAGCGTCCACAACTTCCTCAGCAACCCAGCCTTCCTCGTCCCCGCGGTCGTCTTCCCGCTCTTCTTCTTCGTCGCCTTCGCCGGCGGCCTCTCCGCCGTCGCCAGCGTGCCGGGCTTCGACTTCCCCAGCGGCTACACGGCCTTCCAGTTCGTCTTCGTCCTGCTGCAGTCGGCGGCCTTCGGCGGCGTCTTCACCGGCTTCGCGATGGCCCGCGACTTCGAGATCGGCTTCGCCAACCGCTACCTGCTCGCCGCCGCCAACCGCAGGGGGATCGTCGCCGGCTACGCGCTCGCCGCGATCACGCGGGCGCTGATCACCTGGGCGATCCTGACCACGATCGCCCTCGTCGCCGGCATGCAGGTCGGCGGCGACGGGGTCGAACTCTTCGGCCTCTTCGGCCTCGCCGTGCTCGTCAACCTGACGGCGACGCTCTGGGCCGCCGGCGTGGCGATGCGCGTGCGCTCGATCCAGGGCGGGCCGCTGATGCAGTTCCCGGTCTTCCTCATCCTCTTCCTCGCCCCCGTCTACGTGCCGCTCGGCCTGCTCAGCGGCTGGATCCACGCCGTCGCCTCGGTCAACCCGGTGACCGCCCTGCTCGAGGCCGGCCGCGGCTTCGTCTCCGGCGAACCCGTCGTCGTCGCCCTCGCCTTCGCGATCGCCGTGACCCTGCCGATCCTCTTCGCCCTCTGGGCCAACGGCGGCCTCAAGCGAGCCGAAGCGGCGGGCTGACCCCCCCCCCCCCCCCCCCCCCCCCCC
>Ga0070693_100000836_pt1 | contig 13664 bp, 11 predicted proteins | sample KBSK1103metaG_FD_65472 | JGI IMG/M metagenome (GOLD analysis project Ga0070693, IMG submission 65472) | Corn, switchgrass and miscanthus rhizosphere microbial communities from Kellogg Biological Station, Michigan, USA - KBS K1-10-3 metaG | ecosystem: Host-associated > Plants > Roots >...
TGGAGCTGACCCGCCTCGGCCGACAGCATAACGACGAGGTCGTTCCCCATCACGCGATAGGCGACCATGTTCGTCACTTCCGGAATGACCGGATTCACCTTGCCGGGCATGATCGATGAACCGGGTTGGGTCGCCGGCAGATTGATCTCGTGGAGTCCGCAGCGCGGCCCCGATGACAAGAGGCGCAAGTCGTTCCCCACCTTCGCGAGCTTGATCGCGAGACTGCGCAGAGCGGACGAGTAAAGGACGAACGCCTGCGTGTCCTGCGTTGCTTCGATGAGATCGTTGGCGAGCCGGATGGGAAGATTGGTGATCTTCGCGAGATGATCGGCACACTTCTGGGCGTAGCCGGCAGGCGCGTTGAGCCCCGTGCCGATTGCCGTTCCACCCATGCTGATCTCACAGAGCACGACCTTCACCGCCTCGAGCGCCCGGATCTCGTCGGCCAGCGTCCGGGCGAAGGCATTGAACTCCTGGCCCAGCGTCATCGGGACGGCATCCTGGAGCTGCGTGCGGCCCATCTTCAGAATGTTAGAGAACTCTCGTCCCTTGTTCTTGAACGCCTCGATGAGCTTGTCGAAGGCGACGATGATCTGATTGTTGCCAAGGGCCATACCAATGTGCATGGCCGTGGGATACGAGTCGTTCGTCGATTGCGAGCGATTCACATGATCATGGGGGTCGAGGTATTTGTACTCGCCCTTCGCGTGCCCCATGAGCTCGAGGGCGCGATTCGCGATCACCTCGTTCGCGTTCATGTTCGTCGAGGTCCCGGCGCCGCCCTGAAGCACATCGAGCGGGAATTGATCGTGCAGCTCGCCGTGGATGAGCTCCTGACAGGCCCCTTCGATCGCGGTGAGAATCTCTTGCGAGAATCCGCCCGTCTCGAAATTGGCGCGGGCGGCAGCAAGCTTCACCATCGCGAGCGCTTTGATGAAATTCGGGTAGAGCCGCAGCTGCACACCCGAGATTCTGAAATTCTCAATAGCGCGCGCGGTCTGGACGCCATAGTACGCGTCGGCGGGCACCGGGAAATCGCCCAGCAGATCGTGCTCGATCCGTATCTTCGTCGAAACCATCGGTGCCTCACTCCGGGAAAGTTGAACAGCAAGGTACGGGTGGCGCGGCCGGTGATCGCATGGGACGATGGTCTCGGGACCAAAGTCCAATTCCGGAAGTGGGGCCGCTTTCCCACCTTCGGCGAATTGCAAACCAGGGCGACGCGACGTTCCTCACACGCGAATGTGTGTCGACGCGCGCGTGCGCCCGACTCGCGCCGGAGGACGTCCCTATGGCACCACCTACAGACTCTGATTTCCCCACTCCGATCGAGGTCGTCAGAGACTCCACGCGCTCGCGGCCAGGACGCGGCGCTCGCTGGGGTCAGCGGTATGTGGACCCGCGCGATGAACGGGTTCGTGAGCTGGGCGAGCGCGTACGCGAAGCCGTCATCAGACAGCGCGTTGCGGAAGCCGTCGGCGAGCGCCTGGAGACCGCCTTGCGTGACCGCGTGCGCGAGGTGCTGCACGTACGCTTTGGCCGCGTGCTCCGCCACGCGCTGCGCGACGTGGCGATGGACCGGTCCGATCCCGCCGAGATCAGCGAGCTCCTGAGTGACCGCCTCGGCGATACGATCGAGGAACGGGTGCTGGACGCGCTGAACGAACACATCGGCGGCGCCGTTCGCGAGCGCGCGTCCGACGCGATTCGCGGTGCGCTCGCTGACAGCGTTCTCACGGACCAGCTCCCGGGAGAAGCGACCGACGAGCTGGTGGACGCGTTCGACACGCGGCTCGAGGACAGTGTCCGCGAGCGATTGCGTGATGGCCTGCGCGGGGTCGCACGCGAACGGATCCGCGAGATTGCGCGCGACCGATTGTCCGAGGCGTTGCGTCAAGCGTCGGGCGCGCGCGCGGAAGCGGCCGCGGAAGCCGACCGCGTCATAAACCCCATCGCCGACCAGCTCGAGAATACCATTCACGAGCGCGTGACGGACGCCCTGCGCGACCGCTTTCGCAACATCCTCGCGTCGAGCGTGGAAAACCTGACCATCGATCGGGTGCGCGAGGCGCTTCGGCATACGACACTCCGGGGCGCAGTCGACAATCGTCGTCGTGCAAACGAGAACGTCGATGGCCGGCGGCAACGCGCTGAAGGCCGTGAAGACTTCGACGAGCGCCTCTTTCGCGGGATCAGCGAACGCCTGCGGGCGCGCCTTACCGATGGTCTGCGCGAGCGCATCGAGCTGGCGCTGCGAGATGGCGTCGATGAAGCGATCCAGGATCGGCTGGCGGGCGCGATCCGGCGCGCTATTTCCGAGCAGAAGAGCGACGCCATCGATGCCGGCCGCTTTGCCGAAACCATTCGCTACGAGTTCGCCGATTCGCTCCGCACGCGATTGATCGAAGCAGTACGGGCCCGCATCGCCGAGCCGATTGCGGCGCGCGTTGCCGAGGCGGTGGATACGACAATTTCTCAGCTCAACGCCTAAGAGCGTCCACGCGAGCAAAGAGGACGTGAGACGGATCGTCGTCTCACGGCCTCTTTGTCGTGCTACCGCTCACTTCACTAGCGCTTTGCCGCCATGGAGCCCGGAACGCTCGCGTAAGGGTTTCCGCCTAACGCTGCCGAGATGTCGGCAATCGCGCGCTGCCCACGAACGCTATTGCCCGCTGCATCCAGCGGCGGCGAGACCACCGCGATCCCGAACTTGCCTGGCGACACGGCAATCAGTCCGCCACCGACGCCACTCTTCGCCGGCAGTCCGGTCGCGTACAGCCACTTCCCGGAATCGTCGTACAAGCCAGCCGTGGCCATGACGGCGAGGATCGGCGCGACGTGGCGGGCCTCGATCACCTGCTTGCTCGTGACGGGATTGCGGCCCGCGTTGGCGAGCGTTGCCGCCATCATGGCGAGGTCGCGCGCATTCACGTTCACTGAACATTGCCGCGTGTACAGGTCCGTCGCCTGCAGTGGATTCGACTTGATATGCTCGTAGGCGTACATGAGCATGGCGATGGCCTGGTTGCGCTGGTTCGTTTCAGACTCCGACTTGTAGACCTCGCGATTGACATCGAGTGTTCGCCCCGCGAAATCGTCGAGCGTGTTGATGATCGTGTGCCACACGGAATCGGGCGTCGTGCCGTCGATCATGCTGGTCGTCGTGATCGCTCCCGGGTTCACGAGGGGATTCATCTCTTTGCCCTTGTACTGCTCGATCGCCACGATGGAATTGAACGCCTGCCCCGTCGCGTCCACGCCGATGTTGTCCTCGATTGCCTTCTCACCAGACTGTTGGAGCACCCGAGCCATGGTGAACACCTTGGACACCGACTGGATCGAGACTTCCGAGCTGACGTCGCCGGCGGTGTAGACTCTGCCATCCGGAGTGACGAGGGCGATGCCGAACAGATGCGAGTCGACTTTCGCGAGCGCGGGGATGTAGTCCGCGTTCTTTCCCTCGTCGAGATTCCGGTACTTCTCGTACGCTGCTTTCACCGCGCGCTCATAGTCAGCGGGCCCCTGAGCAATCGCCAACCGCTCGATTCCGGCGAGGAGCAGTGCCGACATGAGCAGGGATCGCGCGATGTTACTTGTCTTGTGCCGTAATGGGCTCATGGCTGCTCCCTCCGAATTTTTGCGAGAAGCTGTACTTGAGTGAAAACTGAAGTCGGTAATCGTCGGCGTGAAACCCACCGCCGAAGTTGTCACGATGCGCGTACTGGAACTCGGCGCCCGCCATGACGTTCGCCACTGGCGTCCACAGCACGTTCGCGATCGCGTACTGGCCGCTCTTGAATGCCGTCGGTTCCTGTAAATCGCTGTTATCGATGTCGACGCGCGAATAGCCGATGGCCGATGTGAAGTGCGACGTCCAGCGGTGGTCCAGGAAGGCAACCAGTCCCAGATCCCCGAGCGCCTCGCCCGTGACCGGGCGCGTCGGGCTGCCGGGGTGCGACTTGGCGCCGATATCCACCGGAGCATCGTTGAAATAATTCTCTACGCCGGCCCCGACGACGGTCTGAAGACGGAGCACGTCGTTCGCGCCCATGTTCAGACCGGTGCTCAACGACACGCCCCAGCCGGTCGTGCCACCCGAGAGGTCGAAGGCGTCGTTCGGCAGCACATCGTCCCACCGGATCCAGCGGACAATCGCGCCGAGCTTCGCATATCCGTACTTGCCGCCGAGCCGATATTCTCCCGAGATATCCGGCATGGGATAACGTGGCGCGATGTTCTGCAGCTCGATGCGATTCGCGAGCACACCGGCGTCGCCGCTAGCGCCTGGGCGCTCAATGGCAAGCGTGACGCGCGTACCATCGCTGCGATGTACCGGCTGCCAGAAGAGCTGGACATTCCGGAAGAACAGCATCCCGTTGGGGCCCCAGTAGTCGAGAATGTTCGGGAACACATCGAGGTCCATGAACGGGCTCTCGAGCTGTCCGCCACCGAAATTTCCCCACTGTCCGTACATGTGCCGCGGTCGGATCGTCGTCTGCCCAGCGTCGGGACCGACGCCGAACAGGTCCCAGTCGAAGACGATTTTGATGTCACCCGTGGTCGTGGGAATGGTTGCCTTCGTGCCGAAGCGCGACTGCCGCGCGCTGACCCAGCTATGGCCGTTGTGCCCGAACTCGTCCTGGGACGCGGGAAGCTTCGACGGCCGGTTCACATCGAACCAGTCGGGATTGTTGGACTTGAAGTCACCGACGGCATCGCCCTGCGCGAAGCCATAGATCTCGAAGCGCGGTGCGGTGTCGAACTGCGCTTTGGTGGCGGTGTCCTTCGACGCCTTGCCGGACTGCGTCTTCACGGCTTGTGGCATCGCGCCAGGAAGCGCGATTCCGAGGAGCGCGATCGCACCAATCAGAGCTCGTCTCAATGTACTCGACATGTCATCATACTCCACTCGTTAGGGGTCGTCTCGTGCTCAGCGAACGTGTGCGGCTTCCCACGCGCGCACGCGGTGGCGCGCCTCGCCGAAAAGGCGCTCGTAGTTGCCGCGCAGGAGCTGCGCGCGCGCCGCGGGCGTCAGCCGGTCCAGGAAGGGCCGATAGATGTCGATGACGCGGTAGTACTGCGGTGCGCTCTCAGGGGCGACGACGTCGCTTCCAAAGAGGAAGCGATCCGGATAGCGGTTCACGAGCCGCACCATGACGGCGATGCTCGAGTCGTCGGCAACGATGTATTTCGCCACCTCGTCCCACGAGATGTCGAATGAGAGGTTGCTCAATGTCGAGTCACGGAGCAGCGCTTCGAGCATCGCCGCGTGGCGCGTCACGGGCCGGACGACGCGTCCGACGCCGGTATGCGCCCAGATGATCTGCGTGCGTGGATGCCGCGCGATGAGGGCGCGCATCTGCTCGAGGTAGGCCGGCGCCGACCCTGGCTTGGCGAAGGGAACGTCCACGTCGTTATGCAGGATGACGAGGAGTCCAACGGTGCCGGCGAGAGCGAGCACGCTGTCGAGCGCCGGATCGAGCAGGCTGGCGACACCACCAGCGACCTTCGCCGACACGAACTCCTTGTGCACACTGAACTCGCCGATTCCGGAGAAGACGCCGGGAAAGGTCTCGAGCACGCGCCGGATGTGATCGGCGGCGTACATGTCGGTGGGATTGAAGCCCGTGATCATCGGATCGAAGCGCGTCCGCTCAGCCGGTGAGAGCGCGCGGTACGCCATCGCGATGTACGCGTCGGTGAAGCTGTAGTAGTAGAGCGGCGCGTCGCTGCTGAGGTAGTACGTCGGACCGTGGTCGGCATCGACGCGGGCCGACCACTGCTGCTGGAGCGGAATCCCGAACAGCGCCACGTGGCCCACGCGCGACCCCATCATGCCGAGGAACGCGCGCAACGCCGTGCCGTGCTGGATGTAGTTCGTGAGATGAAAGTGCGAGTCGTTGAACTCGTACGTGGCCGTGTCGCTCGTCGCCGCGGCGGCCTGCTGCGCATGGACCGGCTGCGGCCCGCACATCGCGGAGAGCACGACGAGCGCGGTGACGCAGCCACGGCGCGCAACACGCCAGACAGCATGGGTGGATGAGGCCATTGAGCTCACTGCCCACTCTCACGTTGGTATCCGTCTCTCGCGACCGGCGTGCGACCCGCGGCGTGCCAGTGCGCTCTCTGCGTGTCTTGCCGCGAGAGGCAGGCTATCGAGCGCGCGAGAACGACGCCTATTGGACCAAGGGTCAGCCGCCGCGACGAATTGGCCGAAGGTCGAATGGATCGCGTCATCCGGCCGCATTTAAGTCGACGGGCAGCCGCACTCGCGTCTCCCTGCGAACCGCGATGCGCTGCAGATCCTTTCGTGGAGCGGCCGGTGCATCACGTTCCTGGTCTCGTCGCGTCATCGCTCCGCCGCATGTCGTTCGTCGCGGCGATGCTGATCCCACTCGGGATGCCTAACGCGTTGCGCGCCCAGGATGCCGATCCGCTGCCCGCGAAGCGCGACAGTCTCGCGTACGCGAACACTTTCGGTGGCGAGTTCGCGCCGGGCTCGGGCTTCGACCTCATCAGGACGGAGCGCGGAAGCCTGAACATCAGCGTTTATGGATTGTGGCGGTACATGAATCAGTACGCCGTCGGTCGATCCTTCACCGACCATCTTGGGAACGTGCGATCGGCGAATCCACGCAACGATCTGAATTGGCAACGCACGTTCGCCTGGCTCACGGGCTTCTTCTACAGCCCGAAGTTCCGCTACAACATCTCACTCTGGTCACTGCCGACGACGCAGCAGACGCTGTTGTTCGGGAACCTGCAATACCGCGCATCGCCCGGCTTCGTGGTCGGCGTGGGGATCGGGCCCAATCTCACCGCGCGCTCCGTGCAGGGATCCTGGCCGTACTGGGCGGCGACGGATCGACAGATGGCGGAGGAATTCTTCCGCGGCGGCTTCTCCTCCAGCGTCTGGGTGAGCGGTCAGGCGATACCGCGGCTGTTCTATACCGTCGCGATCACGAACAACATCAGTCAGCTCGGCGTGACGCAGGCCAACGACACGCCAAACCTGGGCTACAGCGCCAGCCTTCGATGGCTGCCGACGACGGGCGAGTTCTGTCCACGCAATGGCTTCGGTGACCTCGAGGACCATCGGCGCTGGGCGACACAGCTAGGCCTGTCGGCCGCCACGAGCCGCGAGAGTCGTTATGCACCCGTGGGCCAGACGTCGCCGGCGACGCAGATCCGGCTGTCCGATGGGGTGATCCCGTTCGAGACGGGCGCGCTCGCCCCCGGCGTTACGGTGCAAACACTCACCTACCGTTATGCATCGTTGGATGCAGGCGCGAAGTACCGCGGCTTTTCCTTTCAGAGCGAGTACTACGTCCGCAACCTGAACGACTTTGTCGCGACCGGCCCGCTGCCGCTCACGTCGATCCTCGATCACGGCTTCATGGCCGAAGCGATGCAGATGGTGGTGCCGCGATCGGTCGGCGTGTACGTCGCCTCCGGCTACGTCTTCGATGACTTCAAGCGGAAGCCCTGGGAGCTCGCCACCGGCGCCAACTTCTATCCCTATGGAACGCGAGCGTGGCGGATCAACCTGCACCTGATCCACGTCGTGCGATCCCCCACGGGCTCGTTCTTCGGCTACTACACCGCCGGCCAGACGGGGACGACGCTGTCACTCGCCACCGACATACTGCTGTGACGAGCGACGCCACGCGCAGCCTCGGCCTCCGCCGAGTTGGACGTTCGCCCAATGGCCACGAACCGCTGCCCTCGCGCCAAGGGGCATCGTGCATCGTTAGGCATGATAACCATTGTAAACACGGACAGCGTCGTTGCCCGTACCGGCATGCCCAATGCCTTTCCACGTGGCGCGACGATGCCTCGTCGCTCGGAGCACGATCGGTCATGGCGGTCCGCTCGCCGGCAGCGGCGGGGGCCGGCGGAGCAACCGATCGTTCATGAACGCACCGCGATGTGGCGGGGCGTCGGAGGTGGACCCGCAGGCCGCTCGGGACACAACCGGCTGGATTCCAATGCTGCACTCCGCGGAGTCGCCGCGGGTTGACGCGCACGGCGGTCAAGAGGGAGGAGAACATGCGAGTTCGGATTACGAGCAGCTGTGCGGTCGCGTTGGCGATCGTGCTGAGCGTGGGAGTCTTGCCGACGGCACACGCGCAGCAGTCGAGTACACCGAAGGAGACCAAGAGTACGAAGAAGAGTAGCGAGCCGAAACGAACGACGACGTCATCCAAACGCGTTCGGATCAGCAAGGAGTCCGGTGGCGAAGTGGCCAGGCCCACCGTCAATACGGATTCAATCGCGGCCGCCGAGCGTGCCCGGCAGGACTCGATCGCCGCGGCGGCGGAGCGCGCTCGGCAAGAGGAGCTTGCTCGGGCCGAACAAATGCGGCGCGAGCAGCAAGCTGCTGCCGAACGTCGTCGTCAGGATTCGATTGCCGCCGCTGAACGCGCGCGACAGGAAGAGTTGGCCCGACAGGACTCGATCGCGCGTGCGGAAGCGGAGCGAATCTCGAACATGCGCAAGCATGGCGGCTGGTACTTTGGCATCGGTTTCGGTGCGAGCATTCCGACGGGCGCGATTACGAGCGCGCGCACCAATAACGGCGGATACAGCACGGGCTGGAACGCGACCGTTCCTGTGGGCTACGATTTCAACAAGAGCCCAATAGGGATACGGCTGGACGCGACGTTCGACGAGCTCCAGGGTCAGGACTTCAACACGAACTTCAGCGCTCCGAGTCTGCACGCATGGACGGGCAATCTCGATCTCCGTCTTCGCGTGCCGCTTGGCCGGACATGGAATCGGTTCTACATGCTCGGCGGCGTCACCTACAGCAATCTCAGTGGGTGGTTCAACGATTTCACAAATCCGAATGATCCAAATCGGGAGTCGTTCGGCAGCTCGAACGGGCGGTGGGGATGGAACGCCGGTGGTGGGTTCAACTTCAACTGGGGAAGCATGGTTGGACTCTTCATCGAATCCCGCTACGTCGCGGTGAACGCGAACACCGTCACGGGGTTCCCGTATCAGAGCGCGTCCTGGGTGCCGATCGTATTTGGCGCTACGTTCTGATCGAGCGCATCGCACCTCGCGCCAGTCCGCGCACTCAGGCGCGCGACTGGCGCGTCGCGCTTTCCGGACCGCCTTTGAGCGCTGGCGGCATTCTATAGAATGTGGCGAGGGTTCCGCTCACCGAAGACAGCTCTCGACGTCGCTATGGCAGGTCGGAACGAAGATTCTCAGGGTGAAGTGCGTTACCGCGGGTCGTCGACTGCGACGTACGTCACGGTCGTGCCGGCGAATTGCGGCTGGAACCACACCGAGCCGCACTGATAGTAGGTAACCGTGTTCACGTGGGCGGGCGTGCAGGTCGGCGCCAGCGTGTAGGCGATCGACCCAACGGGCGTGGTGGTGAGTCCTGCAGCCCTAGTCCACATCGCGGCGCCTGCCGCCGGGTGCCAGTGATCGTCGACGTCGTAGTCGAGATCGTAGTTGCCATTCCGATCTGCGCCGTGATTCACACTGCCGCGATCCAGACTCGAGAATCCCGCCGCGGCTTGGGGATTCGTCGAATCCAGGTCTTGCGTCGTCGTGCTGCGGGTCGGCGGCGTATTCAATGAAGCAATGCTGAAGTCACGGTTGACGCTCGTACGAGCTGCTCCGCCCGCAATGCGCGAAGCATGCTTCCCCCCGTCACGACTCGTACGAGCGCCCCCCGTGTCGGCTCTCGCGTTACCACCACTCCTCATCACCCCTCCCCCGCGCGAGCCTTGGCTCGTTCCTCCAACGTTTCTCCGCTGCGCTTCGCTCACCTGCGACCCCGCCACCAACAGACCGATCGCTCCAACCCCAGCGACAGTGAGGTGAAGACATCCACGACGCGGCATAGACCCTCATTTCTCTCGATCACGCGACGCGCGCGTCAGGGCTTGCCTCGCCTGCTGCCAATCGGCAAACACGATGCGCTGGGCGCTGGTTGGTGGCACGAACGTGAATTCCGCATCATTCAAGGTTGCGTCGACATTCCATTTCAGAGTCGCGACGTACTGCGGCAGCGCGCGATCGCTCGTCGTCGTGATCACGAGCTTGCGCGGCACTGGTGTGCGGCCGCGCTGAATCCAGATCTGCCAGTCGGCGCCGCGCTGGCGAAACGCATACTGGTCGGTGTCGGAGCCGTCGACGTACGCGGGGCCGACGTACCGTGCCGACCTGAGCTCCTTCAAGCCCTCCCGCTTCGTGCCCCACAGAAACAAGTCGGCGAGAGGAAAGTTGATTCGTAGCCGTTTGCTCGCCGTGTCGAGCATGCTGCCAATCGTTGGCGGTGCGGGCACGGTCGCGTACAGGAGCATCCGCGGCGCAAACACCGTCAGCACTCGTCCGTTATAGAGAATCTGACGCTGTTTGCGGTCGGTCCGAATGTCGGCGCGGAGACAGTCCGGCGTTCGCACCAGGTACTCGACGGTGCCTCCCACCTGAATCTTCTCGCCCTTCCATGTGACTTCGTCACGTGTTGTCACCGCGTCGACAGTGAAGGCCTTCAGTGAACGCAGGTAGCTGCCCATCTGGCGGAGTGCGCGGACCGCTTCGAGCTGGACGCCCGGTGGGCCTGCCAACGGCTGTGCGCCCAGCGAGCCGCCGACAACCAGTGGACAGATGAGCAACGCAGCCATCGCGCGTCGCCCGGTTGTCTGAAGCGGCCTCTGTTTCGCCTGACGCATGGGCTCTCCGTAGCAGGTCGCGTCGTCGCACGCAAAGTGGTGACTCGGCAAAGTGCCCGGGAGTGGACTTTAGGCTACCGTGCGCAGCCGGCGGATCGCGCATACGACGCGTGCATGCGACCAAAGTCTACCGGCGCGCGATTGGCGCCCGCTACTACCCTGTCAGAGGCGATGGTTTCACAAAGACTCATGAGTCCACGCGGCTCAACGGACAGGGGGATACATGTACCGGACTGCTGCGCTCCTGGTGATTGCCCCAAGCATGCTCGTGGCCTGCACGAACTCGACCCGTTACGTGTCGAGCTGGAAGGATCCGGGGACGCCGGCCTTTCGCCTGCAACACACCCTGGCCGTCTTCATGACGACGGAGGCGGGCGTCCGACGAATGGTCGAGGACCGGCTCGCGTCGCGACTGCCGGGTGGCGTGCCGTCGTACCGCGTCATCCCCGACGACCAGCTCTCGAATGTCGACTCCGTGCGCGCACATCTGGCCGCGAGCAACTTCGACGCCGCCGTGATCATGCGCGTCACCGGCGAGGAGACGTCCGTGGTGGCGACGGGCTACCCCGGCTTCTATGGCTATTGGGGCTACTGGAACACGGCGTACAGCCCGGTCACGTACAGCACGTCGAAGCTGTACTCCGTGGAGACGACGCTCTACTCCATGCCTAACGCGAAGCTGGTCTGGATGGGGCGCAGCGAGACGATCGATCCGAAGAATGAGAACAAGCTCGCCGACTACTCGGTGAATTTCGTCGTCAACAACCTGAAGCGAGACGGCTACATCCGTTAGGCACCACGGATCGTTGGAACTCGTCGTCGAGAGACAGCCGTGAACATGCCGATCGTCGTCAGCGTCGTCATCCGAACGAGCATCGTGCTCATGCTCCTGAGCGTTGGGCTGAGCGCGACGCCTGCTCAGGCACTGTCCGTGCTCCGCAGTCCGATGCGCCTCGCGCAATCGATCGGGACGATGATGTTGGTGATGCCGCTCTTCACCGCGATTCTCGCGTCGGCCCTCGAGCTGCAGCCAGACGTGCAGTTCGTGCTCGTGGCCCTCGCGGTATCACCCGTGCCACCCTTCTGGCCGTCAAAATCGAAGCACGGCGGCGGCGACGAGTCGTATACCGTCGGGCTCCTGGTCGCGAGCTCGTTGCTCTCGGTGGTGACGATCCCGATCGTGCTCAAGACCTTCGCCGTCATTTTCTCCGTCAATATCGCCGTGCCCGTGACGACCATCGCGCGCGTCACGTCGGCAATGGTCATGCTGCCGCTCCTCATCGGCATGATAATCCGGGCGCTCGCCTGGGGCGTCGCGTACCGTGCGGCGCGTCCCGTGGGACGCGCTGGTACGGGACTCCTCGCACTGGGCGCGCTCCTCATCCTGGTTCGCGCGTGGCCCTCCATGTCGGCTCTGATCGGCGACGGGACGATATTGACGCTCGCAGCGTTCACCGTGATCGGACTCATCGCGGGTCATGTCTTCGGCGGCCCTGCCGAGGACGAGCGGACTGCGCTCGCCCTCGCGTGCAGCACGCGCCATCCCGCGATCGCGCTCTCCGTCGCCATGGCGAATTATCCGAGCTCCCCGCGCGTGGTGCCGACGATCCTCCTGTACCTCCTGGTCAGTGCCGCGGTCTCCGCCGCGTACTTGCAATGGATGCGACGGCAGGCGCGCCCGCGCCCACAGCGGCTCAGCGTCCTACGATAGGAGGACGCGGCCACTGGTGGTGGGCGCCCGTGGCGCGCGGCACCGCGACCCTCGCACTCCTCGCCGGGCCGTTAGGCATCGCGGCGGCGCAAACGACGAGCAGCCAATTGTGGGGAGAGATCGACGGCTACTGGACGCCGGGATGGCCGGTCACCCGAGCGGTCCTCCTCGGTACGGCTTCCTTCACCCGCTCCGAGGAGGTCGATGCCCTGGAGCTCACCGGCGGCTTGCATGTCGGCGTCGCCACAGATTGGGGCTCGGCGAAGTTGGGGATGACCGTCACGCGGTCGCCTTCCCCTGACGACTATCGGGAAGAGAGAATTGTCGCGGAGCTGAACACCGCGCCGAGGGTGACCGCGGGCTGGCGCTTCAGCACCCGCACGCGACTCGAGCAGCGATGGATCTTCGGCGCACCGTCGCAGCGCTATCGGGAGCGCGTGCGCCTCGAGCGGAAAACCGTGCTCTCACGACGGTACACCATTCTGCCGTACGGCGGCTTCGAGGTGTACTACGACACGCGGTATCACGCGCTGTCACGGACGGGATATCGCCTCGGGGTGGAGATCCCGCTCTCCTCTCGGTTGAGGCTGGATCCTTCCGCGGTGCGGCAGGACAATCGGTTCGGATCGCCTCGCCATGTGAGCGCGACGGCGATGACGGTTTCGCTACTCTATTGATCTCCCGCCCGGGCTGACAGCGTTATGCTGGGCAGGCCTTCCCTCACGGGAAAGCTTGGCTTTCACCGCGGAGGACGCAGAGGACGCCGCACTACGGGCTGTACTCGCACGAGCCCGGAGGATCTTCTTTTAGCCCGCGATAACGCTGTTGACGCGGGAAGTAGGATGCGCGAGACCGTACGAAGCGGAGCTATGCCCCTCCGCCTCGTACGGCACTCACACACACCGTGGGTTTGAACGCGAGAACAGACGGCGTGTGCCGGCAGCCTTTACCTCTGCTGCCCTTTCGCCACGAGCACGCGGACCGTTGCCCGGCGGTTCATTGCCTTCCCGACTTCGTTCGAGTTGGCGGCGATCGCCGAGGACTTGCCGAAACCTGTCGGATTCAGGATCCGCCGCAGCGGCACGTCCTTGATTTCCGTCAGGTAGCGGACGACGGCTTCCGCCCGCTTGGCGCTCAGCTGGAGGTTGTACTCGACGGTGCCGGTGGTGTCGGCATAGCCTTTGACTTCGATGTAGTAACCTTTAAACCCGGCAACGCGACCGCCCATGTCGCTCAACACGCCCTTCCCGGCGTCGGTG
>Ga0070693_100000838_pt1 | contig 13663 bp, 12 predicted proteins | sample KBSK1103metaG_FD_65472 | JGI IMG/M metagenome (GOLD analysis project Ga0070693, IMG submission 65472) | Corn, switchgrass and miscanthus rhizosphere microbial communities from Kellogg Biological Station, Michigan, USA - KBS K1-10-3 metaG | ecosystem: Host-associated > Plants > Roots >...
TGAAGCTGCTGCTCGGCATCGGCGAGCCGCTGGTCGGCCGGCTGCTGCACGTCGAGGCACTCGGGATGCGGTTCCGCGAGACGCGACTGCGACCGGATCCCACGTGCCGCGCGTGTGCGCCAGGCGCCGCGCCCATGGGCGCCGACGCAACGCCGGAAATCGTTTGCGCCAGCAGTCCCCAGGCAGACCCAACGCGCGCTTGAGCGCGCGTCCCGGCGCGCGCCCGGTCCGTGCAGCGCGCGCGGCTCAGCCGTCGCGGCGGCCGACCACCATCCGCACCAGTTCCGGCAGCGAGCCTGCCTCCATCTTGCTCATGACGCGCGCGCGGTGATGCTCGATCGTGCGCATGCTGGTGCCCAGCTCGTAGGCGATCATCTTGTTGGCCTCGCCGGCGACCAGGTGTTCGAGCACCTCGCGCTCGCGCGGCGTGAGGCCGGCGAGCCGCCGCTCGGTGTCCGCGCGCACCTGCGTGCTGCGCCGGTGGTCGGCATCCATGCGCTCGGAATAAAAGGCCGTACGGTTGCCGCTGCCGGCCTTGGCCTGCCACATCGCGACGTCCACGTTCTGCAGCAGGGCATCGGGCGTGGTGCCGTCGCCGGGCGCGGCGCTGATCCCGATGCAGGCCGTGGTCGAGATGTGCGCGCCATCGACGTCGAAGGGCAGGGCGAGCGAGGCCAGGGCACGCCCCGCGACGATGCCGGCACCCTCGCGGTCGGTGGTGCCTTCCAGCGCGATCAGGAATTCGTCGCCGCCCGGGCTCGCGAGCAGGTCGGTCTTGCGCACGCAAGCCTGCAGTCGCTGCGCGGCCTCGGCGAGCACCCGGTCGCCGGCGCGATGGCCGTGCCGCGTGTTGACGATGGCGAACCCGTCGAAGTCCACGTACAGCACCCACAGCTGGTGCCGGTTGCGCACGGCGCGATCGATCGCGCCCTGCAGGTGGATGCGGAACTGGCGCCGGTTGGGCAACTCGGTGAGCATGTCCGCGTCGGCGCTGTAGGCCGGCGTTGCCGAGGCAGGGCGTACCACGACCTGCGTGGCGGGCCGGCCGTCGATGGTGCAGCCACGCTGTCCCGTCCAGGCCTCGAAAGTCGAGCCGTCGGCCTTGCGCAATTCGGCGAGCACGCTGCGGCGCCTTGGATAGGGCGCGCGCGGAGCGGGCCCGGCCCCGGGCGGCACCAGTGCGTCGATCGGCTGGCCGACCAGCGCGGTGGGGGAGGGAAACCCGAACAGCAGGGCCGCCGCTGCGTTGGCGCGCAGGATGCGGCCACCGGCGTGGAGCACGATCGCTTCGCCCGACATCTCGAGCAGCAGCGCATAGAGGTCGGTGTCGGCGATCGCGTCGGCGTCGACCACCGTTGCGTCGGAACCGACGCCAATTCGCGCGCCGCGTGGTGCGCTGCGCGCTCCACCGGTAGTCATTCGCCGCGTTGGTCCGTCCATTCAGTCGCCGCGCGGGAAGCGGCCACTACTATACCCAACCAGGCAAACTCGCCGGAAAGGATCTCCATGGACGTGACGCACGACGCATCCGGACGGCGCTTCGCCACCATCGTGGAAGGCCATGCCTGCGAGGTCGACTATCGGCTCGCCGACGGCGTCATGACGATCACGCATACCGGGGTCCCCGCGGCGGTCGGCGGCCGCGGCATCGCCGGCGCGTTGATCCGCGCGGCCCTCGAGCATGCGCGCGCCGAAGGCTGGAAGGTCGTGCCCGCATGTTCATACGCGGTCGACTGGATGAAGAAGCACCCCGAGTTCGACGACCTGCGCGCCTGAGGACGGCGCCAGGACGACCCGTTCCAGTGCGCGTCTGGCCGGTGCGCGTCTGGCCGGTGCCGCCGCCTTCAGGCTATGGTCGCGGTGTGACTTCCACTGCCAGCGGCGCGGGGTAAGGATTCGATGACGCCGGACGCGTTGCTGCCGCTGCTGCTTGCCGCCGCGCTTGCCTGTGCCGCGCTGCAACACGCCTTCGTCGCCCTGTGCAGCCGCGAGCGCGGCGACGCCGGCTGGTTTGCGCTCGCCTGCGGGGCGGCGGCGGGCGCCGCCTTCGCCGCAGTTTCGCTGGACCCGTCGAGCCCGATCGAGCACCGGCACGTCGTGCAGGCGCTGGTCGCGGCATGGATCGCCGGCAGCGCGGCCTTTGCCGCGAACGGCGCCGCACCGTTCCCGGACCGTCGGCTCTGGCGGGTCGCGGCCGGCCTGGCCGCCTGTGCGATCGCCTCGGATGCACTTGCCGGCAGCACGCTGTTGCACGCAGCCGACGCACTGCGCTGGTGCGCCTGCGGCCTGCTGGTCTGGCTGGCTGTCCGCGGCAGTCGACGCGCCTGGCGGTCAGACCAGTTTCCCCGGGCCGCCGCCCAACTGGCGGTCGGTGCGGCCGCGTGCCTGGCCACGGTGGGGTGGCCAACCGACGCGACCGCGACCGGCGCAGCGCTGCCTGCCTTGCTTGCCCTGGCGACCGGCGCAGCCCTGATGGCCTGGCAACTGGCCATGAGCGCCGCGAGCGAGCGCGCCGCCTCGCGGCTGCAGCGCGACGAACTGGCGCACGCCTCGCGCCTGGCCATCGTCGGCGAACTGACCGCTTCGGTCGCGCACGAGATCAACCAGCCGCTTGGCGCCATCCTCAGCAATGCCGACGCCGCGGAACTGCTGCTCGAGCGCGAGGCGCCGCCGCTGGACGACGTCCGCCACATCCTCGCCGACATCCGTCGCGACGGCCTGCGCGCGAGCGGCGTGATCCTGCACGTCCGCAAGCTGGTGCGGAAACGCGAACTGGAACTCGAGACCTTCGGGGCGAACGACGCGGCGCGCGGTGCACTCGACCTGCTCGAAGTCGAGGCGCGGCGCCGTCGGCAGGCGTTCGAGCTCGTGCCGGCGGATCCGCCGGTGTTCGTCCACGCCGACCGCGCGCTGCTGGGCCAGGTGCTGATCAACCTGCTGGCGAACGCCATGGATGCCGTTACGGCCGCCGAGGCCTCGGGGATCGCGGGGGAGGGGATGTGGCGAGAGCCCATCCACCTGGAAGTCGGGATGGCTGGTCCGCGCGACGTGGAGTTCCGGGTGGTGGATACCGGCATCGGGATCCCGGCCGAACGCCTCGACCGGCTGTTCGACTCGTTCTACACCTCCAAGGACCACGGCATGGGGCTGGGGCTGTCCATCGCTCGGTCCATCGTCGAGGCGCATGGCGGGCGCATCCTCGCCGGCAACAATCCGGAGGGCGGGGCCACCTTCCGGTTCACGCTGCCGCTCGCCGAAGCCCCCGCGTCGCCCGACTGAGCCAGGGCGGTGGCGCACTTGGCCGGAATTGTCGCGATTTACGTTTTCCTGTCTGATGGCGTCGCGTGGGCGACGTGCCGTCGCGACGCCTGGGGGGCGAAGGATGGACGCAAATCCGGTAGTGCACGTGATCGACGACGATGCGCCGATGCGCACCGCGCTGTGCCGGCTGCTCAGCGCGGCCGGGTTCGAGAGCAGGGAATACGCATCGGCAGGCGAGTTCCTGCTGACATGGACCGGCAATGCGCCCGGTTGCCTGTTGCTGGACGTGCGGATGCCGGGGCCCAGCGGCCTCGACCTGCAGCACGCGCTGGCCCAGCGCCCCGAGGCGCCCCCGGTGATCTTCCTCACCGGCTACGGCGACGTGCCCATGAGCGTGATGGCGATCAAGCGCGGGGCGGTCGATTTCCTCAGCAAGCCGGTGGAGCGCGAGGCGCTGCTGGAAGCCGTCTCCAACGCCCTGGCCCGCGACCTCGGCCGTCGCGACAGCGAGCGACGTCGGCGCGAACTCGAGCAGGACTTCGCGACGCTCACGCCGCGCGAGAAGCAGGTCTTTTCCGAAGTCGTGGTCGGCCGTCTCAATAAGCAGATTGCCGACTCGCTCCAGGCCTGCGAGCGCACCGTCAAGGCGCATCGCGCCAACGTCATGACCAAGCTGCACGCCACTTCGGTGGCCGACCTGGTCCACATCGCAGTGCAACGCGAAACCATCTGACCGGCGCAGCGCCAGGCCGCTTGCCCTTTCGGGCATTCCACGGCGCACCTGTTGACCATTCCGCGCCCGGACGACGGGACCGATCATCCGGGTATCAGGTCGCGCGACGCGACCCTGTGGCAGGGGATGCTTCCGGGCGAGCATGGCGGAATCACAGCGCGAAGTCGTATTGATCGAGGACGATGCCGGCATGCGCCAGGCGGTCGCTCGCATTTTGACGGGCAGCGGATTCGCGATCCACGCCTTCGCCTCTGCGGAGGATTTCCTGGCGACGCTCGATGGCGACGACTGCGCCGCCCGCGCCGCCTGCCTGGTCTGCGACGTGCGCCTGCCCGGCATGTCGGGACTCGAACTGCACCGCCGTGTCGGCGAACGCGGGACCACGCCGCCCTGGGTGTTCATCACCGCGCATGACGATCGCATCCTGCGCGAGCAGGCGGACCGTGCCGGCGCAGGCTACCTGATGAAACCATTCGAAGGCCGCGCGTTGCTCGCGCTGGTCGCAAGCATGGTGCCCGCAGTAGGCTGAGTTCGCGTCGCGGGGACAGTGCCCCTAAGGCCAATTCCGCTGCTTGGCTGCGCTCGGGATGATGCCCCGAGGCCAGGATGCAGGCGCAATGGCATCAGTCCAGCAGGAATTCACCAGAACAGCCGCGCTCGACGGGCTCGCCGACATCAGTCGCGCGCTGCTGTCGGCGGGACGCCGCGTCAAGGTGCTCAAGGCGCTCGAGTGGCCGGTGCAGGCCGAAGCCCAGTTCCTGGAAGCATGGCGGCGCGGCCGCCCCGAGTTGCCCTCGCCGGGCACGGCGCCGGTGCTGCCGGGCAAGGAAAGCGATGCCTTGCGCGCGGTGATGGCGCGTTGCGACCGCGGCCATCCGATCGGCCGCTGGCTTTACAAGACGGCGTGGAGCTACCTGGTCGCCACGCGCATGCTGGCCGGGATCGGCACGCCGGAATTCACCCGCTGCTCGGTGCTGCTCTACGGCAGGCCCGATACGCGCTATCGCAGCCAGGACGTGACCAACGTCGAGAGCGCGCAGGAAATGCTCGCGATCACCGACGAGCTGGTGGACCACCGCAAGCTGGCGCCGGTGCGTTTCGACATTCCCGCCGACGAATTCGCGCGGCGCCTGCGCGAGCGCATCGCCCCGGTGCTGCATTCCGACGACGTCGCGGTGGTGCTCGACCCGAACCTCGCGTCCAAGGCAACCGCCAGCAGCAAGCGCATCTGCCTGCGCGCCACCGCGCTGTTCTCCGAGCGCGACCTGGAGCAGCTGGCCGAACACGAGGCCTTCGTGCACACGCTCACGGCGATCAACGGCAGCCACCAGCCGTTCCTGCCGGCCCTTGCCCTGGGCTCGCCGCGGACGACGCGCACGCAGGAAGGCCTGGCGACCTTCTCCGAAATCCTCACCGGCGCGATGGACATTCCCCGGTTGCGCCGGGTCGCATTGCGCGTGGTGATGGTCAAGCGCGCGCTCGACGGCGCCGATTTCATCGAGGTATTCCGTGGCTTCCTCGACGCCGGGCAGACCGAGGTGGAGAGCTACCGGAGCGCGGCGCGCGTGTTCCGCGGCGGAAATGTCCGCGGCGGCGACTGCTTCACCAAGGACGGCGCCTACCTCGAAGGCGTGATGCTGGTGCACCTGTTCATCCGCAAGCTGCTGCAGGAGGCGCGCGCGGACCTGCTGCCGATGCTGTTCGTGGGCCGGGTGAACGTGTCGGACGTGCTCGAACTCGCGCCCTTCCTTGACGAAGGCCTGATCGCGCCGCCGCGCTACCTGCCGCCCTGGGCGCGCGATCCGCAACGCGTGCTCTCGCTGATGGCCTTCTCTGCGGCGGCACAAAAGCTGCGCCTGGACGGGTTCGACCTGAATCGCATGGTCGAGTACGAGGACGAGGTCATCGCCGGGTCGGGCATCGATGCTTGAGCGCCCGCACGAAGCAGCGCCGTTGCGCCTCGCGGCGGCGATGGCTTTGCTGGTCGCGTGCCTCGGCGGCTGCGTGTCGGGCACCGACTACGTGCGGCCCGACGTGGACGTGCCGGCCAAGTATCGTTTCGGCCAGGTCGCACCTGCCCCGACCCTGGCGGCCACGCCGGCGTGGTGGCACGGCTTCGGCGACGAAGCGCTCGACGCGCTGGTGGTCGAAGGGCTCGCCGCGAATCACGACATCGCGATCGCCACCGCCCGGGTGGACGAGTTCGCGGCGCGCGTCTCGTCCACGCACGCGCAGATGCTCCCCGCCGTCGGCTACGGGGCGAGCGCGCAGCGCCAGCGGGCCGGTGATCGCGTCGGCGGCAACTATTCGGCGATCCTGTCGGCGAGCTGGGAGCTGGACCTGTGGGGTCGCCTGCGGCGCGAGGACGAGGCCGCGCGCGCCAACCTGCTCGGCACCGAGCAGGCCCGGCTGGGCGTCGCGCTGACCGTGGTGTCCGCGATCGTGTCGAGCTACGTGACGTTGCTTGACCTCGACCGCCGCCTCGAGATCGCACAGGCCACGACGGAAGGTCGCCGGAAGACCGTGGACGTGTTCCAGATGCGCCTCGACGCCGGGGCGGTGTCGGACTACGAGATGATGCTGGTGGTTTCCGAGTACGAGGCCGCATCAGCGGCCATTCCCGACCTGCAGCAGGCGATCACCGAGCGCGAACATGCGCTGAGCGCGCTGCTCGGGCGCAATCCGGGCCCGATCCGCCGCGGCGGCACGCTGGCCAGACTAGATGCGCCGCCCGTTCCGGCGGGCCTGCCCTCCGACCTGATCAACCGGCGACCTGACATCCTGCAATCGGAACAGCAACTGGTGGCCGCCAATGCCACGGTCGGTGCCGCGCGCGCGCTGTACTTCCCCAACCTGTCCCTGACCGGCCTCGGCGGCAGTGCGAGCACCGAACTGGACGGCCTGTTCCATGGCCCGGCACGCACCTGGTCGTTCGCCGGACAATTGCTGGGACCGATCTTCGCCGGCGGCGCCATCGACGCCGCCAACCGCCAGGCCGACGCACGGCGCGACCAGGCGGTGTCTTCCTATCGGCAGACCATCCAGTCGGCGTTCCGCGACGTCGACGATGCGCTGTCCGCCATCCAGACCAATCGCGAACTGGTGGCATCGCTCGAGCGGCGCGTCGCCGCGCTGCAACGTGCCGTCGTCCTGGCCACCGATCGCTACGACAACGGCTATGCCGACTACCTGTCCGTGCTGGATACGGAGCGCAGCCTGTTCGCGGCGCAACTGTCGCTCACCGCCGCGCGCGGCGATGGCTACCGCGCCCTGGTCAGCCTGTACCGCGCCCTTGGCGGCGACTGGATCGGGCCGGTCGCGCCACTGCCTCCCGACCTCGCGACACACTGACGGAACGACGACATGCCTACCGAATCGAACGCGCCTCCGTCGCCCACCGCGCCGCCCGCCCAAGCGCAGGCCGCGACGGATGCCGCCGCCGCGGAAGCCGCCGCGAGCGCGCGCAAGATGCAACGCATCGTCCGCGGCACGCTCCTCGTGCTGCTGATCCTGCTGGTCTACCAGGTGATCGCCGATCGCATCACGCCATACACCTCGCAGGCGACGGTGGACACCTTCCTGGTGCAGATCGCGCCCGAGGTCAGCGGCCCGGTGGTCGCGGTGGGCGTGCGCGACAACCGCGCGGTGAAGAAGGGCCAGATGCTCTTCCGCATCGACGCCGAGCCCTTCGAGATCGGCTTGCGCTCCTCTGCGGCGAGCCTCGCGGTGGCGATCCAGGGCGCCGATTCGACCGCGGCGGACGTGCTGGTCGCCGATGCCGCCCTGCGCAAGCAACGCACTGACCTGCAGGCGAGCCAGCAGCTCGGCAAGATCGTGATCGACCTGTCGGCCAAGCGCGCGCTTGCCGAGACCGCTGCGATCCGCGCGCGCGCCGACATCGACAAGTCACGGGCCGACATCACGCGCGCCGAAGCCGAACTGCAACGCGCGCACATCCGGAGCGGGAAGGGCGGCAGCGAAAACGACCCGCAGGTCCGGCAGGCGCGCGCCGCACTCGAGGATGCGCAGCTCGCCCTCGTGCACAGCACCGTGGTCGCGCCGGCCAATGGCCTGATCACCAACCTGCGGCTCGCGCCGGGGCAATTCGCCAACCGCGGCGCGCCAGTGATGAGCTTCATCGCCGACGGCCCGCGCTGGGTCACCGCGGCAATGCGCGAGAACCAGCTTGGCAACATCCGCCCTGGCAACCGGGCCTACGTGGTGTTCGACGATTATCCCGGGCGCGTGTTCAAGGCCCGCGTGGACAGCGTGGGCTGGGGCGTGGCGCAGGGCGGCGAGACGCCCAACGGCACGCTGCCGAGCGTCGACGAGCCGACCGGATGGCTGCGCGAGCCGCAGCGCTTCCCGGTGCGCATCGTGGTGGACGCGCCCGACGATCCGAAGGACGCGCTGCCGCCCGGGCGTAGCGGTGCGCAGGCCAACGTCGTGGTGCTCGCGCGCGAGCATTCGGTGTTCAATCCGCTGGCGTGGCTGTGGATCCGCGTCGTGTCGCTGCTCAGCTACCTGCGATGAGCGCGCCGGGCGTGCCGGCGCTCGACGCACGGGCGCAGGCGACGCTGCGCTTCGCGGCGGGCGCGAGCGCCGCCTTCGTCTTTACCGAGGCGATGCAGTGGACCCCGAACTTCCTCGGCGCGGTGCTGGCTGCGGTGCTCCTGGCCAATCTTCCCGGCCGGCCGCCGCTCAAGCTCGGCGTGGTGCTGGTGCTGGTCATGGCCGTCTCCGCGCTGCTGGTGTTCATGGCGTCGGCGATGCTGAAGGGGATGCCGCACGTGCTGTTCGGGCTGGTCGGGCTGAGCATGCTGTTCGCCTTCTTTGCGATCGCCAGCGGCAAGTCCATGCTGCCGTTCCTCCTGCTGCTCGTGTGCCTGGCAATCATCCCGGTTGTAGCCATGATCTCTCCTGCGGTGGCGGGGCCGCTGGCCACGAGCCTTGCGCGCAGCATGCTGGTGGCGATGCTCGCCGTATGGGCCGCGTACGCGGTCTGGCCGCGCACCTTGCCGCCGGCGCCGGCGCCGATGGCGCCATCGTTGGCGGCAAGCCCGCTCACCCTCGCGCTGTTGTCCACCGCCGTCGTGCTCCCGCTCAGCCTGGCCTACATGATGTACGGATGGACGGATTCGCTGCCGGTGCTGCTCGGCACGGTGATGATGGTCATGACCTTCGACGTCACCCGCGGCCGCAAACAGGCGGCCGGCATGATCCTCGGCAACCTGGGCGGCGGCATGCTGGGTGTCGTGTTGTACGGCGTGTTCCAGACCACGGCTTCGCTGCCGTTCCTCGCCCTGCTGTTGTTCCTCGCGCTGGTCCCCTTCGGCCGCATGGCCGCCGCACGCGACGCGAGCTCAGGCGTGGCCGTCATCGCCTGCAACGGCATGCTGATCATCTTCGGATCCGCGCTGGGCTCGAACGCGCCCTTGTCGTCGTGGATCGTGCGCGTCCTGCAATTCGCGCTGGCCGGCGCCTTTGCAGTGGGCATGCTCCAGATCGCCTGGTACTTCGCGTTCGGGCCGCGCGGGGCGGCGGCGCGGCACTGAGACGGCTCAGTCGTTCGACATGTTCAGGGCGTCGCGGTTGAGCTTGACGATGTCCATCACCGCCGCGGTCATCACCGCCGTGGACACGCCGAACATCATGATGCCCGTCGCCGACTCCATCGGCCCGAGCATCCGCCAGCGACCGGGCATGACGATGTCGCCGTAGCCAAGCGTGACGAAGTTGACCGCCGAGTGGTAGAACGCGGTCGAGAAATCACTGATCGCGCCGATCGCCACGAACAGCGCTGCCCAGACCAGCATCGGGATGATGTTGCCGAGCAACAGGATCAGCATCACCGTGGTGAGCAGGAGCATTTCCGGCCACGCCACCTTCGACTTCCCCAGGAAGGAGCGGCGGCGCCCGTAGACGCGCAGGGACCAGCCGAGGAACATGGCCTGCCCGAGCACGCAAAGCAGCAATACCGGGACACCGACCAGCAGGGCGCGGAACATCGCGGCGGTCCGTCCGGCTCAGGCCGCGGCGGGCGGGGAGACCGGCAATTCCGCCGTCGTGGTGGCCGTCGCGTTGCGCGAATCGTCCACCCACTCCCAGAAGAGGATATAGCCCACCGCCAGCACGACCGGCCCGATGAACAGGCCGACCAGGCCGTTGGCGACCATGCCGCCGATGACGCCGATGAGAATTACGGGCATCGGCACCGCCACGCCCCGGCCGAGCATGAGCGGCTTGAGCACGTTGTCCACCAGGCCTGCGACGAAGGCATAGATTGCGAAGATGATCGTGCCGGTGTTGGCGCCCTGGGTGGCGATCACGTAGGCGATCACCGGGATGGTGATCAGCGTCGCGGGGATCTGCACGATGCCCAGTAGCAGGATCACGAGCGTGAGCAGTCCGGCCGCCGGCACGCCGATCATCACGAAGCCCACGCCGACCAGCAAGGCCTGGATGAAGGCGATGCCGATCACGCCTTGCGCGACCGCGCGCACCGTGGACGTGCACAGCCCCGCAATGCGCTCGCCCTGGCCGGGCCCGAACAGCCGGGCGCCGATTCGCACCGCGGCGCGCTCGCCGGAGTCCGCGAAGGCCATGATGATGGCGGCAATGATCAGCGCCGCGACGAACAGCAGAAGCGCAAGGCCGAGTCCGGCGAGCTTGCCGAGCGCGGCCGTGCCGGCGGCCTTCAGCTGCGGCGCGAACGCCTGCACGACGCCGCTCAGGTCGGTCGCCGCCTGCGCCCAGATGGCGTGCACCTTCTTCCCGACCAGCGGCCAGCTCGCCACCGAGTCGGCCGGTGCCGGCACGTGGAAGTTGCCTTCCTTGACCACTGCCAGCGTTCCGGCCGCGGACTCGACCAGCGACATCCCCATCACGTAGACGGGGATTGCGAGCAGCGCGATCGCCACCACGACGAGCAGCGTCGCGGCACGGCCATCGCCCATGTTGAGCTTGCGCATGATCCAGGCGTGCAAGGGGTAGAGCGTGACCGCCAGGATCACCGCCCACAGCATCAGGTTGAGGAAGGGCTCGAAGACCCGGTAGCAGGCGACGGCCAGGGCGGCGATCAGGCCGGCGCGTATCAGGGCATCAACCATGCCGTGGGAGAGGACTTTCTCGGTGCTCGTGAGGGCCATGATCAGTTCTCCTTCGCTCCACGCGAGTATCGGCGTTCAGCCACCGTACGGAACCTGCCCTAAGGGGCAATTGCGATCTCCCGGAAGACCCAACTTCTGCCGGCTGCCCTCACGGCCCATTTGCCGCCGGCGCCGGGAATGCTGCAATCAATCCCTCGCAAAAATGATCCACGCGTGACGCGCAGGAGAACGGATGCCTAGCCCGACGCGTCGGCCTGCGAACCCGCAGGCGACCCGAAAACGCGCCTTCGGCCTCGGCCTGGCGCTGGCCGCCGCCGTCGCGCTCTGTCCGGTCTGGTCGTGCGCGGCCGCTGCGAACGCGACGCCGGAACGGGCGACCGCTTCCGTCCGCACACCCGGCACCTCCTGCGGCGCACGTGCGCCCGGCGACACTCGGCCACGCATCGGCCTGGCCCTGGGCGGGGGAGGGGCCCGCGGCGTCGCCCACATCAGCGTGTTGCGCAAACTCGAGGCGCTGCACGTCCCGGTCGACTGCATCGCCGGCACGAGCATGGGCTCGCTGGTTGGCGGCCTCTACGCCTCCGGCATGTCGGTGGAGGCCATGGAACACCTGGTGCTGACCACGGACTGGGCGCGACTGTTCGACGACAACCTCGAGCGCAAGGAGCGCTCGTTCCGGCGCAAGCAGGATGATCGCGACAACCTGGCCACGCTCGGCGTGGGCGTCGGCGACAAAGGGCTGGTGGTGTCGGCCGGCATGCTGCAGGGCGAGCGCATCCTGCAGATGTTCGAGCGCGAGACGATGCGCGCGAGCGCGATCGACGACTTCGACCGCCTGCCGATCCCGTTCCGCGCCGTCGCCACCGACCTCAACAGCGGCCAGGCGGTGGTGCTCGACCATGGCAGCCTGGCCATGGCGATGCGCGCCAGCATGTCCATCCCCGGCGTGTTCAAGCCGGTCGAAGTGGAAGGCCGCCTCCTGCTCGACGGCGGGCTCGCAGACCAGGTGCCGGTCGACGTGGTGCGCGCGATGGGTGCAGACATCGTGATCGCAGTGGACGTCGGCACGCCGCTGGCCAAGCTCGGCAATGACGCCGGAATGCTGCAGGTTGTCTCGCAACTGACCGGGATGATGATCACCGGCAACACGCGCGCGCAGCTTGCCACGCTGGGGGAGGGCGACGTTCTGATCGTGCCGGAGCTCGGCGACAAGGTCGCCACCGGCGAATTCGAAAAGGCCGCCGAAGCCCTCGCAATCGGCAACGTCGCGGCCGATGCCGCGGGCCCCCGATTGGCCACATTGTCGGCCGCGCCCGGAGCGTATGCGCGCTCGGTGCACCGGCGGCCCGCGGTTGCCGATGGCCCGCCCGTCGTCGAGTTCGTGCGGATCGAGAACGACACCGCCTACGCCGACGCGATGCTGCTCGCCCTGGTGCCGATCGAACTCGGCAAGCCGCTGGACATCGCACGCGTCGAACACGGCGTGCTGCGCGCTTACAGCCTCGACACGCTGGCAACCTTCAGCTACGAGGTGGTGAGCGAGGACGGCCGCACTGGCGTCCTGTTCCATGCGCGCGAGAAGCCGCAGGGGCCGAACTACGTGCAGGCCGGCGTGTCGCTCAACACCGATTTCGCCGGCCGCTTCGAGAGCAACCTGCGCGCGGCGCTGCTGTTCGCGCCGCTGTCGCCCTACGGCGCGGAGGCGCGCGTGCTGGTGGCGATCGGCAGCGAACCGGCGATCAAGGGCGAGTACTACCATCCCTTCGACGTGGCCAACCGCTACCTGATGCATGCGTCGGCGGGCTACGAAAACCCGAACATCCAGGTGTACGACGCCGACGGCAACAACACCTCGACCTACGACGTGCGCACCTTCGGCGCGCAGGTCAAGTTTGCCCGGGAGTTCGGCAACGTCGGCGTGCTCGCGATCGGCGTCAGCCGTGCGAACGGCCATGCCAACGTCGAGACGGGCGACCCGAGGCTGCCGGATTACGACTTCGACCAGGGCAACATGTGGCTCGATTTCACCGTGGACCGGGTCGACAGCCTGTTCTTCCCGCGGGATGGCTACTACGGCAGGTTGGGCTACACGATCTCGCGCGACTGGCTTGGCAGCGACGACGAATTCGCGCAGCTGGACTTCGACCTGCTCGGCGCGAAGAGCTTCGGCAAGCACACGCTGCAAGGGGGCGCTGGATACCACACGACCACTTCCGGCGTGCTTCCGGTGCAGAGCCTGTTCCGGCTGGGCGGGCGCGGGAATCTCGTCGGCTTCCGGCGCAACGAGTTGACCGGCCAGCACTACGCGCTGGTGTACGGCGGCTACATGTACCAGCTGGCCAAGTTCCTCGGGCGTCCGGCGGTCGTCGGTGGCACGCTGGAATACGGCAATGCCTGGCAGCGTCGCCAGGACATGGCCTTCGACGACGGCATCCTCAATGCTAGCGTGTACCTCGGTTTCGATTCCTGGCTCGGCCCGATGCTGTTCGGCTACGGCTGGCGCGAGCATGGGGACGGGCTGCTGTTCCTGGAGATCGGCCAGCCGTTCTGATGCGTGGAT
>Ga0070693_100000841_pt1 | contig 13659 bp, 10 predicted proteins | sample KBSK1103metaG_FD_65472 | JGI IMG/M metagenome (GOLD analysis project Ga0070693, IMG submission 65472) | Corn, switchgrass and miscanthus rhizosphere microbial communities from Kellogg Biological Station, Michigan, USA - KBS K1-10-3 metaG | ecosystem: Host-associated > Plants > Roots >...
CTGACGCCGTCGCGGAGATGGTCGGTCAGCTCTGTGTCGACGGCGCCGGGCTCGACGATCGTCGAGCGCACCCGGCGGCTGGCGAACTCCTGGCGGAAGGACTCGCTGAAGGCGCCGACGCCGTGCTTGGTCAGGTTGTAGACGGCCGAGCCGCGGCGGGCGACCCGGCCGGCGACCGAGCTGACGTTGACCACGTCGGCGCAGCGGCGCTCGGATTCCTCGGCGGCGGCGAGCAGGTGCGGCAGGGCGGCATGCGTGGTGAGGGCGAGCGCCTTGAGGTTGAGGTCGATCATCCGGTGCCACTCCTCCGTCGGCGCGTCCTCGATCGGGCCGAGCAGCATCTGACCCGCGTTGTTGACGAGGACGTCGAGGCGTCCCAGCTCGTCGACCGTGCGGCCGACCGCTTCCGCGGCTTTCTCCGGCTCGGCGATGTCGGCCTCGATCGCCAACGCCGTGTGCCCGTTGCCGGCGATCTCCGAGGCGAGCCGCTCGAGCCGCTCGAGCCGCCGCGCCGCGAGCGCCACCTTGGCGCCTTCCACCGCCAGCGCCCGCGCGGTCGCCTCGCCGATGCCGCTGCTGGCGCCGGTGACCAGCGCCACGGTGCCCTCGAGCCGGTTCCCCATCGGCAATCGTCTACCCGCGCCCAGGAAAGGCAACCCCGTCGAGGTGGGCGATGATGTTGAATCTGAGGAGAAGGCAAATCGACCTTTTGGACGGAGGAACCAGATGCTCAAGCTTGGAGACACGGCGCCGGACTTCGAGGCGCAGACGACCGAGGGACCGATCAAGTTCCACGAGTGGGCGGGCGACTCATGGGTCGTCCTCTTCTCGCACCCGAAGGACTTCACTCCCGTCTGCACGACCGAGCTCGGCTACATGGCGAGCGTCAAGCCCGAGTTCGACAAGCGCGGGGTGAAGATCATCGGGCTCTCGGTCGACCAGGCCGAGGACCATGAGGCCTGGGCCAGGGACATCGCCGAGACCCAGGGCACGGCGCCGAACTACCCGATCATCGCCGACCCCGACTTCGCGATCTCCAAGCTCTACGGGATGCTGCCGGCCGACGTCTCCGGCGACCCCGGTGAGCGCACCCCGGCCGACAACCAGACGGTCCGCAACGTCTTCGTCATCGGCCCCGACAAGAAGATCAAACTGATCCTGATCTATCCGATGACCACCGGCCGCAACTTCGACGAGGTGCTGCGCGTCGTCGACTCGCTGCGGCTGACCGCGAAGCACAAGGTGGCGACGCCGGCCCAGTGGAAGCAGGGCGACGACGTGATCATCGCCGGCTCGGTCTCCGACGAGGAGGCGCGCGAGACCTACCCCGACGGCTGGGAGTCGCCGCGCCCCTACATCAGGATCGTGCCGCAGCCGACCGAGTGACCGGCGCGCCCGGCGCCGAGGGTCGATCCGCCGCCGCGGGGAAGGAGTTCCCGGCGGCCGCGGAGACCTGGTTCCGGGTGGCGCCCGTGGAGCCGGGCGTCTGGCTGGTCGGCGAGCCCGGCCACGTCAACAGCTGGCTGATCCGCGGCGAGGAGCGGACGATCCTGCTCGACACGGGCATGGGCCTGGCCGACGTCTCGGCGGCGGTGGCGACCGTCTGCCCGGAGGAGCCGCTGGTCGTCAATTCGCACGTCCACTTCGACCACGTCGGCGGCAACGAGCTCTTCGCCGAGACGGCGATGCACGAGCTCGGGCCGGAGTGGATCGAGGCGGGCTGCGAGCCGGGGCAGCTGCGCGCCTATCCCGACCTGATCCCGGCGATGGAGGCGGCCTACGAGCGGCTGCTGGCCGCCGACCGCGAGGGGTTCTTCCTGATCGGCCCCGACGAGGAGATGCGCCCCTGGCCGGCCGCGGGGATCGCCGCCCACGGCTGGCGGATCGAGCCGCCGCCGCCGACGCGGCTGCTGCGCGAGGGCGACGAGCTCGACCTCGGCGGTCGGGTCCTGCGCGCGCTCCACACCCCCGGCCACGCTCCCGACCACGTCTGCCTGCTCGACGAGCGCGAGGGCGTGCTCTGGGCGCAGGACCAGGCCTACTACGGACCGCACCTGGTCTACGAGCCCGGCGCCGACCTCGGCGACTTCGTCGCCTCGACCCGCCGCCTCGCCGAGGAGCTGAGCGGCTCGCTGCGCGCCGTCTACACGGCCCACTGCCTGCGCCCGACCGTGCCGCCGGCCTTCCTGCGCGAACTCGCCGATGCCGCCGAGGCCGTGGCGGGCGACGAAGCGACCCTGACCCCCGCCGAAGGCTTCTTCGGCGAGCCCGTGCGCAGCGCCGACTTCGGCCACTTCTCCATCATGATCGGCGACCAACAACCCTGACCCGTTCCGGTGCGCCTTATGTGGCGATGGGTGGCATAAAGCGCACCGGAAGGTAGGGTCGGGTCGCGGTGGTGACGGTCGACGAGCTGGTGGTTGGGGACGAGCCAGGGGCCTGGGAGGCGCTCGAGTTCGCGGTCGAGGGCGACGTCTGCATCCTCGGGGACGTGCGGATCCGGCTCGCCGGGACCGGCGCCGGCAAGGGCCTGAACGGCTGGTCGCTGCGCGGCGTTGACGCTCAGGAGTTCGACGGGCTGCCGACGGCGACCTCGGAACGGGCGCCTCCGGACGGGGCGCTCGCGCATCCCAACGGCGTCATCGCGATCGACCACGTCGTCGCGATCACCCCCGACCTCGATCGCACGATCTCGGCGTTGCAGGCCGTCGGCCTCGACCTGCGCCGCGTGCGCGAGGCGCCGACCCCCGCCGGGGCGCCGCGCCAGGCCTTCTTCCGCCTCGGCGCCGTCATCCTCGAGGTCGTGCAGGAGCCGCCCGAGGCGATCGAGCGAGGTGGAGGCGCGCGACGTCCCGCCTTCTTCTGGGGCTTCGCCCTGCTCAGCGCCGACCTCGAGGCGACGGTCGCCAGCCTCGGCGACCGCGTCAGCGAGATCCGCCCCGCGGTCCAGCCCGGCCGCCGCATCGGCCCCCCTGCGCCGCTCAGCCGGCCTCTCGGTCCCGGTGGCGCTGATGACGCCACCGCCCCAGAGCTGATTGTGCGATTGCCCGGGTCATAACCCCGGCAATGCTTCAACGAACCGCGGATTTGCCGGCGCCCGCGTGGACCGTGTGCTTCCTCACGCATTTCCGCCGCGCCGCTTTGCTCTTCAGCTTCCGGCACTTTCGCAAGGCCCGTTTCCGCGCTTTCGAGTTGTGGGCTTTGCCTTCGTCACCCGATCCCGTATCCGCTGCGGGCGCCGGCGGCCCGAGCCCGGCCGATTTCTGGCCGGGGGGAGGGGGCGGCGGTGGCGGGTCGCCCTCGTAGCGGACGACCCCGAAGCCTTCTTCGGAACCGCCGGCGACGACGATCTTGCCGTCGGGCTGCAGGGCGATGGCGCGGGCGCCGTTCTTGCTCCCTTCGAAGTCGGTCGTGACCATCCCGTCTTCGCCGAACGAGGTGTCATTCGCGCCTTCGGTGTCGTAACGGGCCACGGCGTAATTGACTTCGCCGGAGTTTTCGTCCTGGATCGTGCCGGCGGCGATCACCCGACCGTCTTTCTGCACCGCGACGCCGTAGGCGAGACGGCCTTCCCCGTGCCAGCCCGGGAAGAGGGCCCCCTCGCCGTCGTAGCCGGCGTCGACGCTGCCGTCGGATGCGAAGCGATCCGTGAGGAAACTCTGGAAGCCGCCGGCGACGGCGATCTGGCCGTTCGGCGTGAGCGCCGCCGACGTCGCCTGCGTGACGGAGCCAGCGCTCGCCATTCCGTCTCCGCCGCCAAAACCTTCGTCCAGCGATCCGTCGCTTTCGTACTGCACGAGACCGACCTCGCCTCTGCCGATCCCGTTCGGAGGATCGTGCACCGTGCCGACGGCGACCAGCTTGCCGTTGGGCCGGAGCAGGATCGCGTTGGCGACGTCGTCTTCGCTTTCGGGGAAGGAGGTGACGACCAGGCCGGTTTCGTCTTCGCCGAAGCCTTCGTCCGGCGAGCCGTCGCTTTCGTAGCGGGCGAGGGCGATGCGCCGGGGCGAGTCGACGTCGGGCCAGGCAATGCCCGCGGCGATGAGCTTGCCGTTGGGCTGCAGCACGAGCGCGTTGGCGACATCGAAGTCGGTTTCGGGAAAGTCGGTGAGGACCTTGCCGTCCCCGCCGCCGAACGAGGTGTCGGGGGTGCCGTCCGCGTTGTAGCGGGCAAGGGCGAAGAACGGCCCCGCTTCGCCCGCCGCGACTACCTTGCCGTTGGGCTGGATGACGACCGCGTTGGCGCCCTCGTCTTCGTAGCCGAAGTCCGTCGTCAGCTTGCCGTCGCCACTGAAGCCGGTGTCGGGAGTGCCGTTCGAGTCGAAAACCGCCAAGTCGAAGTCGTCGCGGCCGCCGGCCACGACGATCCTACCGCTGGGCTGCACGGCCACGGCCGATGCTCCACTGTCGTCGTCGAAGGCGGCACTCGCCAGTCCATCGCCGCTGAAGGTGGGGTCGAGGTCGCCCGGTGCGGCGCTGGCGTTGGTCGCCGCCGCCATCGCGATCAGGGTCGCGACGACGCAGGCCCAGAAAGCGAGGCGGAAGCTCGCAAACCCCCGATTGACTCGAGACAGCTCGATCACCATCGCGCCCATCATGCCACTACTCCCCGCCGAGTGAGATCACGTGCGCCGCGTTCGGCGCGATCCGGCCCTCTCGGTCGTCTCGAGGTAGTTAGAACACCTCAACAGCTTGACCTTCGCTGCTGAGCGCGAAATTGCCCACAAACTGTTGAGTTGGGAAACAGAATTCGCCCGCGGATTTGATCAGTATCAGTTCGCCGCTCAATGAGAATTCAACGGGCTGTTCGAATTCGAATTCAGCCTGTAGGTCAGCTTCGTATTTGCACAACGAGCCAGAGCCCGCGAATCGACTCTCCACCATGGTGAACCCTGCTATTTCGAATTGGCCGCCCGCGGAGAAGATTAATGGCGATTCAGCAGCGATTTTGTAGATGACTTTTGTGCCACCGGTGCAAAAACCTCCAGGTGGGATGGTGCCCCAGGTCATCATGCCGGTGGCGCCAGGGTTTTCGGTGACTCCGCCGCTCAATTTGCTGCCTTTGCAAAGGTGGGTTTCCAATGCGTTTTCGATTACCAGGTCTTCGCTGATCAACTCGAGTGGAGCGCCTTCTTCCAAGGGTTCCCCCGCGACCTGCAGGCTCGGTCCTTCCGCGCTGGCGCTAACGGAACCCGGGGCGAGCAGCGCGAAGAAGCAGACCGCGGCGCAGGCGGCCAGGCTGCTGAGCCCGATCCGTCCGGACGTGGCTGAGGCTGAATTCCTGGCAGTGGTGAGGAGCACCGCGTTCTCCTTTGGCGGGTGGGTTGACGGGGCCGCGGAGGGCGCCGACTAATGGCATTAGTTCTTTTGAATATATATACAAAGCTAATGTATATGGGGCGTCAGTCGAGCGAGATCACGTGGGCGGCGTCGGGAGGGACCCGGCCGTCGATCACCTCGAGGTAGGCGGCGCGGACGCCGTCGAACCCGGTGCCGGGAATCGTCTCCAGCCAGCCGCCGATCCACTCGCAGAACGGGTCCCAGGCCTCCGCGGCCCGCCGCGTCAACCCGTCGCCGCCCCAGTCCTCCGCGCGCTTGACGATCCGGTCGGGGGCGAAGAAGAGGGTCGGCGGCGGGCCAGGCATCTCACCCGCGCCGCCGGTGCCGAAGTCCTCCCAGTGGGTTACCCCGACCGCCATGCTGTGCAGGAGGTCGTCGCCGAAGCGCTCGTGGACGGCGCGCCGCACCTCGCCGTTGCCGGCGACGTCGACGTAGGTGGCCGGCCCGCGCGGCAGCGAGCCGATCTCCTCGTAGGGGACGGTGCGGTTGTAGATCCCCAGCCCGGCGACGAACTCGGCGTTGCCGCGCGAGGTCAGGGCGACGAGTTCGACGCCCTCGCGCCGCGCCAGCAGGAAGGCGGCCGCGATCGCGGTCTTGCTCGAGGCGCTCGAGACGAGCACCGGTCCGCGTCCGGTGAGCCCGTCGTCGTCGAGCTGGTCGTCGATCAGGAAGGAGGTGAGGAAGAGCGGCCGCAGCAGCATCTGCATCGCCTCGGTGCCCGCCCGGTGGAAGGGGTCCGGGCCGGTGGCCGCGTAACGCTGGTAGGCGGCTGGCAGCGCCGCCCTGTGCGCGGCGCCGTCGACGAATCCGGTCTCGTCGGCGTCGACAGGCGTCACGGTCGAGTACGACGAAGGCGGCAGGTAACCGTAGACGCGCGCGCCGGCCTCGACGCCCTCGGCCTCGCTGCGCTCGACCTCGGCGAAGCCCCACATCGGCACCCGGCCCCAGCCCTCGGGGGCGGGGAAGAAGTCCCAGTAGCGCATCGCCTCGCCCATCACCGCGTAGGTGACGTTGTTCGCGGTCAGTCCGAAGGCATCGATCCGCAGCAGCGCTTCGCCGGGGCCGATCTCCGGCGGCTCGGACGCGACGACCCGGCACTCGCGCAGGTCGTCGCGGCGGACGAGGAAGTCGCTCACCGGCGCCGCTCCACCGGGGCGCCACCTGACACCGAGGCCTCCTGGAACATCTCGACCAGCTTCGCCCGGCAGAACTCCCACTGCTTGCGGTTGCGGTCGCTGTCGGGATTGAGCGTGTCGAGCAGCGAGAGGCCGCGGGCGGTGGCCGCCGCCATCTCGATCAGGCGCTCGAAGTCGGGGCGCTCGGCGAGGTCTCCGAAGAGGCGGCGGGCAAGCTCGAGGGTCTGGCGGTCGAGGTCGCGTTCGACCTTGACCAGGGCGGCGCGCAGCTCGGGGTCGGTGCGGGCCGCGGTCCAGAGGTCGAGCGCCGCCTGGAAGAGCGGGTTGGCGTAGTTGGACCAGAAGAAGTCGAGGCCGGCGGCGACGCGCTCGGGGCCGTCCTCCGGGAGCGCGTCGACGGCGGCCAGCTGCTCGGCCGAGCGGCGCCGGGCGAGGCGCTCGACCGCGGCGGCGACCAGCGCCTCGCGGGTCTGGAAGTGGTGCAGGTGGGCGCCACGCGAGACGCCGGCGCGCTCGGCGACCCTGCCGGTCGTCGTCTTCGCGTAGCCGTCCTCGCAGAGCGACTCGATCGTCGCGTCGAGCAGCGCTTCGCGCGTCGCTTCGCTGCGCTCGGCCTGGCTGCGCCGCACGTGCCGGTTCTCAGGTGTCGTTTTGGGCACCTGGGAGCCGGCACGTCCGGATGGGGTGTCGGCGGCGGGCATCGGACTCCATGCTAGTGAAACTTGCGTTCATGACTGAATGTTATTCTTCACTCAAGCCTTCGAAACGATTCACGAACCAAGGAGCCTTGAAACATGGCAGCGACAGATGCGCTTGTGTTTGACGCGATCCGGACCCCCCGCGGCAAGGGCAAGGTCAACGGGTCCCTGCACAGCACGAAGCCGGTTGATTTGGTGGTCGGCCTGATGCACGAGATGCTCGTACGCAACGAGAAGCTCGACCCCAACCGGGTCGACGACGTGGTCCTCGGCTGCGTCTCCCCGGTCGGCGACCAGGGCGCCGACATCGCGAAGACGGCCGCGATCAAGGCCGGTCTGCCCGACACGGTCGCCGGCGTCCAGCTCAACCGCTTCTGCGCCTCGGGCCTGGAGGCGGTCAACATCGCCGCCCAGAAGGTCGCTTCCGGCTGGGAGGACCTGGTCTTCGCCGGCGGGGTCGAGTCGATGTCGCGGGTCCCGATGGGCTCCGACGGCGGTCCCTGGGCGATGGACCCCGAGACCAACTACGACACCTCCTTCGTCCCGCAGGGCATCAGCGCCGACCTGATCGCCACGGTCGAGAGCTTCAGCCGCGAAGACGTCGACGCCTACGCCGCCCGCTCGCAGGAGCGCGCCGCCAAGGCGCGCGAGGAGGGCCGCTTCGACAGCGCCGTGATCCCGGTCAAGGACCTGAACGAAAACGTCGTCCTCGCCCAGGACGAGTTCATCCGCCCGGGCACGACGGTCGAAACACTGGCCAAGCTCAACCCCTCCTTCGAGGCGATGGGCGACATGGGCGGCTTCGACGCGGTGGCGCTGCAGAAGTACCACTGGGTCGAGAAGATCGACCACGTCCACACGCCCGGCAACTCCTCGGGCATCGTCGACGGCGCCTCGCTGCTGGCGATCGGCAACGAGAAGACCGGTGGGGACCTGGGCCTGAAGCCGAAGGCGCGCATCCTCGCCACCGCGGTCTCCGGTGCCGACCCGACGATCATGCTGACCGGCCCGGCGCCGGCCTCGCGCAAGGCGCTGGAGAAGGCCGGCATCACCGTCGACCAGCTCGACCTGGTCGAGATCAACGAGGCCTTCGCCGCCGTCGTCCTGCGCTTCGTCAAGGACATGGGCCTCGACATGGAGAAGGTCAACGTCAACGGCGGCGCGATCGCGATGGGCCACCCGCTCGGCGCGACCGGCGGCATGATCCTCGGCACGCTGGTCGAGGAGCTGCACCGCACCGGCGGCCGCTACGGGCTGGCGACGCTCTGCGTCGGCGGCGGCATGGGAATCGCGACCGTCGTGGAGGCGATCTAGATGAGCGAGAGCACCACGATCCGCTACGAGCGCGGCGAGGACGGCATCGTCGTCCTCACGCTCGACGACCCGAACCAGTCGGCAAACACGATGAACGCCGCCTACGTCGCCTCGATGGGGGCGACCGTGGACCGGCTCGAGGCCGAGAGGGACGAGATCAAGGGCGTCGTCCTGACCTCGGCGAAGAAGACCTTTTTCGCCGGCGGCGATCTCAACGACCTCAAGCAGGTGCGGCCCGAGCAGGCGGCCGAGCTGGCCGAGGGGCTGAAGGTCGTCAAGGGCCAGCTGCGCCGTCTGGAGACGCTCGGAGTCCCGGTCGTCGCCGCGATCAACGGCGCCGCCCTCGGCGGCGGCCTGGAGATCTGCCTCGCGACCCACCACCGGGTGATCGTCGACGACCCCAAGGCGAAGCTCGGCTTCCCCGAGGTCAAGCTCGGCCTGCTGCCGGGCGGCGGCGGCGTCGTCCGTTCGGTGCGCATGTTCGGCATCGCCGACGCGCTGATGAAGCTGCTGCTGCAGGGCAAGGAACCGCGGCCGGCCAAGGCGCTGGAAATGGGCCTCGTCGACGAGGTCGTGCCGACGGTCGACGACCTCCTCCCGGCCGCCAAGGCCTGGATCGAGGCCAACCCCGAGGCGGTCCAGCCCTGGGACGCCCCCGGCTACAAGATGCCCGGCGGCACCCCGTCCAACCCGAAGCTGGCCCAGACCCTGCCTGCCTTCCCCTCCAACCTGCGCAAGCAGCTGAAGGGCGCCAACTACCCCGCCCCGCACCACATCATGGCGGCGGCGGTCGAGGGTGCCCAGGTCGACTTCGACAACGCGATCGAAATCGAGGGCCGCTACTTCGTCGACCTCGCCACCGGCCAGGTCGCGAAGAACATGATCCAGGCCTTCTTCTTCGACCTGCAGGAGGTCAACGGCGCCCGCAACCGCCCCGAGGAGATCGAGACCTTCGAGCCGCGGAAGATGGTCGTGCTGGGCGCCGGGATGATGGGCGCCGCGATCGCCTACGTCAGCGCCAAGGCCGGGATCGAGGTTGTGCTCAAGGACGTCGACATGGCCGCCGCCGAACGCGGCAAGGGCTACTCGCAGGGGCTGGTCGAGAAGGCCGTCTCGCGCGGTCGCTCGACCGAGGAGCAGGGCGCCGAGCTGCTGGGTCGGATCACGCCGACCGCCGACCCCGCTGACGCGGCCGGCGCCGACGTCGTGATCGAGGCCGTCTTCGAGGACCCGAAGGTGAAGGCGCAGGTTTTCGCCGAGATCGAGCCGCACCTCGCCGAGGGCGCGCTGCTCGGCTCCAACACCTCGACGCTGCCGATCACCGGCCTCGCCGAGGGGGTCAATCGCCCGGCCGACTTCATCGGGCTGCACTTCTTCAGCCCGGTGGACAAGATGCCGCTGCTGGAGATCATCAAGGGCGAGCAGACGAGCGAGGAGACGGTCTACCGCGCCCTCGACGTCGCGAAGAAGATCCGCAAGACGCCGATCGTGGTCAACGACTCGCGCGGCTTCTACACCTCGCGCGTGATCGGCACCTTCATCAACGAGGGGATCGCGATGCTGACCGAGGGCGTTCCGGCGCCGACGATCGAGCAGGCCTCCTCGCAGGCCGGCTACCCGGCTCCGGTGCTGCAGCTCTCCGACGAGCTCAACCTCAACCTGATGCGCAAGATCCGCGTCGCGTACCAGGACGCGATGGAAGCCGAGGGCAACGCCTGGTCCGAACATCCCTCGACCACGGTGATCGACCGCATGCTCGACGAGTTCGACCGCGGCGGTCGCCTCGCCGGCAAGGGGTTCTACGAATACGACGAGGAGGGCAAGCGCGTCGGGCTCTGGCAGGGCCTGGCCGACGCCTTCCCGGCGGTCGAGGACCCTGCCTCGATCTCGCTGCGTGACCTCGAGGAGCGGATGATGTTCGCCGAGTCACTGGAGACCGTGAAGTGCATGGACGAGGGCGTGATCGAGTCGGTCGCCGACGCCAACATCGGCTCGATCTTCGGGATCGGGTTCCCGGCCTGGACCGGCGGCGTGCTCCAGTACGTCGACGGCTACGAGGGCGGCCCGGCCGGCTTCGTAGCCCGTGCCCGCGAGCTGGCCGCCAAGTACGGCCAGCGCTTCGAGCCGCCCGGGTCGCTGGTCGAGCTGGCCGAGCGCGGCGAGACCTACGCGAGGCGGAGCGCCGCCCTAGCCACCGCTTGACGACCTAGACGTGCCACCGGTTGAGCACCCATATGGGCACCTAACCGGTGGCACGTCCTTTACGAAAGGGAGCTGAGATGCCGGTTACGTTCACGAGCGAGCAGGAGGCCTTTGCGGAGGCGATCCGCGACTTCGCCTCGCGGGAGTGCGGGACGCGCGAGCAGCGCGACGCTCTCACGCAGGGCGGCCAGGAGGTCCACAACCCCGAGCTCTACGCCAAGATCGCCGACCTCGGCTGGCTCGGGATCGCGGTCGCCGAGGAGTACGGCGGCACGGGTGGCGGCATGGTCGACCTCTGCCTCTTCCTCGAGGAGATGGCCTACGGCCAGATCCCGATCGGCGGCTTCCCGGTCACCGCGATCACCGCCGGCGCCTACGAGCGCTTCGGCACCGACGAGCAGAAGGCCGAGATCCTCGGCGGCATCGTCAAGGGCGCGGTCGAGGCGATCGCGATGTCCGAGCCCGAGGCGGGCTCCGACGTCGGCGCCCTGCGCTGCAAGGCCGTGCGCGAGAACGGCGGCTACACGATCAACGGCCAGAAGACCTGGATCTCCGAGGCCCACGTCGCCGACCACATCCTGCTCGTCTGCCGCACTGACGACAGCGGCTCCAAGCACGAGGGCCTGAGCATGATCAGCATCCCGAAGGGCGCCGAGGGGGTCGAGATCCGCGGCATCGAGACGATGGGCGGGCGGATCGTCAACGACGTCTTCTTCGACGACTGCCAGATCCCGGCCGAGAACCTGCTCGGCGAGGAAGGCAGGGCCTGGATGCAGCTGATGGCCGGCCTCAACGTCGAGCGCCTGATCATCGCCGCCCAGTCGCTCGGCATCGCCCGGCGGGCGATGGACGACGTCCTCGCCTACGTCAAGGAGCGCAAGCAGTTCGGCCGCCCGATCGGCAGCTTCCAGACGATCGGGCACCGGATCGCCGACCTGGCGACCGAGCTGGAGTGCAGCCGCCTGCTCACCTACGACGTCGCCGCCCGCGTCGACGCCGACCCGACGGCGCTCTTCCCGCGCGAGGCCTCGATGGCGAAGCTCAAGGTGACCGAAACCGCGAAGAAGATCTCGCTTGAAGGCATGCAGATGATGGGCGGCTACGGCTACGCGACCGAGTACGACATGGAGCGCTACGTGCGCACCACCCTGGTCTCGACCATCTACGGCGGCACCAGCGAGATCCAACGCGAAATCATCGCCAAGACCCTGGGCCTCTAGCCCACCTCTGGGGCCGACGGGCCGAAATCAGCCTGTGACATGCTGATTTCGGCCCGTCGGCCCCGGTTTCTAGGGTTGCGGCGTGTTTGTCTCGGCCGTCACGGGTCCGCGCGGACGCTGGGTGACGGTCGGCGTCTGGCTGGCGCTCGCACTCGCGGGGCTGCTGGCGCGGCTGCATGTCGACGACGTCACCGCCGCGGGGCAGGCCAGCTTCCTACCCGCCGACGCGCAGTCGACGCGGGCGCTCGACGCGCTGCAGCGCAACTTCAAGGGCGGCGACGACGTCCCGGTCCTGGTCGTCTTCGAGCGGCCCGGCGGGTTGACTGGCGCCGACCTCGACGCGATCGGCAGGATGGGCGAAGGCCTGGAAGGGCTCGGTCTCGCTGGCGCCACACCCGTCTTCGCCCCGTTCTCCGGACAGGCGAGGGAGCCCCTCGGGGACGTGGCCCGGATCGCCCACGGCGTCGGGCCGATCTCGCGCGACGGCGAAGCCGCCCTGGTCGGGCTCGGCATCGACGCCGACGAGCGCAGCGCGATCGTCGACGGCGTCGGCAGGATCCGCGCCTACCTCAGCCACCACCGCCGACCCGGCCTGCGCTCTTACGTCACCGGCCCGGGCGGGGTCGCGGCCGACCTCGAGCACGTCGCCGATGACGCCGCCCGGACGCTGCTGATCGCCACGCTCGGCCTCGTCCTCGTGCTGTTGCTGGTCGTCTACCGCGCTCCGGTGCTCGCCCTGCTGCCGCTGCTCGCCGTCGGCGTCGCCTACCTGATCGCCGTCGGCATCGCCTACCTGTTGATCGAAGCGGGGGCAATCGTCGTCAACGCCGAGGGGACGATGCTGCTCCTGGTGCTGATCTTCGGCGCCGGCACCGACTACTCGCTGCTGCTGGTCCACCGCTACCGCGAGGAGCTGGCCCGTGACGTCGAGGCGGATGCGGCCCTGCGCGCCGCCCTCGTCGAGAGCCTGCGACCGATCGCCGCCTCGGCCGGCACGGTGATCGCGGCGATGCTGGTCCTCCTGCTCGCCGACCTCGAGTCGACCCACTGGCTCGGCCCGATCCTGGCGATCGGGATCGCGACGATGCTCGCCGCCGCGTTGACGCTGCTGCCGGCGCTGCTCGCGATCCTCGGCCCACGCGCCTTCTGGCCCGGCCACGCCGCCGAGCCGGGGGTGAGGAGCAGGCGCTGGGCGCGGGTCGCGGCCCTGGTCGGGCGCCGGCCGCGGACGATCGTCGCCGTCGTCGCGGCCGGCCTCCTCGTCCTCGCCCTCGGCAACCTCGTCCAGCACGGCACGCTCGGCTTCGGCCAGGGCGAAACGCGGTCGACCGAATCGGGCCGCGGCAACGCGGTGGTCGCCCAGCACTTCCCGCCGGGGATCGGCTCGCCGCTGACCGCGGTGGTCAAGGACTCCCAGCTCGAGCTGGCGCTCGGGCGGCTCGAGGCCCTGGGCGCGGTGAAGCTGGCGCTGCCGGTGCCCCCCTCGGGCGCCTCCGACGTGGCCGCGATCGCGATCGTCCCCAGCGGCAACCCCTACTCCTCGCGCGCCGCCGACGAGGTCGGGGAAATCCGGGAGAAGCTGCGGCAGGTCGCGCCGAGCGCCCTGGTCGGCGGCGTCCCCGCCGAGAACTACGACGTCGAGCGGGCCAACTCGCGCGACACCAGGGTGATCGTGCCCGCCGTCCTGATCCTCGTCGCCCTGATCCTCGTCGCCGTTCTGCGCGCCCTCGTCGCCCCCGCCTACCTGAT
>Ga0070693_100000847_pt1 | contig 13634 bp, 13 predicted proteins | sample KBSK1103metaG_FD_65472 | JGI IMG/M metagenome (GOLD analysis project Ga0070693, IMG submission 65472) | Corn, switchgrass and miscanthus rhizosphere microbial communities from Kellogg Biological Station, Michigan, USA - KBS K1-10-3 metaG | ecosystem: Host-associated > Plants > Roots >...
CCCGGCGGCACCGGGCAGCCGCCGAGCTCGCCGAAGCTCGACTCGAAGGACTCGACCCCCCGCTCGAGCGCCGCCAGCACGTTGGCCAATCCCTGGCCGCGCGTGTTGTGGAAGTGGGCGGTCAGCTCGACCCCCGCGAGCTGCTCGCGCGCGGCGGCGAAGAACTCGCCGACCTGGCGCGGGTTCGCCATCCCGGTCGTGTCGCCGAAGCCGACCTCGGCGCAGCCAGCCGCCGCCAGCCGCTCGGCGATGCCGAAGACGCGCTCGGGCGGCACCTCGCCCTCATAGGGGCAGCCGAAGGAGACCGAGATCACGCCCTCGCAGCGCAGGCCGGCCTCGCGGGCGCCCTCCAGCGTCCGCTCCAGCCCGTTCAGCGACTCCTCGACCGACCGGTTGACGTTCTTGCGGTTGTGGGTCTCCGAGGCCGAGAGGAAGACGTTGACCTCGTCGAAGCGGTCGCGCAGCTGCAGCGCCCGCTCCAGCCCGCGCTCGTTGGGGATCAGGACCGAGAAGGCGACGCCGTCGCGCCGTCGCACTCTCGCCAGCACCTCCTCGGCGTCGGCGAGCTGAGGAACCGCCTCCGGACGCACGAACGAGGTCACCTCGACCCGCCGCAGCCCGCTCGCCGAGAGCAGGTCGACGAGCCGGATCTTGTCCGCCGTCGGGATCGTCTCCGGCTCGTTCTGGAAGCCGTCGCGCGGCCCCACCTCGCGAACGCGGACCGTCTGCGGCAGCGGGCTCATCGCGACCCGAGACTACGCGGTCGGCGGTCCGGCCTGGCCGACCACGCGGCGCTCGTGCGTGCCGACGCCGATCGTGCGCTCGCCTTCGCTCACCTCGACGTCGAAGCGCAGCTTGCGCCCTTCGACTACCTCGCGCAGGGTGGCGCGCGTGCGGCAGACCGCTCCCTCCGCGGCCGCGGCGACGTGCTTGACGCAGACCTCGAAACCGACCGTCGCCTTTCCCTCCGGCAGGTGCTCGTAGGCGAGCATCTGGGCGCTGCCCTCCATCATCCCGATCATCCCCGGCGTCGAGAGCACGCCGACGCCGATCGTGCCGCCGACGTTCGTGACCAGCGGCGGCGCGACGGTGAACTCGTCGCTGCGCTCGATCCCGGGGACCAGGCCGTCGCCGGACGCGCCCATCAGACCATCCCCAGGCCGCCGCTGACGCCGAGCGTCTCGCCGGTCACGTAGGTGGCGTCGTCGGAGACGAGGAAGGCGGCCGCGGCGGCGACCTCCTCGGGCTGGCCGAGGCGCCCGATCTGGGTCGCGGAGCGCATCGTCTCGATCACCTTCTCGCCGATCTCGCCGAACTCCTTGGCGCCCATCAGCAGCGGCGTCTCGATCGGGCCGGGCGCGATCGAGTTGGCGGTGATCCCGTAGCGCGCGTTCTCGCGCGCGATCGCCTTCATGAAGGCGACGACGCCGCCCTTGGTCGCCGAGTAGACGGCCGAGCCCTTGGAGCCGACCCGTCCCGCCTCCGAGGAGATGCTGAGGATGCGGCCGTACCTGGCCTCCTGCATCCCCGGCAGCGCCGCGTGCGTGCAGTTGAAGACGCCGAGGAGGTTGATCCCGATCAGCTTCTGCCACTGCTCGGGGCCGGTGTAGGTGAAGAAGCCGAATTCGTCGGTGCCGGCGTTGTTGACGAGGACGTCGAGCGTGCCGCCGATCGCATCGACCGCGGCCCGCGCCGAGTCAAGGCTGGTCACGTCGAGCTCGAGCGCGTAGCCGTTTGCCTCGCCGGCGACCCGCTCCGCTCCCTCGACGTCGACGTCACCGACCCAGACCTCGGCTCCCTCGGCGGCGAGCCGCGCCGCGATCGCGGCGCCGATGCCGCCCGCGCCGCCGGTGACCAGCGCCTTCCGTCCCTCCAGTCGCATCGGGCGGCAGCATAGACTGGCGCACCCCGTGGCGGACCTCCCCACCATCCCGATCGTCGGCGGCACCGGTGCGCTCGGCGCCGGGCTCGCCCTGCGCTGGGCCCAGGCGGGAGCGCCGATCGCGATCGGCTCGCGCTCCGAGGAGCGCGCCGGGGAGGCGGCGGCGAAGCTGCGCGAGCAGGTCCCGGGTGCGAGCGTCGAGGGTCTGCACAACGCCGAGGCCGCCCAGCGCGCCGAGATCGTCTTCCTCACCGTCCCCTTCCGCGCCCAGTCGGAGAACCTCAACAACCTGCGCGAGGCGCTGCGGCCGGGCCAGATCCTCGTCGACTGCACCGTTCCCCTCGCCGCCGCCGTCAGCGGCAAGGCGACGCGCTCGCTCGGTGTCTGGCAGGGCTCCGCCGCCCAGCAGGCCCAGGAGATGGTCCCAGAGGGGGTCACCGTGGTGGCCGCCCTGCACACGATCGGGGCGCCGACCCTCGCCGACCCCGCGGCCAACTTCGACGAGGACGTCCTCGTCTGCGGCGACCGCAAGGCCGACAAGGGCCGCGTCGCCCGCCTGATCGAGCTGATCCCGGGCCTCCGCGCGGTCAACGCCGGCCCGCTGGAGATGGCCCGGATCGTCGAGCAGCTCACCCCGCTGCTGATCTCGGTCAACGTCCGCTACAAGGCGCACACGGGGATCAAGCTCACCGGCCTGCCCGCCGGCGACCACTGGGAGTAGCCGGTGCGCGTCGCCCTGCTCGCGGGCGGAACCGGCGGCGCCAAGCTCGCCGCCGGGATGCAGGAGGAGATCGGCTCCGACCTGAGCGTGATCGCCAACACCGGCGACGACGTCGAGATCCTCGGCGTCCACGTCTCCCCCGACCCCGACCTCGTCACCTACTGGCTCAGCGGCGAGATCGACGAGGAGCGCGGCTGGGGCATCAGAGACGACGGCTTCGCCGTCTTCGACCGCCTCACCAGGCTCGGCGCGCCGAGCTGGTTCGGCCTCTCCGACCGCGACCTCGCCACCTGCCTCTACCGGCGCCAGTTCCTCGACGAGGGCGGCCGGCTGACCGATGCCCAGGCGCAGATCGCCCGGGCGCTGGGGGTGCGGGCGACGGTGCTGCCGATGTGCGAGGCGCCGGTGCGGACCGCGGTCCAGACGGCCGCTGGACGGCGCGCCCTGCAGGAGTACCTGATCGTCGACCGCGGCGAGCCCGAGGTGCTCGGGGTCGAGCTGGAGGGGATCGAGTCCGCGGAGCCGAGCGCCGAGGTGCTCGACGCGCTGCGCTGGGCCGAGGCGATCGTGATCGGCCCCTCGAACCCGGTGATCAGCATCGGCCCGATCCTCGCCGTACCGGGGATGACCGAGGCGATCGCCGCTTCGAGCGCGCCGGTGATCGCGGTCAGCCCCTTCGTCGCCGGCCAGGTGGTGAAGGGGCCGACCGAGCGCTTCATGCAGGCCCTCGGCCGGCCCTCGACCGCGGCCGGGGTCGCCTCCCTGTACGCAGGCCTGCTCGACGGCATGGTCCTCGACGAGGACGATCCCGATCCGCCACCGGAGGAGATACCAACGCTCGCCACCGGGACGCTGATGGAGGGCGCCGCCGGCCGGGCGCGGCTCGCCCGCATCGTGCTCGACTACGCCGATAGCCTCGTCTCAGGGTGAAGGCGACCGCGGTCCTCCCCGTCAAGCGCTTCGGTGCCGCCAAGCAGCGGCTGGCAGTCGGCGTCGGCAAGGCGCGACGCGCGGCGATCGTCGCGGCGATGCTCGAAGACGTCTTGGAGGCGATCGACGGGGCGCGCCTCGTCGATCGAACCCTGGTCGTGACCAGCGAGCCGCTGGCGGCGGAGCTGGCCGCGGCCGCCGGCGCCGAGATCGTCGCGGATCCCGACGAGGGCGGCCACTCGGGGGCGGCGCTGGCCGGCGCCTCGCGCGCGGAAGAACTCGGAGCCGAGTCCGTGGTCATGCTGCCCGGCGACTGCCCGCTGATCGATCCCCTCGAGCTGGACCGGCTGCTCACCGGCCTGCCGGAGCGCTTCGCCGCCGTCGTGCCCGATCGCCACGGAACCGGCACCAACGCGTTGGTGCTGGCGCCACCCAGCGTCATCGAACCCTCCTTCGGCGAGGGCAGTTGCGCCCGCCACGTGGCCGCCGCCCGCGCCGCCGGAGTCCCCTACGCGGTGGAAGAGCTCCCCTCGCTCGGCCTCGACCTCGACACGCCGGCCGACGTCGTGGCGCTGACCCGGGTGCTCGAAGCCGACAGGAAACGGGCGAAGAGGACCGCGAAGGCGCTGGGCATATGAGCGCCGGCGAACTGCGCGCGATCCCGGTCCTCGGCCTGCCAGAGATCGAAGAGGGCGCGAAGCTCGGCGAGCTGATCGCCCATGCCAGCGAGATCGAGGCTGGCGACGTGGTCGTCATCTCGCAGAAGGTCGTCTCCAAGGCCGAGGGACGCCTCCTCAAGCTCTCCTCCATAATTCCCGGCGCCGAAGCCCGCAAGCTCGCGGCCGTCCTAGGCAAGGAGCCGGCCATTGTCCAGCTCATCCTCGACGAGAGCCGGGAAGTACTCCGTGCCGAGCGCGGCGTTCTCATCACCGAGACCCATCACGGCTTTGTTTGCGCCAACGCCGGCATCGACAGCTCGAACGTCGCAGGCGACGACACGGTCTGCCTACTCCCGAAAGACCCGGACGCCTCGGCCCGCAATCTCCGCGCGGAAATTAGCCGGACAGTTGGAGAGGAGCCGGGGGTGGGCCTCTCCAGACAACAGCGGGGAGTGTCTGGAGAGGCCCACCCCCGGCTCCTTCCCACTCTCGGCGTGGTCATCGCGGATAGCCTTGGAAGGGCTTGGCGTCTGGGACAAGTTGAGGTAGCCATCGGCTGCGCCGGCCTGCGGTCGTTGGACGACTGGCGAGGTCGGCAAGACGCAGAGGGCCAAGAGCTTGAAGCGACCCTGATCGCGATTGCCGACGAGGCCGCGGCGGCGGCCGACCTGGTTCGAAGCAAGGACAGCCGCATCCCAGCCGTCATCCTCCGCGGCCTCGATCGATTCGTCACCCCCGACGACGGCCCCGGGGCCGCATCCCTCCGCCGACCCCCCGCCGAGGATCTCTTCCGCTGACCCCGAGCGGACGTGCCACTGGTTGAGCACCCATAGGGGCGCCTAACTCGTGGCACGTCCTACGGCGAGGACGGCGGCGCCTTTGAGGGCGCCGGTGCGGATCGAGGCTAGGGCCTCGTTGGCTTCCGCTAGGGGTCGGACCTCGACCTCGATGCGAACGGGGATCCGAGGGGCCAAGGCCATGAACTCCTCGCCGTCCTGGCGGGTGAGGTTGGCGACGGAACCGAGAGCGCGCTCGCCCCAGAGCTGCTCGTATGGAAAGGACGGGACGTCGCTCATGTGGATGCCGGCGCTCATGATCCGCGCGCCCTTGGCGGTCGCGCGCAGCGCGGTCGTCATCAGCGAACCGACCGGGGCGAAGACGACCGCGCCGTCGATCTCCTCCGGCGGCGCCTCGTCGGAGCCTCCGGCCCACTCGGCGCCGAGCTGGCGCGCGAACGCCTGCCCCTTCTCGTCGCCCGGCTTGGTGAAGGCGAACACCCGTCGCCCCTGGTGCGCTGCGACCTGGCAGAGGATGTGGGCCGAGGCGCCGAAGCCGTAGAGCCCGATCCGCTCGGCGTCGCCGACCAGGCGCAGCGCCCGGTACCCGATCAGGCCGGCGCAGAGCAGCGGCGCGGCCTGCTCGTCGGAGTAGCCCTCGGGAATGGGAAAGCAGAAGCGCTCGTCGGCGACGGCCAGCTCGGCGTAGCCGCCGTCGAGGTCGTAGCCGGTGAAGCGCGCCCGGTCGCAGAGGTTCTCGCGCCCGCTCGTGCAGTAGCGGCACTCGCCGCAGGTCCAGCCCAGCCAGGGCACCCCGACCCGCCGTCCCTCGGCGAAGCGCTCGGCGCCCTCACCCCTGCCGACTACCGTTCCCACGATCTGATGCCCCATGACCAGCGGCAGCTTCGGCTCGCCCAGCTCGCCATCGACGATGTGCAGATCCGTGCGGCAGACGCCGCAGGCATGGACCGAAATCAGAACCTGGCCCGGTCCGACGACGGGCTCGGGTAGCTCAGCCGGCCGCAGGGGCTCCCGCTGGCGCTCGAGGATCATCGCTTGCATCGGAGCCGGCTATTCGCCCCCGCGTTTCGCCGGGAGGCCTGCTCGCCATTGGGCCAAGCCGACGGTGAGCGCGCGACGCAGCCACTCGCGGAAGCGGGCAACCGCGATATTCGGGTCCTCCAGATAGCCAACCTGAAACAGGTCCTCGGCGACTCGGTGCCGGCGCGTCACGTTGCGAACCCTCCGACCCTCCTCCGTCCCAAGCTGTTGCTGCTCGTAGAACGCCGAAGCGGCTATCAGGCCCCTGAACTCCCTGCCAACCCCATGCAATGCAAAGACGATGTCGTCCCAGGTCTGTGCATCGTGGTCCCAGATTCGCAGTCGTACCCACGCCCCATAGGTGCGCAGGTTCGCGAAGTAGTGGAACTCCCTGGCCAAGTTCACCACGCTGCCGAAATACCAGCCGCCGCGTTTGTCACTCGACCCCGCATATTCAGTGGCAGCGCTGAACTCCGGTCGATAGTCAGCGATTTCCCGGTCGAGCAGCCGTTTGGCGACCTCGAGCTCTTCGAGCCCGACCCGCTCGAGTAGCGCAGCGGTCTCCTTGACCCGCTGCAACTCCTCGCTCTCGGTTGGCGTCGCGCCAATCAAGAGCTCGTCGCGAGCGGCGCGAACCACCTGTTCGATGCCATCTACTTCCTGTATCGCTTGATCGCCCAATCCGAGCGCCCTCACGATCGCGTCTCGCTCGAGCGAGCCGAAGAGACGGCTGAGGTCGCGCAGGTCGCCCAGGTCCGCAGCCTCGAGGTTGTCTATGTAGGTCTCCTTGCGATCGCGATCGATCGTCAAGGGAAACCAGCCAGCCCGCAAAAAGACCAGCGTCGCCAGGGCTCTCGCTACGCGGCCATTCCCGTCCTGAAAGGGATGAATCTGGGTAAATCGATGATGAAGCCACGCGGCCTCCACCTCTGGCGCGACGCCATCCCGCTCGTGCTGGAGATGCATTTCGACGAGCCTCTCCATCTCCGATGGCACCTGCTCCGGCGGGCAGTACTCGTAGACGGACCCATCGGGACGGGTTGGGTTGTTGGGAAGCTTCTTCCAGTCGCCGTGAATAAGCCTGATCCTGGTCGGGTTGCCAAACTGATCGACACCCTCGACCTCCTCCTGCGAGCGGGTCAATGCAGCGTGGAGCTCCTTGACGTAACCCACAGAGAGCTCTCGATCGCGCTTGATGAAGTCGAACAGCCCCTCGATTGCTTTGCTTTGGTCGCCGATGATCCTCAGTACGAGCTCGGGGTCTTTGTCGGTGCTCGATCGATCTATCAACGATGACTTGAGGCCGTGCTCGATGAGCAGCTCGGTGGTGCCGCGGTCGATGTCATAGACGCGCTCGATGACTCCTGTCTCGATCGCCCACGAGCGAACCAGCTTCTCGCGAAACGTTCGCATTTCGTCCAGCTCCTCGAGCTCGGAACGCTTCTCTTGCCATAGGGCGTCGAGCGAACGCAGCTCCTCCAGCTGCAACCGGTCAGGATCGTCGGGCAAGTCCGCGATTGGTTCCCAGGGCATCCTGGCAATCCTTACATCGATCGCCGACGGCCCATGGGTCGACGGTCAATGCGTCTCGATGATCTCGTACAGGGTCGTGCGCTGCGCGGGCTCACGCCCAGCGGCCCGAGCCGCCCCGATCAGCTGGTCCGGCTCGAGGCGGACGCCGTGCTGGGAGCCGGCCATGCGCGAGATGTTCTCCTCCATCAGCGTGCCGCCGAGGTCGTTGACCCCCCAGCGCAGCGCCTCGGTCGCGGCATCGAGGCCCATCTTCACCCAGCTTGCCTGCAGGTTGGGGATCGTCTTGCCGAGCGCGAGACGGAACGCCGCCGTGTGCTTGAGGTTCTCGGCAGCCGAGATCTCCTCGATCCCGTGCGTGCGACCGAGCATCGTGTTGAAGGGGATGAAGCTGAGCGGGACGAACTCGGTGATCCCCCCGGTGCGCTCCTGCAGCGCGCGCACCACGCGCATGTGGCGGGCCAGCTCGCGCGGCTCCTCGATGTGGCCGAACATCACGGTCGAGGTCGAGCGAAGCCCAGCCCGGTGCGAGGCCTCGATAATCTCGATCCAGCGATCGACCGGCAGCTTGTTGGGCGAGATCCGCTGCCGCACCCCGTCGTCGAGCACCTCGGCCGCCGTACCCGGGGTCGAGCCCAACCCGCACTCGAGGAGGAACTCGAAGACCGCGTCCGGCCCCTTGCCCGAGCGCTCGCACATGAAGTGGACCTCCATCGGCGAGTAGGCGTGCAGGTGCAGGTCCGGCGCGACCTCCTTCGCCAGCCGCAGCCAGCGTCCGTACTCCTCCAGGGTGAGGTCGGGATGGATGCCGCCCTGCATGCAGAGCTCGGTCGCGCCGAACTCGACCGCCTCGCGCACGCGCGCCGCGAAGTCGTCCTCGCTGACTTCGTAGGCGTCCGGCGAGCGTCGCCCCTGCCCGAACCCGCAGAAGGCGCACCCCACGGTGCAGACGTTGGTGAAGTTGATGTTGCGGTTGACGACGAAGGTGACCCGGTCCCCCGCCAGCTCCTGTCGCAGCTCGTCGGCGGCGACCCGCATCTCCTCGATCACCTCCGGCCGAATCTCGGCGAACAAGGCAGTGAGCTCGTCCTCGGTGAGCTCGGCCCCCTCGCGACCCTTGGCGACCGCTTCCTCAGCGAGCTTCTTGTCGAGATTCTCTTCGCTCCGCCGTCCGGACCCGCGCCTCGGAATGAAACTCCAGTACTTCAGCTTGATCACGTCGAGGACCCCCTGCTCCATCCACTCGGAGTCCATGTACCGCGGATAGACGCACAGCCGCTCCGTCAGCGCATACCCCTTCGGCGCCAGCTCCTTCCTCACCTCGTGCGGCGACGGAAACGGCTCCTCCGGCGAGATGTGGTCCCCGTTCGCCGACAGCCCGCCCAGATCTGTTGCCCCAGCTTCGACAAGCTCAGCCCAGCTGTCAGAGAGATTCGGCGGCACCTGCACCCCCACGTCCGGCATCAGACGCTTGCACTCCTGGATCAAACGCTTGATCTCCTCCACGGACACCTCGCTCGCCCAAGGCGGCAGGGGCGTCGGGGGCCTATCCGCCGGGCCTGGGCTTACGCCCAGGGAGTCCCCGGCGGATGGGCCCCCGACGCCCTCCCACCTTCCACGCGCAGCCTCATTCGCGATGTCGGCTACTTCGGCGCCGTAGTAGCGGGGGTGAGGCACGAAGTTCTGGAGGATCACCTCTTGGAGGTGGCCGTAGCGGTTGTGCAGGTCAGCAAGCGCTTCCAGCGATTCGACGCGCTCCTGCTCGGTCTCTCCGATGCCCACCAGGATGCCGCTCGTGAACGGGATCTTCAGCTCCCCAGCAGCCTCGATGGTCCGCAGGCGTTCAACGGGATGCTTGGTCGGCGATCCAGCGTGGACCGTCTCCATCAAGCGCTCGGAGACGGACTCCAGCATCAGGCCCTGGGAGGCGGTGACCTCGCGCAACCGGGCCAAGTCGTTCCGTCCCAACACGCCGATGTTGGTGTGAGGCAGCATGCCCCGCTCGAGCGCCCGCTCGCAGCTCCAGACCACATAGGAGGTGAAGTCGTCATGGCCCCACTCGGCGAGCTTCTGTGCGACGAGCGGATTGACCTCCGGCCGCTCTCCCGTGAGCACCAGCAGCTCCTTGGCATTGCGGCGCAGCGCCTCGTCTAGGAGCTTCTCAACCTCCTCGGGCGAGCGGATATGAGCTTGGTGCGTGGCGAAAGCGCAGTACTTGCAGTAGCACTGGCAGGTGCGTGAGAGGGAGAGCGTGTAGTTGCGGGAGAAGGTGACGCGACGCACGTCGCCCAAGCTACTGCAACAAAGCGCCGGGCCGGCGCGAAGGCCGGCCCGGCGTCAAGTCAGTTGAGCCCGAGAGCGGAGCGCCGGCTTAGCGCGCGCCCTCGGAGTACTTCGGCGCCGGCGGGCGGACCGGCTCGGCCGGCTCGGTCGGCGGCAGCGGCGCGGCCTCGAGGACGAACCTGAAGACGACCGCGGCGAGCAGCGAGCCGACGATCGGGCCGACTAGGTAGGGCCAGACGCCGCCCCACTCGTTGCCGACTAGGGCCGGGCCGAACCAGCGGGCCGGGTTGAAGGAACCGCCGTCCAGCGGCCCACCGACCATGACGATGAAACCCAGCGTCGTGCCGATCGCCAGCGGTGCCCACTCCTTGAAGCTCTTGCGCGAGAAGACCGCGGCGAGGATCACCAGCACCAGGCAGAAGGTGCCGACCGCCTCGATGATCGCGCCCTGGAAGTTGCCGGCCAGCAGGCCGCTGACGGTCGCGGCGCCGTAATGGGTCGCCCGCCCCTCGTCTTCCAGCAGGCCCTTGCAGAGCAGCGCTCCGAGCACCGCGCCCGAGAGCTGAGCCAGCATGTAGATCAGCGCGTCGAGCGACGAGATGCGTCTGATCGCCCAGGCGGCGAGCGTCACCGCCGGGTTGAAGTGCCCACCGCTGGCCACGCCGAACATGACGATCAGGCCGAAGAGCAGGAAGGCGTGGACGAGACCGATCACCGCGAAGTCCGAACCGAAACTCGCCTGTTCGCCGGTCGAGACGAACAGCACCACGACGCTGGTGATGAAGAACACCAGCAGGAAGGTGCCGATCAGCTCGGCCAGATATGCCGAAAGTCCTCGTTCCTGCACTCTCTCCTCCTAGATCCACTGGGTGTGACTGGGCGGCGCCAGTCTACCCAGATCGACCGAAGGAATAAGCTGCGCGGCGAGATGAGGGTGGTTGCCGCGCTGCTGGCGGTCGCCCTGCTGGTAGCCGGCGCGAACGGCTGCGGCGGGGGCGACGCTGAACCGGGCGCGCCGGTCGGCGCGACGCTGGTGCTCGACTTCACCCCCAACGCCGTCCATTCCGGCATCTACGCCGCCAAGGCCGAGGGGTACTACGGCGACGCGGGGATCGACCTCGCGATCCGCCAGCCCGGGGAATCGACCGACGCGCCGAAGCTGCTCGAGGCCGGCCGCGCCGACTTCGCCATCCTCGACGTCCACGACCTCGGGATCGCCCGCGAGCGCGGCCTCGACCTCGTCGGCGTGATGCCGGTCGTCCAGCGACCGCTCGCCGCGGTGATCGCCGCCGAGAGCGTCGAGCGGCCGCGGGCCCTGCGGGGGCGCACCGTCGGCGTCACCGGCCTGCCCTCCGACGAAGCGGTCGTCGACTCGGAGGTGAGCGCCGACGGCGGCGATCCGGCGAAGGTGAGGCGGGTGACGATCGGGTTCAACGCGGTCTCCTCACTCGCGGCCGGCAAGGTCGACGCCGTCACCGGGTTCTGGAACGCCGAGGCCGTCGCCCTGCGCGCCCGTCGCCTCCCGATCCACGTCTTCAAGGTGGACCGCTACGGGGCGCCGCCATATCCCGAGCTGGTCCTCGCCACGACCGAAACGACCCTCAGCGAGGATCCTGAGCTGGTCGAGGCGACCGTCGACGCCACCCGCCGCGGCTACCGGTTCGCCACCGACAACCCCGGCAAGGCGCTCGACGACCTCCTCGCCGCGGCGCCCGGCCTCGACCGCGAAGAACAGGCTGGCCAGCTCCTCGTCCTGCGCCCGGACCTGCGCCCGGCGCCGTTCGACGTGCCCGTGCTGCGCGAATGGGCCGCCTGGGACCTCGAACACGGACTGCTCACGCGCCCCCTGGACGTGGCGTCGACTTTCGACGAACCCTGAGGGGTACGCTTCGGCCGATGAGCCTCGCGGCCGACTTCCAGGAAGTCCTCGATTCCCTGCCGTCCGACTGGACCGACCTCGAGCTGGACCTGCGAATCGCGGACGAGAGCCGCTACGTGGACACGGCGACGATGCTGGCCCAGGTCAACGCGCGGCCCTACTCGCAAGCGGCCTGGGACTGGCGGCTGGCGGTGGCGAGGAGCTTTGGCCACGCGGCCGCGGCGGAGACGGTCAGGGGGGTGCTGGAGAAGCTCGACGCCGAAGGCGTCGGCGGCGAGATGGTCGTGCGCGAGGTGCGCGAGGGCCGCTCGGAGATCGTGCAGATGTGGGGGCGCCCCGAGAGCGTCCGCGAGGAGTTCCGCCAGCGCCGCTCGATCTAGTGGCGCGGGTTCTCGCCATCTCCACCGACCTGCTCCTCGGCAGCAAGGTCGAGGCGATGCTGAGGGCCGCGGGCCACGAGGTGACGCTCGCGCCCTCCCTTGCCCAGGCGTCGCTGGACGAGGTCGACCTCGTCGTCGCCGACCTCGACGCCGAGAGCCCAGCAGATCTCGCCGGCCTCGCCATGCCGGTGCTCGGCTACTACTCCCACGTAGACGTCGAGACCAAGAAAGCCTCCGAAGCAGCCGGCATCGCCCTAGCCGTCCCCCGCTCCCGCATGGCTCGCGAGCTTCCCGACCTAGCCGCCAAGCTCCTCTCCTGAGGGAGATCGCTCCGGAGAGGAGCGCCGGGGGATCTCGCCGCCGGGGCGGCGTCATGTTTTTCGCCCCTAAGACTCAGCGAGAGAAGCCCAAACTCCACAGCGAAAAACCCAGCCCCGCCGGCGAGGTCCCCCGGCGCTCCCACCCCGCCACAAATCACCCCAAGAACACCTGCCAGAGCAGGAACATGTTCAGGGCGATGATCAGCGCCGCCAGCACCCCCGCCACCGCCGTCAGCCAGCGCGGGTTCACCAGCTCGCCCATCACCTCCCGCTTCGCCGCGAGCATCAGCAACGGCACGAGCGCGAACGGGATGCCGAAAGAGAGGACAACCTGGCTGGCGACCAGGGCGTCGGTCGGGTCGAGCCCGGCGCCGAGGACGATCAGCGCCGGCGCCAGCGTGATCGCGCGGCGGACGAAGATCGGGATGCGGCGCCGGATGAAGCCCTGCATCACGACCTGCCCCGCCATCGTCCCGACCGACGAGGAGGCGAAACCGGAGGCGAGCAGGGCGACGCCGAAGACGGTGGCGGCGTTGACCGAGACGAGAGACTTCAGGCCCTCGTAGGCGCCGTCGATCGAGTCGACGCCGGTAAGGCCGCTGCTGTGAAAGAGGGCGGCCGCGACGATCATCATCGAGAGGTTGACCGCGCCGGCGAGCGAGAGCGCGATCACGACGTCGACCTTCTCGAAGCCGAGGATCCGCTTCTTCTCCGCGTCGTCGCGCCCCACCACCCGCTTCTGCGTCAGCGCCGAGTGCAGGTAGATCACGTGCGGCATCACCGTCGCGCCGATGATCCCGGTGGCGAGGAGGAGGCTCTCGGTCCCCGCGAAGCCCGGGACGAAGAGGTGGCTCGCCACCTCGCCACCGTCGGGGTCGGCGTTGAGCAGGACGAAGGCGAAGGACGCCACGACGACTCCGACCAGCGCCGTGATCCCCGCCTCCAGCCGCCGGAAGCCCTTCTGCTGCAGGGCGAGGATCGCGAAGGCGCCGGCGCCGGCGAGCACCCCCGCCGGGAAGAGCGGGATGCCGAAGAGCAGGTTGAGTCCGAGCGCCGCGCCGACCACCTCGGCGATGTCGCAGGCCATCGCGACCAGCTCCGCCTGGATCCAGAGGCCGATCGAGGTCCGCCGCGAGAACGCTTCCCGGCAGAGCTCGGCGAGGTTCTTGCCGGTCGCGATGCCCAGCTTCGCCGACTGGGTCTGGACCAGCATCGCGATCAGGTTCGCCGAGA
>Ga0070693_100000864_pt1 | contig 13512 bp, 12 predicted proteins | sample KBSK1103metaG_FD_65472 | JGI IMG/M metagenome (GOLD analysis project Ga0070693, IMG submission 65472) | Corn, switchgrass and miscanthus rhizosphere microbial communities from Kellogg Biological Station, Michigan, USA - KBS K1-10-3 metaG | ecosystem: Host-associated > Plants > Roots >...
GCAGCGCAGCCGTCGATACCGACGACCATGTCGGTCACCGGAATATCCGAGAATTGCGACAACGCATCGGCAATCGCGATTTGCACGGGGTTCTCAGCGCTGTTGTAATTCTCGACCGGCGCGCCGGTGTGAACAGCCACCGCGAGCATTCCCGCGTGCTTGCCGGAACAGTTGTTCTGAAGCACGTTTGGCGCCCGGCCTTCCAAACGCAGCTTGCCCGCGACCTCGAGGCTGTACGGCTCGTGAATGCCGCACTTCAGCGCCTCCGGTCCGAGACCAATCTTCTGCAACATCGATGCTGCGAGCTCAGTGTGCATCGGTTCGCCGTTGTGTGAAGCGCAGGCAAGCGCGACTTCCTGATCCGTGAAACCAAATCTCTCAGCAGCGCCGGAGGTCAACAACGGCAACGCTTGAAACGGCTTCGCAGAAGAACGGAGAAAGGTGACAGTGTATGGAGCGCCTAAGTAGTTGACGATGTTTCCGTCAGGCTCGACGACGACGAGGTGGCCGCGGTGACGAGATTCGGTTAACGATCCGCGTCTGACTTCGACGAGTGGTTCGGCAATTGGGATCTGGGACATTTAAAATGTATTTAGCCACAAAAAGGCACAAAAGTCACAAAAACATAAACTGATTTTTTGTGATTTTTGTGCCTTTTTGTGGCTAACTTTTTAGCTCTTCTTGCGGCCGAGACTCAACACAGTCAACTTCACTGTGCGCCGTCCGAATCGCATCGCTTCGCGCGATGTCGGTGTCCAGATGTCAATTCGCTTGCCGCGCACCATCGAACCAGTATCTGCGACGAGATATTCGCCACTGTACGAGCCGGCTTCAAGCCGAACGCGTGAACCCAAAGGTAAATGCCGCGGGTCGGCGGCGATCAAGCCTTTCGCAACCATGCGTCCACTCGCAGTCCGTCCGCGAAGGCTATACGCAGTTGCGACATATGCTGCCGGAGCAACTTCGTATTTCTCTTCAACAGCAATCTTTTCACCTACGCTGCCCGTGGGTAAAGAAATTGGAGGAATTAGTTTTTGCGCTTGGGAAGAAAGAGTCTCCGCCGAGAGAGTTCTGGCAGAAAAGATCAAAGAACCGGAAAGAAGTGCAAATGCGATCAGCGCACTTCCGCTAAAGATAGAATGAACTTTCAAATTCGGGTCTCCTGTCCGATGTTGTTTTCTACTCTTCAGCGTCCTGCGCGAGTCCGTTCTTTCCTATGACTCGTCCCCTGGCTCTAGGAGTCTCATGTAGTCAGCCGAGGTTGGGGGCTTGCATCCTTGATGCGGTGCGCTGAAAAGATCTGATTGTCTGTATTAGATAAAGCGAAAAGCGACGGTTACTTCCAGTAAATGTTCGCGATTCGTTTGGGAGGCTAGCACACGGTTTCAACCAGCTTCAACCGTGAGAAGGGCGTGACTTTTGTAAGGAATTTAACACCGTTGGACGTAATTAGTGAAATATGGGAACTTAAGAAAAATCGGTACGGTCACATCGACAGAAGAATTTTGACGCGGAGACGGGGGACGTGGAGACGGGGAGATGCGGAGACGGGGAGACACGGTGACGCGGTGACACGGGGACGCGGCGAGAAGCTTCCATCTCCGCGTCTCCGCGTCTCCCCGTCTCCGTGTCTCTTTAGAGTTTCAGGAAGTTTTCTACGACCTGCTGTCCTTCGGGGTAGTCCGCGTCAAACAGCTCCGGGTGAAACTGCACGCCGTACAGTCGACGCCCCTTCTGCTGCATCGCCTGGATCGGGCACGTCTCGTTCGACGCCGTCGCACGAAAACCGTCGGGCAGTTCCTTCACTTCGTCACAGTGGTTGTGCCAGACAGTTATCTCTGAAGGCAGACCTTTGAAGAGACCCTCGCCCGTGTTTTCGACTGGCAGAAATCCTCGCTCACGCTTGGCGCCGTTGTAACCTTCGCCGGGCTCGAGTCGACCCATCAAGCCAACCTTGGCACCATACGCCAGTGCGATCTGCTGATGACCACCGCAGATTCCGAGAATCGGTTGACTCGCCTGCTTGATAACTGAGAAGACGCCGGCCAGCGCTTCAGGCGTGTACATCTCCCATGGATGACTCTGGCCGCTGAGGATGATGTGGGATGGTTTGAGACTACGCACACGTTCGAGCGAGACGTTGTGAAATGGCTCGATGAGGATTTCGATCCCGGGAATGAGCCTGCCAAGAACAGCGCGAACTTCGCGCGGGCTCGCTCCCTGGCCGTCGATCGTGTTGTCTACGAGATAGATTAACAAGCTACTTCAAACTGTAGAGCTTCCCATTGAAAGCGCCGATGTAAATTCGACCGCCGAGAATCGCGGGCGTCGCGTTGATATTATCACCGATTTTCAACTCGCTGATGCCTTGTCCATCTTCAGCCGAGACGGAATGCAGCCAACCCGCTTTGTCGCCAAACACGAGACGGCCGTCAACCAGCGGCGCGGTTCCCCAGATCGGTCCACGAGCTTTGTACCGCCAAACAACCTCGCCTTTGTCTGCTGTCAGGCAGTAGAGGTGACCGTTGCTCGAACCGATGTGTACTCTTCCATTCGCAACAATGGGGCTCGCCCAAAACCCGCTTTTCTCCTTCGTCGTTCCGCCTACGGCCTGGTACTTCCAGACGAGCTCGCCGGTCGCCTGGCGGAATGCGTAGACGCAACCGTTCTCCGCGGCCGTGTAAACCATGCCTTCATAAACGGCCGGTGTTGAATCGGAATCCGCGCCGATGCGGGCTTTCCAGACAGTCGAGCCGTCGGTGAGGTTGAGGCAATAGAGATCGCCTTGTTCGGTTCCGACGTAAGCGCGGCCATCGACGACGGAAAAGCTGCCTTCCATCGATCCGAGTCTTTCCGTTTTGTAGATCAACGCGCCGTCTTCGAGATTCAGTGCGTAGAAGAAGCCGTCCTCGCCGCCGAAGTAAACACGACCATCGATCACCGCTGCCGAGCAATCGACTTCAAAACCGGTTTTGTATTTCCAGATGAGAGTGCCGGTGCGTGCGTCGACGCAGTAGATGTAGTGATCGAGGCCGCTGGCGATTAATCGATCGCCGACGATCGTGGGCGTGGCTTTGAGACTGTCGGTTGTCTTGTAACTCCAGACAAGACTTCCGTCTTTCGCGTCGAGACAATAAAGATTTCCGTCAGCGGAGCCGAAGTAAACATGGGTGGAGTCGACAGAGGGTTGACCCGGCCAGCTCGAACCGCCCCATGGATCTTTGTGCAAGCGCCCGCTGATAAATTTGGTTTCAAACTCCCAGACTACTTCCAGGGGTTTGTCAGACCACGGGCCGGTTCCGTAGAAATTTCGGGAAGTACTTCCGAGCCACATCGGAACGGAACTCGGAGGCTTTGGCGGTGGTGGTGAGCGTTTCGCCTCGGTCTCAGTAATCACCTTTCCGCCGCAGGCGGTCAGCAATAAGAGCGCGAGAATGATGGGGGAGATTCGCAGCATAAAATCTCATTAGACAGGATTTTCAAGATTTCACCAGAATTTACAAGATGTTATCCCGGAAAATCCTGTTACATCTTGTTCATCCTGTCACCTCTTTCTGTAACCACTGCCCTGAATAGACTACTTCAGCGGTTCCGGTGATCACAACCTGCCCATCCGCACGCCACTTGATCCGGACTTCGCCGCCTTCCATCACGACGCGCACGTCTCGATCCGCCTTCTCGTTAACCATTGCGGCCACGGCGCCCGCGCACGAACACGTGCCTGATGCGGTCGTCTCGCCGACACCGCGTTCCCAGATTCGCAGCTCGATCACGCTTCGATCGATCACTTTCACAAACACGACGTTCGTTCGATCCGGAAACTGCGGATGAACCTCGATCGCTTTCCCGAGCTTCCGCCAATTCAGCGCTTCGAAATCATCGACGAAGATGCAGCAATTGGGATTTCCCATCTGCATCGCGGTGATCATGACGGGCTCACCATCCACCGGCAGCGGATAACGAATCACCTCGTCGCGCGGTGGCTTGATCGACATTGGAATGGAATTAGTGTCGAACTTCGGTTCGCCCAACTCCGACTCGAACAAAAACTTTCCCGGTGCAGGGTGGCCGCGAAGAAAGTATCGCTTCAGTCCCGTACGCGTGCTCAGCACGAGCTCGTCTTTGGTCCAGGCACCTGTGTAGTAGAGATATGCAACAGCGCAGCGAGTTCCATTTCCCGAAAGTCCAGCTTCACTGCCGTCAGGATTGAAGATGCGACAACTGAAGTCAGCTTCGTCACCGTTGAAATTGCCGATGATCGCGATGCCGTCTCCACCGGCGCCATAGTGCCGGTTGCATACGCGTCGCGCGAACTCGCCCAGCTCGCCGACTTCCGACAGTTGTTCCGCTTCAAACACGAGATAGTCGTTTCCGAGTCCGTGGAATTTCGTGAATTGTGGGTGCATCTGTGTAATTTGTGGACTTATTCCGGCTTGCCGTTGAACGAAGCGAGTAAAACAGCGATCGGATCGATGCAGTATGAACGCGGGTCAAAATCTCTCGGATAGTTGTTGACGATGATCGCAAACGCGAGCTTCTCGCCGGCTGCAGTTGTGACATAGCCGCCCAGACTCGCCGCTGAACTCAGCGAGCCGGTCTTCGCACGAACGTTGTTCGCCGCCGCAGTCCCGCGCATTCGGGTTCGCAACGTTCCATCGACGCCCGCAATCGGCAATGCATCACGAAATACCTGCGCATGCCGATGCTTGCTCATGAACGTCAACAATTGCACCGTAGCCTCGGGCGTGATCATGTCGCTGCGCGAGAGTCCGGAGCCGTCGTCAAGAACCAGCGCCTCGGATCTGATGCCCGCAGTCTTTAAAAACGATTTCACTGCTTCCAAACCGAGGTTCTCCGAAGTTTGACTGAAGGTAGACATGGTTGCCGGCGCCGGGGTCATTTTGCCGAGCGTCCGGAGAATGAGCTCCGTGTAAAGATTCTGACTCGGTTTCAGCGTTTGCGCTGCGATCACGCTGAACGGCGGTGATTGAAACGCTACGATCTCGATTTGAAATGGACCATGCGTACCCGTGTTAAAGGCAACAGGCACGTCCGTAATAAACGGCGGTTGGCTGATTTCGCCGGTCGTGCGCGACTTGCCTGTGATCACCACTCCCTTTTGAGCGAGCGCATTCCGCAACAGGTAAACGAAGAGCAACGCCGGATGCGAGATGCCGATGCCGCCTCGGTAACCGGCGACGTCGTCAATCGCAATGCTGCCCGTAATCGTGATCGTATTTTCATTCAAGCCGCGGTGAATGGAGAGTTCTCTTTTAGCGCCTTTCGCGCCAGTCGTGACCTTGTTGACGATCGTTAACAGCGGATCGGGCGGGCCGGTTGTGATCACCGCGGGCTGACCCTCTGTTGGCCCAGGCTTGATGAAAAGATCCAGCGCGTTGTCGTTTACCGTAAGCGGCGTGACTTCGGCGCCGTACGACCAGGTCAAGTCTTCCCACTCCCAACCGGCTCCGTACTTTGGTCCAACGAAGTAAGTCTCATCGCCGACGAGATCGCCCTCGACACGCTTCACTCCAGCAGCAACAATGCGACTCGCAAGATCGTCGATCGCTTTGAAATAGTCGCCGTTGTTGAAGCGAGCAGCGAACGAGGGATCACCGCGCCCGTAAACTGTCAGGTTTCCATGAACGACACCAGAAGCGTCAGGCCGATTGGGAGCGTAGACCGACGTCACAAACCGATAGTCGGGAGCCAGGCGATCGAGCGCGGTAGCGACCGTGTAGAGCTTCATGTTCGAAGCCGGCCGCAGGAGCTTTCCGGCGTTCTCTTCAAAAAGGACTCGTCCCGTGTCGAGCGACACTACTTTGATCCCAACCATCGCCGACGATAACTCCGGCTTCGCGAGCACCTCCGAAATCTTCGCTCGCAATTCCGGCAGCGTTTGCTGCGCCGGCACTGGTTGCTGCGCAACCGCAGACGAGATGCAGAAGAGTAGCAGGTAGACAAGTAGCGAGATTTTTCGTTTGTACATAGGCTCAATCAAAAACCGGCCACAGATGACACAGATAAAAATCCGGATTTAAAATCCGTGTCATCCGTGGTTTAGCTTTGTCATCAACTCAGCAAACCGCGGATCCCCACGCAACGACGCCCAATTCGGATCGTTCTCGAAACACGGACGATTCGCATTCCCGAGCGATATCGAACGTTCGAGCCACTCAAAGGCATCGCCCTGCAAACCTTCGAGCGCGTAAACGGATCCGATCATGTACGCGATGTCCGCGTCAACCTCGCCGTTCCGTTTCACGTCCGGAGTCAATTGTGCGAGCGCTTCGTCGTGTTTCCCCTGTGCGCTCAGGAATATCGCGAGATTGGGCCGGACGCCGTGCATGTTCGGATGTTTTTCAACAACGTCCTTCATCATTTCGGCCGCGGCATCCGTTTGGCCGGTGTAATACAAAGCGAGCGCGCGAAACGTCCGCACGAGCGCGTTATCAGGTTCGCCTGCGTTGTCGAGCTGTTTGAACGTCTCCTCAAAGTGGCCCATGTACATATGGACCAGCGCGCGACTATAACTCGCCACTACGTGCGCCGCAGGATCGAGGCGTACGAGCCGATCGTAACTGCTCAGCGCGCGTCCATACTCACCATCCAATCGGTGCAGCAGCGCCTTCACGAAGTGGACCACCGGCTCGTTCGGCGCTTCCCTGCGCGCCCGGTTAACCTCCTCGCGCGCCTTCTCTTTTTTCCCGCGCCACAGGTAAACAAAAACCATCAGCATGCGCGCTTCGAAGATGTTCGGATCGATGGCCAGCGCTTTTGTGAAAGCGGCTTCGGCGCGCTCGTAGTCCTCCGCGCCGCCAAAGCCTTTGAAGACGCGGTTCACGTAACACGCGCCGAGACCGTCGTGGGCCAACGCGAAGTTCGGATCGAGCTGGATCGCGCGCTCGAAGTGTTCGATCGCCGCGTCGCAGTCGTCACGCGACAGCGTGCGAAAGATAAAACGCGCAAACAGATCGCGTCCACGCAAGTATTGCTCGTAAGCTGCGGGATTCTGAGTCGACGCCGTCGCGATCTTGTCCTGCTCGGCGGGGCTGAGCTCGACTCTTAAGCCTTCGACGATGCGTTGTGCAATGGTGTCCTGGACAACGATGATGTCAGACGCAGCGGTGTCGATACGATCGCTCCATAGCAACTCGCCGGAACCAACGTCGATCAGTTGCGCCGTCACGCGAAAGCGTTCACCGGAGTGGATGAAACCGGCAGTCATTACTGCACTGACGTTGAGCTCCTTCCCAATCTCGCGCGGATCTCTGTGCTCACCCTGGTATCGCGCGATCACGGATGAAGGTCGCACAACCAAAGATCGAACGCGCGCCAGTTCGGTGATCACCGCATCGGCGAGCGAGAATTCATAGAAGCTCGATGCAGGATCGTTGCTTAAATTTCGGAAGCAAAGAATCGCGAGGCTCTTCTTCTCCTGATCGGTAACCGTGGTGAACGGCGTTTCGTGAATGCCTTGCTTTGAAGGTGTGCTTAAGTTTGGAGAAGTCGTCGGCGTTTCGCTCCTGGTGATCGACTTCAACCAGCGCATCGCACGCGAAACGGGATTCGCGCCGGTGAGATGGCGCGGCGGTTCGGGCGCGACGTTCTGATAACCAGCGGAGGCGCCCGCGTCCAGTTCCTGAAGCACTTGCCGCAGTTCGTTGCGAAAGTCTTCCATGTTCTGGAAACGATCTTTCGGTTCTTTCGCGAGTGCGCGATCAATCGCCTGCTGCAAGCGCGGCGGGATCGGGCTCGTACGCAACTCTGTGATCGGGCGAGGCGGATCGTGAAGCACTGCATGACGCACGTCGATAGTCGTCTTACCGCGAAAAGGCCACGTGCCGGTCAACATCTCGTAAAGCAACACGCCCAGCGAAAAAATGTCTGCGCGCTTATCGACGCGATCGCCGCGCGCTTGTTCCGGGGCTGCGTAAGTTGCGGTGCCGTATGGCACGCCGACTTCCGTGAGTTCCGTGCGATGAATGCCGGAGGTGACTGCTTCCGTGTCGTCGAGCAACTTAGCTAATCCGAAGTCCAGCACCTTCACCTGGCCCGACGACGTGACCATCACATTGCCTGACTTGATGTCGCGATGAATGATCCCGCGGCTGTGCGCGGCGGCGAGTGCGTCGGCGACCTGCAAACCGATCAGCAGCGTCGTCTTCAACTCGAGTGGGCGACCGGCGACGAGTTGGCGCACGTTCTTTCCTTCGACGTACTGCATCGCGATGAAATGAACGCCGTCGACTTCGTCGAGATCGAAGATCGTGCAGATGTTTGGATGGTCCAGCGAGGATGCGAGACGCGCTTCACGTTCGAATCGTTTCAGGTTTGATTCTTTAACGCTGAGCTCAGGCGGTATGACTTTGATCACAACCGGACGGCCGAGCTTGGTGTCGGTGGCTTTGTAGACTGCGCCCTGCCCGCCGACGCCGAGCTTGTCTGTGATGCGATAGTTGCGAAGTGTCTTACCGACCATCTTCAGATTTATTGAGGGTAGCGATCAGTTCCGCAGCGCTGGCAGTGGCGGTGCCGACTTTTCCAACGACGATCCCGGCGGCGCGATTTGCGAGTGAAGCGGCTTCGAGCATCGTTGCGCCTGCGGATAGTGCGCCAGCGAGGGCGGCGATCACCGTGTCTCCAGCGCCGGTGACGTCGTAGACCTCGCGCGCGGCTGTTTTGACGTAAACCGGATCGCCGCCGGCTTCCAGCAACATCATTCCACGGTCGCCGCGTGTTATCAGCACCGCATCGCAACCGAGTTTTTCGCGAATCACCTTCGCAGCGTGATGCGAGCCGTCGTCTGAGTGATCGTCTGTGTCACTCATTCGCAGTGCTTCGAGATGATTTGGCGTGACCAGCGTCGCGGGACGATACGAGTTGAAGTTCCGGAGTTTCGGATCGATCAACACCGGTACGCGTTCGTAAGCGAGCGGCAGAATCTCGCGCAGTATCGCCGGCGTGACGACGCCTTTGTCGTAGTCCGAAACAACAAAGGCGTCGGCTTCCTCGAGTGCTGACTTTAGACACGCAACGATCTTCTCTTCCAACGTTCCGTTCACCTGCGTGCGAGACTCTCGATCGGCGCGGACGACCAATTGACTGTGAGCTATGATGCGCGTTTTGGTAGTCGAGGGCCGCGTTTCGTCGACAATTAAGCACTGATCCTGCGCACCCAGGTCGCGCAGTCCAGTCTTCAAACGTTCGCCTGCTGCGTCGTTACCGATAACGCCGACCACGGAACCGCGCGCGCCGAGCGCAACGAGATTTGCCAGCACATTCGCCGCTCCACCCAGGTGCACGGATTCACGCCGAACATCAACCACCGGCACAGGCGCCTCCGGCGAAATGCGCGTGACGTCACCCCAAACGAATTCGTCGAGCATCACGTCGCCAAGTACGATGACGTTACGATCGCGAATCGTCTCGAGGATTTCGGATGCGCGGGCTTTAGTTAACATGTACTGAACACAAAGAACACGGATCAGCTCAAGACTCTTTCAATAGCTGCAACGACGCGCGACACCGGCACGCGCAGGATACATTCAGGCTGAGCAAATTTCTCGCAAAAATAGCCGTGACATGGCTGGCAAGGCATCTCTTCGAAAACCACTTCGGCAGGCTCACGATTCCATGGACCCCAGTGCGCGATGTTTGAAGAACCGAAGACGACGACGCTCGGCGTTCCGACCGCCGCGGCAATGTGCGCGATCCCACTGTCGTTACCGACAAACACCTGCGACCTTGCTGCGAGGGCCGTCACTTCCGGTAGCATCAAATCAAACGACACGATCTTTACCGAGGCTTTTTCCTGTAGATCGTGGATCACTCCACTCTCATGAGGTGCTGCAATCGCGACTGGCGCAAATCCACGCTCTGCCACGAACTCCGCGACACGCGCAAAATTCTCTACCGCCCACTGCTTCGTAGCAAACGCCGCGGCCGGATGAATCAGCGCGAGCTTTTGATCTCTCAGGCCAGCGTCTTGCAGCTTCTTCTCGACGTGATCAGCGGCCGGCGCCGGTACACCCAACTGTGTTGGCGGTCGATCCGTAACCGGCACGCCGGTCCAGCCGAGTAAAGCAAGTTGCTGTTCGACCGAGTGCGCCTTTTGTCGTCCCCACAGCAATAAAGGTGACGGCGCCTGGTGATTGTGAAGCTGAGCGTATTGATACGTCTTGAACCCGACGCGATGACGAGCGCCCGTAGCTCGCGTCAGGAAGGTTGCGGTGGTGCCGCCGTGAAGGTTGTAAACGACGTCGTAACCAGCAGATCTCAACTCCTTTGCGACATGCGCGCGCGTGAAGAAACCGCCACGCTCGAGCACCACGACCTTGTTCACGTGCGGATGATTCGCAAGCACTGGCGCGACCCAATCCTCGACGAGAATGTCGACCTCGACGTGTGGCAAAAAACGCTTCAACGCGAAGATTGAAGGCGTAGACAACACCGTATCGCCGATCGAACGCAGGCGAACGAGCAGGATCTTGCGCACGTCTTGCCAATCCCAGCGAGGAGGCGCTAGTGGCTGCGCCGCGTCTTGACCCTGCAATCCGTACATTGCCTGTGTTTCGATGACGCGCAAATGTGGAGACGACTCAACGATGTCGCGCACGCTGTTCATCGCATCAATCTTCGATGGTGGCCTCGTCGATGAGCATTACCGGGATGTCGTCACGGATGGGATAGACGCGTTTACACTTGACGCATTTCAACGCGTTTCCATCCGGTTTCAGTTCAACGGTCGCTTTGCAAGCCGGACACGCGAGTATTTCCAAGAGTTCCTGACTGACTGCCATGGGCATGACCTTTCTAAGGCACTTCGCGGGAATGCAGAAAGCTTACCACAAGGGCCTATATGACCTACAGGACATAGATGACCTATACTCTGCGCCAACGATGTCGCTCGAATTCGCACTGCAATATACCTGCCCGCTTCGCGCCAATTACTCCGAACAACACCTGCGGCAATGGGGACGCCTGAGCAGCTTACACGCAAAGCTCACGACCGGAGACGACGTCGCGCCCTCGATCGACAAGCTTCAGTGGGTCGAGAACGCAAGTGCTGAAATCGAGCGAATGCAGCAGGCAACAATCGTCTGCGCGCACTGTCCGGCGTGCCTGCCGGTCGATACCGCGGGCGACGGCGAGTCGGTCGGTTGTCTGGGGCGGATCAATTATCCCGTCGAGGCACAATTCGAAAAGTTTCTCGCCGACCGGGTCCAGCTTTCGCTCGACACGTTAGATGCGGAAGATCAGCCGCGGCTGTTGCGCATCCTGGTCGATCCGGAGTCGCCTTTCGATGGTGAGGCGACGAAGGAGTTGCGGCGCGTGGTTACTGACGAGGGTTTGAGGTTTTTTGAACTGCGGCTTCCGATTGTTCTCACGCGCGACGGCGCGCGGCTCACAACCGACAACGTCTTCGATCTGCTCGCCGGTTTTCGCTCTGAAGACAGCGACACCACCACTTACACGCGCGAGCTTCCATTCGAAGCCGCTGCCGACTACTACGATTTTCTGGATCTGATTTTGCGCAACGAGCTCAGCCAATCAGAAGTGGCGCGTTTGACCTCACGCAGTCGAAACTACAATCAGTTTCTACGCTTGCTCACGGCGATCGAGAAAGCCGAAGCGCTCAATACACGCGTGTTGATTGACTAGGGCGCGCCCGCGCGCTTAGGCCTTCTGCTCGTCCAACAATCGCAGCGTGTCGAGGATGAGGTTTGTGTTGCTGAGTGCCTGGATGCGGATGGGAAACTGTTCGTCGGTTTTTTGAAACTCGAATGTGCCGCTTGTGATCTCCACCACTTTTTGAAAGCCAGCATCGGCGACCTGGCCGTCACACACGGCATCGACGATCCGGCCGTCGTTGAACTTCACCTGGCCCTGGTGCTTCGCACCGCTGATGGTCAGGATGCCGTTCAATCTCGCGTTTTCGAGCACTTGAATCGCGTCAAAGACGCTCACCGCGCTGAGATCCCCCGCGAGTGTGAAGTGTTTACGTTCGAACTGGGGCTCGGGAGCGGGCACCGGCTTCAGATCAGGCCGGCGGGCACGGCGAATCGCCTCAAGGCCGCGGCCGATGTTTATTCGTTCGTCGAGTTGCTTGGCTTCGAGCAGCCGGTCGTGTGCGGTGTCGAAGTCCTCTCGTTCGATGTACAGGCTGGCGAGTGCCAGGCACTGGCGTGCAGCTTCCTCGACCTGTTTGTGCGTGGCGCAGATTTCGCGCAGCCGTTCGCGCAGCTTGATGGACCGGCTGCTCATCTCCACGGCGCTCTTGAGCCGCTTGATGGCGCGGTCCGTGGCCTGGTACTTCATGAACAGCTCGGCGTCGAGCAAGGCTGCTTCGACGTCGCTGAGATGCTCGGTTTGGGAGTCAGAAACGGCCATTTTGCGCGGGCTTCCTCCAGGATCAGCCGTGTGGCGAGTTTACCATGCCCTACCATTTCGTATGTCGTGAATCTGCTGCACCGACGATTTGCGGCAACCCGCGCGAGAATTTATGCGTATGGTCCTTTTGAGCAATTAAATCCGCGTTATTTATTGAAGGATAAAGCTGGCGCGGGCAGGCGAGGTGGCTGGCACGCAATCTGCGGGGGCAAGAGAGCGGTTACCAGCCACCGAAGGAAAGATTGGAAGGCGATTTACCATGAACCGATGGATGAAAAGACGAATCGAGCGATCGCGGGCGCGTTGCGAACGGCAACGTAGCCGCTGATGACACGGATCATTACGGATTTGACCCCTCTTACCGAGATGCCTTTCTTGAGTTGTCGAAGACAAGCCTCTTGAATTCGGGTTTCAGGCCGAAGTTAAGTAATAATCCAACCTCAATCTCCGTCGCTCGCAAGTAGTTCAGCAACTGAGCTCGATGCCTAGCATTCAAACAGCGCGCCGCTTTGAGCTCGAGCAATACGGACTTTTCGACTAGCACGTCCGCTTCAAAACTACCCACTCGGATTCCACGAAACCACACAGGAATTTCTATCGGACTACATACGTCCAGACCCGTAGAACTAAGTGCTATCACGAGCGACTTCTGGTACACCGATTCAAGAAACCCGTCCCCTAACTCGTTATACACCTCGTAGAACACACGAATAATCTGATCCGTGATCTTTCCGTGCTTTAAATCTGTGTTCATCCGTGCCCCTAAAAATCCATTCGCAACCCAATCCTTACTTGCCGCGGGCGCATCGTACGCGGCGCAACGGGATTGCTGTTGATGAACTCGGATCCGAAACTGAACACCGTCTTGTTCAGCACATTGTCGAACTCGACCGACAATCGCAACGACCCAATCTCACGCGTGACATTCAAATCAAAGACAAAGAGACCTGGACCACGCCCCGCATTTCGCGGCAAGTTTCCTACTTGGCCAATTTGAGGGACGCTAAACAACTGGATGGTCCCGGCGTCGATCGTCTCACCGGGTGCACGCCATCGAAGTGAACGAAGATCGCCGGAGTAATTTGGTCGATCGTTTGAAACGTCGTCGAGATTGCGATC
>Ga0070693_100000865_pt1 | contig 13507 bp, 18 predicted proteins | sample KBSK1103metaG_FD_65472 | JGI IMG/M metagenome (GOLD analysis project Ga0070693, IMG submission 65472) | Corn, switchgrass and miscanthus rhizosphere microbial communities from Kellogg Biological Station, Michigan, USA - KBS K1-10-3 metaG | ecosystem: Host-associated > Plants > Roots >...
AGCGGCGTGGTGTTGATGGCGGCCATTACCTCCTGCTCGGCATCCTCGATGCCCTGGCCGACGGTCATTGCCATGGCGGATTACCTCGCCGCGGCTGCCGCCGGGGCAGGACGCGCGCGCGCCGTGCCGCCGCCACTCATGAGGACCATGTGCAGGTCGGCGCCGAAGGCGCGCAGCTGCTCGAGGGCCACCTTGTTGCGGCGCACGAGCCAGTTGTAGCCCAGCACCGCCGGCACCGCGACCGCGAGGCCGAAGGCCGTCATGATCAGCGCCTCGCCCACGGGGCCGGCGACCTTGTCGATCGAGGCCTGGCCGGCGATGCCGATGGCGGTAAGCGCGTGATAGATGCCCCACACCGTTCCGAAGAGGCCGACGAAGGGAGCCGTCGAGCCCACCGTCGCGAGGAACGCGAGGCCGTCCTGCAGGCGCGAAGCCACGTTGTCCACCGCGCGCTGCAGCGACATCGTGACCCACGTGTTGAGGTCGATCTGCTCGAGGAGCTTGCCCTCGTGGTGCTGCGTGGACTTGATGCCGGCGTCGGCGATGTAGCGGTAGGCGGTGCCGTCCTTCAGCTGGTTCGAACCATCGGCCACCGAGCTCGCCTGCCAGAACTTGGACTGCACTTCCTTCGCCTGGCGGAAGAGCTTCATCTGCTCGTAGACCTTCACGAACATGATGTACCAGGAGCCCATGGACATGATGATCAGGATGATCAGCGTGCCACGCGAGACGAAGTCACCCTGCTTCCACAGGGCTTCGAGTCCGTACGGGTTCTCGACGACCTCCTTCTGGGTGGTGGCATCCTGGCCCGCGCCGGGGGGCGGAGCGGGAGTGGCGGCGGGCTTCGGCGCATCCGCGGTGGCGGGTGCCGTAGCGGCGCCGGTAGCCTGCGCATACGCGTAGTTGGGCGCAACCACGAGCGCGGCCGCCGAAGCGAGGCCGAGGACCGCAGCCACGAGCAACGCGGGAAGTCGGTTGATGGGTTTCATTGTTCGTTTCCTTCCAGTGTTTACAGACAGGGCGGACGTCAGTCCGTGAGTTTGAAGTCGATGGTGTACTCGCCGATGAAGCCGACGGGTTCGGGGTTGAAGCGCCACTGCGACAGCGCGCGGACCACCTCGCGGTCGAAAAGACGGTTGGTCGATTGCCTGATCTCGACGTTGGTGACGCTGCCGTTCGGCGCGACGTGCACCCAGGCGACGACGCTTCCCGTCAAGCCTTGTTGCAGGGCCTGGCGCGGGAACGTTGGCTGGACGCGCGCGAGCGGCTTGAACTCCTTGCGCACGGGCGAGGCCTGCACCGGCGGGGGCGGGGGCGGCGCGGCCACCGGCGGCGGCGTGACCGACTGCGTCGTGATCGTGGGCGCCGTCGTGACGGGAGCCTGGATGTTCACCTCCGGCGGCGGGATGAACGGCGGCGGCGGCGTCGCGAGCTTCGGCGGCGGCGGCGGCGGCGTGTCCGGCGGGGGCTTCTTGATTTCCTCGATGATCTTGGTCTCGATCGGTGCCTTGAGCACATCGACGACCTTGCGAGCCAATCCGTTGACCAGCGCCCAGCCGAGCAACAGGTGTAGGCCCACCACCATGGTTATGCTCGGCAGATGTTTCGCCGGATTGCGCTCGCGCTCCGCGTAATTCACTAAGAGACCTCCTTGCTGCGCGAGGGCCATCCACCGTGTGGCCCTGCTCGTTGCACCGGCGCGTCCATCGTGGGGACTGCCGACGTTGGGCCGGCTCTAAGGGGGCATGCCCGGGCCGGTCAGAAAACGCGGGAGTTTAACCTATTTCGCGCCAAAAAAATAAGCGCCCTGTACCAATTCTGATGTAGTTGAACCGCTATTTGACACCAAGTTTCGCCAATGTGTTCGCACGCCGGGCACGGGCCTTGCGGTCTACTTCGTCATAGAGGCTGCCCCCATGGCTGTCCATGGCCACCAGGAGCGGTCCGAAGCCCTTCACGCGGAATTTCCAGAGGGATTCCGGGTTGAGGTCGTCCAGGTCCACGTCCTCGATGGCCTCGACCCATGTGGTCTCCAGGGCGGCCGTTCCCCCGATGATCGCGACGTAAGCGCCACCCAACTCCGAGAACGCCTGCAATGAGCCCGCACCGAGCCCGCCCTTGCCGATGATGAGGCGCACGCCGAGCTGGTCCATGAGGGGCCGCGTGAACCGCTCCATTCGCGCCGAGGTTGTCGTTCCTACGCACAACGGCGCATAGCCGGTCGGATGCTCCGCGCTCTTCGAAACCTTGCGCACGTTGGGCGCGGTGTGTATCGCTGCGTGACCCTTCATATCGAATCGGGTCACCCGGCCCTTGTCGAAAAGGGCGATCTGGTTGGCGTCGCGAATACCGAAGAGCGTCCCCTCGATGGTCACCGTGTCGTTCACGCGAAGGGCGCGGACCTGTGCCTCGGTGATGGGCATTTGAAAGGTATGGTGGGTCATGGGGGACGGGAACTGCTAGAAGCCGTATTCGACGCCGGCCGGCGTGAAGGAAGCCGAAGCGCGGCGCGCGGAGTGGCACTGCATGTTCACGGCGACGGGATTCATGGTGATGTGCGTCGCCGCGACCTCGACGTGCACGGCGAAGGAAGTCGAGTCGCCACCGAGACCTTGCGGGCCCACGCCCAGCGTGTTCACCGCTTCGGAGAGGATCTTCTCGAGGGCGGCGCCTTCCTTGTCCTCGCACGCGGTCCCGAGCGGACGCGTGGCGGCCTGCTTCGCGAGCGTCACGCACAGGTCCGACGTTCCGCCGATGCCAACGCCCACGATCGTGGGCGGACATGTCTTCCCGCCGGCTTCGAGCACGCAGTCGATCACGAAGGTCTTGATGGCATCCACGCCTTCGGCGGGAATCGCCATCTTGAGCCACGAGTTGTTCTCGGATCCGCTGCCCTTGGGGATCATCTCGATCACGAGGCGCTCGTCGTCGCAGAAATCGATGTGGATCGGCGGCACGCCGGGCCCGCACGACGTGTGCTCGTTCCTGCGCGTGATCGGATGCACGACCGACGAGCGCAGCGGATGCTCCTTGGTCGCGCGCTCGCATCCGCGGCGAATGGCGCGCTGCAGCTCCACGCCGGGAATATCCACGCCGCGCCCGATGGTGACGTTATATATGGGGATGCCGGTGTCCTGGCAGAGCAGGTTGTCGGTGTCCTCGGCAATCGTGATGTTGGTGATCATGGTGCCGAGCACCTTCTTCGCGGTCGCGTCGGTCTCTCCCGCGGCCAGGCGCCGGAAGCCTTCCTTGATGTCCGGCGGCAGGATCTTCAGCGCGCGGATGTAGAGCTCGCGCGCGACTTCCTCGACCTGTGCCGGATCGATGCGCATCAGTTCTGCGCGAGGCCGCGTTCCTTCACGACTTTCGACCAGCGGGCGGATTCATCGCGGATCGCGGAGGCGAAATCGGCCGGCGAATTGGCGACCGGCGCCATGCCCTGCTGAGCGAGCTTGGCGCGCAACTCGTCCGAGTGGAGGATCTTCGCGCTATCGCGATAGATCCTGTCCACGATCTCCCGGGGCGTTCCGGCCGGCGCCATGAGGCCGAACCATCCCGCGTTCTCGAAGCCGGGCAACACCTCCGATGCCGAGGGCACATCGGGCAGCTGGGGGCTGCGTTCGCGCGACGTCACCGCGAGAGCGCGCAGCCTGCCGTCCTTGATGAAGTTTATTGCCGCGCCCAGGTTCGGCGTCGCGGCCTGGATCTGGCCACCCATGAGGTCCGTGATCACGGCGGCCTCGCCCTTGTACGGGACGTGAGTCATGTCCGCGCCGGCGGCGTAGAGGAAGTTCTCAAACGCGAGATGCGTCTGGGTTCCCACGCCCGCGCTGCCGTAGTTCACGGTGCCGGGCGCGGCTTTCGCCATCGCGATGAGCTCGCGCAGGTCCTTGGCCGGTACGTTGTTGTTGACGACGATGACCTGCGGGCCGCTCGCGACGTTGGTGATCGGCACCAGATCCTTCGCCGGGTCGAAGGGCATCGACTTGTAGATATAGGGGTTCGCCGTGACGATGGAACCCGACGTCATGAGGATCGTGTAGCCATCGGGGGCCGCCTTCGCCACCACGTCAGCGCCGATGTTGCCGCCCGCCCCCGCGCGGTTCTCGACAACCACCGACTGGCCCCACGCTTCCGTGAGCTTTTGCGCGAGGAGCCTGGCGACCACGTCCGTCGCGCCGCCCGCGACGAACGGCACGATGATCTTCACCGGCTTGGAAGGAAACGCCTGCGCAGCGGCGAGGCCCGAGGCGAGCGACAGGGCGAGCGTCGTTGCGATGATGCGAAAGATGGTTTTCATGATCGAAGAATACCCCTCAACGTGCGAATGCGAATGCGAGCCCGGCGAAGATCGCGAAGAATGCGGCCAGGGCGGCGAGCGACTTCTGCCAGCCGCGCCACGGCAGGAACTCGAGGGCGAGGACGCGAAGGCCCCCCGAGAGGTGGGCGGCCAGGAGGATGACGAGCCCCCATTCGCCCACGATGACGAGCGGCTGCTCGGTCCAGCTCAGGAATTCGTCGAGCGCCGCCTCGCCGCGTATCGCCGTGCCCAGCGCGAGGAAATGGGCCGGCAGGAAAAGCGCGAGCGCGATGCCCGAAACGCGATGCACGATGAACGCCCAGTAGGCCGGATGGTTTCGAACGTGGTTCATGCGGCCACCACGGCGAACACGGCGCGCAGTCCGGTCACCACCAACAGGACGCCGATCATGAATGCGAACATCGCGGCGGCATTGGGCCGCATGCGAAGCCACTCGATGGCGATCGTGCGCAGGCCGATCGAGCCGTGGATCGCCGCAGCCATGACGAAGAGCCCGTAGAACACGGCCACGCCCACGCTGCCGCGCGTGCGCGAGAGGATGTCGGCGCCCGCAAGCCCGTTGCGAACCGCGTAGATGATCGTGACCAGGTGCACGAGCACGAACACGGCAAGCGCCATTGCCGTCACCCGCTGCGCGACCCAGAGCCGCGCCTCGCCGCGGGCGCTCATTCGCCGCCCTCTTCGAACGCCGTCGCGAAGGTCACCCGCTTGAGTCCCGCGATCGAACGCGTGGGCGACAGCTCCTTCGGACAGAGCTGCGTGCAGCTCATCATCGTGTGGCACGAGTGGCAGCCCGCGTCGCCCGCGACCGCCGCGAGGCGCGCCTCCTGGCCGCCGTCGCGGACATCGTTCACGAGCGTCCAGGCGCGGTTCAGCGCCGCGGGACCGAGGTAGTCGCGATTCCACTTCACGACATCGCATGCCGCGTAGCAGACGCCGCAGCCGATGCATTCGATTCCCGCGTCCGCCTCGCGCCGCCCGGCCGACTTCGGATCCACCGCCACGAATTCGTCATGGCGCGTGCGCGTGGGCGTGAACTGGCCCTTGGCGCGCGCCCACTTGTCGAAGAATTCCCGCATGTCGGCAACGAGGTCGCGCACCACCGGCAGGTTCGCCAGCGGTGAAATCCTCAGCGTTTCGCCCTTCGCGACCTTGTCCACGTGCGTGCGGCATGTCCAGCGAGGAGTGCCGTTCACGGTCATGGCGCACGAGCCGCACATTCCGACGCGACAGGCGAAGCGATAGGCGAGCGTGGGATCGAGGTGGCGCTGGATGTGCGTCACGACGTCGAGCACCGTCTGGCTCTCGAGGCGAGGCACGTCGAAATCCTGGTAGTGGCCCTCGGCGCCGCCACGCCACACCGACACGCGCAGGCTCTTCACTTGATCCATGCGAGCACCACGACCACGAGCCCCGCGAGGAAAAGCGTTTCCCCGACGACGAGCATCACCGGCTTGAGGCCCATGTCCACGAGGGACTTGAGCGAAGTCTTCATGCCGATGGCCGCGATCGCCGTCACGAGGAACCACCGCGAAACGACCGAGCCCAGCTCGGTCACCGAGGGCGGAATCCAGCCCGTGCTCGCGATCGCCACCAGCACGGCGAAAGCGACCGCGAACCAGGGCAGCACCGGCGCCGCATGCGCGGCGTCCGAGCCGCGCACGTGCAACGCGAGGCCGATCACGATGCACACCGGCAGCAGCATCGCCACGCGCAGCAGCTTCACGATCGTCGCGGTGTCGCCGGTATCGACGGAAACGCTGTAGCCCGCGCCCACGACCTGCGCTACGTCATGGATGGTGGCGCCGAGGAAAATCCCCGCCGCATGGTTGTCCCAGCCCAATGCGCCCACGGCGATCGGGTAGAGGATCATCGCGAGCGTCGACATGGCCGTGACGCCGATCACGGTGAAGCTCGCGTCGCGCTCGGCATTCTTGTGCTTGGGAAGGATCGAGGCGATCGCAAGCGCGGCGGAGGCGCCGCAGATCGCCACCGCACCGCCGGTGAGCGTGCCGAACGCGCTACCGAGCTTCAGTATTCGCGCGACGACGATGCCGCACACGATAGTAAGGGCAACCGAGGCGACCACGAGACCGATCGTCCCCCAGCCGAGCGCCTGCACCTGGGTGATCGTGATCCGAAGCCCGAGGAGGGCGACCCCCGTTCGCAGCACGAGCGAGGAAGCCAGCTGGATTCCCGGCAGGCAGCGCCCCTCTTCGGCGAGGAAGTTGAGCGCCATGCCGAGCAGCAACGCGAACAACATCGCCGAGGCCTTGTAGTGCAGCGACAGGAATGTGGCCGCGACCGCGACCGTGCCCGCCACCGCGAGCCCCGGCCAAGCCTCACGCCATTTCACGCGCTCTCGTAGAGGCGGGTGAGCACGAACTCGCGGTGCCCGAGCGCCTCGGCGGCTGTGAGCCGCCCATTGGCCGTGCGGAACATGCAGTCGAGGAGCGCATCGCCCGCCTGGTCCGGCGTCATCTCCTTGCGAAGCAGGCCCGAGACGTCCACATCGACGTGCTCGCTCATCGTGCGCACCGTGCGCGGGTTGGCGCACAGCTTGATCACCGGAAGGATCGGGTTGCCGATCACGTTGCCCTGACCCGTCGGGAAGAAGTGCAAGGCGAAGCCGGCGGCCCCCAGGAGCGTGAGCATCTCGGCGGCGGCCGACGACGAGTCCATGAACCACAGGCCCGGTCCGGTGGGCGTCTCGGCCTTGTCGATCACGCCGTCGACCATGCACTTGCGGCCGATCTTCTGGATGTTGCCCAGCGCCTTCTCCTCGATGGTGGTGAGGCCGCCCTCGATGTTGCCCTTGGTGGGCTGCGAATCGCGCAAGTCGCTCGTCTTGTGCGCCTCCACCACGGCCTGGTAGCGGTCGAACATGAACTGGAACTTCTTCTTCACCTCGTCGTTGCGGCAGCGCTGGATCACGAGGTGCTCGCCGCCCGTGAGCTCGGTGGTTTCCCCGAAGGCGAGCGTCACGCCGTGCGGATAAAGCTTGTCGAAGGCGTTTCCTACCGTGGGATTGGCGCCGCAACCGGAGGTCGTGTCCGATTCGCCGCACTTTGTGGAAATCCACAGGTCCTTCAGCGGGCGTTCCTCGCGGCGCAGCTCGCTCGCCCACTGCACGAATTCCTTCGCCTTCTTCGAGGCGCGCAGGATCGTGTCATGGTCGCCGTGCTGCTCGATGCCGAAGTAGGCGACGGGCTTGCCCGTGGCCGCGATGGCGTCGGCGACCTTCTTCGCCCACTGGTCCTCGATGCAGATCACCACGACGGCGGCGACGTTGGGATTCGATCCCGTGCCGATCAGCGTGCGGAAGTGCAGGTCCAGGTCCGCGCCGAACTGCAGCCGCCCGTACGGATGCGACAGGGCCATCGTGCCCTTGATGTTGTTCGCCACGGCCTCGGCGGCCGCGTTCGAAAGATCGTCGACGGGAAGGATCACGACGTGGTTGCGCACGCCGACGCGCCCGTTCTCGCGCTTGTAGCCCCAGAAAGTCGATTTCTTCAGGTCCATGTTTCGTTCCTCTGTCTTGTCCGCCTGCCGCCCACCGCCTACCATCTCTTCGTGCGCAGGTTCTGCACGTGCGTATGCTCGCCGACCGCGATCGGCGCGATGGTCTTGCCGATGTCGACGCCGTACTTGATCACCGTGTCGCCGTTCTTCAGCGCCTTGATGGCGAGCTTGTGCCCGATCGGGATGTCGCTCTTCGCCTCGATCAGCATGTCCTTGTCCTGGTCCATGATCCAGCCGTTCAGCTTCTGGCCGGCCTTCACCCCCTCGACCACCACCACGCCCACGGAGTCGTGCTCGTCGTGCACCACGAAATGGATCATCGTCCTCGTCCTGGTTGCCTGTAAGTCCAGCCCGACATGATAACTTCCCGCGCGTGGCCACTGCGCTCCTCATCCTCCCCAACTTCGTGCTGATCCTGGTGGGCCTCGTCCTCGCGCGCCGCTTCGACTTCGGCCGGGACTTCTGGGAAGGACTCGAGAAGCTCGTGTACTACGTGCTATTCCCGGCGCTGCTATTTCGCTCGCTGGCACTCGCGCGCATCGATTTCGCCGCCACCGCGTGGCCGATTGCGGCGGCGCTCGCATTCACCCTCGCGGGCTTCGGGCTCTCGCTCGCGGCCGGGCCGATCTTTCGCCTCGACCGCAAGCTGGTCGCCTCGGCCTCGCAGTGCGGCTATCGCTTCAACACGTACATCGGCCTCGCCATAGCCGGCAGCGTGTTCGGAACCCAAGGCGTGGCGCTGGCGGCGATCCTGCTGGGCGTGATGATTCCCCTTGCCAACGTGCTCGCGGTGGCGATGCTCGCCGCGCACGGCAAGCGCGGTTTCCTCCACGAGCTGGTGACGCACCCGCTGGTGGTCGCGTCCGTCGTGGGCCTCGCCTGGAATGCGCTGGGACTTCCGCTGCCGTCGTTCGCGGACCAGACGCTGAATCTCCTCGCCGTCACCGCGCTTCCTGCCGGACTTCTCGCGGTGGGCGCGGCGATGCGCATCGAAAGCGGCCAGGGTCCGCCCGCGGCGCACGCGTGGTGGCTCGCGGTAAAACTCGCCGCGGTGCCCGCGATCGCGTGGTGCCTCGCGTATGGCCTCGGCATCGGCGGCATCGAGGCGCGCATCCTGCTCCTGTGCGCCGCCCTGCCCACGGCGACCAACGCGTATATCCTCGCGGTACGCATGACGGGCGACGGGCGCGCGGTCGCCACGCAGGTCACCATCGGCACGGTGCTCGCCATGTTCACGATTCCGCTCTGGCTCTCGCTGGGAGGCTCGGCATGAAACGCTCGATCGCGGCGCCTCGAGCGCCTGAAATAGTCCCGATGTAGGACTTCGGGAATGCAACTTGCGCTTCCCCCACGGGTCGCACATCACAACGATTCGAAGCGGAGGCGTCATGGAGCTGGGCGACCAAAGGGCGAGCGGAAACGTCGAGGACCGCCGCGGCATGGGGGTGGCGGGTGGCGTGGGCATCGGCGGCGTGGTGATCGCCATCATCGCCGCGTTCCTGGGCTTCGACCCGGGACAGGTGCTGAACACGGTGCAATCGGTCGAGACGCAGCGCGACACGCGCGAGGCCCCGAAGGGCGCGCCGGCCGACGAGATGGGTCAATTCGTCTCCAAAGTGCTGGCGAGCACCGAGGACGTGTGGACGGCGATCTTCAAGGCCAACGGACGCGAGTATCACGCGCCGACCCTGGTCCTCTATGAAGGCGGCGTGCGGTCCGCTTGCGGCATGGGACAGACGGCGATGGGCCCCTTCTACTGCCCCAACGACGAGAAGCTCTACATCGACCTCAAGTTCTACAGCGATTTGCGGCAGCGCTTCCACGCGCCGGGGGATTTCGCCCAGGCATATGTGATCGCGCACGAGGTCGGACACCACGTGCAGAAGCTCACGGGCACCTTCGCGAAAATGCAGCAAGGCGACAACCGGACGTCGGTGCGCATGGAGCTGCAGGCCGACTGCTATGCGGGCGTGTGGGGTCATCACGCCAAGGATGCGAACCTGCTCGATCCGGGCGACGTGGACGAGGCGCTCACCGCCGCCACCGCCATCGGCGACGACACCCTGCAGAAGCAGACGCAGGGACGCGTGGTTCCGGAATCCTTCACGCACGGCTCTTCGGCGCAGCGGGTGCGCTGGTTCAAGACGGGCATGGAAGGCGGGCGCCCGAAGGACTGCGACACCTTCGCCGCAGGCTCGCCGTAAAAGAAAAAGCCCCGCCGAAGCGGGGCTTTTCGCTGGAGCCGGCCTAGCGCTTGTCGGTGCCGCGCTTGGCTTCCTTGTCGATGCGCTTCTTCGGCGACTTCACCTTCTTCGCCTTCTTCGGCGCGCCCTCGCCACCATCGGCGCCCGGGTCGCCGCCGGCGTCCTCGGTCATCACTTCACGGTCGGCGCTCTCGAGCTTCTCCTTGATGCGGGCCGCCTTGCCGGTGAGGCCGCGCAGGTAGTAGAGCTTGGAGCGGCGCACGTCGCCCTTGCGCTTCACCTCGATGGAGGCGATCGACGGGGCGTACATCTGGAACGTGCGCTCCACGCCTTCGCCGCTGGAGATCTTGCGCACGATGAACGAGGAGTTGAGGCCCTTGTTGCGCTTGGCGATCACCACGCCCTCGTAGGCCTGTTCGCGCTTCTTGTCGCCCTCGACCACGTTCACCTTGACGATGACCGTGTCGCCGGGACCGAAATCGGGAATCTTGCGGCCGAGCCGCGTGATTTCCTCTTGCTCGAGCTTCTGGATCAGGTTCATTTCCGCTTTCCTTTAATTGCGTGCAGAGCCGGACGGGTCCGGGTGCCGCGGTTAATTATTGCTGCTGTTGTTGCGCCTGGAGCTCGCGACGGTATTCCTCCAGCAGTTGCCGGTCTTCCCGCGAGAGCTTCTTCTCGTCGATCAGGTCCGGCCTGCGGTGCCACGTGCGTCCCAGCGCCTGCTTCCTTCGCCATCTCGCGATGGCGGCGTGGTTCCCCGACAGCAGCACGTCGGGCACCTTCGCCTCGTTCCACTCCTCCGGCCGCGTGTAATGCGGCCAATCGAGGAGCCCCGCGGAGAACGAGTCCTGCGTCGCACTCTCCGCGTCGTTGAGGCTGCCCGGAAGCCGCCTCACGATCGAATCGATCATCACCATCGCGGGCAACTCGCCCCCGGAGGTCACGTAGTCGCCGATCGAGACCTCGCGATCGACGTTCCTGGCCACGACGCGCTCGTCGATTCCCTCGTAGCGCCCCGCGATGATCACCAGCCCTTCCTCGCCTGCGAGCTCTGCGACCCGCTTGTCGTCGAGCCTTTCTCCCTGCGGCGACATCAGAACCACGACCGGCTTCTTCACGCCCGCATCAACCTGCCGCTTCACGGCCGCCTCGATCGCGGCCTGCAGCGGCTCGGCCATCATCACCATGCCGGGACCGCCTCCATAGGGGCGATCGTCGACGCGGCGATACGCGTCGGTCGCGAACTGCCTCGGATCCCACGCCTGCAGCTCGAAGAGCTTCTCGTCGAGCGCGCGGCGCGTGATGCCGTGGTCCAGCAATGCGTCGAGCATGGCCGGGAAGATCGTGATCACGTCGAAGCGCTTCATGCGTCGTAATCCGCCTTCCAGTCCACCGTGATGCGGCGCGCCTCGCGGTCCACCGCCTTCACGTATTCCGGCACGAAGGGAATCATCCGTTCCTTCTCCCCCTTCACCACCAGCACGCTCGTCTCGCCGCTTTCGAAGAGTCCCTCGACTTCGCCCAGACGCGTGCCGCTTTCATCCACCACTTCCAGGCCGACCAGGTCGACCCAGTACAGAGTTCCGTCCTGCGCTTCGCCCAGCGACTCGCGTGTCACCGCGACATCGGCGCCGCGCAATGCATCGGCCGTATCACGGTCGTCGCATCCCGCGAGCTTGGCGACGGGACCTTTCGAATGAACCTCGAAATCCTCGAGCGCCATCTCGCGCCAGCCTTCGCGCAATTGCAGCAGCCACTTGGGGAATGAGCCCAGCGTATCGGCGGACTCGGTGAAGACTTTCACCTTCACCCAGCCGTTCAAGCCGAAAGCGCCGACCACGCGCCCCATCACGACGCGCGGCGAGTCCGCCGCGTCGGCGTTACTTTTCGGTCTTGGCGGGCTTTTCCTGCTTCCCGCCGGCGACTTCGGTCTTGCCACGCTTGATGAGCTTCTTCACCGCGGCCGACGGTTGCGCGCCGAGCTTCACCCAGTGATCGACGCGATCGAGCGCGATCCGGAAGTTGGTCTCGGCCTCGGGGGCCTTGGGGTTGTAGAAGCCGATGCGCTCGATGAAGCGGCCATCGCGCGGCATGCGCGAATCGGCGACGACGATGTTGTAGAAGGGGCGGTTCTTGGCTCCGCCGCGGGCCATGCGAATGACGACCATTTGGTCTTGCTTTCTCCGGTTGTAAACCGGTAACGGGCTGCGAGATAATTACTGCGGGAAGCCGTTAATTATATAGGAATTTTGCTTCAAGAGCCACATGCGGATCGCTCCTCTCCTTTGTGTGCTTCTCATCGCCGCCAGCCTGGACATTCGCGGGGAGCGCCTCACGCAGAAGTGCAACACGCTCTCTGTGAACGGCGCCGCCGTGTTCTCCGATCCGGCGCTCGCCACCCGGATGCAGTCCGCCGTCAGGAACCCCTCCAGCGATCCCGACATGTACGAGCGGCTGTGGGAACCCAAGCAGTTCGGGGGCCCTTTCGATGGCTACCGCGGACAAGACACCCTCAGTCGCGTCTTGTTTGACAAGGATCCGGTGCAGGACTTGGCCGAAATCCTTGGTGAAATGGCGCAGGATCCGGTGCTCGCTGCATCCGGCTTGCACAGCGTGGAATTCGACACGAGTTATGTGTGCAACCTCCAGCAGTACGTTGTCGATTCGCTCACCGAGTACCACAACGTCACTCTCGATCACTATTTCCTGTCGAGCTCGAGCCAGGAGAACGCGTTCATCGACGCCGGCGGAGCGGGGCCGGGCTGGGTTCGAACTGGAGTCACCTTCCGCGCGCCGCGCTGGGACGGCTGCAATCCCTCCGCGCCGGTGCACCGTTTCTATGGGCCTTCAGCGCGCTCGCACGTCTTCACGGCGGATCCGCTCGAATGCGGTGGCCTTCGCAAGTCGGGAACGGGTTGGCTGCGCGAGGGCGTCGCCTTCGGCAGCTGGCCGCTTTCGAACGACGGAAGTTGCGGCGCGTCGCGGACTTCTGTCTGGCGCTTCTACAACAACCGTGCAGTGCAAGGCGACCCCAACCATCGCTTCGTCGCGCAACCTTCGGTGATGCTGGAGATGTTTTCGCGCGGATGGGTGCTCGAAGGGCTTGCGTTCTGCCTCGAAGGCGTCAACCCCCCTTAGACGGCTCTCGCTGCACCCTGGTGTAGGCGACCGCGGACTCTTCCGTCCACGCGCCCTGTTCGGAGCGTCGCTGGCGCGAAACCTTGAACGAATCCGCGTCGACCTTCCGCCACACGGATCGCGTCGGTGATTCCGCGTTGTCCGGCGTGTGATTCTGGAAGATGAGATCGCCGTTCACCAGCGTCGCCTGGCCGAAGCCGACGCTGCCGTTGCTCGCCCACTGCGAATAGATGATGAGGCGCGCGTTCCCGTCGTAGCCGAAGACGGAATCGGCTTCTGCGGTGAGCTTGTCGTTCTGGTAGAACTTGATCGAGCCGCGGAT
>Ga0070693_100000868_pt1 | contig 13487 bp, 15 predicted proteins | sample KBSK1103metaG_FD_65472 | JGI IMG/M metagenome (GOLD analysis project Ga0070693, IMG submission 65472) | Corn, switchgrass and miscanthus rhizosphere microbial communities from Kellogg Biological Station, Michigan, USA - KBS K1-10-3 metaG | ecosystem: Host-associated > Plants > Roots >...
CTTTTTTGACGGCAGCACTGATTCCTTCACCTACTGCGCCACCAATAGCAAATGAGGCAGCATCTCCAACGGCTTGTTTATCTGACTCACCAACTGTTCTACCAGACGTATAGCCAGTAGCCGCATCAAGAAGTCTGCGACCAACGAATCTACCTACTGGAGAGGCAAGAAGTTTCTGCGTCAGATTAGGAGCAACTTTTCCAGCAACTCCCATAACCGCAGAGCCAGCGGCTTCTGTAGCTGGATTGATAGCTTCATATAGCGGAAGCATAGCCACTTGCTCACCAGTCCAACCGGGCGCAGAAGCTAGAAATCCTCTCCGTGGATGATTCTCAAGATAAAAATTCTGAGTAGCAGCTACGTAATTAACAGCATTTTTGAGTTTATCGAAATACTTATTTACAACTGGGTCTTCAAACTCTTTAGGATTCGGATGCTCAGAAAGCTTACCACCAAAATACTTTTCAAGTCCAAGAGTGTTATCAATAAACGATTTACCAATAACAGCCCCACCCATGATGATCTTAGACCCCGCACTAATAGACGAGGAGATAAAATCATGAGCCGCTGCTTCACTACCACTCTCGAAGAATCTAGAAGGATCAACTTTAGCTAACTGATCTGATGTAGAACCGAGAAGCCATGCTTTAAAATCAGGTGGCTTTACTCCTGCTTTAGTATATGCAGGAACTACATAAGTATCATAGAGCTTAGACCGAACATATAGCCGCCCCTTAGCACTAAGCTTCTGATACTCAGGATTCGCATTCAACCGTAAAAGCTTCGCAGTAATAGCAGTCCCCTGCTCTTGCAATGTAGGTAAAGAAAGAGGATTCTTAGTATTTACCGCATTAGCAAACTGCTGTCTCTTCTGTCGATCAGTAATAAAAGGCAGGTACTCAGATTGTTTGAGTACCTGCCCATTACCTTTATTGATCGGATAAGTTTCCGAGGAGGTTGTTGATAATTTGGGTTTCTTCTCCTGTTGTATCGGAGTTGTCGTCTTCTGAGTCGGAACCTGTATCTGTTCCAGAAACCGACTTGGTAGGGTCACTACTCCCTGCTGTTCCTGTGGCATTTTGCACCTTCACGTATGGCTTAGTGGCTTCGGTTAAAGAAGGATCATTTGGATTAACTACTGGAGTTCCTTGAATTGCGGTGACTGTTTTTTGCCGCATATCTTGGGCTTGTTCGTTGCCGAGCTTAGCAATGTTTAGTGCGTTCTGAAGTACCGCATCTGTAGCAGGATTAATTGGCTTTCCATCTTTGTCTTTATTAGCAGCAATAGCAGCTTGTAAATCAGTTACTTCCTTAGTCGAAGAAGCTACTTGCTTATCGGCTGCTTCAAGCGCAGACTGAGCCATCTTCTGTCTAAGAGCTTGATCTTTCAAATCAGAATTAGCGATTCTCAAAGATGCTTGTATCCGCATCTGAGTTCGCATCATGGCTGCTGCATTAGCCATTGCCTGCTTCTGAAGTTCAGTCTTATTTCTAGCATCAGCAATTTGAGTTTTATTTATCAGATCACGAGTCTGTTTAATATAACCAACAACTCCAGCATATTCAGTGCGATTGTTTAAACCATTTTGAGTAATTAATGCTTTTTCTTTATTCACTTCAGCATCAATTAACTTAGGAACTATATACTGAGTTACATACTTATCTCGATCTTCCTTCATTTTAAGCTGCTGTGCGTATTCAGGATTCGCAGCTATAGATGCTGGCCTACTCTGCATAAACTTATCAGCATAAGGAGTAGCACTTGGATTCTGTTGTGTTACAGCTTTCTGCGCCTCAGCCTGCTGTGTCTTAAGCTGTCCTCCAGCATCAGTACCATTCACATGATCCTGAACAGCTTTCTCAGCCGGAGTGTCCGCAGTTAGTCCAGCTTTAGTAGCAGTCTGAACTTGCTTATGTGCCGCTTTAGCAGCCTGTACTTCTGGTTCATGCTGTTTCTCAGGATCGTTAGCAAACTCAAATGCCTTCTGAATTGCTTTTCCAGATTTAGGATCAGTAAGTTTTCCTTCGATTACTTTCTTATTCTGATCTATAACTGCTTGCGCCATCTGCTTATCTTGTGCAGAAGCAGTAGGAGATTGCATTACTTGAGTAGCATTATCAATCTGCTGCTGAGCTTTCATAACAGTAGCAATCGAAGTAGTAAGTGCCGCTGTTTTATCAGCTTCTTGTTTATTGCGGAACTGATTAACAGTGTTAGCTACTGAAGACCAAGTGTTAATCTGTCGTGCATTCCTACGTTCATCGACAGAATCATTCATTGGAGCCACACGCTCATGCATCGGACGCTCACGAGCAGTAGGTAAAGTAACTGCACTAGCATCATGGCCATATGAATATGGAGATGCTGTAACCTGTACTTCAGGAGGAATCATTGACTTTAGAGCTTCTATAGAATCATTCGTACTTTTAAGAATCGAAGGATCAATAGGTGCTATTGTAGGCAATGATACTGGCTGCTGTGTTTGTGTATCAGGCATAGTATCCTTCTATTAAAGTTCCGCTAGTGCAGAAAGAGCAGAATCAGCAAAACCACCAATTCCGGGAAGTGATCCAACAGCATGTGCCACGTCACCAATAATATTCAAGCCGCCACCTTGGAAGAAATTGCCAAGTGATTTCATGAATGAGCTATCACTACCATGCGCTCCACCTTCTTCAAAAAGTGACTGAATCAGAAGATTCTCTTCCGAAAGTTCCATCTGAGCATCAGTGGTAGCAATTTGCTGATTCACTTGAGAATTAAAATCCCCAAGTGCAAGAGCACTGCTTGAGCTATCTTTGCTTAGTCCAGCAGCAGCGTTAGCTCCGATGATATTAGCTTGCTGAATACCGGCAGCATTGAGAATGGACTGATTAGTAGCCTGTACAGCTTTATCAGTGGAAGTCCCAAGCCCAGCAATAGTATCAGCAAGCGCAGTACCAGTACCAGCACCGAAGCTATCTTTGAAATCACCAACTAGAGTGTGAGAACCATCTTTAGTACTAAGTCCCGAACCAATAGAAGTATTAGGATTTGAAAGCTGAACTGTACCAATTCCAGTCCCTTGACCAGTGCTAGATGGCGCAGGCACAGAAGGTAGAGTTGGTAACGACGTAGAAGCCATTCCGGGAGGTAGAATAGGTTGTGCAACTCCGGGCATATATACTCCTTCTAGCTAAGTCTAGCAACCATTGGTTTGATCTGTTTTGGCATTGATTCAGAGTCACCTTCCATCTGAGTAATGCGCCTGAATATGAGTCCCGGCATTCCACGCCCACCACTTGAGCGTTGAAATTCAGGATCACCAAAGAGTGTTGTATGATACTGTGCTGCATAATCCATCATACGAAGGTTCGTAGCTCCACGAAGTGCAGCTGCATATTCTGCGATTTCTTTCCACTCATTATCAAGATAGAACAAATCTCCAGCTACAGGAGGATTAGAGAATGGATGCTCAATCTGATACCGCATAAACACAGGGAGGGCTGAGCTTGGTTGTGGTGCTAATAGAATCTGACCACCGTAACGAGTAAAATAAGTAGGTACACCAGGACTTTGGAACATTAGTTCAAGAGCATCCACAGTCTTCCACAGAAGTGTAGAGCATGGATTTACTTGCCCGGGAACTACAATATTATTAAAGAATCTAGTAATTGATGGAATAAGATTCGTCTGCTTACCAGCATCTCCAGCTTGGAGCCAGTTATTAATTGGATACGCTACTTGTCCAATCGTAAGATTAAACTGTGGCCCAGTCTTTTCAAGATACTCGAATCTGTAGTTACGAGACAGTTCAAGAATAGCATCTTGAATCCACTGATACACACCAAGTGCAAGAAGATCATTACGTTGTGAGAGCTTACCCCAAACTCCGCCAGTTGGAGAACCGGGAGAGCCACCAACTCCAAAAGCTATGTCCTGTAACGTATAAGAAGGAGTTGACATTCAATCACCTAAAATATGTAGAGTACAGTATCAGCTGTTAATCCAGCAGTGTTTTTTAGAACTATCGTAGATTCATCTGGTAACACAGTACCGTCATATACATCACAACTTACTGTCTTTTTAGTCACATAGTACCCAATCGGCACCCTACCAAGATTGTGTGTTACGATAGTATCAGTATTATTTCCAGTCCAAGCATTAGCTAAGCCATGAGGGTTGGCATGAGTTCCTACTCTTATTAAAATTCCGTCACCGTTATCTTGAATAAAAGTAGCAGGTACTCCAGTTGCGTCGTAAGTTTCAACTTGCCCAATAGAAACATTAGCCCGTAGAACTTTATACACAGATTTATGCTGTAGAAGGCTATCAGTAATCGCACCTGGATTCTGTGGCTTCATTAGAATGGTTCTCCATCAGCATAAGTTCCAAACATAGATGCTTTGATTAGAACGCCATCAAAACCATCACTTCCACCTTCAAAGCCAGCTGTTATTCTTAGTTGTGGATCTTCTCCAGTGTAGACTCCAGAACTAAGATACGTTTGGATATTGGTACTATTCACCATCACAGGAGTAAAAGAAACTGTCTTCAGTACCCCATTTGTATAACCACTTACTGACACATTCAAAATCCCATTCCCAACAGCTTTAATTGCAACACCACGAATTTGTGGTTGTCTTGTTATTCTAATTTCTTCTTGTTTGAAGAAAATTTCAAACTGTTGTAGACCACCGGGCGCATTTGCTGGTGTTGATATAGTTGCTTGGTATTTACTAAGCAACTTCATCAATGGACTGATGTCACCATTGTCTTGCTTACCCAAGATCAATAAGCTAATGAATCTTGGAAAATTGGATGCGTAGTTGATATTTAGTGGTTGAAAATCATAGTAATACAAATTCCCCGGAAAACTAAGAGCCACTGGAGTGGCTGTTCGCATCCATGTTTTTGATTTAATATTGTAAATCCAGTTGGTTACTGTTATACTGTAAAGCGAATTCAATTTCTCTATAGTTATAATAGCAAGTGTGTATTCTAATTCAGGTGATGGCGTATTAGGAGAATTTACAACTGCTGGAGATGTGGAATTATTACCAAATGATCCACAGACAAATGTTTGTACAACATGATTAAATCTTCCCTGGCCTGCATATATATCAGCGTATATAGCAGCTTTCGCTGTCCCAGTAATCTCTTGCGGAGCAGAACCACCTGTAAAAGCATAGATATTATTATCATTCGCCCAAATAGCAATATTTCCATATTGAGAGAATGTCGCGGGCATGGTACAGCCAATACCGATTAGAGAAGCCCACAGATGTGTGAAATCAAACGGAGCAATTCCAACTCCCGTAGGAGTCATTTGTGTGAGTCCTTGGCTTCTAAGGACATAACCTACATTACCAAGAGCAAATACTCCAGAAATATAATCTTCAACCGATGTAAGAACATTAAATCCAGAAGTCCTATCTATACTTGGGTCCCAGGTTGTATAAGCATCTGGAGCACTCCAATTGACTCTTCCCTGTTTAATTGCTGGTGTGTCAGTTGGTTGGTTGGTGTTTGCTGTTATTAAATACTCACCAAGAGTGCAGCAGTATTTGCCGCCAACAAAATCAGAACCTAGTACGTACGATACGCCGGGAGTGTACACACATACGTTACCAGCCGTGAAGTTAAATGCGTACACTAAACCATTAATTACTTGGATGCATGAAGGCTCTGGAACATCAACTGTGCCTGCTGCACTAGCGCAGGTCTGATCCAACACAAAGTTAGTTCCGTCATAACCATATGCATTTCCTTTATAATCAAATGCATAGATATTGTTACCGATATTAAAAACTTTAACAAAATAAGTGCTACTTATGCCCGAAGTCCCAAGCGGAGCATCAGAATATGTAGTAGTCGGTAACACCCCATCTTTAACATTAAGCCCCGTAACAACAGCAAACGACGAAGAAGGAATATCCATAGGAGCGGCATCTGAATTGACACCGCCCCACGGATACTCATACTTCGCTTCAAAGTGATTATTCTTATCGTTAAATACCAGACCAGAAGGCATTAGTAACTATCCTTACTATTTATGAATAACGACAAGAACTTCACCACCACCGATTGTTGTTACGTTCATACCTTCGACCCACTGCATCGGGCCGTAGTTATGTTCGTTCTCTGCTGTCCATGCGTCTCGGATAATATCCCTACCAGCACTATCTACAATCACAAGTGAACCCGTACCATTAAGCCACATGATGTTACGAATAAACACTTGAGACGTAGCAACTACTCCGGTAGAATCAAGTTTCCAAGGATTTCCTGTAATATCATTTGCCATAAAAGCTCCTTGAAAACTATTTATTAGTTATAGTTGAACTGTACTTTCCAGACAAGACCATAGATTTTAGCTGTGGAAGTTGCCGGAAGTACGAGGGAGAGTTCTGCGATTACTTCAGAATTTACATCAGTGATAAGACTCTGAGTAGTAAGTGCAGATGCAATAGCATTCGGCTGTGCTGAAGTTGTAGTTGGCTGGCCATTAGTTCCTGCTGCAAGCAACGCAGTAACCGCAGGTGCGATTCCATTGGCGAATACAGTCTTAGTTACACCAAGAGACACAGAAGTAAGCGCAAGAGTAGATACCTGATAGATTGGTGTTACTGACAAAACACCAATTCCCTTGGGTCTAGAAGTTGGTACTTGCTGATTTTGTGCGATTGTATAAGGAGGACGACCAGACTGCTGAAGATTAGTAGCAAACGACGCTGGAGGCGTAGCCTGCCCCTGCTGTCCCTGAATCCCATTAGTCGGAGTAGCCGCACCAAAAGCCTGCTGCTCATCATCCTGCATTCCGTATCTAAAAAGATTTTTCAGAATAAACGCAAGAGTCACAGTCTGCGAAGCTGCTGCTGCACCCTCATAAAGTCCAAGCCCATCACGAGTTGCTGTAATAGCTCCTGCTGCCACAATAGCATCTGAGAACGGTTGAAAAATCTGACCGTCTGGAAGTGCTGTATCCTGCAACCACCATCCTGCTGTACGTCCCATACTGTCTCCAATGTCGGATTACAGTGCGCCGACCCGCGGGTTCTGAAGAGTTAATTTATAGAAGAATATCTAATTCCGATTCCTCAAGTGGTGGATTTACAAGCTTCTCATTCGGTCTAAGATCAGGAGCTTGGTCAATTACTGAGAGTGCGAGAGCTTGCTGTCGTTCAATATCTCCGGGTAGGATTGGGTAAGTATCATAGCAGTCGTCACAAAGAAGAATAGAATTCTGCCACCTAGCCTCAGTGTCCAACTTCATACGTCGTTCACAGCGACCACAATAATGCCACGCTGTTCCGACAAATGTATGTACTCCATCTTGGGGCATTTAAGCCACTACCTGTAATATAAATTTACCAAGCATAACATCGTTAGATATTTGTAATCTTGAAGTACGAGGTAAAATTATACATCCTTCAGAAGCACTATGATTTTGTTCGGCATTATCGCCATGTATTAAAAAACCACTACGTCCAAACATATCATTCTCTTTAAACGGAGTTAAATACATAGCTACTGGCCCAACTTTAGGGTGGTTTATACTATTAGAAATAGTATATAATCCTTGTGGTATAGGCCCAATATTGTGTTGCTCTTGTGCTTCTGGGTTATTCAATCCAGTCGTATTACCACTATAACCAACACCAATTAACTCATTGGTACTTGCATCAACTAGTTTCCCAGTGCTCTGATAGTATATATAATTAGGTTCCATACTATTCTCACTAAGTTTATCTAGGTGGCCGGGGGAAAGGAATAAACCCCCGACCCTCCCCTAGATTGGACATTTAGAATCGCCAAGAGCATTTCCTTTTTAAGGCCCGCTCTGGTATTCTAGTCCTTCTAACGAGTGATCGTGCCTATGGCACTACGGCCCGTTAGAACCCCATACGCCGATCCAGTCAGTAGCACCGGCACTCATACGCATTGTAGTCTTCTGCTTCAGCGCATCAGTATCAAAATCATCATCAAAAGTCATCTTCGGCTGCTGCCGCATGTAGACCTTGCAATAATGATTCTTCTTATCCGCCAGAAGCCACCATGCGCCCTGACTCGTTGTATAGTGAGAAACCATGAAACTAAGGTCTTCACCAAGCATCGAGTTAATATCATTGTCCGCAGTTCCCGGCTTACCAGCAGAACCGAGAATTTCACGAGCAATGAATTTAAGCTCAGGTGGAATGAGAAGCAACTTCGGCTTTGCCGTTACCGGAAGGCCCATACTATCAATCAAACGCTCGAACTGATTAGTAGCAATCTGCAATGCAGTAATGCTCAAATCAATATCGGTCGAAGGACGATTGGGATAGGTTCCTGCTGCATAAATAACATTAGCAAGTCCCGGCCCAACATTAGTAGCAGTCGGCCCACCGAGTAGCGGGTGCTGAGAATTAAGCAGAGAAACTCCATCCGTCGTTGTGACGTTTGAAGAGAATCCCTGATTAAAGATATTCATCGACACCATTTCTTTGGTATATTGCTCGCTACGCGCGAGAGCCATTGGAGCTTTCTTAATGATGCCATACTTATCATCATCATAAAGTTCCTTAGACGTGCGTACACCAAGTCCATAAGTCAGATGGATATAACGCTTATCACCACCCTGAATCATCCCAGTGTAGGTAATTGGCGTATTCTCCGGTTTCTCTACGAGAGGCCCGAAGCCAGCAAACTTCGTATCCTGTTCGTATGCGTGCTCAGAAGTCTCCACGTTCATAAACTTGGAGTATTCTTCCGAACGCTGCTCCAGTTCTACTGAATCGAGATAAATCTTCCGAAGCCCCGGAGCAAGGAGCTTAGAAAATTGACCTCGTACTTGAGTTCCAGGCATATATTGGCCCTTTCAATTTGATTTCTTAAAACTTAGTATTTTTTAAATCTTAAATTGCAACCTGTTGATTGGCAGCAGGAATTACGAAGCGCACACGAGCGTTGGGAATATAAGTGTTTGGAGTACCCGCCTGTACTAGATCAAGAGGATTAATGCCCACAATCTGCACACAGGTGTTAGTGCCAACAGTGCTCTTGTTCTTGTCAACGTAAATATAACCGTTGGCATCGAACGTAAGCCCATACTGCACACCAATGTCAGCAACCGTAGGAGTATAATCCGCAGCTACAGTTCCATTACTATTGTCGAACTGAGCCTCGAAAATAGTATCACTGACAGCGGCTTCGTAGTAAGTACGTCCATCAGTCATTGGGCCGTCAATAGGAACATTGTAAGCTGAAGACTGATACGAAACCGTACCATAAGTTACAGTAGAACCCGGAGGCCCGACTTGAGAGTTCTGACCCGGCGAACCCTTACCGTTAGAAGCAAGATTAGCTCCAGGCTGAAGTGAGAATCCAAGAATACCAGCCGTATAAGTAGAACCATCCCACTTTTGTACGTAACCTGAATTAAGCTGCACAGGAACACCTTGATTAAAAGTCTGTGAAGCTTTTTCAGGGTTCGCCTGAGTGAGTGGAGTGTTACCCGATACAGTCTGAACAGACCCGCACTGTTCATGTACCGTGAGATTAGCTGCGCCCATATTAATAGCCCTTTCGACTAGAAGTTAAAACAATGTTAGATTTCAATTCCGGGGGTATAGAATCCTACCCGTCCAGCTTCAAACTCCTCCGATACTCCAGAGCCAGCTTGTTTTACAAGCAAATCCATAGCTTGCTTACGAGCTGCTTTCTGAGATGCAAGATTATTAACAGTATTGACTGCTCTCTGATGTGCAGCTTTAAGAGCAGCGTAATAAATACTCTTGGGAATCTTCATTGCTACTACATCAATGTAAGAAAGCTGTCCAGATGCATCTTCGACAATCGAAAGCTGCAACGGTTCTGCAAGGTCAGAAGTGGTGATATAAGTAAATCCCGCACCACGAGCCTTACCAAGCAAAATATGATTCTTATTAACCCAACGAGCTACATAATTCTGATCCTTGAGAACAATTCGCAGCGAATCGTCCGCTGCGAAAGGCTTCGCCTCAATGGGAATAGAATCATTATAAATCGCTGATTCGTCGAGTTTGCTCCAGTCGATAGTACGAGTATCTTTCTTGACAGGAGTTTTATCTCGTGTAAGAACTTGTGCGCCCTTAGCGGGATCGAAATCTTGTGAAGCAACAGCAGTTGCAATTGCTTTGTCAGTTTCTTGTGCAGCTTCTACGAATTGACGAGCGGTCATAACTTTGGGCTTTACTCTAATAGCAGGAGGAGCCGGTTGTGCAGATTGAGTCTTAGTTACGACTTGTTCTACATCCTTGAGCTGCTCTTCTGAAAGATCGAATGAGACATCAGAACGAATAAAAGATTCTTCCTGCTCAGTTGTTCCTACTGACAAATCCTCAATAGTAGTCGGCATCTGAATATTAGACATACTCTAACTCCTTCTTCTGAGCGGCCCAGTCTTTCTCTGAGATACCGAGCTTTGCTGCATAATTCTTCTCTTCCTGCGACATAATATCATCGTCGCCTTGGCCGTTAGAACGAGAAGAACCAGAATGTCCACCTGTACCACCACCGGCATTACTTAGGAGAGAGGCTTGGGATTTAATTTTGCCTTCCTCAATCTCTTTACGATTATCAAAGAACACACTCTTATATGCATTCATAATAACCGCAGCATTCGCACGCGAAGAAAGCGGCTGAGCATCAATAAGTGCATCTACCTTATTCTTAAATTCAGGATCACTTGAGTAATAGTCCATCTTCTCAAGTGTTTCCTTACGCATAATGATAGCATTCTGAGCCATAATCGTGCGCTCTAGTGGTGCGATACGTTTATCAATTGCACCTTTGGGATCAGTAATGTAATCAGTTTCGTCAATCTCACTTTCTTCCTGCTGCTTCTTCCTAGCTGCCGCAGCTCTCTGAGCCTCAGCTTCTTGTTCTTTCTTTGTTTGCGCTTCAATATAAGTTAGAACAGGCTTCAACTTAGCATCAATACTCGAATCCACATCTTTCTTAACTGCTTCAAGCTGTGGTTTCACGATGCTTGTCAGAGCTTCATTATTAATCTCAAGCTCACCTGTCTCCTTCTTTCGTTGTAACCAATCTGCTGGCATAACTTATTCCCCTTTTTTGTCTACTGCTTGTTCTTCTTTAAGCTTTGTTTCTTTTACCATTGCTGGTAGTCCAATAAATGCGTCAATCATTCTAACCTTACCAACCTCAAGACCGTGTGCGAACTTAGTTTCTTCTTTAAAATCTCGATACACTAAGTTATCTACCGCTGACGTACGCTCACTAAGAAGGTACTCGATTAGAATTTTCCATTGAGGAGATTGGAAGAGTTGCTGCATCTCCACCCTGTTGCGCAGAAGCCGCTTGAATGCTTCCTGGCCCTCCAACTCTTGGGCCTCCGGCTGATATTCCTGCACTCGTTTGAGAGGATCGTACTCCATTAGGATTGGCATTATCGGCACCTTCTTTTAGGAAATCTGGCAATGGTAAGAGTCTTGCAGTATCGTCGTAGCTAAAATTGCGAAGTGTATGACGCATCCACGAAGTAGTGGCTTTCATTACTCCAATATAGTATTGCTTGAGTTCATCAGGCATATTCCCTGACATAATACCTTGGAGAATTTGAGCGTTGCCACTATAATATTTCTCAAGAATCTGCGACATGAAAATATCATTTTGCTTCTCCATCTCCTTATTAATAGAAGCAGAAGCAGGACGCATCAAGATTCCGAGTTTCTTATTCTTTACATTCTCAAACGCTGCCTTGAGCGTATCCGCACGATCAGCATATTGACTCAGTTTATTTCCAATTCCGAAGTGCGTATAGAGCTTGAGCAGCTTAACTCCCAACCGAGTATGTGCCGAACGCATATCAGAGGTTCGCAGGGAATTTCTATTATTCTGCTGTTGCAACACAGCAAATGTACCCTGGGAAGAATATATACCTCTTTTCTGATTAACAACTCCCCCACCCGTTCCTCCAATTGCAGGATCAATTCCGCTTCTTTCTTTAGCGTATGCATTGGTGAGGTTCTCTTGGGTGGTGTCTACGGCATATTGATTGGATGTATCTAGACGTTCGATCTCCTCTTTATTCGCAGGAATCATGATACCCGGATAGAAAGTTAAAGTAGAGTGAAGTTTTGAATTCTTATCAATCCTAAATGCTGTAGAGTTATTGAGAGTTCCAGCATCTGTTCGTTGGTTATGTCCTGTAGAGATTTCTTCCTGATAACCATTGAGCATCTCCGCAAAGCCGTAGCCAAGCCACATATCGTCATCATACGCCAGTCTCGCGTCTTCGTATGGTTCGATATTCTCAGGATAGAAATTGTAATACGCTAGCAGATATGTACGACTCTTGATGTGCAGATGGGCGCACAAGGAATATTTCTTGCCATTGTGCCAATACTTAAACCAGCACTCAATCAAATCCCACTGAGCACCACAGTTGCCTTCTGACGGCACGTCCTCATTAATACCTTGTGTGGTCAGAAGATACTGCTGCAATGAGTCAGGCTGTGTCCTGTCTGGAGTGGCTGCAAGAATCTTGTCAATATCTGCTTTGTTATAGTATGGAGATTCCTTCCGCTCCTCAAGCTGGAACTTATTAAGTGTAACAATCTTAAACTTAAAATTAGAATCATCGAGTTTGCTAAAGTTAAGATTATTTACAAACTTATTTAGAGGCACCACTTCTGGCTTAGGAGCGTCGTACTTAATAAAATCCTCAAATTTACTTACAGCATTCCCATCAACACCAAGCTGCGATACACACTGTTGTTCAACATAATATTGCCAAGGAAACTCAACAATGTTCGTACCATTACGAATCGCACCAGAAAACCATGTTTGCTCTACTCTATATAGATCAAGATCACCAACAGACAGAGCTTGATCCTGCATGAAATCTTCAAGCACTCTACGCTGCTCTTCTGAATCTTGATCCTTGAGTTCTCCAAGAATCTTAAATGGCCATAGCGGATCAGTAAGATAAATCCCCATCACACGAGATAGAAGTTGGTCAGTGTGAGTGGCAATAACTTGAATTACATTGTTAGCTGCATTTGGCCAAGGTGTATTCTTTACTTCATTAAGTGGAGTTCCTTTATACAAACGAGCATACTTCTTTAGAGTCGTCTCTCTAAAGTTCCTAGTCCGTGCAAGCCAGTATTCGACATTATTGTGGACATACTTCCACATCGCGTCTTCCGCGTCTTTGCCGAACTCGACTTTCTTAATAATCGGAAGTGGCACTTAATTAATCCTGAATTGTCGTTGTAGTAGTTTTATTGTTGCTAGTGTCGTGGGAAAGCTGCTTCATTGAATTAATCCCAGCAAGTGTCGATCCTACACCAGCGAAATAGAAGCCAATATCCCGATTATAGTGTACCGCAATCCACATGCTAAAAAGTAAAATAAGGATACCCCAAGTAGTGTTGGAGATGTTTCCAATGACTTGAATTAGTCTGGCAAGAGCATCTATCATTTGAGGTATCCTTAACAAGTTTGATCTTACTTTCCCACC
>Ga0070693_100000872_pt1 | contig 13446 bp, 11 predicted proteins | sample KBSK1103metaG_FD_65472 | JGI IMG/M metagenome (GOLD analysis project Ga0070693, IMG submission 65472) | Corn, switchgrass and miscanthus rhizosphere microbial communities from Kellogg Biological Station, Michigan, USA - KBS K1-10-3 metaG | ecosystem: Host-associated > Plants > Roots >...
CGCCATTCAACAGCGTTGGCGCGGACTCACGCAGGCACTGCTGGACTTCCGCGGACCTTGGCGGGCGAGATCTCGGCACTGGGCAGGGTTACCATCACAGGAGAGCCTGGCTTTTACCGCAGAGGACGCAGAGCTCATCTGCAGTCGGGGCGCCACTCGCCACGAGCCCTGATTCTTTTTCTGAACGGCACACCCATCGGGTTTTTGGCGCAGGAGCCGACCGAGGTCGTTCACAAAGAAGATCGTCCGGGCTCGTGCGAGTACAGCCCTTAGTGCTGCGTCCTCTGCGGTAAGAGTCAGGCTCTCCCGTCATGAAGCCTCGTGCGGGCGCGGGGATCTCTATTGCCTTGTTCGGCAAGGTATCGTACCTTGGCGTCCAAGGTACCTCAGAGAGCACCTGCGTGGATTACGACCGCGAATTCCTCACCGGCACTGTCGGCGTGCTGATCCTCTCGCTGTTGAGCGAGCGCGCCATGTACGGTTATGAGATCGTCCAGGAGGCTGACCGCCGCAGCGCGCAGCAGTTCCGGATGAAGGAGGGCACGATCTATCCCGCACTCCATCAGATGGAGCGCGCCGGACTGCTCAAGGCGGCCTGGCGGGACAGCGATACTGGGCGCGCACGGAAGTATTACTCCCTCACGGCGAAGGGTCGGCGACAGGCAGACTCCAAGCGCAAGCAATGGGAATCCATCTCGGCCGCAATGCGCGCGATTCTCCGTGAGGCCCATGGCTGACCGCGATGTCCTGCGCGAGTTCATCGATCGCATCGTCCGCGAGTCGCGCATCAGCGATGCGCGCGAACGCGATGCCCTGCGGCTCGAGCTCGAGAGCCATTTCGCCGACGTCGCCGACTCGCCGGACGCGTTGCTGGCGGCGATGGCGCGATTCGGCAGTCCGTCGGAGGTCGGCGACGCCCTCGATCGTGCTCACCGCGGTTCATCACTCGTGAGGCAGCTCTTGCGGCTCGGTGTCGTCCTTGGCGGATCGGGCAGCATCGCGCTCGTCTTGCAGCTGGCGACGAATCTCCGGCGCGACGTCCGCTCCGACACGATCGTCCTCGGGCCGGCCTTCGCGCGCTCGATCGCGTTCTCGGCATTGCTGATTGTGCTCCTCGTCGCCGCGTGGGAGCTCGACGTCGAGCCCTTCTGTGCCCGTCTCGAGCGACGCCCACTTCGGCTGATCGCCACCGTCGGCGCGCTCGCGCTCGTCATGCTCACCTTTCACGCCGCGACCAACACGCTGCTCGCACCCGGGCTCGCGGTATCCGCGAGCGCCGTCGACGTCGCGATCTGGACGTGCACGATCGCCATCCTGGCGCGAGCCGATCGCCGGTTCGCGCGCGTCTTTACCAAGCCGCCCGGCTGAGGAGTTTGGTGACCAACGACCTTCGACACGCGTGGCGAGCGATCCGCCGCACTCCCGTCCTCGCCGCCGTCGTCGTCGCCTCGTTAGGCATCGGGATCGGTGTCAACACCACGGTCTTCTCGTGGGTCCAGGCGGTCGTCCTGCGGCCGCTTCCCGGCGTCGAGGACGCGGCGCGCTATCACCTCGTCGAGCCGATGTCGGACGCGGGCACTCATCCCGGCGCGTCCTGGCCGGAGTATCTCGACCTCCGCGCGCGTCTTACCGCGTTGCCCGAGCTCATCGCGTACCGGATGACGCCCTTCACCATTGGCGCGACGGATCACGCGGAGCGGACGTACGGGCTCCTTGTATCGGGAAACTATTTTCGCGGCCTCGGTCTCAGGCCGGCGCTGGGTCGATTTCCGCGCGAGGACGAGGTTGCGGGCGCGGGCGGCGCCCCGGTCGTCGTCATCTCGCACGGCTACTGGGAGACGCGGCTCGCGCGTGACACGGGCGTCATCGGGCAGACGCTGCGCGTCAATGAGCGTCCGCTCACGATCATCGGCGTCGCGCCGTCGGGCTTTCAGGGCACGGTCCTGGGGCTCGATTTCGATCTCTGGGTTCCGGCAACGATGGCGCCAGTGCTCCTCAACGCCAGCCGCGAGCTGGAGGACCGCGGCGTGCGCGGTTACAGCCTCATGGGCCGTCTCGCATCACAGGCGACGCTCGCCCGCGCCCAGGGCGAAGCCGACGCGGCGATGCGCGAGCTGGCGCTGCGCTACCCCGAGGCGAATGGCGGTATGCGCGCTGAAGTGCGCCCCTTCTGGCGCGCGCCACGAGGACCACAGCTCATGCTCGCCCGTGCGCTGATGATTCTACAGGGCGTCATGATACTGTTGCTGCTCGCGGTGTGCGGGAACACCGCGAACCTCCTGCTCGCGCGCGCGAGCGCACGACAGCGCGAAGTCGGTGTCAGGCTCGCCCTCGGAGCCGGGCCCTGGCGCATCACGTCGCTCCTGCTCACCGAGAGCCTCACGCTCGCGATCGGCGGCGCGATCGTCGGCGCCGCGCTTGCCGTGTGGGGAACGCAGGCGCTGCGCGCCGTGCCGATGATCAGCGCCTTCCCGATCAGATTTCAAACGAGCGTGAACGTCGCCGGATTGGCCTTCGCACTGGCGCTGGGTGTGGGCTGTGGGCTCATCTTCGGACTCATCCCGTCGCTGCAGCTGGCGCGCATCGATCCTCTGCTCGCGCTCCGAACAGGCGTTCACGGCGCAGGGCGCAGCCGGACGCGCAACGCGCTCATGGGCGCGCAGGTCGCGCTCGCGCTGATCGTGCTGACCGCCGCGGCGCTTTTCCTCCGCAGCTTTCGCGAGACGCGTTCGACGGATCCCGGATTTCGGCGGGACGGAGTCCTCCTCGCCGCCTACGACCTGACCGCGCAGAACCCGGGCGCCGACCGCAGCCGATCGTTCGCCGCCGACTTGCTCGCGCGCCTGACCGCCCTGCCTAACGTCGACGCGGCGGCCGTCGCGTCATCCGTGCCGCTCGACATCCACGGGCTCCCTGTGCGCTCCTTCACGCTCGAGGGGCGGGCCCGCGCCGACGCCATTCCCGATCGGGCGTTGAGCAACATCGTAACGCCCGGCTACTTCAAGACGCTCGGCATTCCGTTCCGGGCCGGCGGCGACTTTGCCAGTCTCGGGGACGCGGGCCCGCCGCCGCAAGTGATCGTCAACGACGCCTTCGTCCAGCGCTACCTGGGAACCGCGGAAGCAATCGGGCGACGTCTCGAATCGCGCGGGAGAACCTACACCATCGTCGGCGTCGTGAAGACGACACTCTACGATTCCTTCGGCGAGCGGCCGACGCCCGCGATCTACTTCTCCTATCGCGACCGGCCGGCCGCGACTGGTGAGATTCACCTGCATGCGAGCCGCGGGTCGGAGTCGTTGGCCGCCGACATCCGCCGCGCCGTACGTGAGCTCGATCCGACGCTCGTCGTCTATGACGTTCGCACGCTGGACGAGCACATCGAGAAGAATCTCTTCCTCCGCCGCATTCCGGCGCGGATGTTCGCCGTTCTCGGCCCACTGCTCCTGCTGCTCGCGGCAATCGGCATCTACGCGGTGGTGTCGTACTCGGTGTCGCGACGCACCGTCGAGATCGGCGTGAGGCATGCGCTCGGCGCGACTGCGACACGCGTCGTGCTGGAGATCGTCTCCGACACGATGCGGTCGATCTTCTGGGGCGCGGCCATCGGCTGGTTCATCGCGCTGCTCGTCGAGATCCACGCCGCGGGCGGTGTCATCTACCTGCCAATCGTGCTCGGTGTCCCCGCGCTGCTCTTCGCCGTGGCCGCGGTCGCGTGCTGGATCCCGGCGCGGCGCGCGGCGCACGGTGATCCCGCCGCCGCCCTGCGGCGTGACTGAGGCTCGTTAGGCTACTCGGCCCGCAGCGTGATCGCGGGATCGACCCGCGCCGCGCGCCAGGCGGGGAGCCAGCAGGCCAGAAGTGAAACGCCGACGAGCAGGACGCCGACACCGACGTAGGTCGCGGGGTCGAGCCGCGACACGTCGAACATCAGGCTGACGAGGGCGCGCGTGGCGGCAATCGCGCCACCAACGCCAATTACGATGCCGAGGAGGACCAGGGTGAGCCCCTGACGGACGATCAGTGTGAGAATGTTGCGGCGCGTGGCGCCTAACGCCGATCGCACGCCAATCTCACGCATCCGCTCACTCACGCTCCCCGAGAGCACACCGTAGATGCCCACCGCGGCGAGGACGAGCGCCGCGAGCGCGAAGCTCTCGATGATTATGAGTGCGAAGCGGCGCTGCGACGCCGAGAGCGTGATCAACCCCTCCATCGTCATTACACGCTGAATCGGTTGATTCGCGTCCACCGACCAGACGGCGCGCTTGATCGCCGGCGCGAGCGCGGCCGGATCGCCGCTCGTTCGCACGATCAAAGACTGGACGTTGTCCACCCAGGGCCAGTGCCCCATCGCAACGTAGAAGGCGTCGGTCGTCGTCGACGCGAGAGATTGCTGCTTGACGTCACCAACGACGCCGACGATGACGCCCCACGGACGGTCGCTTCCCGCTTCGGGACCAAAGCGCACGCGCTCACCGATCGGGTTCGTCGTGCCGAACTTCTGCCGAGCGAACGATTCGCTGATGACGACTGCCTCCGGCATCGCCGTGGCGTCGGTGGCCTGGAGCAGACGCCCGCGGCGCAATGGAATTCTCATCGTCGCGAAGTAGTCGGGTGTCACGACGTACCGCAGCGCCGCGCCGTCCTCACCAGCCTTGACCCAGGGAGTCGAAGCGACTTCGTAGCCATAACTATCGAGATCGTCGCTCAGCGGAAGCTGGCTGGTGAGAGCCGCCGCGGTGACACCCGGCACCTGGCGAGCCGCGTCCAATGCGCGCTCGTAGAACTGCCGGAGCGCCGTATCCGATCGATACGCCCGGCCAGGATCGATCACCTGCATCGTCAACAGCCTGGAGGCGTCGAATCCCGGAGCGACGGCGAAGAGACGTTCGAGACTCCTCATCAGCAGGCCGGCGCTGACGAGCAGCACCAGTGCGAGCGCGACCTCGGCGACGACGAGCGCACGGCGAACGGCACTGCGCGTCCCCGTCGCGCGCCGCGAACCGCCGTGCAGCCCCGCTCCGATGCCGCGTGCCGAGCCGAGAGCCGGCACGACGCCGACGAGCAACCCAATCGCCGCGGACACCACGAGCGCGAAGCCGAATACCGGTCCGTCGATCGCGATCGCGTCTACACTCTGCAGTCCGGGCGGACTGAGCGCGATCAGCGTGCGCACACCTATCGCGGCGACGGCGAGGCCGCCCGCGCCACCCACGAGCGCCAGCACGAGGGTCTCGGTCAGAAGCTGACGTATGAGCCGGCCCCGCCCCGCACCTAACGCGACGCGCATCGCGAGCTCCGCCCGCCGCTGCGCAGAGCGCGCGAGAAGGAGATTCGCGACATTCACGCACGCAATAACGAGCAGCAGGAGCACCGCGCCCATGATGGCGAGGAGCGCCGGCCGAGCGTCGGCGGCGACGACATCCTGGAGGGATTGGAGGAGAACGCCGTTGCTCAGGTCGGCCCAGGCCGGGCGGGCGAATTCACGAATCGGCGTGCCGGAGAGCGCCTTCAGCTCATCGGCCGCCATCCGCCGGCTGGCGGCCGGTCGCAATCTGCCGACGATCTGATAGTGATGACCCCACTCGCGAGAGTTGAACTCGCCGTGAGTGGGGGCCTGCAGCGGTGCCCAGATGTCCGCCGCCGGCGCGAGAACATCCGTGAAGCGCGGCGGCATCACTCCGATGACGAGATACTCATTGTCGTTCAGCCTGATCGAGCGACCCACGATGCCGCGGTCGCCGCCGAAGCGGCGCTGCACCAGGCGGTCGCTCAGGATGACGATGCGGGTGCCGGAGGGCTGGTCCTCGCTCGCGGCGAAGTCTCGGCCAACGTTAGGCACAACACCCAGCGTGTGGAAGTACGTGGCGCTCACCCGCTGACCAACAAGGCGTTCGGGATCACCCGTTCCGGTCAGCGACGGTTGCCAGCGATCGCTGGCAGCGAGCGACTCGAACGACCGCGACCGGGCGACCAGCTCGAGGTAGGTGCCGAATGTCGGCGGAACGCCGGAGCCGTCGCTGCCGCGGTCGGCGAGCGTCACGAGGCGGTTGGCATGCGGGTACGGCAGCGACGCGAACAGGATCGGATTCACGACGCTGAAGATCGTCGTGGCGGCGCCGATGCCTAACGCGAGCGTGAGCACGCTGACCACGGCGAAGCCGGGGTTCGCGCGGAGCCTCCGCACAGCGTAGCGCACGTCGGCGGCGAGTGTCTCGACGGCGTTCTCCCATCCGTAGGACCGCACCTGTTCCCGCGCGACGGTCATGTTTCCCATCTCGAGTTGGGCGGCGCGCCGTGCCGCGTCGGGAGCGAGCCCGCTTCGTTCGTGCGACGCGGCGCTCAGGTCGAGGTAATGGCGCAGCTCGTCCGAGACGTCGGCATCGGTTGCCTCACGATGCGTGAGTGCTCGCAGGCCACGCGTGAGCTGTCGCCAGAGGGACATCGCTTACGCCTCCGCCTCGAGGAGACGCGCGATGGCGGCCACGCGTCGACTCCAATCCGCCGTCTCGACCTCGAGCTGTTTCCTGCCGGTTCGCGTGAGGCGATAGAATTTCGCTCGGCGCGCGTTCTCGGTCTGGCGCCACTCGCTATCGAGCCAGCCGGCGCGCTCGAGGCGCTGCATCGCAACGAGCAGCGAGCCGGGATTCACCTTGAAGACGCCGCGCGAGATCTGCTCCACGCGCCGCGCGATGCCGAAGCCGTGCATCGGCTGCAAGCTCAGCGTCTTCAGGATGAGCATGTCCAGCGTCCCCTGAATGACGTCCGTGTTCTGCTCGCTCACGCAGTCGCTCCCGTCGTGTTGACGACCGGAGGATGGCGACCGTACTCTTGATTGTCAAGATGTGACGTTCAATAGCACGCGGGTTCAGGCTCCGCGGTGCCATCCCGCGAGCTCTCGCGCCGCCTCGCCGACGCGCTCGAGATCGCGCGCGACTTCCAGCGCAAAGACCGGGACCGCGTTCGCGACCGCACCCGCACGCGGCAGTACGCTGGCCGCCTCCTCACCACCCAGCAGCGGCGCGATCTTGCCGTGCTGGACGAGCGCGAGCGTCGCCTCGAGTGACCCGAGACGCTCCCGGCGGACGAGCGGCCCTCCCTTCTCTGACGCGCGCGGTACGAGGACGTAGATCGCCTCCAGCGGAAGCCAGCGCTCGGCGGCCACCGGCGCATCGCGCACGATGACCTTGTCGCCGATCTCGGGCGCGACGTCGACGCCGAAGCGCGCCGCCGCATCTTCGCGCAGCCGCAGCGACGGCACCGCAACCGCCGCCCGTGGAGGCGCGCCGGAGAGCCTCACCGTGTCGTCCGCAACCAGACGACCGCCGTTGGCGACGAGCGCCATGGTCAATGTCGACTTGCCGTAGCCGCGCGGGCCAACGAGCGCGACGGCCTTCCCGCCGATCGCTGCGGCGCTCGCATGCAGACAGAGGTCTCCCGCGGCGTGGAGGGCTACGGAGAGGACGCGTCCCAACACGTCGGCACGCACGACCGCGGGGGAGGCGCCAGGCAGCGGATACCAGTCGATCCGCGCGCCGTCGCGCGCGATGTCGAAGCTGCCAGTGTCGTCGAAGCGAAGCCGGAATCGGTCGCGGCCGCGCTCGAGTCGCGCGGCGACACCGCCCACGAGGTCCTCGACACCGATGACGACGGCGTCAGAAAGCGGAACGAGCGCCTCGCGGCGGCGCAGCGTCCAATCAGGACGATTGCGCCTGCTCGCCGGGAGCTCGGGAAACTCGATGTCGGACTGGAGGACGCCGCCGAAAACTTCGTAACTCGTCATGGGACTGCGAACGACCGCGGCCTAACGACGCCATCGTCGCCAGCGCCGCACCCGCTGGCTGTTACGACGACCGGCAGCCCAGCCAGGAACCATCCGTGGCGCTGGCAACGCCCGCGGTGATTCCCTGAATGCCGCCATCGCAATCGTGATTCAGACCCAACTGGGTGAGGTCACGCAGGCGTCCAAAGCACACGAGTTTCGGCTTTTCGTACATCGGCATCCCCGTACAAAAGGTCATGGTCGGAACGACGCGCATAACATCGGTGAAAGTCGCGGATTGTCAATCGGAAAATGCATACGAACAAATCTCGTCCGCCGGCTGCGGCATCGCTCCCGTCTGCGCCTGCAGCCAGAGCTCGACGTGCATCGTGAGAAAGAGCGGAATCTTGAGCGCCGTGCTCCGGGTGCGGCAGTACTCTTCCCACCCCCGACGCATCGCATCCGGATCGACGATGCCCAGCTCGGCGAGGATTTGCATTTTGCCGTGGCGCGCGAGCAACAGCGGAAATTCTGCCCGCATGCGCCGATCGCTATACGCCGTCGTTATGCCGGTGCGTGTTGGTCGCGGCGCGAGCACCTCGTCAGGCAGGAGCCCGCGCATCGCCGCTCGCAGGAGACGCTTCGTCTCACGGGCATCGTTGCGCTCCTCTCGCGGCCGGGCGCACGCGAATTCGACGACACGCTTGTCGTACAGCGGCGAGCGCAGCTCCACGCCGGCGTCCAGGGCAAAGCCGGCGAGACACTGAAAGGCACGCGGGAATACCGGCGCCGCGAGAAAGAAGTGCGCCTCGCGGCGCCATCCGCGATAACCAGGCCGGCTCGGCATTCGCGATCGCTCGCGCTCGTGCAACGCGTGGCGCGCCACGAAATCAGCGCGAATCCATGGCGGCGTCGGTCTCGTGAAGTCGTCGGCGGAACGACGACCCAACCGCTCGACGACGGGACGCCTGAGCGGCTCGGGGAGTGCCGGCGCTATCACCCAATCGAAGAAGGTGCCCGCGCCCCGCCCTCCCTTGGCCCTCCACTGCAGCGCCGTCGCCGAGACGCGGCCGCCGCGCAGCAGGTCCGAAAGGAAGACGTCGGAGATCTGGAAGAGCTGATCGCCGCCATTGCCGTCAAAGGCCACACGCGCACCTAACGAGCGCGACTCGTCCGCCAGGGCGCGATTCCAGTGCTCGTACGTGTGTGCGTACGGGCCGTCGCGTTGGCCGGCGTTCGTCTCCGCCCTCGCAAAGAGGGGAATCCGGTCCACGTCGATCCAGCGCACCGGCGAATTCCAGTGGGAGGCGATCGACGAGATCAGCTCGTCCTCGCGGCCCGGATCGCCTTGGGGGTAGCTGATCGACACCGGCGTGACGCATCGACCGTCCTCTCGCTCGCGGAGGGCCACGCGCGCACTGGCGAACACGGAGCTCGAGTCCCAGCCGCCGCTCATCCAGACCGCGGTCTCGCCATTGGGCGCGAGTCGCTCCGCCGTCGAGCGAACGAGCAGCTCGCGCAGCTCACGCGCGCCGTCCTCGAGACTCGCGCCCTGGATCGTGCCGACGTTAGGCACGTCCCAGTGGCGAACGATCTTGGGCGCTCCGCCGGGCGTCCAGAGGAGCGTCGCACCGGCGGGAAGCTCCCGAACACCCTCGTAGCACGTCTCGTCCGAGCCGCTCCAGAACTGGGCGCACGTCTCGGCGAGCACCGCGACATTGAGTCGCGCGGCGAATCCCGGAGCCGCCGTGACCGCGCCCAATGTCGATCCGACGAGGAGCCGGCCGTTCGCGATCGCATAGTACAGTGGCCGCTTACCGCCGAAGTCGCGGGCGCAGACGGCGCGCCGTCGCGCACTGTCCCAGAGCACGAAGGCGAAGTCTCCCTCGAGCCAGCGCGGCGCCGCTTCGCCCCACGCGCGATAAGCCGCAAGGATCGACTCGGCGGCGGTCGCATTCACGGCCAATCCTACGCCACGCGCTCGCAGAGCGTCTCGCAGGTCGTCGCGGTAGTAGATCGAGGCATCCGCCGCCAGCGTCGTCGCGTCGCCACCGGCAATGCCGTCGCCATCGCGGGCGTCGAGCTCCGACTCCCACGCGTGTCGCGTGGCGATCAGGGTCGCGCCCTGCAGTCGCCTGACGCGCGACGAGTCACCGCCCCGCACGCCGAGACGACCAACGAAGCGCGACTCGATCTCGGGGCCGAGTGGGGCGCCGAACGCACCAAGGATGGCGGTCATCGCGAGCTCGGTGAGAGACCGGCCAACCGCGCGTCCGTGAGGCGCGAGAAGACGGCGACGGCAGTCGGCGAATCGATGAGCGTGACGCCCCTGTGCTCGACCCAGGCGTGGGCGAGGAGCTCGTCGCCGTCCCGTCGCACGCCGATCCGAATCACGCTGCCGTGGATGCCGTTTCGCTCGAGCATCCGGTGTAGCGCCAGCGACCGCACCAGGCACTTGGGTCGAAACACGCCGCGACGCGCCGCACGATCGACCGCGCGCGCGATCTTCGCGACGCGCTGATCCACTCGCTCCGGCGTGATCTGGCTCGACCCCTCCGGCTGCGTCGGAGATTCCGCGATGAGCCGACCAATTGGCCGACCCCAGACGATCACTTGCGCCCGCAGCAGCTCGAGCTGAGCCCAGGCGAAGGCGACGAGGTCGGAGACGGAGGGACGCTGCACTATGTGTCCGCCGTTAGGCAGCGGTGGCGATGACAAGGCCGTTGCGCTCGAAGTCGTCGAGCAGCTCACGGACATCCTGCCGAACCTCGGCTGCGTCGGCATCGGGGAAGCGTTCTTTCACCGTTTCGCAGAGCGCCTCGAAGGTGAGGTTCGACGACTCGAGCTGCTGCCAGACGAACGCCGCGACCTGATTGGCGCCGTAGTACAGCTCGCGGCTGACGCAGAAGAGGACCGCGCCATCGGCAACCGATGTCCAGACGACGTCTGGGCTGATGCGCGGCAATGAGCTTTTTTCGACGGACACGAAGGACTCCACGATGCGAGACTCGGCGGCGCGGGGTCGCACCCCGCGTGCCGCGGCATCGCTTCCCGTACGACTCGCTAAGTCGCTGATTCGCAGGCGGTTGCGATGGCGCTCCGTGTCCATGTCCTGCTCGTCCCGCGTCGGCGATGCGGTGCGGCGGTAGCGAGTGTCGCGTCCGCACCACATCCCACGAGGGCGCCTTCCGGGAGCCGCGACCGACGTCTTAGCCTTTCGCCTTGAGCGCCTGCAGCGCGCGCTCGAACGCCGGCACGTTCGCACGGAACGCCGGCGGCACGTTGCGTAACACGACCTCCCACTCGGCGATCGCGGTCTTTGCCTGGCCAGTCGCGGTATATCCCCGCGCCAACCCGAGTGAGGTCCAGAATTTCTCCTCCGGATACCGCGATCGATTGAGCTTGAAGATCTGGAGCGCTCGTGGCGTGCGGCCCGACGACAGAAGATTCATCCCGTACGCATACAGGTCGCGCGGCGTCGTCGCGGGAAGTCGCAACGCGTGATCCATCACCGTATCTGCATCGGCGTCGCGGTTCAGCGCGTGTAGCACGGCCGATTTCGTCTGCAGCGTCGAGAAGTCCTCTCGTCCGACGGCGGCACCGCGGAACGGCTCGTAGATCGCCTTGTTGGCCCACGTCAGCGCCTCGTCGAGGTCGAGCTTGTTGATGACCGCGAACTGCGCCGCCGTTTGCCAGTTCTGGTAGTTGAAGCCGGGCCACGAGAGCAGATCCTTCCGGATCTGGGCCAGATACAGCTCGTTGACGTTAGGCACGTCGATCTTGAAGGAGACGCGCTTGTTCTCCCACTGGAGATAGGCGACCGCGGAGCTCGGAAGCCGGTCGTCGAAGCCGTAGGTGAGATACTCAGTGAAGGGCGCCGTCGTCGGCGTCGCGCTCACGTGGAGGACGTCGCTCGATGAGTCATACTGGAAGCTGCCCCATCCCGGCGTGGCCGACGAGAAGATCCACGTCCAGGGCGCATCTTTCTCGAGCCGCAGGAAGAGGCCGTACGTGCCGGCCTTGATGTCACGGCCGTCGATCTTCACGTCGTGCGAGAAGGAGATCGTCGTCGTCTCGTTCGCCCCGGCGCGCCACGGCGTCGCATGCGACGGACCGAAGCCATCGTCGAAGAGACCGTACTGTACCAGCTCGCCCCAGATGTGGCCCGTGCGATCGTTCGCGGCCGGGAAGTGGACCCGTGGGCTATGGTACGCCACCGTCACTTTCACGAGGCCGATCCACTGGGAGACTTCGGCGCGCTGGTTGTTCCCGTTAGGCGGGAGCGTGAGCTCGGACTGAATCTGCGCCGCGGCCACCCGCGAGGACGCGATGGCCGCGAGGAAAAGAAGCGAATGCGCGACACGCTTCATGAGCGACTCCTGATCGAGGGAGGGTGCGAATCACCCTACGATCATGGCCGGCGCCCTCGGCGGCTAGGCGATCACACCAATCCGAACAGAGCTTGCACGCGGTGCTTACGTCTTTGGATCTGCATGTCTCTTGCGCCCCGGATGCTTCGATGGCATCCAGCCGGAACAACAGCTGGGACGCGAATGACGCGAATTCTTAGCGAATCGCTCCGTGTGAGTCGCGACTCCCCGCGCAACGAGCAGGACGATTTTGTTGAACTGCACACCAATCGATATTCGGCGTGCCCCCAAAGACGGGCTCGTTGAACGAGGAGTCGTCGTTTTCCACGGTTGGATTCGTGCAGTTCATTCGCGTGATTCGCGTACAGCTTTTGTTCAGTTTGGATGCGATCGAAGCTTCCAATCCGCCAAGATGCAGATCCGCGCTGCCGCTACCAGTTTACCTGCGGCGACGGGTAGTAGTTCACGCCGAGCAAGCGCCAGCGCGGGGCGTGCGCGGCAATGCGGCTGCGGAAGCTCTCCCAGTCGTGTGTCTGCGTCGGGCTCCACGCAACTTCCGCGATCGCCGGCAGCCGCGGCAGGAGCAGATATTCGGCCGCGGTGATGTTCGAGATCGTCTCGCTCCACAGCGGCGACTCGACGCCGAGGACGTCGCTCGCGGTCACGCCTTTGTATTGCGTCACCGGATCCCAGTCGTAGGCGTTGCGCAGCTCGATGAACGCTGCCCAGTCGAGCCCGAGCTCCGTCGCCGGCGTGTACTTCATGTCGAGATACGCTTGCGTCGCCGGTGACATCACGAGCTTCGCGCCCTGCCGAACCGCCGCCATCGACGTATCGCTCCGCCACATCTGCGCGACCGACGTCGGCTTGAGATGCGCGCGGCCGATCTCGTCCCAACCGATCATCCGCTTCTGGTGCTGGCCAACGATGTCCTGCACACGATCGATGAAGGTCGCGTACTGCTCGACCGTCAGGACCTGTACCTCGTCGCCGCCGATGTGGATGAACGGCCCGGGCGTCATCGCCGCCAGCTCGCCGATAACGTCGTTCACGAACTTGTACGTCGTCTCCTTGTCGTAGCAGAGCGCGCTCCAGCCGACGTGAATGCTCGTGTACAAACCCGCCCCGGGAGAGTTCGGTGACGCGTCCGGCGCGGGCCGGCTGCATCCGAGCTCGGGATACGACGCGATCGCCGCGTTCGAGTGCGCCGGCATGTCGATCTCCGGCACGATGGTGATGTACCGATCCTGGGCGTAGCGAACGATGTCGGCGTAGTCGGCCTTCGTGAAATAGCCGCCCGCGCCGCCCCCG
>Ga0070693_100000874_pt1 | contig 13411 bp, 15 predicted proteins | sample KBSK1103metaG_FD_65472 | JGI IMG/M metagenome (GOLD analysis project Ga0070693, IMG submission 65472) | Corn, switchgrass and miscanthus rhizosphere microbial communities from Kellogg Biological Station, Michigan, USA - KBS K1-10-3 metaG | ecosystem: Host-associated > Plants > Roots >...
GTACTGCGCGAGGAAGCCCTTGGTCGTCAACTGCGGCGTCGTCGTTTCCTCGATGCCCTTGACGACCTGCTGAATCAGCCAGCTCGCGCCGTCGGCGACCCAGGTGGTGATCTGCTGGAAGATCCCGTTGCCGACGCCCTTGAGGGCGTCGGTGATCGGCGCGGTGACGGTGCCCGTCACCGCGCCGCTGACCGCGTTGCAGGCGTCACCGACCGGGTTGCCGCCGCCGACGAGGCCGCCGGTGATCGCGCCGACGCCTTCGGTGACGACCCCCGCCGGGGCGCTGCCAACGTCGCAGAGCGGGTTGGCGCGGGCGGGCGGCGGCGAGGGCTGCGCGACGACGATCAGCGCCGCCAGCAGGCCAGCGAGGAGGGCCGCCGCCAGGCATTTAGGGAGCCAGCTCATAGCTTTCAAGCCCCCGCGCCAGGTCGATCACGCCGTAGGCACCGAGCGGACCCGGCTTCGTCGCCAGCTTCGGCGTCGGCCCGAAGCCGCCGCGGGTTTCGGCGATCCGCCAGCGCCCTTCCGTCCAGACGAGCTCGGTGTGGGTCAGGCCGAAGTAGGCGGCCGGTTCCACCGAGGAGGCGTTGCCGAGCAGGGTGAAGCCCCAGGTGAGGACGCGGGCGCGGTCGGGCGCGAAGGACTCGACCCGGTAGCCGATCGGGATCGCCGAGTAGAGCGTCTGCACCCCGCGCCGGACCCCGGCGCCGATCGGTCCCGCCGCCAGGCGTTCGGCGCCGGGCGAGTTCGCCGCCAGCATCGTCGCCGCGTAGTCGGGCGTCGCCACCGCTTCGATCCGCGACTGCAAGACCCCTTCGCGCAGGATGGCCGGGGAGGCGAAGGCCCGCTGGTAGGCGGCGACAGCCTGAGCGGCACCGGCAGGGGAGTCGGGGAAGGAGACCGGGACGCCGGCGAGCGACCGCGCCGCACCGGCTTTGGCTGGTGTTGCGGCGCGGTCGCCGCCAGAGCTGGGGGAGAGGGCGTGGCCTGCCAGGAAGCCGACGAGCAGCGTGGCAGCGCAGGCGAGGAGCAACCCTCGGCGCCTCGGTGCTTTGCCTTCGGTAGGCGAGCGCATCACTTGACCGCCGAGCCGGAGGTGTAGAAGAAGTTGATGAGGGCCGCCCCGGCGCCCACGACGAAGGCCGCGATCAGCGAGTAGAGGACCTTCTGCTTGCCGTCAGAGGCGTGGCTGAAGTTGTTGGACTTGCTGCCGAGCGCCCACTGTGCGGCGCCGATCAGTAGCCCGGCGGCGCAGCCGAGCAGGACCACGGCGGCGAGCCAGTTGACGAGTTTTTCCAGTGCCGGCGTCCCTGGCCCACCGCTCGGGTTCGGTTTGATGCTGACGGCGGCGAGCTGGAGCTTGACGAACAGTGCGAGGGCCACGGTGGACTCCTTTGGCTAGAAGTGCCTCTGCACTTCCGCTGTCCAACGCGGCCTCCGTTTGCATCGGCCTCAGTCGAAAATGGCCCACGACCGGGGCGGTCCCTGTTTGCGCTAGGTCATGAGTCCCGCTTCCGGTCGCTCATCAAGTATTGACCCGAAGGACTCGATGACGAGCTCGTTTTCACGGAAGTGGTGTCCCAGGAGTCGACCCCAGTCCTCGTCAGAGATGTGGCCGTCGATACGCCATAGCTTTCGATAGGCGACGACCGCTCCTTTGGTTGCCGATGGGTTGTGACGGGTTGCTTTGTAGTCCGCGGTTTGGTGTGCCTTGATGGCGCCGTCGACATGTATCCAGCGCCGCTGGCGCCAGTCACGGATTGCGTGCAGATAGCGGTTGAAGATCAGGCCACCGCGGGCTTCATGGGTATCGGCAGGCACGGTCTCAGTGATCTCTAGGACTTTGAGATCGTCCTGAACGGACCAGATAACGTCGATTGCCAGCAGGGGGAAGGTCTCCAAATCGTGTCGATCCACGCGACGCTCGTGGCGGGTGCGCCCGACTATCTGTGGATCGTCAAGGGTTGTTTGATCGACACGGATGCCAAACCAGTAGTCGAACAGCCCGCAGTGCGGCCGGGTGGCGCGCGGGACGACGGCGTCAGGGTCGACAGCGATACGAACGTCGAGGGTCTCATCGAGCGCCAGCGCCATGACGTCTGCGATGAGCTCCCGGTTCGAGCGAAGAAGCGGGTGCGCGAAAAGGGCGTGGTCTCCGAACAGGACGAGTGGGTCGCTGCTGAATTCGTCATCGACGTTCTCGGGGCTTAGCGGCAAGAGGAACCGCTTGTCCAGCGCCCCAAAGAGACCGGGGACGGTCGCATAGGTCCGATTGCAGATCGAAGGGTCATAGACCGCTCGGGTCGCAAGTTCTTGTCGCGTTCGCTGGACTAGGAGCTCCAACTGCCGCCAGGCGGCGACTCTTGCGCCATCGCGCTGCGCATCAAACGGCTGGGGCCCTCGCATCGTTGACCCGCGCACCAGTGGCCCGTCGTTAAGCGCCAGCTCAACGAGAAGGTCCGCCCCGTTGTGCTCGACGATCTCGGCAATCAAAGACTCGATCTCGTCCTTGACCTCCTGGTGCAAGGCATAGGGGCCATCGCCCATAAACGTCCATATGCGGAAAAAGCGATCGTCGAGTGCCTCTCGCAGGAGCGGCGACGTAAGGGGGTTGAGTTCCGGCAGCCACACGTCGAACATCCAGCAACGCTAGCGGTCTTGGTAGCCACCGCCGTGAACAGGATTTGGCGGAGGTCGCTACCTGATTTCGCAGGTGGCGACGACGACGAAATCGGCGCGTGCGGCGCCGCCCATGTCAGAGCTGGCGGTCACTGACCATTCCCGCTTGATCGGGCCGGAGGCCACCGTCTGAAAGTGCCCGACGATCGCCGTGATGCTGCCGTGGTTCCACCGCAGACCGCCGGAGATCAGCCGCTCGTTGTGCTTGCAACGGGCCTTGCCGTTGGCGTAGTTGAACTGGCCGTCGTTGGCGGTGGTGTCGGTGTCGACGATCTTGCCGAAGCGGTACTTGATCTTGCCGTGGTGGGCCGAGCTGGTTGCGGTCGGACCCGACCGCGCGAGCGCACTTCCACCCAGCGCGAGCATCACGATTGCGGCCACGACCACGACGGCCGAGCGGCGGCTGAGCTTGATCTTCATGGCGTGTCCTCCTTGGTTGATCCGAGCATGTGGTGATTACCGCCTCACTCGGATGTAGCGAGGTACGGAGTGACCCCGCACGTAGGGATACCCGTTCTGTTCGGGCACGACGGCGTTGAAAACAAATCTCGTAGTCCTCGGCACCGGGGAGAAAGCGTAGGCAGCGCGGTAATGGCAGAGCGCGTCGGTCTTCGCCCGCCGGACCAGGAACCGCCGCTTCGAGCCCGGCACCGTGCCGCGCATGACGACGACGCGCAGCGCGCAGCTCGGCCCGGCGATCTCCCCGGAGAAGTAGATCCTTTTGTGGACCCGAGTGCGGTGGCGGCTCAAGTGGAGCGTCACCCGCGTCCGCATGTGGAGGGTCAGGTCGGTGGAGGTCTGGAAAGACCCGAAGCGGTAGGCGACCCGCAGGGACCGCGACGGGCCCCGGCGCAGCTTGAACGTCCAGCCGCCAGCTTCGTTCGTCGTCGCGGTGCCGATCAGGTGAAAGGGGCGGCCGGGCAGATCGGTGTGGCCCTGGAGGCAGACTTGCGCGTTGGCGACGGGGTTGCCCGCCGGGTCGCGCAGGCGCCCGCGGATCAGGGCGCGGTGGCGGAAGGCCAGGGTCCGCTCGCCCTTGTGGTTGCCCGCGAAGCCGGCGGTGATCGTGTTGCCGCCGCCGACGGGAGAGCCGGGGCAGAGGTTGTTGACCAGCACTTCCTTCGATTCGCAGGCGGCGTTGGGCGTTCCCGTCTGCGCGTAGTCGTAGGCGCACACCGTGATCGAGTTGGCGCCCTCCCGAAACGGCGCCTTCGCCGTGTCGAGCGTGTAGGTCTTGCCGAAGCTCGGCGGGCAGGGCGAGAGCCGCGAGGTCATGTTCCCCGGCAGGGGGTTGCAGGACCCCGAGAGATCGTCGCCGGTCGCCCCCTGCCCGTTGACGACCACCTGGACCGACTGCAACCCGGCGCCCTGGTCAGCGGCCGAGACCGAGATCGTCTGCGGCCCGCGCAGTTCGGCGCCCGAGAACATCGAGCCGCCGATCGAGATGGTCGGCGAAACGACGTCGGTGAGCTGGATGCGGACCTGCTTGACGTAGGTGTGTGCTCCTTTGGCGGCGCCGACGCAGCGGTTCCCTTCGTTGGGCTGCGTGCATTCCAGGCGGGCGACCAGGAAGCGCCAGTTGCCGGCCGGGATGCCCGACTCGTGCCCCTGGTCGTCGTTCTGGTTCTCGTAGGAGAGTCCCCCGCCGCTGTCGGGGGAGACCGCGAGGTAGCCGTGCTGGCCGGATTCGGTCGCCAGGCGGCTGAACGTCGAGCCGCCGGTGATGTAGGTGCCCGCCGGAGCGGTCCACACCCAGGCGCCGAAGCCGCCCTGCACGGTGCCGGTTTCACCGCCTGCGAGGGTGTGGGCGATCTGGAGCCCTGGCGCGGATGGCGAGCAGTCCGCGCGCGGGGTGTAGTGGGTGGTCGAGGCGGTGAAGCCCGCGTCGTCGGCGCCGGTGTAGACGCCGGGCGAACACTGGGCGACGATGTAGCTGCCGGCCTGGGCGCTCGACGGGAGGAGAAAGAGCGCCGCCATCAGCACGACGGGCAGCCACCGGGGCACATTGGTCAGTTGTCGGATCGCGTCTCTCATCACTCGCCTCTCAGGGTCCGAACTGCTGGTTTGCGACTTGAGTGGGGGTCGAGCTGGAGCTGCTCGCGCTCGATTCAGGAGGAGGGCTCGATTCGGCGACCGGCGCCGATTCGACCGGCGCGCTGCTCGCTTCCGAGCCGCCCGCCGCCGACTCCAGCGACTGCGACGCGACGGCTTCGGTCGCGTGCCGCTTGTGTTCCGCGCTCGCGGTGGCGCTGCCACCGCTGCGCTGCTTGTTGCCGCTGGCCGGGGTTGGCTGCGCTTCGGGAGAGGATGAAGGCGCGGGGTTGGTCCTCGGGGTCAGGGGAGCGACGCGCGGCGTGTCGGCGACCTTGCGCTGCTTCGCCGCGGGCGCGCTCGCACCGCCCCCGCCGCCGATCAGGTTCACCCCGCCGACGCCGGGGCCGACCACTCCGCTCGCCAGGCAGGCGATCGCGGCCGTGGCGCAGACCCCGGCCGCGCGCCCGGCGCTGCTGCCGATCGCGGCGGTCGCCGACGGCTCGGCGCCACCGCCGAAGGGAAGGCGGCGAGCGAGATCCTGTGCCCGCGCCCAGCCGTGGCCGACGCCCCGGCCGATCGTGTCGGCGACCGCCTCGACGCCGGCCGGGAGGTGCGGCGCGCTTGCCTTTTCTGCCAGTGAGATGTAGGCGGCGAGGCCGATGATGATCTCCAGCTCGTCGAGGCTGTCGACGCCGAGCAGCTGGTGAAGGTGCTCGCGCGCCGCCTCGTGGCAGCGCTGCGCCTTCGATGGGTGCCAGTGAAGCTCGCGGGCGGCTTCGCGGACGGCCATGCCCTCGAAGTAGGCGAGCTCAAGGAGCCGTTGCTCCTCGACCGAGAGCTGGTCGACCGCCTCCTGCACCTTTCGCAGCCGATCCTCGTCGAGGGTCACGTCCTCCGGGGTCCGGCCCAGCTCGTCTTCGATTGACTCGGCCTTGTCGGTCGAGACGATCTGCGGCGAGCGGCCCTCTGCTTCAAGCAGGCTCTTGGTCCGCCGCCAGGCGCAGGTGATGAGCCAGCCCGCCGGGCTGTCTATCTCCTCGCCCTCGGCGACCTTGCGGCTGTATTCGAGCGCCGCGGTGGCGAACAGGTCGTCGCCGTGGCTGGCGATGAACTGAGGTGAAAAGCGCTTGCGCCGAAGGAACTGGATAAAGCCCCGCCGGGCCTCCTCCAGCTCGGACTGCTTCAACTCACTGTTGGCTTTACGTCCGTACATCAGGGCACTTTCAGACTTCGATGTTTACGACGAGGCAGCCAAAGCGCTCATCTCAAGTGTAGGTATTGCGCTCTGGCTGCTACCCGGTATGTCCAGCGAGGAAGCCATTTGCATCGGCCCGGCTCGAAAACGATGCAAACCCGCCCGCCGCTGGACAGCAGGGACGGATGCACTCCGCCCGTCACATCTCGCCGTGCCGTCGCCGCGCCGGGGCGTCGCTCGGGCTGGCGCTCCTCGCGCTCGCCCTCGTCGGCTGCTCCTCGGGTGACACCAACACCCAGGCCCGCTCCTCACTTCTGAGCGGCACGCGCGGCGGGTCGATCGCTGCCGGGCAGCTCGCGCCCGCCGCCCACCTCGCCCGCCGCTTCGCCTACGCCTACGCCCGCAGCATCTACCGAAACCGGCCGCCCCGGCTGCCGGGCGCCACCGCCGCCCTGCGCCGCGACCTCTTGGAGGCGGCGTCGAGGGTGCCGCCCGCTCGGCGCGGCCTTCACCCTCGCGCCCTCGCCGTGACCCTGCGCCCGCGCGATGACGCGCTGGCCGGCGTCGTCACGATCGGCGACGGTCGCTCGCCGCCGTTCACGGTCGGCTTCGTCGTCCGCAGACAGGACTCGCGCTGGCGAGTCGTCGCCATCTCGCCGCCGAGCTGAGGCTGCCGTGGAGGCTGGCTCACTCCCTGCTCCCCGCGCGCCGAAGCTGCTGCTCGGCCTGCCGCTCGGGTTGCTCGCCGCCCTGATTGGCGTCCTGCTCGCGATCACGGTGATGTTCGGCGCCTCGCCGAGCTGCGGCAGAGGGGAATCCGTCGGAGCGCTCAGCTCGAAGGTGCCGAAGCGCCTGGTCCCGATCTACGAGCAGGCGGCGGCGAAATACGGGCTGGGGGAGGAAGGCCCGTCGATCCTCGCCGGAATCAATTGGGTCGAGACCGGCTTCGGCACGAACCTCGGCGTCTCCTCGGCGGCAGCCGAAGGCTGGATGCAGTTCCTGCCTTCGAGCTGGGAAGCCTTCGGCGTCGACGGCAACGGCGACGGCATCAAGGACCCCTACAACCCCTGGGACGCGATCTTCGCCGCCGCCCGCCTGCTGCGCGCCTCCGGCGCTCCGCAGGACTGGCACGGCGCGATCTTCAGCTACAACCACGCCGAGTGGTACGTCGCCGAGGTCCTGGCCGACGCGCACCGCTTCGCCGGCGACGGCACGGTTGAGGCCAGCGGCGGCGGCTGCGCCGCGGCGGCGAGCGCGCCCAACGAGACCGTCGCACAGATGGTCGCCGAGGCTGCCCGCCTCAGCGCCCTCCGCCCGACCTCGGAGTACGTGTGGGGCGGCTCGCACGGCTCCTCGCCGACTCCCCCCAACGGGCCCTTCGATTGCAGTTCGGCGGTCAGTCACCTGCTCCAGGTCGGCGGTTTTAGCAACCCGACGATGGACACGACCCAGTTGGTTCGCTGGGGCGAACCGGGACCGGGGCGGTGGGTGACGATCTTCGTCAAGCCCTACGGCGCCGAAGCCCACACCTTCATCCGTTTCTCGACGGGAGTGACGCCGCCTGGCGAGCGCTACTGGGGCACTTCGGGGATCGTCGCCCCCGGCAAGGGTCCGGGTTGGATCGGCGAAGACAAGTTCTCCGCCTCCTACCTGGCCGGATTCCAGATGCGGCACCCACCGGGGCTGTGAGCGATGGCGGGCTTCACGGAAACCTCGCTGGCGCTCAGCGGCAGACCCGGTTTCTCCCCGCCCATTTTCCGCGCCTGGCCTTGGGGGCCCAATCGTGGGCTGCGCGCACTTTTCTCACTGTCATCTCCTGGCTTGTTCGTGCGCTTCCCGGCGCGGAGGAGTGGCGGAGAGAAACCGGGCCGGCGACCTCGAGGAGAGGAGACGAGACGTGAACAGAATCGACACCAGCCAACCACGAGCAGGAGGACGCCATGCAGCGGCGCTTCCTTCTGACTCGCCGCGAGGCGGCCGAAGCGCTCGGCATGAGCCTCAGTCACTTCCAGCGTCACGTCCAGCCTCACATGCGCTGTGTCTACTCGGGGCAGCTCCGCCTCTACCGACCCAGGGACTTGCAGCGCTGGTCCGAGAGCGAGGCGTGCGAGCCCGCCAGTCGGAGGTGATCGGCTGATGGCCGGGTTCGACACCACGACGCGCTACCAGGGCGTGTTTGCCCGCCACCGGAGCACTTGCCGGATCGGAGAAGGGAAGCCCTGCTCCTGCACGCCGTCCTACTACGGGATCGTTTGGGATCGCGGCGAGCGCCGCCAGCGAAAGACCCCGCGGTTCTCGGGTGCTTCCGAAGCCCGCGATGCTCGCGCCGATCTCCATGAGGCAGTGCGCAAGGGCAAGGTTCCCCACGAAGCCGGAATACGCCTCGGCGAAGTGCGGACCAGATTCATCAAGGCGGCCCGCGATGGCGTCGCGCTCAACAAGCACGGCCGCCGCTATCGGCGTCGGTCAGTCGACAGCCTGGAGTCGGCCCTGGCGCAGATCCCCGACGAGCTGGCCCGGCGCCGACTCGGAAAAGTGAAGCGGGGCGACGTGCAGGGGCTCGTTGACGAGCTCAACAAGCGCCTCTCCAGCTCGCGTGTGCGAGGGATCGTCAACTCACTTCGCGCCCTCTACCGCTTCGCGGAGGATCGAGAACTCGCTGACCATGACCCTGCCCAGCACGTCAGGTTGCCGGCCAGCACGGCAAAGCCGCGCGATCGGGTCGCCACCCCTGGGGAGTTCGCCCGGCTCTTGGCGGCTCTGTACGAGATGACGCCGAAGGAACGTAAGGCAGGGAAGTCGCGCGACCCCCGCGAGGCGCTGAGCGACGCGGTTCCCTTTGCCCTCGCCGGCTACGGGACGGCTCGCAGTCAGGAGATCCGCATCCTCGATTGGGAGGAGATCGACTTCGAGACCGACGCGGGCGAGCTGGCCGCCGACGAGGAGGGGCGCAAGCCGGGCGGCTCCTGGCGGGTTGTCCCCTTCGTTGCGCCGCTGCGGACGATCCTGCGTGAGGAGTGGATCGCCCAGGGTCGGCCGAAGAAAGGGAAGGTCTGCCCTCCGCGCAAGAAGTCGCGCTCGGGGATGGTCTCCCTCGACTCTCTCCAGGCGCGCGCCCATCGGCGATGGCGCGAACTCGACCTTGAGCCGATCGCGCTTCATGAGGCACGCCACACCGCCGCCACCTGGCTCGACCACGCTGGAGTCTCGCCCAAGGTCGCCTCTCAGATCATGGGACACAAGACGCCGGAGTATCAGCCCGGCGCCGCGCGGATCACGCTGGAGCGTTACACCCACATGCTGCCGGGCGAGCTGGAGCGCGCCCGCAAGCAGCTCGACGAGTTCCTGGCCGAGCGAAGCGCCGAAGCTCTGGATAGCGTCCGAGGTCGATGAGCGGGGCATACGAACTTCCTCTGGATTACGTCCTCTGGGCGATCCTCCGCGTCGAGTTCACGACGCAGGGCAAGGAAGTCACCGACTACGCGGTCATGCTGCTCTACGAGATCGAAGGGAGAACGGAGACGATTCGCCTCTATGACGGCGCCCACGGCCACAACGAGATGCACCGCTACACCCGCAGTGAGGGCAAGCAGTCGGGAACGCCCCTGCATCGCGGTACCCTTGGAGACGGAATGCGAGCCGCGATCGCAGAGATCAAGAGCAGCTACCCCGAGATGATTGAAGGATGGCAAGGCCAGTGACCAACGACTCCCAATCCCCCGCCGCGAAGGTGATGGACGAAGCGCTCGACCTCGCCATCGAGGGTCGCTCGCCCTACCCCGAGAAGGCCGCTTTCATTGACGCCGACGAGCCCGGAGCCGGCCACGCGATCGAGCGCGCCGCCGATCAGGGCCTGTCCGTCGTGCTCGTCTCGGCCGACGGAAGCACTCGGGTTCTGCGTCCGGACCTCGCGGCCCACTAGCCAAGCAGCGCCGCGCTCAGGCCGCCAGTTCCGCGCAGGCGGCGATTCGGGCGACCAAGGACCAGCACGTGAGATAGAGCAACTCGATGTCCTCGCGGGTGCTCTCAGCGTGAACAGCCTTGCCGAGGGCACCGATCAGCGCCTTAAGGCGCGCCTCGGTCAGCTCCAGCTCGATCAGCGCCAGCTTTCGCGCATCGCCGCTGAGCTTCCGTCCGAGGTAGAGATGGAGGCGATTCTTGTACTGATCTGCGCGCACTCCCCGTGGGGTGCCGGTGTGATCGAGCCGCGTTCCCCCTCCGGGGGGTTCGACGAAATCGGCAACTGAGCGCAGCGCCCGACGCAGCGAGGTCGCCGTATGGGCGGCTGACTCGCTTTCGGCGCGCAGGATCGCCGCCTGGGCGCCCTCCATCGCCGACGCCGCCGTCGGACAGAAGACCGAGAGCCAGGCCGACGTCCGCTCCTGCATCGTCGCTACGACTTCGTCGGTCGGCGCAGACGCCGGAGCGGACTCGCTGGCGCTGACAGGCGGACGCGCGATCTGCTCGGGCATTTCACCCGCACCTTCGTCCGCGACCTGCGTGGACCGCACGCTGGCCGCTTTGGCGGGGTTAATTGGCTGCCCGATGCGTCGAAGGAAGTTCGGATTCGGCCTGCTCAACGGCTCGACCAATGGTCCGACGAGCGCAGCCTGTTCGACGCCTAGGACGCTGCGTGCCGGACGTACGTGGCCACCCGCTGCCTCATAGGCAGCCAGCCACTCCGGATCGCCGAGATCCTCAAGGGTCGGCGATGCCGGCCACGGGGCAGCCGGGGTGTGTTGGGTCCGGAGCGTCATTGCTTCTTGCCAACGATAGCCTCCGCGCCTGTCGCAGATCGGCTCAGCGTCTCCTTTGCCGCAGAAGACCGTAACCAAGTGCGGTGCTCGTGAGCCCCTATCGAGAGCCCACTGCCGCAGGAGTCAGCACCGGCGACGAGCTCAGAACCGTCACCGCCCTACAACCGCGACTAAGGGCGACATAGAGCTCAGCCGCGTTGTAGCGATCCGCGTCGAGAAGAACCGCGTAGTCGTACTGCAGCCCCTTCGCCAGCAGCGGCCGGGACACGATTCTCTTCGCAGGCCGGCGTCCGACGATCCGATCGTGATTGCGGAGTCGACGCACTGCCGTAGAGACCTTGAGGTCCGGGTCCGAAGCAGCCTGCCCAAGGGCGTCGATGATGCAGCTCCAGGCTTCGCGTCGAAAGAGCTGGAATCGCGGAAGTCGCGCTAGCTCGCGGAGCGTGGAACGCACGGCCGCTGGCGAACTCTCCTCAAGCAAATCGCTGAGCTTGACATGCGCAGCGCCAAGCTCAGGCTTCTTGCTTGAGATTGTCTTGCCTTCGCCGAGACGATCGCGCTTGCGCTTTTCGATCGCCTCGACAACCCCCACAGCGCATTCGCAGGCGAAATCCACCGTTGCCTCGGCGATGCTGGCAGCGTCGCCGAGGTCGACGACCTCGGCGAACTTCAGCATCTGCTTGCCCTCTAGCTCCTCCATCATCGAGTAGCTCCCGTTGAGCTTCGCTGCGGCCATTCGACAATCGTGTGACATGTGCCCGAGCGCAACCACTGGACCATCGTCCGGCTGTCCGAAGCAGGCCGTGGTTTGGGCGTAAATCCGCCTTCCGTCGTTGTCGATGCGGCGCCATTGGATAGGCGCGTTCTCGAGAGAGATAGCTTCACCTCGCCTCAATGAGGGTCGGATCGTCAGCAGCCAACGCCCCAACTCCTCGTTCTTCCCCTCCCATCGCCACGCTTTGATCGGTAGCTCGCAGGCTGGGAAGAGAGTGAGGACCTCCTCCCAGCTCACCGGCTGGTTGTCGCCGAAGTGGAAGAGACCCTGGAGTGGATCACCGAAAACTGCGGTCGGTACAACCTCGCGGAGCGCTGCGACCACCTGATGTTGCGCGAGAACGCAGTCCTGGTACTCATCCACCGCGATCAGCGCATAACTCGCCTCCAGCATCCGACGCACTGCGGGCGTCCGAATTGCTCTCTCGGCTGCGAGGCGGTAACTCTCGGCCTCGTCCCAGTCAGGCTGATCTCCGATGTGGAGGCCGGCAAGATCAGGGAAGCGCATGATCAAATCAAGGCACCAGCCGTCGATCGTGCGAACGGTCGCCCAGCGAGACGATCCCCCCTGGTCACGAATCTGTCGGCGAAGCGCATCGACTCCCGCGTGCGTGTGCGTGAGGACGAGCACTCGCTGCTCGCGGCGGCGGTAGTCGTTGGCTAGTTCAGCGATGAGGTGAGTCTTTCCAGCGCCCGCTGGCAGCTCGATCGAGCACGGCAATGCTCCCCGAATCTTGGTGGCCGCAGGTCGGTCTCCGTCACTTGCGTCTGGCCCTTCTGGCCGGACCAGGACGCCGGACTCAGTCGTCATAGACGAACGCTTTGACTCGTTTCAGCACTTCGGGCAGTGCCGACTCCGCTTGGAAGTCATCGTGATGCTCCCGCCACAGCTCGGCCAGCCGTTCTCCATGATCCTCGCGCTTGAACCACGCGGATCTCTCCTCGCGCCGTGGTTTCCTGCTCTCCTCGCGCTTCGCCTTTAGACCTTTGGCGGCTGCTGCCAACGCCTCTCTGAGCGCCGACTCTTCGCCCTCCTCGACCCAGTCGAAGGGATCGACTCCACTGAGCTCGTTTGACCGTCGTCCGAGATGCGCAGCCACCTGCGCTCGGATCGACTCCTCTCCCCGATTCTCAATGCCCATCGCAACGAACTTCCTCAAGCCGGCGTCGCTGAGGCCGTGGGCGAACTCGTCCTCGATTGCTCGCCCTGATGACCATCGCACGACATCCACTCCGGCCTTTTCCGCCTCCGCGACCCTCGCCTCGATCTCAGAGTCGTCGTTGTCGATGAGCACGGCGCTCGGATAGCCGAGCTTCCTGAACACGATTGCTCGTTGAAGCGCTTGGTCTCCACCGCCGCCGTTGACGATCTCGACCCCGGTGGTGATCGAGGTGGGCTTGTTATCTCGCTGGCGTTTCTCGTCGCCATAGCCACAGAGACGGCGCACGAACCCAGCCTCCGTGGCACCCTCTCCGACAAACACACGCTTGCCAAGAAGTGCCGAGGGAGCGTGCCTAACAGCGCCTTGAACCTCATCCAGGTCCGGCGGAACAGCCGCGATCGTCGTGTTTCCCTCCTTCGAGCGGACGACGCAGATATCGGCCGCTTCAAGGGCCGCGATCGTTACCGGCGAATGCGTGGTGAGAATGACCTGAAGGTCGCCACGCTTAGCCCCCTCCTTCAGGTAACGAAGGAGGTGGCAGAGCCGGTGCGGGTCCAAGCCATGCTCGATCTCATCGACCGCGATGATCGACCCGCCGATGACCGCCCGCTCTTGGATGGCGATGCCCGTCAGCCGCCTGGTTCCCAAGCCTTGGCTGGTGAGGGGTATGTCCTCGTCGTGAAGGAGAAGCGGGAACCGTCCAGAGGAGCCGGCTGGATCGAGCCCCGGCCGAAGAGTCCGATAAGGGGCAGCGCCGAGCTTTTGGGACGCCTTCTGAACGTTCCCAGCCGCCTCCTGCAGTTGCGAGG
>Ga0070693_100000876_pt1 | contig 13397 bp, 12 predicted proteins | sample KBSK1103metaG_FD_65472 | JGI IMG/M metagenome (GOLD analysis project Ga0070693, IMG submission 65472) | Corn, switchgrass and miscanthus rhizosphere microbial communities from Kellogg Biological Station, Michigan, USA - KBS K1-10-3 metaG | ecosystem: Host-associated > Plants > Roots >...
TTCTATGCTTTTCACGTGGACCGCATAAATGCAGATGAAAGTTCCAGGATTGCCGGCTGGTTTTATTTAACCGGAAATGCTGCGGAAGTGTTCAAGCGATTCGTGATGTGGTTGCCGCCGTTGCTGCCGCGATACTTCGTCTATGGCATCGACATGGTGGTCCAGGACAGCAGGGATGGCAGGCCCGCTTTTCTGCTCGGCGCGGTTTCTGATAACGGCTGGTGGTACTACTTTCCCGTTGCGTTCACGCTGAAAACGACAATACCGTTTCTTGTAACTTCCGTCTATGGTTTGTTGTGGGCCGTCTTCACCCTGCTGAGGCGTAAGCGGTTCGTCCTGCTTTACGCAATTCTGCCTGCTGTGCTTTATCTGGCACTGACCATGACCTCACATCTCAATATCGGCATACGACATCTTTTGCCGATGTTTGCCTTCGTGGCCATACTCGGCGCCGGATTGATCTCGTCTGTTCTTCAGTATGTTCTCGTCGCTTCCGGAGTTAAGCGCGCAAGACTGCTCGCGATCGTTATCGCGCTTCTCACTCTCGGCCCTGCCTTATTGATTGCGATCTCAACGTTCCCAAACTATCTGACGTATTTCAGTCCGCTTGCCGGCGGTGTGGATCGTGGCTGGCAAAACCTTTCAGACTCCAATGTCGAAACCGGCCAGGACGTCAAGCCGCTCGCCACTTACTTGAAAGCTCACGGCGAGAATCGCGTGACGGGCATCATGGTCGGTGGTGAGTTTCTAAAGTTTTACGGGGTCGCGCTTGAAGAGTTTCAAGGATGGGAGGACGACGACGATTCTGATGACGAAGATTCGGACGAGGAAAGCAGCAACAACGTTTCGAGTGTTGATACGAAGTATGTCGCCATCGGTGCGTGGTACCTCTCAGAAATAGATCTGTCTGACAAGCAAAAAGAGATCATAGACGTTTACCGGCAACAGAAACCGGAGGCGATGGTGGGGAACTCAATCTTTGTGTTTCGCCGAAAGTGATTGGAGTTATTGCCCCGGCTCGTGCAGACTGCCGGAACCGCCGGGGGAGAGGAGGCGGGCGATGAGTTGGTTCAGACGATCGAGATCGAGGGGTTTGATTAGATAACCGGAAATGCCGGCGTCGTAGGCGGCACGTTGAAAACCTTCAGTGCCGAACGCCGTGACTGCAACCACAGGCACATCACGTAATGCTTCCTGTTCACGAATTCTGCGAGTGGCCGCGAGACCGTCGAGTGCGGGTAAGTTGATATCCATCAGAATCAGATTCGGTTGCATTTGCGTCGCCACGCTGATCGCATCTTCGCCATTGCCCGCGGTTACCACCCGATAGCCCTGATGTTGCAGGTTCAAACTAATGACGGCCAGGTTGTCGGCCGAGTCATCAACAACGAGTATCAGAAACTTTGGCTCAACTAGTTGAGGTTCCTTCGGGCCGTCGTCGCGTTTGAAGGTGGGAAGTCCCGAAGTGGCTAGTGGATCCTTGAGTGGCATGGTGGAGCAATTATATAGAGGATGTGAGTAAAGATATAACCGGCCACTCCGAGTTACCCTTCTGACGCCATCGTTACTTCCTTCCATCCACTCTGAACGGTCGTGACGGTGCGGCTTAGATCGTCGGCCACGATGGTGGTTTCGGAGTTTTTGATTTCGTAAGGTTGTGCGTGACTGACGCTTGCTGCGAGCACGATCTGAGTTGCGATGAGCAAGGCGAAGAGTGTTCGTTTGAGGTGAATGAGGATGGTGCTCACGTGAGTTTCTCCTTTTGGAAAATCTATCTACGTGTATTAAGGCGCAAGACTGCGGAGAAAAGTATCAGCGGCGTGAGAAGACTTTTTGTTGTGTTGACGTTTGGACCGGGAGGCCCAGCTATAATGTAGCTGCACATGATCCGACCTCTTTTCAAAGGTATCAAGCTGGAGCCCTTTATCGAGTGTTCCCATTGCCATGCGTTCTCGAAACCCGGCACACCGGAATGCAAGTTCTGCAACACGAAACCGGGTTTGGGTGAGGACTTTAAGGTTCACATAGTGGCGGTGAATCTCGGCGCCAGGTACACGCCGTTTGTCGAGTGTCCGAACTGCAAGAAACTGGTGAAGGTCGGAATCACGCGTTGTCGTGAGTGCTACGAAGAGATTCCTGAAGCTTACGCGATGAGCAGCGCTGTAACGGTGGTGTTCAATACTGTCGCCTGTGATGTCGCGAACAGCATCGCCGCATATGATCCGTTCGCGGTGGTGGTCATAGTGCTGGGAATAGTTATCTATCTTTGGGATGTATACAGCTTCGGTTCACTGGGACTCTTTTATCTCACGCTATTGTGGCCGGCGACGCCGTTGCTAATGATCATCCTCTGGTTTTACCGCTTCGGAACGTTCCTGCTGGGAGATGAGGAGTATCTCAGTGCAAAGCGCCACATGCGGCAGATGCTTACGGTCTGGCTGGCGATCGTGTCGGCGCAGATCATCGCGATCGGGATTCAGTGGTTGTAGGTTTTGGTCTACTTAGCAAAAGGGTCAGTTCTTAAGAAAATGTCTCAACGCGCGTGCGGTCCCCGAACTGGCAGCGGTTCCCGTCTTCTCGCCAGTCAACCGCAGCAACTGATCTGGCTTTACTATTTCAACTCCCAGTGTGTGCAGCGCTTTCAGGCAAACAACCACGGCCGGCCACCAGAGCGGCAACGGAACTGCGCGATAACGCTTGCCGATACGCCAGGCGAGAGCGAGGCCGCTTAAATCCTCAGGACCGCAAACAGTTTCGATTCTCACTTCGCTATGGTGTTGTTGTATCAGTTCAGCGACAACCCGGCTGAAGTCGTCAACATGCAGCGGCGAAAACATCTGATTCGAGTGGCCGAACAACGCCGGAACCACGTGCCGCCTTCGCGCCAGAGTTAACATTCGATCGATCCCCTCGTTTCCGCCGCCCCCGTAAACTTCTGCCGGACGAATAATCAACAAACTGTTCCAGTCCAGCTTGCGCAGTTGTTCCTCGGCCGCGAGTTTCGACTCGCCGTAAGCTCCGCTCCCGCGCGTGGCGCAACGCGTACTGATGTACACAAAACGCCGACAACCATTCTCCCGCACGGCCGCGGCGAGTCGGATCGTCCCTTCAAGATTAACCTTCCAGTAACGCTGCTCGTCAGACGCATGAGTTACTCCGGCAAAGTGAACAACCAGATCGAAACCGATTCCCGACAATGCTTCTCGCAGATCCGATTCGAGGTCCAGATCGATCACGCGCAGTCGCGGATCGACTAGCGGAATATCGTTCCGGTGGCGCCCGCACCAAATCTCCGCATCACTATTCGACAGCAGCCGGCACAGCACGCCCAAAGCCAGAGGCGACGACGCGCCGGTCACAAGCATTCGCATGATTCTTTGTTTACGAGATACGTCGTTGCAGCCAGATTCCAATACGTAATAACATCGCCGTGTGAACGAGCCCCATTTTTCACTCGTGGTCCTTTGTTACCGCAGCGGACAGACTATTATTCCATTCGTCGAACGTTTGCAACGAACGTTATCACGCTGCAATTTTTCCTGGGAGCTCGTTCTCGTCGGCAACTACATCGAGGGCAGCGACGACGAAACACCTGAAGTAGTCACGAGGCTCGCTGAACAGTCGTCGAATATCCGCACGGTAATTCGCCCCAAGCAGGGAATGATGGGCTGGGACATGCGCATGGGCCTTGACGCCGCTCGCGGTACGTACATCGGTGTTATCGACGGCGACGGGCAGTTTCCACCCGAATCCATAATCGCTTGTCTACTGAAGTGTGAGCTCGAGGATCTCGATTTAACAAAAACTTACCGGGTCGTTCGCGACGACGGCTGGTATAGACGAATCATCTCAGCGGTTTACAACGCGCTCTTCAGTCTGCTCTTCGGATTCAAGGTTCGCGACATCAACTCCAAGCCGAAGATCATTCGACGCGACAAATACGAACTGCTACAGCTCAAATCCGATGACTGGTTTGCCGATGCCGAGATCGTTATTCGCGCCCGCGAACTCGGACTCAAGATTGGCGAAACGCCTGTCCATTTTTCTGTTAACGACAACAGGGGTTCGTTCGTAAAGCCCAAAGCGATTCTCGAGTTTACGTCGAACCTGTTGAAGTACCGGTTCTCACCGAAGCAGCGCGCGAAAGCCGATCTGCTTTCTCGTCCCGCAGTCAAGTAACACTACTGTTGCTCTGATACACGTCGCGCAATACAGACCGCCGACACGCCAAACGGCAATCTGCCGTGTTTGAGAATGAACCGCTCAGCAGCGAACAGCGAACCGAATGGTCCATTCATCATCGGAATGTTTATCCCGTATTCGGTATCTGCGCGTAAGCGGAACCAACGCATCACTGAACGCACGGCCAGGACAGGCAGAAAAAAGCCGGCGTTTGCATAGCTGGACCACTCCACGCGAAATCCTGCTGCTTCCACTGCCCGCAGCAAACCCGGCAACGTGTAGCGGCGGCGGTGATTACTGACGTCGTCCTGAACGCCCCAGAGAAACATAAACGCCGGAACAAATATCAACAGGTATCCGTCAGGGCGTAAGACCCTTCTCATCTCGCGCAGTCCCGCAACGTCGTCGTCGAGATGTTCGATGACATCGAGCGCGGTTACGAGATCAAACGAGTCGTCGTCGTATGGCAACTGCTCTGCGGCGCCAAGCTTCACCGAATCCAGACCACGTTCGCGGCAAAACTCGACTGCCTGGGTAGAGATGTCGACGCCTTCTGCTCGACCGTGTGTTGCGAGCATCTTGAGGTTCGCGCCGGTGCCGCAGCCAACGTCGAGAATACGCGGGTTCGGAGTGTTAAGGCTCGCGCAGATTTTTTCTACGAGGGTGTGAATGATTCGTCGTCGCCCGACATACCACCAGTGAGTTTCCTCCACTTCATAGAGGATCGGATAATGATGCGACTGCATGCTAACCTGGACTCTATTACAGGCGTGTGAAAAGTCAAAGAGTGGGGGGAGGTAGTGCGCCACCGCGGTGCATTGCGCAACGCAAACGCGATTATTCCCGTAGACCACCTACCTCACGATTTAGAATTAGTGCTTAGAATCAGTGCTTAATTGACAGTGACGGAAGTAGGGGAGTATAAGCGAGATGTTAACGACTATTCCTCCCTCAACAGTAGACGGCAGTACCGAGCTACCCCGCGCAAAGTACTACAATCAGGAGATATTCTTATGCAAACTCATAGGCCAGTTGCAGCAGTCTTTCTTCTTTGCCTTGGCCTCATTACTTTCGGAATAGCATTCGAAGTAAGGAGTTTTCAGACGCCAAACGCCCCTCGGCAATCCCCAAACCCGAAATTCGATGGGTTTCCTGTTGTAGATTTTGACGTGCCCGAACCTACTGATCCGACGCTAGAGTCGGCTAAAGAAGCGAAAGACCGTAAGTATACTAAAAAGTATCTGCCTAAAATCAGCGAGAACACAGGCACATTGTTTACTGTCAATGACTGGGATGTTGGTCTACGAGCGCTTCCTGTCGATAAGAGTTCTGCGATTGTCATTGGCACGATCACTAAAGCTGAAGCACATATAACCAGGGACAAAACGGCCATTTATTCTGAGTTCGTGTTGTCTCCTGACGTAATAGTTAAAAACGATTCTGAGAATCCTATCGAGGTTGGTCGTTCTATTTCGTTCGAACGGAGCGGCGGCCGCGTCCGCATGCCGTCCGGAAAAATAATTGCGTCCTGGACAAACCATCAAAACATGCCGCAGGTCGGGTCACGATACGTTTTGTTTCTAACGCACTCTTATGAAGTTCAAGGAGATGTCGGTAAAGGTTTCTACCTTTTAACGGGGTACGAGATCGCGGGAGGTCACGTTTTCCCCCTCGACGATACAACCAGCGGTCAATCATACAAAGGTGCTGACGAATCTTCATTTATGAAGGATTTAACCTCGCAAGTCATGTCTCGTCCAGACTGAAAGTGGGCCACTCAAAATGAAGAAGATAACTCCGGCGGCCAAGATTTTTCTCATCCTGCTGATACCTGGTTTACTAGGACTGTTGGGAAAGCGGGTGCATCAAGTCAATGCTTACGACTGCTGTAATCCACCTTTACTAGCCAGTGCGGCCGCGAGATTTCCTCAAGCTGCACAGGTAACCGTTTATTTGGATACAACAGGACTAACGACCACCGAAGTTAATGCGATAGTTGCGGGCCTGCAAGATTGGAATGGTCAACCAAACCATTCAGGCGTGACCTACAATGTTGTACAAACCACGAACCCGCCGCAGCCTGGCACCAACAATACAATCGTCGCTCATTTTGTGAATCAGACTTCAACCGGCACTGGTGGTGCTGCTTTAAATATGCACAGTAGCGGCAGTACCGTCTACGGAGAGTTAACATTCTGGAATAACATAAGAAGCGGGACGCCCAGTCTTTTACCTGGGTTGTTGAGGACAACTGCCACACACGAAGGTGGCCACGGGCTTGGCATGGACAATGCGCTTAATTGCCCGGAAGGCACGACTATTATGAATCCGGGAAGCTTTATAATGTCTGTTACACCCTGTGATAATGCAACAATTGATACGGAGACCTCTTACCCAAGTGGCGGAGGCTCTTGTCCTGGCAACAACTGTAACGAGGGAGGGAATGGTTTTCCATCGGATTATTGCGCTTATGACGGAGGTTGCCCGAGTGGGTACTTCGACGCTGGTGGCTGTTGTCAACCAGTCACGATGAGTCCGATAGTAATCGATGTCGACGGTTCGGGTTTTAGCATGAGTGATGCAGCTGGCGGGGTACTGTTTGACTTTTACGGCATCCGAAAACTGCTGCAACTATCGTGGACAGCACAGAATTCAACGAATGCGTTTCTGGTGCTCGACAGAGACGGCAACGGCACAATCGATAGCGGCAGAGAGTTATTTGGAAACATTACACCTCAGCCTAAATCGTCAAACGCCAATGGATTTCTGGCGCTCGCCGAGTACGATAAACCAGCCAATGGTGGCAACGGCGATGGAGTGATCAATACCAATGATGCAATCTTCTCATCATTGCGGCTTTGGCAGGACAAAAATCATAACGGCATTTCTGAGTGGTCGGAACTGCATACGTTACCTGATCTACGTGTCGCATCGATCTCGCTTGATTTCAAAGAGTCAACGCGAACCGACCGATACGGAAATCAGTTTCGCTACAGAGCGAAGATTACAGACAGCAAAGGCACTCAAGTTGGACGTTGGGCTTGGGACGTATTTCTTTTAAGCAGTCAATAGTCACTCTCATCTTAATCCACGTTTTTGTGCGTTGGCGAAAAGCGGAAGATTAAAGCGCGGGTTATCGTTGGAGGCGGCGATCGGAATCGAACCGATGAATAAAGGTTTTGCAGACCTCTGCCTTACCACTTGGCTACGCCGCCACTCGGAATGTCAAACGCAGAAAGCGGGGAGATGAAGCAAGTTTACTCGAAAGCCCGCAGGCTTTCACTCTCCATCCCCCCGCCTAATCTCTTTCATTGGAGCGGGAGACGAGACTTGAACTCGCGACCCTCGCCTTGGCAAGGCGATGCTCTACCACTGAGCTACTCCCGCTTGGAGCAGCGTCGATTCTAGCGATTCGAACCCGCTTGTCAAGCGAGCCCTTTCACTCCAGCCGAAGAAAGACACAGGCATAGTTCGAGTGAGTTTGACACGCCATACCGGCGTCTAATAAGTTTCCGGCCACTTCCGGAGGAGTCCACCATGAAAATTCAGAACAGACTGCCGGCGTTGGCCGTCATCCTTGTATTGGCGCTTACCACTCTCGCCCAACAGGGTTACAAAAAACCACCCAAAGAAGTGCTCGACATTCTCAACGCGCCCGTCACGCCAAATGCGTCAATCAGTCCGACGCGCGACAACCTGCTGCTCACAACTTCGCTGCGCTATCCGCCACTCGCGGATCTCGCGCAACCGATGTTGCGACTCGCCGGCCGGCGTATCAATCCAGCAGCAAACTCGCCGCACCGTTTCCAGTACGCAGTCGGACTCACACTCAAACGCATCGCCGACGGTTCCGAAGTGAAGATTGACGTTCCTCCGGGCGCGAAGATCAGCGGGCTCGACTGGAGCGAGGACGGCAAACACTTCGCCTTCCTCAACACGACGCCGGCGCGCGTCGAGTTGTGGGTGGGCGACGCCGCCACCGGCAAGATTCACAACGTCAAAGGCGTGCAGATCAATTCAGTGCTTGGCAGCCCGCTCGCATGGATGCCCGACAGCCGCACGCTCCTGGTCCAGCTCGTGCCGCCCACGCGCGGGCCAGCGCCCGCGACGCCGCTCGTGCCACCCGAACCAAACACGCAAGAGAGCTCGGGCCGTCCCGGACCAGTCAGAACTTACGAGGACTTGCTGAAGACGCCGCACGACGAAGACCTGTTCGAGTATTACGCGACGTCGCAATTAGCCTTCGTCGATCCAATGTCGGGCAAGACCACGCCGATCGGTCAGCCCGCGATCTTTCAGGACGTTGATGTCGCGCCCGACGGTCAGCACATTCTCATCACGCGCGCGCACCGGCCGTTCTCGTACCTCTTTCCTGATGCTGCGTTTCCGAGAGATCTCGAAGTGTGGGACACGAAAGGTAAAGTCGTTTACAAACTCGCAAGCTTGCCGTTGGCCGATCAAGTACCGATCGACGGCGTGATCACTGGACCACGTTCGCCGCGCTGGCGGCCGACGGAACCCGCAACGCTCGTGTGGGCGAAAGCGCTGGACAACGGCGATCCGAAAAAGAAGGTGCCTTTCCGCGATCAAATCCTGATGCTGAAAGCGCCGTTCACGAGCCAGCCGGTCGAGATCTTCAAAACCGAACAACGCTTCAGCGGCGGTGCGTTCACCGACAAAGGTTTGTTATTTGTCTCCGACTACGATCGCGACAAGCGCTGGGTGAGAACGTTTGCGTTCGATCCCGACAAACCGGAAGCCCCGGCGAAATTGATCTGGAGCCGCAACCAGCAGGATCGCTACAACGATCCTGGCAACCCTGTTACGCGCGCACTCGGCGGCCAACGCGCGATCATCCAGAACGGCGACTGGATCTTGCTCGCCGGCGCCGGCGCATCGCGTGAAGGTGATCGACCGTTTCTTGATCGCTTCAATCTGCAAACGCTCAAATCCGAGCGCATCTTCCGCAGCGATGCAAACAGCTACGAAACGTTGATCGCGTTGCTCGACAACGACGCGAAACAGTTTGTCACGCGACGCGAGTCGCCCACCGAAGCGCCGAACTATTTCGTTCGGTCCAGTGGCGACAACACGCAGGCGCGCGCGCTGACGAAGTTTCCCGATCCAACGCCGCAGTTGCGCGGCATCAAAAAACAACTGGTGACTTACAAGCGCGCCGATGGCGTGCAGTGTTCGTTCACGCTGTACCTGCCGCCGAACTACAAAGAGGGAACCAGACTGCCGACGGTCGTGTGGGCCTATCCGCTCGAGTTCAACGACGCCAATACGGCCGGACAGATCAGCGGCTCGACGCAAACTGCCACCTCCATCGCTGGGCCATCGCATTTGTTCTTCTTGCTCGAGGGTTACGCGGTGCTGGACAACGCGACGATGCCTGTCGTCGGTTCGCCGGAGACAGTCAATAACACTTACGTCGAACAGATCGTGATGAGCGCGAAGGCCGCGATCGATAAAGCAGTGGAGATGGGCGTCACCGATCCGGATCGCGTTGGCGTTGGCGGTCATAGTTATGGCGCGTTCATGACTGCGAACCTGCTGGCCCATTCGGATCTGTTTCGCGCGGGCATCGCGCGCAGCGGCGCGTACAACCGCACGCTGACGCCGTTTGGTTTTCAGAACGAGCGCCGCACGCTTTGGGAAGCACCCGATCTTTATCTCAAGGTGTCGCCGTTTATGTTTGCACAGAAGATCAACGAGCCGCTGCTGATGATTCACGGCGAGGCTGACGACAACACCGGAACGTTTCCCATTCAATCGGAGCGCATGTACCAGGCGATGAAGGGAAACGGTGCGACGGTGCGGCTGGTGATGTTGCCGCACGAAGCGCACGGCTATGCCGGACGCGAGAGCATCGAGCACGTGCTTTACGAGATGATCGCCTGGTTTGACAAGTACGTGAAGAACGCGCCGCCGCGAACCAAACCGGATGCGACGGATCAAAGCGTGAAGTAGTTTCGGAGGAGATCTACGCGTGGCGATGTGAGGTCGTCTAACAATACGGTGACCACATCGAAGCGGTAAGGATCGTTTTCGAGTTCGAATAAACGGCGATACTCACGAGCGGCGCGGGCGAGCTGACGTCGCTTGCGTAAGTCGATGTTTGCTTGCGGCGGTGCGAACCAGTCGGAGGCACGAGTTTTTACTTCGATAAAGCAGAGCGTGTGGCCCTCGTAAGCGACGAGATCGATCTCCGCGTTCACGGCGGCGCCGCGGCGGTTGCGTCCGACTGGCAGCGTGAAGTTCGCGGCCACGAGTTGATAGCCGAGTTGTTCGAGATATGCGGCGGCGTATTGCTCGCCTAACTTGCCGAGTTCGCGCGTGCGCAGCGCAGGAGTTAAATCTGTACCAGGTGAGGTTGGCATAGTCAGATCAGTGTTTGTCAGTGAAAATCCGTGGCCTTAAGCGTCGCGATCGTACGCGACCTTGAGCCAGTGTTTCACTTCGTCATCGATGTCGTCCAGTGAAGAGATAGCTATCCGGTGAGTGATGCGATCCTTCTTCGCAAAGCCGCCGGTATCGATCAACCGGCCAGTCGGTTTCATGTCGCCCAGCGCGAAGCCCATGTCGATGCGCGTTTGCGTTGCCGGTTTGATTTGCGCAAACACGTGATTGCGATAGAGCGGCACGATCGTCGAACACGGACACGCTTTCGCTTCTTTCCCGGTCTTCAATCCTGTTTTTAGCAACGCCTCATAAACAGGACGCAGGTGTGCCTTACCACCGGAGAACATCTTATCGACGTCGCGTTCCGCGGATTCGAGATAGAGATCCGGATCCTCCATCTCCGCGCCTTTACCGACCGAACGTTCGGCCAGCCACGTTGCGGTCATCGTGTTCTGACCGTGCTTCTCTCTCAGCCAGTCGCGCCGCGCCTTCTCTTCTGCCGGACCTTCTTTCTTGATCAGCTTGAGCCACTCTTCGAGCGAGTGGCCGGTCTTTTGTTTCAGCTCGGCGATCCACTTCTGCGTCATCAGCACGCCGGGATGGACGCTGTACACAGTCTTTGTCTTTGTCATGAAGAAAAGTCCACGGACGGTAAAAACTTCGGCGCCCGGCGCGCTTTCGTCGCCTGCTCGAAAGCGTAGGCCATCTTGATCAACTTTCCTTCACTGTAAGCGCCGCCGAAGAACGACAGCCCGACCGGCATGCCGAAAACGTAACCCGCCGGCACAGTGACGTGCGGATAACCGGCGACTGCCGAAGTGGTTGAATAGCCACCGGTGAAGTGATCGCCGTTGAGCCAGTCAGTGGGCCACGGTGGTCCACCGGTCGGCGCGATCAACGCGTCGAGCTGGTGCTTGCGCATGATGAAATCGATGCCCTGCGTACGCGACAACCGATGGTTCTTGTTCAGCGCCGCGATGTACGCCTTGCTCGTCAACGGTCCTTTCTGTTGCGCCTTTATCATGATGTCCTGACCGAAGTAGGGCATCTCGCGATCGCGATTGAGTTCGTTGAAAGCGATCACGTCTTGCAGCGTACGCACCCGAGCTGACGGTCCAAGTCCGGCGAGATAAGTATTCAAGTCGGCCTTGAACTCATACAACAAAACTTCAAACTCCGAATCGTCAAACTTGCCGGTCGTCGGAATGTCAGCCGGATCGACAAACACCGCGCCGAGTCGTTTCATCTCCGCGATGTGGCCGTTCAGCAGCTTGTCTACGCGGTCGCTGAAACCGAAGTGTTTGCGCGCGACGCCGATCCGCATCCCGCGCAATCCGTCACGATCGAGAAACTTCGTATAATCCGTAGCCGCTTTGCCACGGCTGCCTTTCGTCATCGGATCGCGCGGGTCTTCGCCAGTTAAAGCAGTGAGCAGGATCGCGGCATCGGTAATCGTGCGCGCCATTGGTCCAGCCGTGTCCTGATTATGCGAGATCGGAATGATCCCCGCGCGACTCACGAGGCCGACCGTCGGTTTGATCCCGACCAGAGAATTCGCCGACGAAGGACACACAACCGATCCGTCGGTTTCCGTGCCAATGGCCGCGGCACAAAGGTTCGCTGCCGCCGCCGCTCCTGATCCCGAACTCGATCCACACGGATTTCGATCAAGCGCGTACGGATTCTTCGTCTGGCCGCCGCGGCCGCTCCAGCCGCTCGACGACTTCGACGAACGGAAGTTGGCCCACTCGCTGAGGTTCGTCTTGCCGAGTATCACCGCGCCGGCGTCGCGCAGCTTCTTCGCCACAAACGCATCCTGCAACGGTTTCGCCCCTTCCAAAGCGAGCGAGCCCGCGGTGGTCATCATGCGATCGTGCGTGTCGATGTTGTCCTTGATCAGAATGGGAATGCCGTGCAGTGGACCACGAGCGCCGCGTTCCTTTCGTTCGCGATCGAGCGCCGCGGCGATCGACTCAGCATCGGGATTGAGCTCGATTACCGAACGCAGTGTTGGACCACGGCGATCGATGTCGTTGATGCGGTCGGTGTATTTCTCGACCAGTGAACGAGACGAATACTTGCCTGACTGAAGTCCTTGCTGGAGCTCGGAGATCGTTAACTCATCGAGCTCGAATGCGGGTGGTGGTGACAGGGCAGACGCGGGCCTGGCCATTGCCAGCACACTCGCTGCCGCGCTCGTGTGCAGAAAGTCTCTACGCTTCATCAGCGCCGTCCTCGAATTGTATGACTTAGCTAAAAACTTAATTACGGACTTACTTTGAAAGAATTGAAAAACCTGTTCGTCGACACGGCATCAGGATCGTCCTTCGGAGTGCCAATGACGATCTGGTAAGGCCGCCGCCCCACCATGTACACGCGCGACTGGAAGGTGCGATCTCCTGCCTCTGCCGAGAACTCGAGCGCCGGATAGCCGTCGAGATTCAACGTCCGCGAGCCGGTGAGCGTGGCCTTGATGCCTTTAACGAAGTTGTCGCGGTTAGCCTCAAGCTCAGCCTGGCGATTGAAATTGAAGCTCGGATCGTAATCGACCCAACCAATCAGGTAGACGTTATTGGTGTCGCGCACGACAAAGAGATGGGTCGTGTACGGACCGTGATCGCTATCGGTGGTTTCGGTTTTTTCTTCGGGCGTACTCGGCATTAGCACCGAAAACCGGCCGGTCACTGAGTTGTAGCGCACCCAACCACCGTTGTCAGCGGGAACGGGCGTCGCTGCCGGCCGCGCCGGCGCCGTTGCGGGTGGGCGTCTGTTATGTTCCTGGGCGCTGAGAGAAAAACTTAACGCTAGCG
>Ga0070693_100000878_pt1 | contig 13388 bp, 16 predicted proteins | sample KBSK1103metaG_FD_65472 | JGI IMG/M metagenome (GOLD analysis project Ga0070693, IMG submission 65472) | Corn, switchgrass and miscanthus rhizosphere microbial communities from Kellogg Biological Station, Michigan, USA - KBS K1-10-3 metaG | ecosystem: Host-associated > Plants > Roots >...
ATGCGTTGCTGTTCCGCTTCGCCGAGTTCCCCAAGCGCGATCAGCTCTTCCTGTTTCTTCAAATACTTGTCGAACTTCTCGCTCGCTTTGCGCAGTCCGTAAACCGGAAGCGCAGAATGCGTTAACCAGTGCGGGTGCGCACCAAGCAACACCCCATCCAAACCCGGAAACGCAGCTCCTGCTCGAATCCCAAGCACCAGGGAGACAGAAACAACCGCCGCCTTACCTGGATTCTCTTTAATCCAGTCGCGCGCTTTTAGAACGCCAGTGGTCGCCGCAGTTGAAGCACGCGTGAACCTCGCTCCAGTGTCGTAGATCTGCGATGCGCGGTCATAGTAAGTCCTGGCGTCATCAAAGACCTTCTTGCCGGTGTCGCCTGCAACGTCGCGCACAGCTTTCCCGGCTTTCTTTACGTTCTTTACCGTTTCAGACGCGGCGCGCCGAGCGCTGTCAGCAACCTCCTGATCGTCCGTTATCCGTTCGGCTTCGGCGCGTAAACGTTCCGCGCCGTTGGCCATCGTCTCGGCGCCCCGCTTCGCAGCTTCGCCGGCAGCTCGCGCACCCTCGCCGACCAGGTCAGAAATCGCAAATTTCTCGTCGAGCTCGCGGGCTTTTTTGCGCGCTGCCTGTTGCCATTCGTCAAACTTTTCCTTGTAATCAGCCATTCTATCCTCGCGGTGGAAGTCCCAGAGTTCCATCGCCTTGTACGTCGCCCGCAGCCATCGAGTTCGACATCAAAGGCTGCATCGCCACGACCTGATCACGTCCGTTTCTCTTGGCTTCGTACAAAGCAATATCCGCAGCCTTCAGGATACCAGCAGAAGTTTGCGCGTCGCTGGGACATTCTGCAACCCCAAAACTGGCCGTCACCTTCCCCGCCTTCGGAATATCGAGCGACTTAATCGCCGTCCGCAAGCGCTCGGCAACCTCAGATCCACCCTCTTTGTTCGTCTCAACCAGCAGCACGGCAAACTCCTCGCCTCCGATGCGCGCTGCCAGGTCGATGCCTCTGGTCCCTTCACTGAGCACCTTCGCAATCCGGCGTATCGCCTCGTCACCGGCGTCGTGGCCGAAGCTGTCGTTGACGCTCTTGAAACTGTCGATATCGATCATCAGCAGCGTGAAGGGTCGCTCAAACCTCTGGACACGTCCGACCTCCCGCTCCAACTGACGTTCAAAACGACGCCGGTTCGCGAGACCAGTCAGGTGGTCCGTAAACGCAGCTTCTTCACAAACGTCGAGATAGGCTTTGAAATCCAGCAGCGTCCTGGTCCGGGCCAGTAAAAGATCTAGATCGGTCGGATCAGTGATGTAGCCGAGAGCGCCGACCTCCGAGGCCCTGCGCAGGTCCTCCGCGCGCCGGTCCGCTGCCGTTTGCATGATGACCGGGATGAACTTCGTAATCGGATTGGCCCTGATTCGTTGGGCCAACTCGTAGCCATTCATGCGCGGCATCATGACGTCGGTTATCACCAGGTCAGGCTGGTAGGATTCGATGGCGGCAAGCGCCTCGTCACCATCAGTCGCCGTGGTTACGTTATAGCCTGCAAGGGACAATGCGGCCTCGATCAGGCTCAGTTTATCGGGGTTATCGTCGACTACGAGGATGTTGGATTTTGACTCCATAAAAACGAGAATGTTGGGTCCTATTATTCTTGCGCCGTTAAACACTTCATGCTACAGTTCGAACCTCGGTTTAATACGTTCATTAGCCGGCACTCGCCCTAGCATCGCGTCAAAGAACACAATCGAGATAAAGCAAGCCCGGGAAAAAACATCGCGCGGGTTTCCTTACAAATCGTCGTAAAACAAACCCGCAGGACCACTTTGAACAAGAGCTGTACGCCGCCGCAACGATTCAAGCTGGAAACCATAGCTCGATGCCCAGAAGGACATGGAGATGAATGCGCTGCAGGAACAGAAACGAGCGCGTGACTTAACTTTCGAAGATCGCGCCGAAATAATCCGCCAACTGGAATTTGGCTCAACATTAAATGATGACCTCGTCAACGACATGGCCCGCAATTCCGTGGTCCTGGACTTCCGGCGCCGTCGTTTTGTTTACCGTGCCGGCGAACCAGCGGATTGCCTGTATGCGATCGTTCATGGCCGAATAAAACTCTGTCGCATCGAGACTGACACTGGTCGCGAAGCCGTAATCGACATCCTTCCTGAGGGATCCTTGTTTGGCGAGTCAGCTCTTTATTCTGCTGCGGGGCAACGAGCGAACTCTGCAATTGCCTACGAAAACTCCAGGCTGCTGCGAATTCAGGTGGGGGATTTCAAACGGGGGATGGCTGAGGATAACCGCCTTCATGATTACACTTTCCGCCTGATCGGTCAACGCCTTGATCATGCGGAGCGCCGGCTTGCGGACTTTGCCCTGAACGCCATTCCAGCCCGTTTGGACAGCTTACTTGCCGATTTTTCCCTGCGTTATGGGGTATCCGAACCCGAGGGCGTACTCATCGACATTCCCCTTCCACACCGCGAAATAGCCTCCATCGTCGGCTCCACGCGAGAAAGTGTCACCGTGCGCTTGAATGCCATGCGCCGCGCAGGTACGATCGCATTCGTCAAACGACGAATTCTGATCAAACGACCGGCATCGCTCTAGACGTGGGGCCGTTCGGGGCTGGAGATTCATGAAATGCCCAACCTGCGGTAAGCCTGCCGAGTGGAAAGACAACCCCTTTCGTCCCTTCTGTTCTGAGCGCTGCCAGCTCGTCGATCTTGGCCGGTGGGTTGAAGGTGAGTACCGCGTGCCCGGTGAATCTCTCCCACACGAACAAAATGAAGCTTATCCAGTCGAGCATGACCGCGACAAAGAGAACTAGAGCAATTCTCGCGCAAAGGCGCAAAGACGCAAAGATTTTCCCCTGGTTTACCTTTGCGCCTTTGCGCCTTTGCGCGAGAAACCTTTTGCCGGCTCTTTGCGCTCTGATGATAGTTGCATGCAATAGCAGCGAACCCAACACTAACACCCCGGTTGTCACCGCTCCACCAGCTACTACGTTTCCCATGCCGCCCGTGAGCGGCACGTCGATCGTCAACATGGGGTGGGAACTCGCAGACGGGAAGCGCTCCGTCTTCTCGGACCATAAAGGCAAAGTACTGATCCTGGATTTTTATGCGACCTGGTGCGTTCCATGTCGCGATAGTATTCCGCATTTGATCGGACTTCAGAAGCAATACGAAGAGCAGGGATTGACCGTGGTCGGACTCAACGTAGGTGGTCCGGAGGACGAGCAGGAAGTGCCTAAGTTCGCGAAACAGTTTGGTATTCAATATACACTGGCGAAACCGGACGAAGAGCTCGCGAGCTTCCTGCTGGCGGACGTCGATGCGATTCCGCAAACGTTTGTTTTCGATCGCCAGGGGAAACTCGTGGAACGTTTGATCGGGTTCGGAAAAGGGTCGGGCAAACAACTCGATGCGGCCGTCGAAGCCGCGCTGAAAACGCAAGCGCCTTAATGAGAAAAGCAAAAATCATAGTTACTCTTGGTCCAGCTTCTCGTGAGCCGGAAATAATTGAACAACTAATCGCCGCCGGCGCGAATGGCGTGCGTATAAACATGTCGCACGGAACTCACGAAGAGAAAACCGTCGACATTGCGCGTGCACGCGCCGCGGCAGCCAAACTCAAGCGGCCCATCGCCATACTCGTCGATCTTTCAGGACCAAAGATCCGCACAGGCGAACTCAAAGACGATCAGCCCGTCAAACTCACGCCGGGCGCGACTTTCATCATCACAACGCGGCCAGTTTTAGGTGATGAAAATCAGGTCTCAACCAACTACAAAGACCTTCCACGCGTAGTTAAAACCGGCACTCGACTACTGATTGATGATGGCGCCTTGTCGCTCATCGTCGACAAAGCCACCGACACTGATGTGATCTGTAAGGTGATCGACGGTGGATTGTTGGCAGAGCGCAAAGGAATCAATTTGCCCGGCGTTCCGCTGCCGATCGACTCGCTCACGGAGAAGGACGTCGTCGATCTCAAGTGGGCGGTCGCGCAGGATGCAGACTACATCGCGCTGTCGTTCGTGCGTCGCGCGAGCGACTGCGAACGCGCGAAACAATTGATAAGCGAAGCTGGCGGCCGCGCACCACTGATCGCGAAGATCGAGAAAGCTGAAGCAATCGATCACCTGGATGAGATCATCGCAGCGGCTGACGGAATCATGGTCGCGCGTGGTGATCTCGGCGTGGAAACGAGCGTCGAGCTCGTGCCGGTTTATCAAAAGCGAATCATCCAGAAGTCGATTCAAGCGGGCAAGATGGTGATCACTGCGACGCAGATGCTGCAGTCGATGGTAACGAATCCACGTCCCACGCGAGCGGAGGCATCCGACGTCGCAAACGCGGTCTGGGACGGCACCGATTGCGTAATGCTTTCCAACGAAACTGCCGCTGGCGCGTATCCGATTCCGGCGGTCGCCACGATGGCACGCGTCATCGAATCGGCAGAGTCAGGCAAAGAGCCGCGAACTGATTTCGCCGCGAGCTGGGCGGGCAGGCAGTCCGGACGCGTGAGTCGCGCGCTTTGTGAAGCGGCGGCTTTTGCAGCGAGCGAAATGGGAACGACGGTGACCGCTGTGTTTACAGCGTCGGGATTGATGGCGCGCAGGCTTTCATCACTGCGTTACGATCAACGCATCATCGCACTGACACACCGGCCGGAAGTTCTATCGAATTTAGCATTGATCTGGGCCGTCGAGCCTCTGCTTGTGGTCAAAGCACAAACAACCGAAGAGATGCTGAAGAACGGAGAACAGTGCCTGCTCGACGCGGATGTAGTGGAAAAGGGTGAAATGATCGTGGTGATGGCCGGACGTCTCTCAGGACTCGGCCTCTCGAGCTCAGTCACGATCTTGACGGTCGGCGGAGAACTAGGCCCAACGAAGTAGTACACAAAGCCACAAAGCGATCCCACAAATTACACAGATTATTTCTATCATGAATAACTCTGTGTAGTTTGTGTCTGGGTTTGTGGTTTTGTGATCTGTTCCGCAGCGATTTGGGCGGGTGTTTTCTGTGGGTCGCGCCAGTTGTCGAGAATCCCGACCTGGTGCACGCACTGTAGTGTGCAGGTAGCGGCGCACCATTTCTCCGTCTTGTACTCGCGATCGAAATCTTCCATGGTGTACTGGTCCAGAGGAATGCCCGGATAACCTCGCTGCTGCGAACACCAGTGTACGAGCCCTTCCTCGCAGATGTAGAGATAACGAGCCCCTGCACGACAGCGCCAATTGTAAGGCTTGCCTTCGGCGATGCTGTCCTGAAACCAGTTGAGTCGCGCGTGGTCCTTGTTCCCGAGTTTCTTGACTTCCTGAAAGATGCCCTTTTCTTTCGTCGAGAGCGGTTTCAGCGTGCCGTCGCTATCGTGAATGACGCCCACGGTCGTCGAGAACCCGAGCTCGACAGCCCTGCGAGCGACCGTCAGTGCATCCTCTGGATTCTTGATGCCGCCACCAATCACGGAATTGATGTTGACGTGGAAATCGGCGAATTCGGACAAGTACCGGAGCTTCTTATCGAGCACGCGGAGACTCTTGCGCGAAACCTCGTCGGGCTCGACATTGTCGATGCTTATCTGCAAATACTCGAGGCCTGATTTGTTGAGTCGTTTGATCCGCTCCGGAGTGAAGTAGTAACCATTCGAGATCAAGCCTGCGATCATTCCACGCGAGCGAATGTGTTGAATGATCTGATCGAGCTCCGGATGCATCATCGGCTCGCCACCGGAAATCGTGACGATCGACGTCCCGAGATCTGCGAGTTTATTGAGCCGCGCCTTGACGATCTCCAGATCGATTGGTTTTGAAGTGTGGTCGTATTCGTTGCAGTAGCCGCAAGCCAGATTGCAACGGCGCATCGGAATGAGATGGGCCAATACGGGATGACGCGTCGACGCTAACGCGCGAGTGATAAAGCTGGCCTCGCGCAGCTTGAGTTTTAGAAACTTGGTCTTCCGCATTTTGACGCGAAGAATACCCACAAAATACAAAAAGCACAAACGCTTACATTTGTGCTTTTTGTATAGCTGTAAATTGTCTCTACGTTTTAGCTCTTAACGATCTTGACGTTCGAATCAAGCTTGACATCAAACTCGTTGGTATTGATCTTCTGGTTCTTTTCGAGAGCCGTCAAACGCATGGTCGTCGAATCGTCGTTCTTCTCGACGATCTTGGTCTGAACGGGCATGCCGGCGTTGTCGATCCAAACCTCGGCATACTTGTAACCAGCCTTACCTTTCGGCACCAGCGTCAAGTGGATCGTGCTAACACCACCCCACAACGTCTCCTCGCGCACGTCTTTTACTGGATGAAACCGCGCTTCAAGCTGCTGGCGCGACATGTTCATCATCGACATCAGGCCACCCGCTTTATCATCATTCATCTTTCGCGAGTCGCCCGTGTAAGCAATACCCTGGTTGGGGCGGAAAATGACGTATTTGTTATTCGATACCGCCAAAATCTCACGTCGCGGGCTGGTCCAGTCGATCCTGACTGAAGCCTGCCGGCCGGCGGTGGGCAAGTAAATCACCGCACCGTTGTATTTGTCTTCCACACCAAGCTGCGAATTGTATTTGACGACGCTAATTCCCGCGCGCAGCGACTTGAGGGTCTGACGATTCTTCTCCAACCGATTCAGAACAGAACTGACCAACCCGGCCCCCTGACCATTCGTCGTGGTCGGGGAAACTATGACGAGTGCAGATAATATGAAAGCTGCCACCAGGCCCGAAGTAATCAATCGCTTCATAAAAACTCCTTAAACTCCGTTTCTCCTTTCGCGTGGTCTCACAAAAAAACCTCGCAATTATAGGGAAAGACTACCGTATGTCAACCTCGAAACTGCGCGTCCGACCTTCCGCATCTCGTATTGCGCGCACCTCTAAGATCTCGACTTCCGCGCGTCCCGTCAGCGCTTTTATGCGCTGCTCAATCTGCCCCTTATCACCTTCATTTCCAATAACTTCAGGGCTCAAAACAATTGTTCGTGCGACTGGGCTTTGATGCACGGTTCTCTGGGCCCGTTCGCCACTAATAAACCAGCTTTTTGGTGTCAAAAAAATGAAGATTAAAATGACCACACACAGCAGATCCCATTGCCAGGTGTTTCTCGCGTAATTCCAGAAGAAGATCTTCTTAAGTGTGGTTAACAGGCCTCGCACGTTATCGAGCTTGCAAGTAAGCAGCCACGCGAACCGTGACTGGCGGGTCAGTAGGATTTTACCTTTCCCGATTGGCAATTGCCAATTGAAAACTGGTTTTTGATTACAGACGGACCGTAGGACTTTGTTCCACGATATGCCCGTCGCGCATCTGCACAATGCGTTTGCACATCGCGGCGGCCTCAGGATTGTGAGTGATCATTATGATGGTTTGGTTGAACCGATAATTCAACTCCTGAAACATGTTAAGCACGAGAGCTGAGTTTTCCGAGTCGAGATTACCGGTGGGTTCATCCGCAAGAACGATGGCGGGGCGCGTCACCACCGCGCGCGCGAGTGCCACCCGCTGCTGTTCGCCCCCTGACAGTTCGAGCGGCTTGTGATGAAGCTTATCTTCCAGTCCGAGCAGCCGGAGCACGTCGCGGCGAAGCTCTGGATTTCCGCCGCCGTTGCCGTGAATTCGCTCCGCTAGTCGGAGATTTCCTTCAGCCGTCAAAGTGGGAAAAAGGTTGAATCTTTGAAAGACAAATCCGATCTTCTTGCGGCGAACGGCGGTGCGTTTTGCGTCTGACGCAGCGGTGATATCGTCGCCGTCAATCACGATCCGGCCGGAGGTTGGCGTCAGAAGTCCTCCCAGCAGATGTAGCATCGTCGACTTGCCGCAACCGGATGGCCCCATGATCGCGAGAAACTCGCCTTCCTGAACCTCGAGCGAAACACCACGCAAGGCCTGCACGTCGACTTTCCCGACGCGATAAACCTTGACCAGGTCTTCAGCTTTAAGAATCGTTCTCATCTATTGATTGGCGGTCACTTTCTTATTCTGAGCGTCGAGGTCGACCTCAGGCAGTTCCCACTTGTTTTCCAACACAAACGCTTTCGAAGGATATTCTTTGTTCAATTCAACCGAAGCCGAATCCTGGTACGTGATGCTCAACTTATATTGATCCTGTGGACGAGTTATCTCGACAACCCCGGGCAACGAGGCCGTTGTACTGCTCCCAAGAGTCTTCTCGTTGCGATAGGAAACATCAGTCACGAGACGACCTTGATCGTCGTACGTTTGCACGCGCGCCAGACGAATTCCGGCGACACGATCGAACCAAAAGCGCCTCTGTAGTTTCGCGTCTCCGCCGGCCGGCTGCGAAAACTCTTCAAGTAGATAATAGCCACGCATGATGCGAGAGCCTTTTTTCGCCTGCGTTCGATTATCAGGTTCCTCCTGAAAGAATTCGCTTTGTGCATAGGCCGACGCACCGTTTGTTTCGATGGGCCGAACCATGAACGCGTCCGTCAAATGTTGCGGGCGCAGGTTCGAGAGTGCGCTGACTGTTTCCTTCTCGGTTTCCTTTTTGCCTTTACCGTCGGCGGCGGCTGCTTCCGTGTCCAGCTTTGGATAGCTGGCGTTATTAGTTCCCTTCACAAAACGCTTGTACTTCTCATTCCCCTTCAGGACCGCAACTCGAAAGTGCTCGCCGTCCGACGTCATCTGCGCGATATCGACAAACGCGAATTGAATGATCAGGTAAATCTGTCCGGGCCTTTGCAGCGTAATCTGCCCGTCGACGAGTCGATAGCGATCGGCGACGCCGGCAGCCGCAAAAGATGTGTCTTCAAACTGAATGTCGACTTTGCCGTGTATTGATTTGACTGTTGCGAGCCGGTTTACCTCACGAATGAGCTGGTCTTTGCCGGCGTTCGCCAGCGGAGTCAGAAGTTGAGGAACCGAGACCTTCCTTTTAGTTTCGAAAAGGCCGCAACCAGAAGTAAACAACAGCACTGACAGGACAACGACTGACAGCACTAAGCGGGTGGGCACGATTTTAGAGGCGTTGAAATATTTGAGCATCAGCCTTTAAGCGCCAATCATACGTCAAACAGAACCGAGCGCGGTAGCGCCGGGTCAACTAAGTAAGCTCGAGTGGCGGTTTCCCAAATCTCCCCCGCAATCTGTTGATCGTATTCACGATGCTGGGTTTACTCAACAACTTCTGTTCCAGACGATGCCGGCCGGGAAAGTCGAGCAGCATCACGCCAAGGAGGATTGTGAGCAGACCCTGTCCGGGGACACCCGGTAACGACAGCACCACGCCGAGCGCAACCAGCACGATCCCGAGCAGGTTTTTGCCGATGACCTTCGCCGCATGCAGCGCCGGATGAGGTCCATCCCAGAACTTTGTTTTGCGATTCTTACTGAAGTAGTCGGCCGGCAGTTTCACCAGAATCAAAGAGACGATCCCGAGATTCAAGAAGAAGGATGCTACAAAGATGAGGGCTCCGAACAATATGTGTCGCCACGTCCAGGCCAGCACAAATTCCGAAAGTAGCATCATTTATTGAGCAATTCACGCCGCGCGTTCAGGATCGAATCCAGCAGTTCATGCACGATTTGTTCCGCTTCGCCCTCGAGGTTGAATTCCGGCTGTTCTGCAACTTCCCAAAACTCGTCGAGGCCACGCGCGCCCGCCCGCTCGAGCGCCAGCACCTGGACCAGTAAATCGAGCACGTCAGCCGCTTTTACGAGTCGCGCCTCGAGACTACTACGCTGTTCGTAATCACGGTAAAGAGCGCCATAGAGTCCCTGCGCACTATCGACATCGCTTACGAGATCTGAAAACGCCGCGGTTTCCGCCTGCTTTCGCGCCTCTGAACCAAAATACAGAGTCGCCGTACGAGGCATGTCGCCAACCCGAACCTCGGCCCAATCGTGGAGTAACGCGAGCCGCAGGACCTTTTCGACGTCGACGCTGATTCCGCGCGAGTTGAATTTGTCCGCGAGCAACATGGCCGTTACGCCGACGCCAAACGAGTGCGCCGCGACTGATTCGGTGCCGTTTGGCAGACCACGCAAGGTCCAACCCGTGCGATCGAGTCGCTTCAAACGTTGCAGCTCAATCAGAGTCGAAAGCATTTGTGTCCTACAGGACCTATCTCACTTCACGAACAACAATCGTGCGCCGCTTCTCGCCTAGAGTAAGCGTCATCGGTTTATCCAGTTGGATCGGATGCGTTTCGCCGTCGATGCTGATCACGAGGTTCGAAGGCGCCCTCGTTAACCCGATGACAGGTTGGTTCGGAGCGATTCGCGGCACAAGGTGTGTAGCGACAATCCGCCAACTCGCAGCCTCACAGCGGATCCGCAAACCTGGAGCGTCAGTCTCGAAAGACTCGTCAGGGGCCAGCACATCTGCCTTGAAAACTCCCTCGCCACACCGAACGCCCGCGGCATCGTAGAAGGTCACCGCACCTGAGACGAACGAATATGCGATCGTGCTTTTATTCTTCACGACTATGCGCACGTTCGTTACCGGAGCATCAGGCGCACCATTCAGGGCGGTCGTTCGTAGAGTTCCTTCGAGCGCAGGTGTTCCGTTCGCATCAAACGCTACCGCTTGCTCAGTCAACGGCATGCGCTTTTCAATCAGATTAGCAGTTGCCTCCTGTGCGTTTGCGTAAAAGCCGCTACACAAGATACACAAACCCAGTGCGATTCTTCTCATCACTCCTCCTCACGAATTGCTGCGTACATTAGCTGATCGATTGTCTGACCGTCTTTAGTAACACTCTTCCGCAAACGTCCCTCGAGCGCGTACCCCGCCTTCTCGAGCACACGCGCAGACGCACCATTCCACGCAAACACGTGCGCGAAGATACGACAGATATCGAAGTTTGCGAACGCATGGTCCGTCACCGCGATCAATGCGTCTGTCGCAATCCCTCGTCCCCAAAACTCTTCGCCGAGCCAGTATCCGATCTCCGCCGACCGGTGGCCGACGTCGGGCTGCAACGTGAAGCCTATACCACCAACCGCTTCACCGCCTACGTCAATCGCAAAATTCGTTTCCGGTTTGTGACCGACAACCATGTCGAGCCAGTTTCGCGCATCACTCGCGGTGTACGGATACGGAAATCGATCGCGAAGATTGACCGAGACGTTTCTGTTGTTTGCATGACGCACGATCGCATCGCGATCGCGCCATTCCCAACTACGCAGCGTACATGTTGCTAACTTGAGATTCACGTCGTCGTTATCCGCGGCAACACAGCCGCACCGCGCGGCATGATAAACCCATCTCCGCTTCCAGCGTCTTCCAGCGCTTGGGCGATCGTTCGCACAGGGACCATCCGCATTCGCTTTACGTCGTCGTCCGGAAGTTCTGAAACCAGACAAACGCGATAACGTTCAGCCTTTGTCAACAAAGCCCATGCCGTCTGGCCGTTGACTTCATAACCGTTGACCAGCCGCGCTTCAAGCGCACGCGAGTCGCTCGCGTCAAACCATTTCAGAAAATCCGGCCGTCCCAGTCCATCGCTACATTCGGCCAGCAGAACTATCGTCCCACCATCCTTACAGGCAAGCGCCGCCATGTCGAGTGCTTTGTGGGCCTGGATCAGGTTGATGTCGTGCGGGAAGCCGCCGCAACTCACGATAACGATATCGCGCTTTGACGGAATCTCAACCGAATACTGGTCCAGGTAATAATCACAACCGGCGCGGTGGGCCAGTCGCCAGTCGCCGCAGAACATTTTTACCGCACGCTTGTTTTCGTTAACAATCGTGTTGATACCAAAAGCAGGTGAGACGAGGGTTGCGACGCGTTCGCACTCCTCGTGGACCGCGTTGCCATCCAACACCCCGGCTCGCACGCCGTCTTTCCGGCCACCGGCTTCAAAGTCCATCGCCAGCATGTGCGTCGCTTCAATCGTGTTGGCTGATGCGAGCCCCGGACAGATTGATTTCCGGCCTCCCGTAAATCCTGCAAAGTAGTGAAATGTAATACCACCGGTCAGAATCACACGTGAATACTCTTGCAACGCGCTATTGACTTCGACGGTCACTCCGCTCTCCGTTTTTCCGAGGGTAGTGAGTCTTGTGCGGTCGTAGGCGTCGTGCTGGATAACGCGCAAACGCTGGACGACGAATGAAGTCAATAATTCCGTTTGTTCTTTCTCACTGACGGGACGATGAATGCCGGTCGCAAAGATTATGGCGATGTTTGACGGTGAGACGCCGGCTTGAACAAGTCTCCGCACGAGCAGGTTTACCACCTGAGCGCTGGCCGTCGCGCGCGTCGCATCTGAAACGACGATGAGAACTGAATCATCGCTACCGACGATTTCGTCGAGTGAATCAAAGAGGACTCCCACCTCGAAGTCACTGAGTGGCGTGTAATCAGCGGAATTCTTGCTGACTACAGAGAACTGGGCGTCGTCAAAACTGAAGTCAATAGATCTGCGCCCGTAAGGCAGTTTCACAGGATTTACGTAAATCGTGTGAAATGGCTTTTGTGTAATCACAGTCCGAAGTCAATCATTGCGCGTTCGATTACGTGAAGCGAAGCGAAATCTGTTTCACCTGCCGTGCGCGCTTCCGCAAGCCATTTGCGTAGCTGTCGCGCCTCTTCGAGCGATCCGATGCGGCAAGCGCCCGTGAGTGCAAGTGTAACCAGTGCATCGGGTGCACCATGAGTGACCAGCGCCGCCTGCAACGCCGCCTGCTCTCGCAGGTCAAGAGTCAAGAGGAGATTGAGTTCCATTACCGCTCTGATCTAAAACACGCCGTGCCCGCGTGACAAAAGTGAAATGTCTCGTCTTCGAAATCAGGGGTTTCCATCTGGATCGTGAGGTGATCGACACCAAAACGATCGTGAAGCTTGGTGCGCAACTCTCTTAACAGGTCAGGCTGGGAGATACTGTCGACGTGAATCACGTGCGCGCTCAACGCTTCACGTCCGGAAGTGATTGTCCAAACATGCAAGTCGTGAACGTCAGAAACACCGCTCGTCGCTAAAATCGCATCTTCAACCGCCGCGAGATTGATATGCGCCGGAGTTCCTTCCAACAGCACGTTCGTCGATTCCTTGATCAATCTCACTGACCCCCAGATGATCAGCACACCGATCACGACGCTGAACACCGAATCCGCCGCGTACCACCCAAACAGCGACATACACACGCCCGCGAGGATCGCGGCCACGGATCCGAGCGCATCGCCCATCACGTGCATCCACACTCCACGCAGATTCAGATCGACCTCGTGACGCGCGTGCAGTATCCACGCACAGATCAAGTTCACCGCCAAACCACCAGCGGCCACGACGATCATTGGTCCACTGCGAACGAGGGGCGGATCGAGCCAGCGCTCGTAAGCGCCGTAAAAGATAAACAGCGAAATCATTACCAGCGCCACGCCGTTGACGAGCGC
>Ga0070693_100000884_pt1 | contig 13323 bp, 9 predicted proteins | sample KBSK1103metaG_FD_65472 | JGI IMG/M metagenome (GOLD analysis project Ga0070693, IMG submission 65472) | Corn, switchgrass and miscanthus rhizosphere microbial communities from Kellogg Biological Station, Michigan, USA - KBS K1-10-3 metaG | ecosystem: Host-associated > Plants > Roots >...
TCCGAGATCGACAGAACCTTGGCTTGAACGGGCGCCAGCCAAATCGGGAACGCGCCGGCGTAGTGCTCGATCAGAATACCGATGAACCGTTCAAGCGAGCCGTAGATCGCGCGATGAATTACTACCGGAATCGACTCGGCGTTATGCTCGTTGACGTAAGTGAGTCCGAAGTTTCGCGGCAACTGAAAGTCGAGCTGAATCGTTCCAAGCTGGTGCTCGCGCTTCAGAGAATCCTGGACCATTTGATCGATCTTTGGTCCATAAAAGTTCGCCTCGCCCTTTTCGACGGTGTATTCGAGTTGATTCGCTTCCAACGCTTCGGCCAACAGTTTCTCGGCGCGATCCCACACTTCGGGTTCTCCCATGTACTTGCTCGGATCATCGCCGCGCACACTCAACGTGAATCGATAAGACATTCCGAATGCTCGGTACACGCGCGCAACCAATGCGAGCAGTCGATTCACTTCCTCACCGATCTGATCCTCGGTGATAAACAAATGCGCATCATCCTGTTGGAATTGCCGAACGCGCGTAAGTCCCGCAAGCACCCCGGCGCGCTCGTTCCGATGCAGCACGCTCTGCTCGGAGAGCCGCAACGGAAGCTCGCGATAGCTTCGACGCTTTGCGCCAAAGATCAGCATATGCCCTGGGCAGTTCATCGGCTTTAGAGCGAAGTCCGTTTCATCTTCGTGGACGATGAACATGTTTTCCTGATAGTGCGACCAATGACCGGAAGTCTTGAACAGGTTCTCACTGAACAGGAGCGGCGCCTTGACCTCGACGTAGCCGTTATTTGCCAGCATTCGCCTGATCGTTTCCTGAAGCGTGTGATAAATCACCGTGCCCTTTGGCAGCCAGAAAGGCGCGCCCGGGGCCCACTCGTGAGTCATGAACAATTCGAGTTCGCGGCCGACCTTGCGATGATCGCGCCGTTTTGCTTCTTCGATGTTGTGAAGATACTCATCCAGCTCGACCTTCGTCGGCCACACCGTGCCGTAGATGCGCTGAAGCATCGGGTTCTTCTCGCTGCCGCGCCAGTACGCGCCGGCGATGGACGTAAGCTTGAAATGCTTGCACTCGCTGGTGCGCCGCACGTGCGGACCGGCGCATAGATCGGTGAAGCCACCTATTGCGTAGGTGGACACGGTGTCCCCCGGAATTCCGTTGATCAACTCAATCTTGAAATTCTGATCGCGTGATCCAAAGAATTCTGTAGCCTTCTCTTTGTTCCACGTCTCGCGCTGAAACTCGCGGCCCTCTTTCGCAATCGCGCGCATTCGACTCTCGATCTCAACAAGGTCGTCAGGCGTCAACGGACGCGGCAACTGCATGTCATAGTAGAAGCCGTTCTTGATCGGAGGACCGATTCCAAATTTAACATCCGGAAAAATTTGCTGAACCGCCGCCGCCATCAAATGTGAAGTCGAATGCCGCAGACAGTGCAGTTTATACTCGCGCTCGGATGCAAAGTCCTCCGCCCGCAGCGCAAAATCCTGATCGCTTTGAAACTCCTCGCCCATCTTCTGATTCTCCTCAACTCTTTCTCCTTAACACTATACCGTTAAGGCGTTGATCTTCGCTCGCCGAAAGAGTAATCGTACATCACGACTTCACAAAAAGGCATGCCCAGGGCTTGGATCATATTCGCTGAAAAGTCTGGTTTGATCCCCGAAACGATGGTAGATTGTTGTCGAATTCGCCCTGCCCTCACCTTGCAGCAATGATCCGTGATTTCCCCTCACAAGCCATTGCCACCTGCCATGAAAACAAAACCAACGAAAGAGAATTCCCGCAACCAGACCGGTGCTCCGAGGCAAGGGCGCAATGCCAAGGTACCGGCGGATGATCAAACCGAACTCAATCGAGCACGCGAAGCAGCCGAACGCGAGAGGATGAGTCTGGACGTGATCGTCGAGCAGATGGCCGAGGGATTGCTCATATGGGACGAAACCATGCAGGTGGTGCGTGCAAATCGCCAGGCACAGTTGATATTCGGATTTACATTTGAGGAAATGCGCGATGACTCGGACTCCAGACTGGCGGTCGGGCGGTTCACAGACGAGGCGGATCAGCCGATTCCAGTTTCAGATCTGCCGGGAAACATCGCGATGCGTGAACATCGAGTGGCGGACTTGCGGCTGTGGTACACAAAGCCGGACGGCAGCCGCGCTTATTTATCGCTAACCGCTTCTCCGATTTTCAATGAGCAGAAAACGCTCGCGGGAGCCATTCTCGTTGCTCGCGATATGACCGAGCGTTATCGCGAAAGCGACCGGGCGCAGCAGGCCGAGAAGCTGCGCGCGCTTGGCCAGCTCGCCTCCGGTGTCGCGCACAATTTCAACAACGCTCTCGCGGCGGTCATTGGCTACACGCAACTAGCTCTTCCCAAAGTCAAAGATACACCGGTTGAAAAGTATTTGAACGTAGTCGAAAAATCCGCGAAAGATGCCGCGCGAATGGTTGAGCGCATTCAGAATTTCTCACGCGGCAGTCACCGCAAGGATGATTTCATGAGAATGCGCCTCTCGGACATTGTTCGAGATGCCATCGATATCACGCGCCCGCGATGGCGAGATGATGCTGAAGCCGCGGGAATCAAATACGAGGTTCAGCTCGAATGGAACACCGAAGAAGAACTACTCATCAACGGCGAACCTTCCGAATTAAGAGAAGTATTCGTCAACATTATTCTGAACGCGCTTGATGCGATGATAGTCGGTGGCTCAATCATCATAAACGCATCGGCGGACGATACGACCGTTCGCGTTAGCATCACCGATTCCGGCATGGGAATGACCGAAGAAACGATGCGCCACATCTTCGACCCATTCTATACAACAAAGGGCACGTCCGGATTGGGAATGGGACTGAGTGAGAGCTATCGGGTTATCGAGCGGCATGGCGGCCGGATTGAGGTCGATAGTCAGCCCAGCCGCGGCACTACCTTTGCCATCTTCTTGCCGCACGTCAGTTCCGAGAGCGCTCTTGCTGCGAACCAGTTGCGCTTCACTGCCGTGCCCATCTCACGCATACTGATCGTCGACGACGAGGAGCCGGTTCGCCGTGTGCTTGCCGCTATCCTGGCGCAGAAGGGTCACACCGTATTGACAGCCGATAGCGCAGGCGAAGCCTTACTGATGATCGATAATCAGGATTTCGACATCGTATTCACCGATCTCGCGATGCCAAAGACGGACGGTGTAACCACAGCCGCCGAAATAAAGTCGCGAAAGCCCGAGATGAAGGTGGTGCTGATGAGCGGCTATGGCGCAGAGAGAGCTTACGAACGTGCCGGTGAAACCAGTTGTGTTGACTTCGCGTTATCGAAGCCCTTTCGAATGCAGGATATCAACGAGGCTTTGCGAATCCTTCTCGATCACTGAGCTCTGGCGTTGAGTGGCACGAGGATGTGTGCACCATTCGCTGCATTGCTTCAATCCTCGCCTTCATCCGCCAACACACGCGAAACTCTTTTCAAGTCCTCGACAAATCTTTCGAACTCGCTCCTTCTTGACTGTTCCGGCGCGCGCAGGATTGATGACGGATGAAGAGTCGCGATTACCTTTGGGGCGAGTGGTGAGTCAATGAACTCGCCGCGCCGCTCGGTGACTCGAAAATCCTTGCCAAGTAAGCTCTGTGACGCGGTCGCTCCGAGGCATACGATTATCCGGGGCTTTACAACGGCGAGTTCCGCCTCAAGCCAGGGTCTGCACGCTTCAATCTGCGCGGAATTCGGCTTCTTGTGTATGCGCCGCTTTCCCCGAGGCTCCCATCTGAAATGCTTCACAACGTTGGTGACATAGGTCTCGGTCCGGTCAATGCCCGCTGCCTCGAGAGCCTGATCGAACAATCTTCCTGCCGGTCCAATGAAAGGCCTTCCCTTGATATCCTCTTCGTTGCCGGGCTGCTCGCCGACAAAGAAAACGCGCGCGCGACGACCACCTTCGCCGAAGACAGTTTGCGTGGCATTCTCCCAGAGATCACATGCCTTGCAGTCAGATGAAGCCTCTTGGAGCGATGATAGTGTCGCCTTCGTGGCAATCAATTCTCGCGCGGACTCCTGAGACTTTCGGTGTGACACTAAGTTCTGCTTGATCTGACAACTCTGCACGTTGCCACAGGATTTACTCTCAATGTCCACCGATGACTCAAGGCGAAGCGATTGCTAAGCCGCGCCGAGCAGGGAGCGAGCTCGAATCACTTCTACCGAACAATGCGAATGCATTGCAACGGCTTCGGAGACACTTCCGAGCAGGTACCGCAAAACGCCTCGCCGGCCGTGAGAGCCGACAACAATCAGGTTCGCACGCCAGTCTCTTGCTTCTTCGACGATTCGTTTCTTCGGGCTTCCATCAAGGACGATTGTTTCGATCGTGATACCTGCGCGGGATATGATTTCCCGCGCCGCTTCAACGGCATCGCGGGATTTGCTCGCGGTCTCTTCTCTTACCTTGTCAATAAGGGCCCCCGAGGCGAACCACGGATCCGACGCCGGCATCACCGGCTCAATGACACTGACGATCCTTATTTGACTCCCGGCGGGCCAGGGACGCGAGGCTATCGAATGTGCCGCCGCCTGTGAATACTCCGAGCCATCGGTCGCGAGTAATAATCTGAGAGCGTCAGGCGCCGAGGGTGCTGACTCGGACTTCCGAGTCTGGTCGTCTCCGTGATAGCGCACAATCTCGACGGAGCAACTAGCATTCTGCACAACGGCTTTGGCGATGCTGCCCAACAGGAATCGAACGAAGCCGCTGTGTCCATGCGAGCCCACCATGACAAGGTCGGCGCCCCATCGGTCAGCCTCTTCAACGATGCTGGTTCCGGGGTATCCTTCCACGGCTATCCCGGATGCCACAAAGCCTTTGCGAGTAAGACGCTCGGCTGCGGCAAGCACGAATGCCTGGGCAGCGTCATTCTCACTCTTGATGAACGGTTCGAGATATCCAACGCTCGAAGTGAGCGCAAACAGATCGATGACCGTAAGCACTCGCACCTCGGTCTGAGGCGGCCAAAGTCTTGACTCGAGTTCGGTCACGACCATCTCGGAAAGCGCAGATGAATCGATCGCTAGGAGTATTTTCATGATATCCTCCAAGACCGTGCGGTGCTGTCTTCATTTTACGGCAGACCTTCAGATCAATCCAAGCAGGCCGGTTCGTCATCGTATATAGCCGCGTCGTCATCGCGCGAAGCCGGTTCGTCACAAATAGGTATCCTTGATTTCGATACTATGGAGAATGTGCTACTTGTCTGATGCTGGAAGTTCTCAATCAGCCGGCGAGGAGTCACTCTCGCTGTTCGCGCTAATAAAATCCCGAGGGAAGCATCTAAGTCTGCAGGGTCCTTATGCTGGGACAGCGCACTCTCTTCGAGAATGTCGCAACCGAACGCGCCAACGCGCGTTGGATTGTGATAGGTTCTACTGTCCCGGAAGGTACTTCGAACGAGGCGAGGTTTCGGATGCAGATTAAGTCGCGAAGTTTGCTGCAGCAGCGCTGGTTTCGTGTGCCCCTGATCGTGGCCGCCTGGACTCTGTTCGGCGCGTTTCTCGCAAGCCAGATGTATCTCGCGTACGGCCGCAGCGAGATGCCCATTCAGTACCGAAGAATATTCCTGGTTGAGGTCATCTACGCATATCAGTGGGCCGCGCTGACGCCTTTCATCTTATGGCTGTCGCGGCGGGCGCCGATCGAGCGATCAAAATGGGTGCGCAGCTTAAGCGTGCATATTGGCGCAAGCATCCTGATGGGTTTTACGACACGGGTGCTGCACGACTTGATGTTCTTCTTTCTCCTTGCTGATTCAAGCAGGCACTTTTCGTTCAGCCGGCTGTTGATGAACGTCTACTTCATGACTGATTACGGCGTCATGATCTACTGGTTGATCCTGCTTGTCAGTCACGCCATCGATTATCAGAAGCGCTTCAGAGAAGGCCAGGTGCGCGCCACCAAACTCGAGGCTCAGTTGGCACAAGCCCAGCTTCAGGCGCTCAAGATGCAGCTACAACCTCATTTTCTCTTCAATACCCTTCACTCGATTTCAGCTTTGGTTCACAAGAACGCGGACGCGGCCGACAGAATGATCGCGCGTCTGGGAGATTTCCTGCGGTTGACGCTCGAGAACGGGGGAACTCAGGAAGTCTCGCTCGGACAGGAACTCGAGTTTCTCAAATGCTATTTGGAGATCGAGCGCATTCGCTTTCAGGATCGTTTGACGGTTCAGATGGATATTGAACCGCAAACGCTTGATGCGCGATTGCCGAATCTGATCCTTCAGCCGATCGTGGAGAACGCGATTCGGCACGGCATTGCTCCGCGGACCAGTCCAGGCCGAATCGAGATCGAGGCGCGAAGGCTCAATGGAACTCTTCGAGTTCAAGTGACCGATAACGGTCCCGGCATTCCCGAGGATTTAGGCTCCGGAGCCATCGTAAAGGAAGGCGTGGGTCTTTCGAACACCGAGGCGCGGCTCAAGCAATTGTACGGCGCCGATCACCGCCTCGACCTCTCAAACACTCCCAAGGGCGGACTCACCGTGTTATTGGAAATTCCATTCCGGGAAAACTTCCCCTCCCATAATTGAAACCCGCGACAGGCTTTGTGCGTTAGAGCGATGAAAGGAGGCATCGCATGTCCGGCTCGAAGTCTGTTCGCACACTCATTGTTGACGATGAGTCGCTCGCGCGCGAGCGGATTCGAGACATGCTGTCAAACGACCCCGAGATTGAAATCATCGGCGAGTGCACCAACGGCGAGGAGGCTATCCAGGCCATCGCCATCAATGTGCCTGATCTTGTTTTCCTCGATGTCGAGATGCCGGGGGTCGACGGCTTTGGCGTGCTGGAAGCGCTTCCTACTGACTGCATTCCCACCATCATCTTCGTGACCGCTTACGATCAATACGCCGTGCGAGCGTTTGAAGTGTATGCGCTCGACTACCTGCTCAAGCCCTTCGATCAGGAGCGTTTTGACCGGGCGCTCAAACGCGCCAAGGCGCATTTGTCGAACGAACGTGCCGAAAACCTGAGCCAGAGAATCCTGAACGCGCTCGAGGAAATCAAGACCAAGCCCGTCCATCTGGAACGGCTGGTGATCAAGATGAACGGACATGTTTTCTTCGTAAAGGCGGATGAGATCGACTGGCTTGAGGCCGAAGGCAACTATGTGCGACTGCACACCGGCAAGGAATCTTATTTATTGAGAGACACGATATCCGCGCTCGAGAGTCAGCTCGATCCGAAAAAATTCATCCGCGTTCATCGATCCGCGATAGTGAATATCGATCGCATCACCGAACTTCAACCCTGGTTTCATGGCGAATATCGCATCATCCTCGGCGAGGGAGTTCAACTAACCCTCTCACGCACCTACCGTGAAAAGCTTCATGAGCTGCTTGGCAGACCTCTGTAGTCTGCGCACTGATCACTCAGTTCGCTCCTTCGATCACAATCTTTAACACCTTCGTCCCAAACTTATTTCTCCACAGGAATACTCAGCTTAGACTTCGAGCCTAACAAAGCACGCGTCCGGGCGGGCGTCGCGTGTTGTTGGCCGTGACGAGGCGCGCGCGGCGAATCCTGATCGTTGGTGGAGAGATCATGAAAAGGATTGCGCAGCTTCTGTCCTTGCTCCTCACGTTTTCTTCGACAGTCATTCCCGCACAAGGTTTCAGCCCTCCCTTTTGCTTTGACCGAAACGTAGCGGAGGCCCTGGAGGCTTCCGGGCTCAACTCAAATCTGCCGCACGTATATAGCGCCAGTTATGCAATGTCGAAATTCGCCGACGCCGCAATAGTTGATTCTTTTAGCCGCGCGTGGAGGCGCGCAGGCAACGGCACTCTTCCTTCTGAAGGCGTTGTGTTGATACTCAAAATGAAAGATGGAAAGTTCAGTGGACGCGAAATGGGCGCGACGAACGAGTACAAGAGATTTACGTTCGGCTGGCACCCAGCCACGATCGCGATTGTTCATACACATCCGAACACGAGCGACGCTCGTCCTCAGGATGACGACCTTGCGGTCGCCAACAAATATCATGTGCCGATCTTTACCATCACCAGCCGCGGCATGTTCGTCTATGACCCCGGCACAAAGAGAATCAGTAGAGTGATGCTTGGCCTGGATTGGCTTGATGAATCCAAGTGGGTCGGGCAGCAAGCGTTGGGGAAGCTATGAGAGTCGTAATGCGCATCCGTAAATTGATCGTCAGACTCTTAAGCCCGCTCGTCCCTTCCGCTGGGGTCTTCATCCCAAACTTGTTACGCGCCGGCGCTAAGCCTCCTACACTCGACGCGAACATCTGGCGCCGACTGCGAATCACGTTTGAATGTGAGCAACGGCCGGATGCCAGACTGCCGGAGAAAGCGATGTCAATGTCAACAGCCGAGACGAGGCGAGCAGTTCCAGCGAAATCGGCGCTGACGTGTTGTTGTCGCTGAAGAAACCAGCCCGCTCTGGAATTCCACCAGATTCTCAAATCAAGGAGAACAAATGAGGCACCTTCGAAAAATTAAGTCAATTTCCTACACGGCGGCATTGCTGATGTTATCGGCTACGCTGCTGCCGTTGTTTACAAACGCGGCTCTCGCGCAATCCAGCAAAGGAATCGTCGTGGGAACCGTCAACGACTCTCAGGGCGCAGTAGTCGGTGGCGCTGCGGTGAAAATCATCAACAAGTCCACCAATGTCTCGCGGGATACGACAACATCGAGCGAAGGTAACTTTCGCATCGACGCAGTAGACCCGGGTCCTTATAGAATAGAAGTGAAAGCGTCCGGCTTTAAAACCGTCTCGCGCGATGACGTCAACATCGAGGCGGCGCAGGCGATCACCACCGACTTCACCCTCGAAGCCGGCGCGCAAAGCGAAGTGATAAACGTAAACGCGGACTCGACCGTCGTCCTTCAAAAACAGGATGGCGCTCGCGTCAACACTCTCGAATCCCGCCAGATCGTCGATCTGCCGGTCGCCGGGTTGAATCCGGTCAATCTCGTGTTCACGCTTCCGGGCGTCACCAATCCCGGCGTGCTGGCGGGCGGCTTCGTTCAGGGGACCGAATTCAACATCAACGGCTTGCGCGCGCGCGCGAACAATCAATTGATTGACGGGGCGGACAACAACGACAACTCGATCACCGGCCAGCAGCTTCAACCGGCGCTGCGCGACGGATACAAGGAAGTATCGATATTGGGCGGTGATAACTCGGCGGAATACGGCCGCGCCGGAGGCGCCGTGATCAACGTCGTGACAAAGAGCGGTACGAATCAGTTTCACGGATCGGTCTATGATGTCATCGACACAAGCGCGCTTGCCTCGCTTACCGTTGGACAAAAATCGAACCAGGGATTGACGTCGGTTCCGGTTTACACGCAAAACGCATTCGGGTTCTCGCTTGGCGGCCCGATCAAGAAAGACAAACTGTTCTTCTTCGGAAGTTTTCAACCCACGCTTACTCGCATTGGAGCCGCGAATGCTTCGGCGGTGATTCCTACACAACAGGGCTTCAACACGTTGCGTTCTCTCTTCCCGCAAGGAAGCAGTGCGAACGTAGATCGTTACCTCGGGGTCGTTGGCACTCTGCGCGGTTCGTTAAACCCGTTCGGCGTTCCGATTGGCGGCGGCCGTCCGGATATTCAGTTTGGAACTGTGACCGCGGCCGATCCGGCGCCGATCAACGCCTATGACATATTGACGCGCATCGACTGGTCGCCCAATGAGCGTGACAATTTCGCGGCGCGTTATCTGTTCAACAACACAGTCGTGACTAACCAGTTCCCGACACCGTTCAAGGGCTTTGCCGTTGATACGCCGGGCCGCGTGCAGAACTTCTACGCAAGCTACACGCGTCTGCTCTCGAGCCGCATGACCAACGAGGCGCGGCTTTCTTATGGAAGGTTCAACGTGCTGTTCGGAGCCCAGGATCCGGCGGCGCTCAACTTTGGGCCTCAGTTCCTGTTCGCCGGCGGAACGATCTCCGGAGTTGGGATACTCGGCGGTTTGATCACCACGTTCTTCCCGCAAGGTCGAATCTTCAACAACTATCAACTGCAGGACACGATCACCTACACCAACGGCGGGCACACGATTCGAGCCGGAACGGATATGATGCGGCAGCTCGCCAAGCAATTCGTTCCGTTCAACGCTCAGGGAACGTTGACGTTTTCCTCGGGCGGCGGCTTCCCGGCGTTTGGGAACTTCGTTGATGGATTCTCGGGAACGCAGGGAACGTTTGCGGCCATCACCTTCGGCAGTCCCGTTGATTATCCCGATGCGTTTCATCAGGCGTACTTTGTCAACGACACGTGGCGGGTGAAACCAAACCTGAGTCTGAATCTTGGTCTTCGATATGAGAACTACGGGACGCCTTTCAACGCGGTGAGGTTCCCGACGTTCGCGGGTTTCGACCGGCCGTTCGACACAGTGCAGAAGCAAAAAGGCGATAACAACAACTTCGCGCCGCGTTTCAGCTTTGCCTACACACCGCACATCGCAGGATGGTTGTTCGGCGAAGACAAGACCGTCATCCGCGGCGGTTTTGGCGTCGGCTACGATGTCTTCTTCAACAACATCCTCAGCAACACGGCTGCGTCACCTCCAAACGCGTTCGGCGTGAACCTGCTTGGATCCTCAGTCGGCGGGCGCGGCTTTGCTAACGCCGGGGTGAATTCATTGCCGACGACCGGCTCTCCGAATCCGAGGGCCGCGGTGTCGACGATCGTTCCCGATCTGGTCAACCCGATGACCTGGACCTGGAACCTGGATGTGCAACGCGAGATGCCGGGCAACTTCATCGTTGATGCGGCGTACGTTGGAACGCGAGGGCTTCGGCTGTTCATCAATGAGCAGTTGAATCCCGGCGTGAACAACATCCGTTTGCATCCCGACCGCGGATCGATAGTCGCCAGAACAAACGGCGGCGATTCGATCTATCATTCGCTTCAGACCCGAGTCGAACGCGGATTCAAAAACGGTCTGATGTTCCGGTTCGCGTACACCTTCTCAAAAACGATCGACGATACCGCCAGCGAAGTGTTCGTGACCACCGGCGGCGCAAGCCGAGCTTCCAATCCGTTTGACCGAAGAGCCGACCGCAGCGTCGCAAGCTACGACGTGCCGCATCGCGCAGTGTGGTCGTTTATCTACGACGTGCCCGGTCCGAAGCAGGGATTGCTGGGTCAGGTCGCGGGCTTCTGGACCATCGGCGGCATCTACAGGATCCAGTCCGGTTCGGTTGAGACTCCATTCGTCGGAGGAATCGACATGAACGGTGATCTGGAGAATTTCAACGATCGTCCGTCGATTGCGAACCTGAATGCGCCGGCCCGTTCCGTGGGAATCCTCGCGTCACTGTTCGGTCTGACATCACCAACGGGCTACGTCGATGCGAACGGGGATCCGATAAATCCGGCAAACGTCCGCTACATCGTGGACCCGGCGATTCGCTCGAACATCGCGGGCCGCAACATCCTTCGCGGAGACAAGGTCAACACGATGGACCTGAGCCTGACCAAGGCCTTCAAGCTTCCGTTCGAAGCTCACAAGCTCGAAGTCCGGTTCGATGTGTTCAACGTATTCAATCATCCCAATTTCACATGGGCGATTTTGGGATCTGACAACAGCAATGGCGATGTGACGAATCCGTTCTTCAACAACGTAAAGTTGAATGACGGTGGAATTACCGGTCCGGTCGGCACGCCGGTCGGGCGGTACGGTCGAATTCAGGTGCGTTACAGCTTCTGATTCGGCTTGTCAGTTGTAGCAAATTGTAGTGTTTGAATCTTCCTCGTGTGAGTACCTCCTCGGGAGCCTTCGGGCTCCCTTTTTTTCTTTACGCAAGCGTTGATCTCGTTTCGAGAGTTGAGCCATACTGCATTGGCCACCGAGATCACATGAATATCGAAGCGTATCTCAAACGAATCCACTACGACGGCTCGCGCTTACCAACGTTGGCTAATCTGATTGAATTGCACCGCACTCATCTGCTCAACGTGCCTTTCGAGAATCTCGACATTCATCTCGCGCGTCCGATCGTACTCGACGAAGAAAAGATCATTCACAAGATCGTTGAGCGCCGCCGCGGAGGATTCTGCTATGAGCTAAACGGCGCATTTTGCGCTTTGCTTCTAGGTTTGGGCTTCGAAGTGTCGATGCTGTCAGCGGCCGTGGCCGGCGATGAAGGCCGTTACGGAGAGCCGTTCGATCACATGGCATTGCTGGTCGAGCTTGATGAACCGTGGCTTGCGGATGTCGGCTTCGGCGATTCGTTTCGCGAGCCGTTGCGATTAAACGACCGCGTCGAGCAACAGCAAGGCGACGACGCTTATCGATTGAGTGACGCCGGCGAGCACTTGATTCTGGCACGGCGCGAGGCCGGCGTGTGGAATGCGCAGTATCGGTTTACGCTTCAGCACTACAACCTCGAAGACTTTTCGGGTATGTGCCACTATCATCAGACATCGCCGGAGTCGACGTTCACTCAGCGCCGCACATGCACGCTTGCGACGCCTGACGGTCGAATCACGGTGACCGGCCTGCGGCTGATCACCACCATCCGAGGCGAGAGACAGGAACGCGAGCTGGCCGGCGATGACGAATGGCGCGCCGCACTCGGCGAGCACTTCGGTGTTGAACTCTAAGGAACTATGGCGGGCTATTCGGGAACTCCGCTGTCAAAGAAGCTTGGGATCAAGGAAGGCTTTCGCGTTGCGCTCGTCGGTGCGCCCACCGGATTTCGCCGCGAACTGGTTGACCTGCCGAAGCAAGTCTCGTTCGTGACGAGTCTCGAGGATGATCTGGATTTGATTTTGTTCTTTACAAAATCGCGAGCCGAGTTGAGCGCCAATTTCTCGAGACTGTCATCGAAGCTCGCGCCTGCGGGTATGCTCTGGATCGCGTGGCCGAAGAAGGCTTCGGGCGTCGAGACGGATTTGTCTGACTACGTAGTTCGCGACACCGGCCTCGAAGCCGGACTCGTTGATGTGAAAGTCTGCGCTGTGAACGACGTGTGGTCCGGGCTGAAGTTCGTGATCCGGGTTAAGGATCGGCCGCGTGCGAAAACGCTGAGCCCATAGCCTGTTCGTAGTCCGGCCTTCATGCGGAAGTTTGTATCTTGATTTCAGCGAGCACGCGCTGCTTACAAACAAGTTCGTAGTCCGGCCTTCAGGCGGAAGTTTGTATCTTGATTTCAGCGAGCACGCGCCGCTTACGAACTTCCGCCTGAAGATACCGTCTTGAAAGTCAACTGGCTGTCGCATGATTTTCATCGAACGGCTTTCGCGTTTTGAGGACACCAAACGCGAGATGAAGGAGCTTTCGCATTACGG
>Ga0070693_100000889_pt1 | contig 13298 bp, 10 predicted proteins | sample KBSK1103metaG_FD_65472 | JGI IMG/M metagenome (GOLD analysis project Ga0070693, IMG submission 65472) | Corn, switchgrass and miscanthus rhizosphere microbial communities from Kellogg Biological Station, Michigan, USA - KBS K1-10-3 metaG | ecosystem: Host-associated > Plants > Roots >...
GCAGCAGCTCCTCGTCGGGCGGGCCGGCGGTGACCGTCTCGCCACCGCGGGCGGCGCCGAGCGGCGGTGCCGAGGCCGAGGCGGGATGGGCGGCGGAGATCGGCGCGGCCTCGAGGCCGAGGTCGGCGGCGAGCGCCTCGTAGAAGCCTTCCTCGCCCTGCAGGAGGAGCTCGATACCGCGCAGGAAGGCGCCCGACTCGGCGCCCTGGATCACCCGGTGGTCGTAGGTCGACGTCATCGTCATCACCTTCGAGACGCCGAGCTGGCGCAGCCTCTCCGGCGTCGCGTGCCTCCACTCCGGCGGGTAGGCGATCGAGCCGGTGGCGACGATCGCGCTCTGGCCGCTCATCAGGCGCGGCACCGAGGCGACGGTGCCGATCCCACCCGGGTTGGTCAGCGAGACGTTGGTGCCCTGGAAGTCGTCGGCGCTGAGCTTGTTCTCCCGCGTCTTGGTGATCAGGTCCTCGTAGTAGCTGTGGAAGGCGCTGAAGTCGAGCCCGTCGGCGCCCTTGATCGCGGGGACCATCAGGCTGCGCGAGCCGTCTTTGCGCTCGACGTCGACGGCGATGCCGAGATTGACCGGTCCGCCCTCGATCGCGAAGGCCTTGCCGTCGCGCCGTTCGAAGACCCGCGTCATCACCGGGTGCTCCTTGGCGGCCCGCACGATCGCCCAGGCGACGAGGTGGGTGAAGGAGACCTTCAGCCCGCGCTCCTTCAGCGCCGTGTTGAGCGCCTTGCGCTTGGCGTCGAGCGTGTCGACCGCGATCGTCCGGAACGAGGTCGCCGTCGGCACCTCCCGCGACTGGTCCATCGCCTGCGCCAGCATCCCCGCCGGCCCGCGCAGCTGCTTCGCCTCCCCCTGCGCGGCTGGAGCCCCGTTGCCCGCCGCAAGCACGTCGTCCTTGGTGACCTTGGCCCCGGGCCCTGACCCGCTTACCGAGCGAAGGTCGACCCCGATCTCTTCGGCAACCCTCCGTGCGACCGGCGTCGCCCGGACTCCATCGGCTCCGTTGGTCCCGGCGGCCTCTCCGTCAACCGCTTGTCCCGCGGGTGGCGCTGTAGGGGGAACCGCCCCCGAGGACGCTTTAGCGACCGCAGGGGGCGGTGGGTCCCCTGCAGCGACAGGACCCGCGGGCGAGGGCTCGCCGGCGTCGTCCCCGGGCTCCATCTCCGCCAACGGAGAGCCGACCGGCACCTCGTCGTCCACGGCAACCAGCAGCTTGGTGATCGTCCCGTCGGCCGGAGCCGGCACCTCGGCATCGACCTTGTCGGTCGAGACCTCGACCACCGTGTCGCCCTCGCGGACGAAATCCCCCTCGGCGACGTGCCACTCGAGCACGATCCCCTCGGTGACCGACTCGCCCATTTCCGGCATCGCGATCTGGAGGGTGGCCGTCTCCGCCATTTCCCCGCAGTCTATGGAACCGCGGCCTGCGCCTTATCCTGCCCTAGGTAGGCTGGAGGGCGATGGACTACTTCGTCACCGGAGCGACGGGCTTCATCGGCCGCAACCTGGTCCGCCGCCTGCTTCAGCGCGAGGGCACCGTGTACGCGCTGGTGCGGGCCGGCTCCCGCGGACGGCTCGAGGAGCTGCGCACCTCGTTCGGGCCGGACGGCGCCCGGGTCGTGCCGGTCGCCGGCGACCTCAGCCGGCCGAGCCTGGGGGTCTCAGAGGAGGATCTGCTCACCCTGCGCGGCAAAATCGACCACTTCTTTCACCTGGCGGCGATCTACGACCTGACCGCCGGAGCCGAAGCGCAGGAGATCGCCAACGTCGAGGGCACCCGCCACGCGGTCGAACTCGCCGGCGCGGTCGAGGCGGGCAGCTTCCACCAGGTCAGCTCGATCGCCGTCGCCGGCCTCTACCGGGGCGAGTGGCGCGAGGACATGTTCGAGGAGGCCGAACGGCTCGACGTCAATCCCTACTTCCGCACCAAGCACGAGTCCGAGCGGGTCGTGCGCGAGGAGTGCTCGCGACCGTGGCGCGTGTACCGGCCCGGCGTCGTCGTCGGCGACTCGCGCAGCGGCGAGATCGACAAGGTCGACGGCCCCTACTACTTCTTCAAGCTCCTGCAGCGGGCGCGCAGGGTGCTGCCCGGCTGGCTGCCGGCGGTCGGGATCGAGGGCGGCGAGATCAACATCGTCCCGGTCGACTTCGTCGCCGACGCGATCGACCACATCGCCCACGAGCCGGGGCTCGACGGGCAGGCCTTCAGCCTCACCGACCCGGCGCCGAAGAGCGCCGGCGAGGTGGTCAACCTCTTCGCCCGCGCGGCGGACGCGCCGCAGGCGGCGCTGCGGCTCGACTCCGACGTGACCGCGCCGGCGACCGCCCTGGTCAGGACCGGGCTGCGCTTCTTCCCGCCGGCGAAGCGGGCGATGAAGATCGGCCTCGACCAGCTCGGCATCCCGGCCGGCCTGCTCAGCTACGTCAGCTACCCGACCCACTTCGACTCGACCAACGCGCGCAAGGCGCTCGAGGGCTCCGGCATCTCGGTGCCCCCGCTGGAGTCCTACGCGGACCGCGTCTGGGACTACTGGGAGCGCAACCTCGATCCCGACCTGTTCCGGGACCGCACGTTGAGCGCCGCGGTGCGGGGCAAGGTGGTGCTGATCACGGGCGCCTCCTCGGGAATCGGCAAGGCGACCGCGATGAAGGTCGCCGATGCGGGCGCGACCGTGCTGCTGGTCGCCCGCTCGGTCGAGAAGCTGGAAGAGACCAAGCAGGAGATCGAGCGCGGGGGAGGGGTCGCGCACGTCCACCGCTGCGACATGTCGGACCCCGAGGACGTGGCGAGGATGGCCGAGGAGGTGCTCGCCTACCACGGCCAGGTCGACGTCCTGGTCAACAACGCCGGCCGCTCGATCCGCCGCTCGATCGGCCTCTCCTACGACCGCTACCACGACTTCGAGCGCACGATCCAGCTCAACTACCTCGGCGCGGTGCGCCTGATCCTCGCCCTGCTGCCCTCGATGCGGGCGCGCAAGTCGGGCCACATCATCGACATCAGCTCGATCGGCACGCAGACCAACCCGCCGCGCTTCTCGGCCTACGTCGCCTCGAAGGCGGCGCTCGACGCCTTCGGCCGGGTGATCGCCTCGGAGGTGATCGACGACGGCGTCCACGTGACGACCATCCACATGCCGCTGGTGCGCACGCCGATGATCGCCCCGACGCGGATGTACGACGTCTTCCCGGCGATCTCGCCGGAGGAGGCCGCGGAGATGATCGCCGGGGCGATGATCGACAGGCCGAAGAAGGTGGCGACGCGGCTGGGGACCTTCGGTGAGCTGCTGTACGCGGTGGCGCCGACGGTCAGCGACAGGATCCTGAACCAGGCCTACAGGCTGTTCCCGGAGTCGCAGGCGGCCAAGGGGAAGGCCGAGGAGGCGCCGGACAAGGCGCCCTCCACCGAGGCGGTTGCCTTTGCCCACCTCATGAAAGGTGTGCACTGGTAGGGCGGGTGGTGCCCCTCCCCTGAAGGCCGTTGCGCAGCTGATCGCTTGAGGGACTTCGGAATGGATTACCGGGAGCCTTCCGGGGAGGGGCACCACCCGCCCTCCGGTGGAGCGCTTCCATGAGACGGCTCAAGCACTGGGGGTGGGGGTATGAGGATCAAGCGCCTTCGCGAGATGAGCTTGTCGCGGCGGCTGCCGGGATCGGGGAGCGGTTTGGGTTTGGGGGCGAGCCGGAGGAGCCGGTGGCGCTCGATGACGTTGAGCTGAGGAAGCCGCGCTTGAAAACCCCTAGTGCCCTGGGCGACCTCTTTACGGATGAGAAGTACGAGCGGGTGTTGCACTCGCTGGGGAAGGCGTATCGAGATGTGGTGAGGGGGTTTCGGGGGGAATTTCCGAGTCCGCCCGATCTGGTGGCTTATCCGCGTGACGAGGCGGAGATTGGGGCGGTGCTGGAGTGGTGCGAGGCGGAGGGGGCGGCGGTGGTGCCCTTTGGGGGTGGGACCAGCGTGGTCGGTGGGGTCGAGGCGCGGGTTGGGGATCGGCCGCTGGTCTCTCTCGACCTGCGGCGGCTGGACCGGGTGTTGGAGGTGGACGCGGAGTCGCTGGCGGCTCGGATCCAGGCGGGGGCGACCGGGCCTGGGCTGGAGGAGCAATTGAAGGAGCATGGGTTGACGCTGCGGCACTTTCCGCAGTCGTTCGAGTTCTCGACTCTGGGCGGCTGGATCGCGACCCGGGCCGGCGGGCACTTCGCGACGCTCTACACGCACATCGACGACCTGGTCGAGTCGGTGCGGGCGATCACCCCCCGCGGGACCTGGGAGTCGCGGCGGCTGCCCGGGTCCGGCGCGGGCCCGTCGCCCGACCGGGCGCTGATCGGCTCCGAGGGCATCCTCGGCGTCATCGCCGAGGCCTGGGTTCGGGTCCGGCCGCGGCCCGAATATAAGTCGTCCTGCGCAGTCGAGTTCGACGACTTCCTCGCCGCGGCCCGGGCGGTGCGCGAGATCGCGCAGTCCGGCCTCAACCCTTCGAACTGCCGCCTGCTCGACGCGCTCGAGGCCGGCACCACGGGCGCCGGCTCCGGCGAGAAGCACCTGCTCGTCCTCGGCTTCGAGTCCGCCCACCTCCCCGTCGACGAGCCCATGCGCCTGGCCCTCGACATCGCCCGATCCCACGGCGGCACCCCCGGCGCCCCCCGCACCTCGGGCCCACCCAAGGGGCCGACGGGCCTAAAACCGCGCCCAGGGCGCGGTTTTAGGCCCGTCGGCGGCGCGGTGGAGACTTGGCGGGAGGCGTTCCTGCTGGCGCCGTTCCTGCGCGACACGTTCGTGGCTTGCGGGGTGCTCTCGGAGACGTTCGAGACGGCGATCACCTGGGACCGCTTCGAGGAGTTTCACGCCGACGTCATGGGGGCGGTGCGCACGAAGGTCGCCGAGGTCTGCGACGCGCCCGCCGAGGGCCTGGGCGCGCCCCGGGTCAGCTGCCGCTTCACCCATGTCTACCCCGACGGTCCGGCGCCTTACTTCACCGTGCTCGCGCCCGCCGTGCGCGGCGGTGAGGTCGAGCAGTGGGACGAGATCAAGGCCGCCGCCGCGGAGGCCGTGATCGAGGGCGGCGGCACGATCACCCACCACCACGCCGTCGGCCGTGACCACCGCCCCTGGTACGACCGCCAGCGCCCCGCCCCCTTCGCCGCCGCCCTCCGCGCAGCCAAGGCCGAGCTCGATCCGGCCGGGACGCTCAACCCAGGCGTCCTAATCGACCCCTGACCCTTCGGGTGCAACGTTTTTTCGTTCCAATGGAACGAAAAAACGTTGCACCCCTTGGGTGACGACGGGCCTACACAGCCCCGCCCACCTACGGCACCCTGTTTACGATTCGGCTACCGGCCTGAGCGCTACCCTTTCGCGACCGCCTTCCCCGGCCCAGAGGATTTCCCTCCGCGCCCAGCTCAACAGCTTTGGAAACGATCACCTCCGAACAGCCGACGGTTCCCGCCTCTGCCGACCGCGATGACCTCTCGATGGACGAGCCGGTAGCGCCGCGCCGCTCGCCGCTGCGGGCGGCGATCAAGACCGGGCGGCCGCAGGAGTGGATCAAGAACCTCTTCGTCTTCGCCGGCCTGCTCTTCTCGGGCAAGTTCAACCAGCCGCACGCGATCGTCGAGGCGACGCTCACCTTCGCCGCCTTCTGCCTGATCTCCAGCGCCGGCTACTACCTCAACGACCTGATCGACGTCGAGCTCGACCGCAGGCACCCGAAGAAGCGCTTCCGGCCGCTGGCCGCCGGCGAGCTCTCGGAGGCGGCGGCGAAGACGATCGCGCCCGTCCTCGCCCTCGTCGCCCTGGCGCTCGCCTTCGGCACGGTCAACTGGGAAGTCGGCCTGATGGTCGTCGGCTACGGCATCGCCCAGGTCGCCTACAGCCTCGGGTTGAAGCAGATCGTGATCGTCGACGTGATGACCCTCGCCGGGCTCTTCATCCTCCGCGTCGCCGCCGGCGCTGTCGCGGTCGACGCCCACGCCTCCGAATGGCTTCTGCTCTGCACCGGGATGATCGCCCTCTTCCTCGGCTTCACCAAGCGCCGCCAGGAGGCCGTCTCCGAGCTGCACGAGGGGACGAGCAGCCGCCCCGTGCTCGAGCACTACTCACTTCCCTTCCTCGACCAGATGGTCGCGATGGTCACCACCGGCACCGTGATCAGCTACTCCATATACGCCGTCAACTCGCCGATCGTCGGCAACGAGATGATGTGGACGATCCCCCCGGTCGTCTACTGCATCTTCCGCTACCTCTACCTGATCTACGACCGCGCCGAAGACCGCTCGATCGCCTACCTCGTTTCCCGCGACAGGGGCATGCAGGCCGGCTTGGCCGTCTTCGCCGCGGCCGCCTTCGCGGTGCTGTACGTGTTCAAGTAGAGACCGGCAGGTCCGAGACCAGCTCGGTCTTGCCCTCGCGCTGGAACTGGAGGTCGATCGTCTCGTTCTTGCGGTAGGTGCCGAAGAGGCCCAGGTACATGGCGAGCCAGCGGCCGGTGCCGACTTTCTCCTTGACGATCTCGCGGGTGAAGACGATCTCGCCGGCGGCGACGCGGTAATCCTCGCCCTCGCCCTGCTCGACGCCGTTGATGAAGACGACGTAGGGAGCTTCGGCGCCCGGCGGCAGCTTCACGCGCCGCCCGGCGGCGTAGCTGCCCTTGGGGATCTCGGTTTCCTGCTCGTTCATCGGTGTCATCTGGCGACTTTGTCTCGGTATGCGAAACAAAGTCGCCAGTCGTTATTCGAGAGTCTCGCGCACGAGATCGAACGGCGTCTCGTGCCGGCTCGGGTCGAGCTCCTCCCGACGCACCGATCCACGAAACGGCATGAACGTCCCGTCGCCGCGCACGTCGACCCCCGCCACCGGCCTGCGCAGCAGCCCCTTCCCGCTCAGCTGCAACCGCGCCCGCACCAGATCGGCCGGCGCGAAGTCCCGCAGCGCCGAAACCGCCTCCCCCGGCCCCTCCGCCCGAATCCGAAGCGCCCGCTCCCGCATCGCGGCGACAGCCTCGTCGAGATCGTCATACGCCTGGTGCGAGACCTCCGACCCCTCGCGGACCGTGAGCTTCCAGCTAAGCCCCACGCCTCGGCCGCTTCGGCCTGCGCGCCGGCGGCCCGACGATCTTTTCCGGGCCGTCCCGTTCGTCGAGAGGTACGTACTCCCGCTCCCGGGCCCCGGTGTAGACCTGCCGCGGCCGGGCGATCTTCTGCTCGGAGTCTTCGTGCATCTCCATCCACTGCGCGACCCAGCCGGCGGTGCGCGGGATGGCGAAGATCACGGTGAACATCTCGGTCGGGATCGCCAGCGCCTCGTAGATGATCCCCGAGTAGAAGTCGACGTTCGGGTAGAGCTTGCGCGAGGTGAAGAACTCGTCGTCGAGCGCGCGCTTCTCGAGCTCGCGAGCGATCTCGATCAGCGGGTTGTACTCGGTCGCCTCGAAGATCTCCTCCAGGTGCTGCTGGATGATCCGCGCCCGCGGGTCGTAGTTCTTGTAGACGCGGTGGCCGAAACCCATCAGCTTCTCCTCGCGGGCCTTCACCTTCTCGAGGAAGTCGGGCACGTTGTCGACGGAGTCGATCCGCCGCAGCATGCGAAGCACCGCCTCGTTGGCGCCGCCATGCAGCGGCCCGTAGAGCGCCGCCACCCCGGCCGCGACCGCCGAGTAGGGATCGACGTCGGAGGAGCCGACGCCGCGCACGGCGCTGGTCGAGCAGTTCTGTTCGTGGTCGGCGTGGAGGATGAAGAGCACGTCGAGCGCCTTGGAGAGGCTCTCCTTCGGCACGTGCTTCTGTTCGGTCTTCTTGAACATCATCGAGAGGAAGTTCTCGGCGAAGTTGAGGTCGTTTTCGGGGTAGACGTAGGGAAGCCCCATGTTGTGCCGGTAGGAGAAGGCGGCCAGCGTCGGCACCTTCGCGATCAGCCGCACCGCCGCCATGTAACGCTCTTCGGGATCGTCGATCTGCTTGGCGTCCGGATAGAAGGTGGAGAGCGCGCCGACCCCGGCGAGCAGCATCCCCATCGGGTGGGCGTCGTAGCGGAAGCCCTCGAAGAAGTGCTTGAGATCCTCGTGGACGAAGGTGTGATGTGTGATGTCGAAGACCCAGCGATCGAGCTGCGGTCCTGTCGGCAGCTCGCCGAAGATCAGCAGGTAGGCGACCTCGAGGAAGGTCGAGCGCTCGCAGAGCTGCTCGATCGAGTAGCCGCGGTGTTCGAGGACGCCGGCCTCGCCGTCGATGAAGGTGATCGCCGAGCGGCAGGCGGCGGTGTTGGTGAAGGCCGGGTCGTAAGCAAGCATCCCGAATTCGTCGGGGTCGACCTTGATCTGGCGCAGGTCCATCGCCCGCACGGTGCCGTCGACGATCGGCAGCTCATATTGCTTGCCGGTGCGGTTGTCGGTGACGGTGAGGGTCTCGGAGCCGGCGGCGACCCCCCCGTCGGCGGCGGCGTCTCTGATCTGCTGCTCGGTGGCCATCAACCCTCCTCGGAGCCGTTTGCGCGGAGGACCCAGTATCGCAGTTCGGCCCCGCTCCCCTGTTGCGTTCCGGAGAAAGCCCGCGCTATTCGGCGGCGGTGGGCAGCGGCTCGAAGCGGGTCATCGCGTGCAGCTCGGCGAAGCGCTCGTCAATCTCCTCGCGCGTCAGCGCGGCCACTCGCTCGGTGCCGAAGGCTTCGACGTTGAAGGAGGCGAGCACCGTGCCGTAGCCCATCGCCCGCCGCAGCGAGGCCTCGTCGAGCTCGCCCTCGTGACCGTCCAGGTAGCCGAGGAAGCCGCCGGCGAAGCTGTCGCCGGCGCCGGTCGGGTCGCGCACGTCCTCGAGCGGGTACCCCGGCAGGGCGAAGAAGCTGTCCGCGGTGAAGAGGGCGGCGCCGTACTCGCCCTGCTTGGCGACCACCGCACGCGGTCCGAGGGCCATCACCGCCCGCGCCGCGCGGGCGAGGTTCGACTCGCCGGTCAGCTGCCGGACCTCGGCGTCGTTGACGATCACGCAATCGACCTCGGCGATCGCCGCCAGCAGCGACTCCCTCGCCGTGTCGATCCAGAGGTTCATCGAGTCGAGCGCCGAGAAGCGGGCCGAGCCGCACTGGGCGCGCACCCGGCGCTGCAGATCGGGCTGGATGTTGGCGAGGAAGAGCATGTCGGCCGCCTCCGCGGCCGCAGAGAGCTTCGGCTCGAAGTCGCCGAAGACGCCGAGCTGGGTGTCCTCGGTGTGGGCGACGTTGAGGTCGTACTCGTAGCGGCCGCGCCAGAAGAAGGAGTGCCCGCCGGGCACCCGCTCGACGTCGTCGACGAGCACGCCGCGGCCTTCCAGCACCTCGAACTGCTCGGGGCCGAAGTCGTCGCCGACCGGGCCGACCGGCCGCACCTCGGTGAAGAAGCTGGCGGCGAGCGAGAAGTGGACGGCGGCGCCGCCCAGCATGCGGTCGCGCTCGCCAAAGGGCGTACGGACTGAGTCGAAAGCGATGGATCCAACGACTGTCAGGGACATCGGAGTCGGGAGGTTAGTAGCGCGCGGGTCCTGGAGAGGGTGGGGGTGTCGGGGGTCACGCGGGGGGCGCTGGGTTTTTCGCTGTGGAGCTCGATGTCTCTCGCTGAGCTTTCGGGGCGAAAAAGAGGACGCCGCGCCCCCCGCGTGACCCCCGACACCCCTTCCAGGCTCTGGGCCACGCGGGCTCCTGAGGCGCCCGACGAATATGCTCGCCGCCGTGAAGGCGATTCAGATCGAGGAGTTCGGCGGCCCTGAGGTGCTGCGCTGTGTGGAGGTCGACGAGCCGATCCCCGGTGAGGGGGAGGTGCTCGTCGACGTCGCGCGCAGCGGGATCAACTTCGCCGACACGCACGCGACTCGGAACGACTACCTGGCCGAGCAGGCTCTGCCGTTGATTCCCGGTGCCGAGGTGTCGGGACGGACGCCTGACGGGCGGCGGGTGGCGGCGCTCCTGGGTAGCGGCGGGTACGCGGAGAGGGTCGCGGTGCCGGAGGCGCTCTTGATTCCGCTGCCGGACGAGGTCGATGACGATCAGGCCGCGGCGATGCTGCTGCAGGGGTTGACGGCGATGGCGCTGGTGCGGCGCTGCGCGCGGATCGAGGCGGGGGAGACGCTGGTGGTCGAGGCGGCGGCGGGAGGTACAGGCAGCATGGCCGTGCAGCTCGGCAAGCGGGCCGGCGCCAAGGTGATCGGACTCGCCTCCTCTGAGGAGAAGCGGGTGCTGGTCGAGAAGCTCGGGGCGGACGCGACGGTCGATTCGCGCGCCGAGAACCTGGGAGAAGCGATTCGAGAGGCCAACGGCGGCGACCGAGTCGATGCGGTGCTGCATATGAGCGGCGGTGATGCATTCGACGAAGAGCTGGGTGTTCTCGCCCCGTTGGGCCGGATGGTCGTCTTCGGGATCGCCTCGCGGGAACAGCGCGACGTGTCCACCGCGGCGCTCTTGCGCGGGTCGAAGACCGTCGTCGGGTTTTGGCTCGTGCATCTGCTCGCCCGCCAGGATCTGGCCGTGCCGATGATCGGCGAGCTGCTCGGCGCCGTCGCCGGCGGCGACCTCGAGGTGACCGTCGGCGAGGTCTACCCGCTCTCCGAGGCCGCCCGCGCCCACGAAGACCTCGTCGCTCGCCGCACCACCGGCAAGCTCCTCCTGGACCCGAGCCGATGACGGCCTTCCGCGACCTCGGGCTCTCGCCGCAGATCCAGCAGGCCCTCGACGAGCTCGGCTTCGAGGAGCCGACGCCGATCCAGGAGGAGGCGATCCCGGAGCTGCTCGGCGGCCACGACGTGATCGGCCAGGCCCAGACGGGGACCGGCAAGACCGCCGCGTTCGGGCTGCCGCTGCTGCAGTACCTCGACCCGGAGCTCGACGAGGTGCAGGCGATCGTCCTCACCCCGACCCGCGAGCTCTGCATCCAGGTGACCCAGGCGCTGCGCGCCTACGCCGAGCACCTCGAGGTCGAGATCGTCGCCGTCTTCGGCGGCGCCCCGATCAAGACGCAGCAGTCGCAGCTGCGCGCCGGCGCCCACGTCGTCGTCGCCACCGTCGGCCGGATGATGGACCTGATGAGCCGCCACTCGCTGGTGCTGACCGCGGCGCGCTACGTCGTCCTCGACGAGGCCGACGAGATGCTCGACCTCGGCTTCATCGAGGACGTCGAGAAGATCCTGCGCATGTGCCCGAGCGGCCGCCAGACGGCGCTCTTCTCGGCGACGATGCCGCCGCCGATCAAGCGGCTCGCCGAGAGCTACATGTACGACCCGACGACGATCCGGATCACGCCGAAGACGCTGACCGTCGACGCGATCGCCCAGGCCTACGTCGAGGTCGGCGCCAAGGAGAAGCTGGAGAAGCTGGTCGAGCTGCTGCGCGCCGAGGAGCCCGAGCAGGCGATCATCTTCTGCCGCACGAAGATCGGCGCCTCGCGGCTGGAGAGGACGCTGAAGGACAAGGGCCTCGACGTCAAGGCGCTGCACGGCGACATGAGCCAGGGCGCCCGCGACGGCGTGATGATCGCCTTCAAGGACCATCGCGTGCGGCTGCTGGTCGCCACCGACATCGCCGCCCGCGGGCTCGATATCGAGCACGTCACCCACGTCATCAACTACGACGTGCCGGCCTCCTCGGAGGTCTACGTGCACCGGATCGGCCGCACCGGGCGCGTCGGCCGCACCGGGCGCGCGATCACCTTCGTCACCCCCGCCCAGCGCGACGAGATCGGCCGCATCGAGCGCGACGTGAAGACGACGATCGGCGAGTGGGAAACGCCCGAGGAGCGGCTCGAGCACGCGCCGCGCCCGCGCCGGCGCGACAGCGAGAAGGAGCCGAAGCGGCCGGCGAAGGGCGACGGCAAGGGCGCCGAGGCGGTCAAGCTCTTCGTCAACCGCGGTGAGCGCAGCGGGATCAGCGAGGAGGATCTGCGCTGGGCTCTGCGCGAGGGCGCGGTGCTCGCCGACGAACAGGTCCGCGACGTCCACGTCCTGCACCGCTTCTCCTTCGTCCACGTCGCCCCCGACGTCGCCGAGCGCACGGTCGAGTACCTCAACGGCACGAAGCTCAAGGGCCGCGAGATCCGCCTCGAGATCGCGCGGAATTAGCTCGCGGTCAGCTCGGCGATCCGGGCGAAGAGGACGTCGAAATCGATCGGCTTGGTGACGTAGCCGCTGACCTCGACGTCGGAGGCGGCGCCGGCGTCCATCTGGTCCTGGTGTGCGCTGACGATCAGGATCGGGGTCTCGACGCCCTGCGCGCGCAGCTCGCGCAGGGCGTCGATGCCGGACTTGCGCGGCATCATCGCGTCGAGCAGGAGGATGTCGGGGGCCGGGTCGGCGACCTCCATCGCCTCCAGCACCTCGACGCCGTCGGCCGCGGTCAGCACCTCGTAGCCCTCCATCTCCAGCCGCGTGCGCATCAGCAGCAGGATCGTCTCCGAGTCGTCGGCGATCAGGACCCGCGTCACGTCGCCTCCCCCGTTGCCGGGAGCCAGACGCGGAAGGTGGAGCCCTGGCCGGGCGCCGACTCGGCGCCGATCGTGCCGCCGTGCAGCTCGACCAGGGACTTGGATATCGCCAGGCCGAGGCCGGTGCCGCCGACGTGCTGGGTGAGGCCGGCGTCGCCCCTGGTGAAGCGGTCGAATATGTGCTCTAGCTGGTCGGCTGGCATCCCGGGCCCGTCGTCGCGCACGGCCAGTTCCACCCCGGCTCCGTTGCGGGTGGCCGTGACTTCGATCGACGCGCCGGCGGGACTGTACTCGTGCGCGTTGGTGAGGAGATTCACCAGCACCTGACGGATTCGGTCGCGGTCGACGCTGAGCGCGGGCAGGCCCGGCTCGAGGCGCTGCGCGAGCGCCTGGTCGCGGCCCTCGGTCTGGCTGCGCATCGTCCGCACCGCGTCCTCGACCAGCGGCCCCACCTCGGTCGGCGCCGGCTTGATCGTCAGGCGGCCGGCGTCGCTGCGGGCGAGGTCGAGCAGGTCGTTGAGCAGGCGCACCAGGTGGCGGGTGTTGTCGAGGATGATCTCGACCGTGTCGGCCTGCTTGGGGCTGAGCTTGTCGCGCTCCAGCATCAGCAGCTCGGCGAAGCCCTGCACCGAGGTGAGCGGGCTGCGCAGCTCGTGCGAGGCGGTGAGCACGAACTCGTCCTTCATCGTTTCCAGCTGGTCGCGCTCTCCGGCCCGGCGCTGCAGCTCCCCGGCCATCTCGTTGAAGGCGGCGCCCAGGGAGGCGGTCTCGGAGAGGCCGCCGATTTTGACCCGGGTGTTGAGGTCGCCGGCGGCGAGGCGGCCGGAGGCCTCGACCAGCTCCTCGAGCGGGCGGCG
>Ga0070693_100000892_pt1 | contig 13281 bp, 3 predicted proteins | sample KBSK1103metaG_FD_65472 | JGI IMG/M metagenome (GOLD analysis project Ga0070693, IMG submission 65472) | Corn, switchgrass and miscanthus rhizosphere microbial communities from Kellogg Biological Station, Michigan, USA - KBS K1-10-3 metaG | ecosystem: Host-associated > Plants > Roots >...
GGATCACGCTCGCCGCCGGCGCGGTGGAGCAGCTCGACCACGTGCTGGCGTTCCTGGGGATCGCGGAGGATGCCGGCGCGCTGCACGTGACGAGCGCGGAGAACGCGCCGGCGCCGGCGCGGCTGGTGGTCACGGCGCGCACGTACAAGGAGACCGCGCAGGGCGCGGTCGGGCAGTTCATCCCCGCCGTCACGCCGGAGGAGGCGGTGGCGGTCGGCTCGCGCGCCTTGCAGATCCAGCAGGGGGAGGAGTCGGATCTCTATCGCTCGAACGTCGGCTTCGCCGAGGTGAGCGGAAAAGCGGTCACGCTGGAGGTGAAGGTCTTCCGGCCCAGCAACGCCAATCCGAAACTGCTGGAGGAGAAGCAGATGACGGTGGAGCTCGAGCCGTACGAATTCCGCCAGATCGACTCATTCCTCTCCAGTCCCGAAATCGGCTTCAACCCGCCCACCCACACCGCGCGCATCAGCGTGAAGGCCGTCGCCGGCGAAGGGCGGGCCACGGCGTACCTGTCGCTCATCGACGTGAAGACGGGAGATCCGACGTACGTGCCGGGGCAGTGAAGGCGAGCGGAACTGGGTATATGGGTATCATCATATGGTAGTATGGGTTCCGTGAAAACAACCGTCGAGATCACGGATGCGCTGTTGGACGAGGCCAAGCGAGTGGCATCGCGGGAGTCGAGTACGCTCCGCGAGCTGATCGAGGAAGGATTACGGCGTTCTCTCGACGAGCGCAAAAAGAAAAAGGGCTTCTGTCTGCGGCGTGCATCCTTTCGCGGGAAAGGACTTCAGCCGGGCGTCTCGGCGGAATGGGACCAGATGCGCGCGGCCGTCTACGAGGATCGCGGCGCGTGATCGCCGTCGACACGAATCTTCTCGTATACGCGCATCGGGAAGACTCCGTGTGGCACGGCGAGGCGTACGAGATCATCCGCGGCCTTGCGGAAGGCGCGTCGCCGTGGGCCATTCCTTGGCCGTGCATTCACGAATTCCTCGCCATCGCCACGCACCCCCGGATCTACTCGCCGCCGACGCCATTGGCGAAGGCCATCAATCAGGTCGATGCATGGCTGGAATCGCCAAGTCTCCATCTCCTGGCTGAGCAGCCCGGATCGTGGGATTCTCTTCGTCCGCTACTCCTTGCGTCGAAGACGGCCGGACCCATGGTTCATGACGCGCGCGTCGCCGCGCTTTGCCTGCTTCATGGGATCCGCGAGCTGTGGACGGCGGATCGCGACTTCAGCCGGTTCCCCACCCTTCACACCAGAAATCCTCTCGGCTGCCCCCCCGCCCCGCCTGGGATACTTGCTTAATGACGTAACTAGCAGTACATTATCCATTCAGCAATTCCAGGAAAATCGGGGATCGATCCATGAGCATGCGAACTCGTCTCGTCGTGCGCACGGCGTTGTTGATTTGGACTGTCGTCTGCTGCCGTACGGCCCTCGGCGCCAACGTTTCGCTCCTCATTTTTTCCTCCAGCACCACCAGCGTCAACTGGAGCACCGCAAACTGGAGCAATGGGCAATCGCCCACCAGCGCCGACAACGTCTTCCTCAACTCGCCGTTCGGAACGGCTCTCACGGTGCGCCTCGATGTGAACGCCACGGTCAACAGCATCACCGTCAACAACAAGGTGACGTTTCTGATCACGGCGGGCAAACAGCTCACCATCAACGCCTCGAGCAACGTCAACGCCGGGGGCGTCCTGGAGCTCAACAGCTCCAACATCGCCGGCAACGGACCGCTGTCGGTCAACGGCGAATTGGACATCTACGGCGGCACCATCGCCGCCGGCACGGGGGCGCTGAACGTCAACGCCGGCGGCCTCCTGGCCTTCTGGGGCAGCGTCAACTCCGCCCGCGTCCTGCGCAGCATCAACAACGTCGGCACGATGACGTTCCGCAACGACATCGTGGCCGGCAACCACTTCGGCTTGGGCGGCGCCGTCATCTGGAACACCGGCACCATCGACATCCAGACCGACCACGACGTGACCGCCGACGCGGGGACGCCCGTCTTGAGCAACAGCGGCTTGATCACGAAGAGCGCCGGCAGCGGCACGGCCACGATCAACTTCAAAGTCGACAACGCCAGCGGCGCCACCATCAAGTCGCAGTCCGGCACGCTCGCGCTCAGCGGCGGCGGCACGGTCAGCGGCACGCACTCCGTCGGCTCCGGCGCCACGGTGAAGCTCAGTGGCGGCACGTTCACCATCGTCGGCAGCCCCACGGTCACCGGGTCCGGCACGCTCAACGTCGGCGGCGCGACGGTCAACATCGGCGACGGCCCGGGCGGCAGCTCCGACGGCTGGACCAGCAGTTCCCCCATCACCTTCACCTCGGGGACGATGGCGCTCAAGGACGCGAACCTCTCGACCTCGTCGACCTTCTCCGTCTCCGCCACCGTCGAGCACTACGGCGGCTCGCTCACCGGCAGCGGATCGATGACCATCAACAGCGGCGGCATGGTGCGCTGCCACGGCACCGACAATCACTCGAACATCGCCATCAACACCACCGTCAATAGCGGCGGCCAGATCGTCTACACCAACGACATCAGCGGCGCGCATCAATACGGCCTCTTCAACAACGCCGACATCATCAACGTCGGCACGATCGACTTTCAGACCGATCACGGCCTCGACAACCTCGGCGGCGCCAACGACCTGTCGCGGATTGCCAACAGCGGCACGCTCAAGAAGAGCAGCGGCAGCGGCAACACTAACGTCAACGTCCGCGTGGACACCAGCCCCGGCGCTACGATTCAGGCGCAGTCCGGCACGCTCACGTTCACCAAGGGCAATAACTTCAACGGCGCCACCATCAGCGGTGCCGGCACCGTGGCGCTCCCCGCCGGGCATTCGCTCAGCGGCACGACCACGATCAGCGGCACCCTTCAGCTCACCGGCAATGCCAGCACCACCGGCACGGCCAACGTCGGCGGCACGCTGTTGCTCAACAGCGGCGTCGACGTCACCTGGTCCACCGTCAACCTCACTGCCTCGACGTCGAAGCTGGACGGAGCCGGCAAGCTGACCATCAACTCGGGACTGAATTGGTCGGGCGGCAAGATCACCGGCAGCGGCGGCCGGATCGTCACTACGGGGGCCGCCATCGTTTGCTCCGCGGGCAACTGCACCCTCGACGGCGCCACGCTCCAGTTGCAGGGCGGCGGCACGCTCAGCGCTTCCACGAACTCGCTGGTGCTCTCGAACGGAGCCACTCTGGCCATCAGCGGCTCCACGTTCAACATCGACAACGACGCCGACATCGCCTACGGCAGCGGCACCGTCGGCGCGATCACCAGCACCGACGTCATTCGGAAACGGACCGGGAGCGGCACGAGCACGATCGCCATCCCGCTGACGACCTCGGGATCGGCGCAGACGATCGTCGACGCCGGCACCCTTCAGTTCAGCGGCGGCGTCACCAGCGGCGCAACGACGCTCCGCATCTCCGCGGGAACGACGCTCGAAGTCACCGGCGGCGTTTTTCTCTTCACCGTCGCGCCGTCGTTCGCCGGCAGCGGCACCTTCAAAGTCAGCGCCGGCACGCTGCGCGTTCCCTCCGGGTCCATGACCATTCCCAACGTCACGCTCGACGGCGGCACCGTCGACGGCGCCGGCACGCTGGTGCTCTCCGGCACGAGCAACTGGAACGCCGGCACGATGGGAAGCGCCACGATGACGGGCGGCATCACCCAGATCAAGTCCGGCAACACGCTCAACATCTCCACCGCCGGCGCGAAGACGCTCACGCAAAGCCGGGAACTGAAGAACGCCGGCACCGTCAACTACGACGGCTCGGGCCTGACGATCTCCAACAACGGCACGCTCACCAACAGCGGCACGTTCGACATCAAAGCCGACGGCAACGTCACCAGCAGCACCGCGATCGCGAACAGCGGCACGTTCAAAAAGAGCGCCGGCAGCGGCACGAGCACGATCTCGCCGCCGCTGAACAACAGCGGAACGGTGAGCGTCACCGCCGGCACGCTCGCGCTGGCGGGCGACGGCACGCACACCGGCTCGTTCACGGCGACGTCGCCGGGGATCCTGGCCTTCCCCTCCGGAACGCATGCGATGAGCGGCGCCGGCAAGAGCATCAGCGGCACCGGCACGCTGGCCTTCAGCGGCTCCACGGCCACCGTCGGCATCCCGATCAACGCCGTCGGAACGCTCAACGTCTCCGCCGGCACGGCCACGCTCAACGCCGTCGTCTCCGCCAACGCCTTTACCCTGAGCGGCGGCACGCTGGGCGGCGACGGCGCGGTGACGCTCACCAACGGCGGCACCTGGTCCGGCGGGACGATGTCTGGCAACGGCACGACCACGAATCCGGCGTCGAAGACGCTGACCGTCAGCGCGCCGGTCACGCTCAGCCGCCCCCTCCAGAACGACGGCACGCTGACCATCACGGCGCCGGGAAACATCGCCCTCCCCTCCGGCACCTACTCGATCGCCGGCGGCGGCACGATCGGCGGCACGGGGACGCTCTCGTTCACCGGCGCGGCGGCGACGGTGGCCAACGCCATCAACAACATCGGCTCGCTGAGCGTCAGCGCCGGCACGGCCACGCTCAACGGCACCTCCTCCGCCGGCGCGTTCAGCATGACCGGCGGCACGCTGGGCGGCAGCGGCGCGGTGACGCTCACCAACGGCGGCACCTGGTCGGCCGGCACGATGGGCGGCGGCGGCACGACCACCGCGGCCGGAACGCTCGGCATCACCGGCCCCGTCACCCTCGACCGCACTCTGCAGAACAACGGCACGCTCAACGCCGCCGGCGACATCGGCGGCGCGGGCTCGATCACAGGCACCGGCACGCTCTCGTTCAGCAGCGGCACGGCGGCCGTCGGCGTGACCGTCACCGCCGGCGCGCTGAGCGTCACCGGCGGCAATGCGGCGTTCAACGGCACCACCACCACGGCCGGCACACTGACGATGAGCGCCGGCACGCTGGGCGGCAGCGGCCCGGTGACGCTGACGAATGGCGGCACCTGGTCCGGCGGAACGATGAACGGGACCGGAATCACGACCAATCAGGCCGCGCTCGCCGTGAGCGCCCCCGTGACGCTCGGCCGCACGCTGCAGAACGACGGCACGCTCAACGTGAGCGCCAACGTCGGCGGCTCCGGCACGATCGCGAACGCCGGCACGCTCAACGGCACGGCCAGCAGCACGATCAGCGCCGCCCTCAACAACAGCGGAACCGTCAACGTCACCAGCGGCACCGTCGCGCTGGCCGGTAACGGCACGCACAGCGGCTCGTTCACCGCCACCTCGCCCGGCACGCTCGCGTTCTCCGGCGGCACGCATGCGATGGGCGGCGCCGGCAAGAGCATCAGCGGCACCGGAGCGCTGACCTTCAGCGGCGCCACGGCCACCGTCGGCATCCCGATCAACGCCGTCGGAACGCTCAACGTCTCCGGCGGCACCGCCACGCTCAACGACGCCGTCTCCGCCAACGCCTTCACCATGAGCGGCGGCACGCTGGGCGGCAGCGGCGCGGTGACGCTGACGAATGGCGGCAGCTGGTCGGGCGGCACGATGGGCATCGGCGGCACGACCACCGCGGACGGACCGCTCGGCATCACCGCCGCCGTCTCCCTCGACCGCACGCTGCAGAACAACAGCACGCTGACGGTCAGCGCCAACGTCGGCGGCTCCGGCACGATCGCGAACGCCGGCACGCTCAACGGCACGGCCAGCAGCACGATCAGCTCCGCCCTCAACAACAGCGGCACCGTCAACGTCACCAGCGGCACCGTCGCGCTGGCCGGCAACGGCACGCACACCGGCTCGTTCACCACCACCTCACCCGGCACGCTCGCCTTCTCCGGCGGCACGCATGCGATGAGCGGCGGCGGCAAGAGCATCAGCGGCACCGGAGCGCTGACCTTCAGCGGCGCCACGGCCACCGTCGGCATCCCGATCAACGGCGTCGGAACGCTCAACGTCTCCGCCGGCACCGCCGCGTTCAACGACGCCGTCTCCGCCAATGCCTTCACCATGAGCGCCGGCACGCTGGGCGGCAGCGGCGCGGTGACGCTGACGAACGGCGGCACCTGGTCGGGCGGCACGATGGGCATCGGCGGCAAAACGACCAATCCGACGGCGAAGACGCTCGACGTCACCGGGTCCGTGATCCTCGACCGCACGCTGCAGAACGACGGCACGCTGAACGTGAGCGGCAACATCTCCGGCTCCGGCACGATCGTCAACAACAACGCCCTCGCCGTCGGCGGCAGCGCAACCCTAACCGTCGCCCTCGACACGCACGGCAGCCTCACCACCAGCGCGCCGCTCTCGCTGTCGGGCGGCGGCAACTACAGCGGCTCGTTCACCATCAACCCGTCCGGCAGCATCGCCTTCACCTCCGGCACCTTCTCGATCACCGGCGGCGGCACAATCTCCGGCGGCGGCACGCTGTCGTTCACCGGCGCCGCCACGACCATCGGCATCCCCGTGAGCGTCGGAACGCTCAGCGTCACCGGCGGCACGGCCACGCTCGACGGCACCAGCGGCGCCGACGCATTCAGCATGAGCGGCGGCACGCTCGGCGGCAACGGCGCGCTGACGCTCAACCACGGCGGCTCCTGGTCCGGCGGCACGATGTCCGGCGGCGGCGCGACGACCAACGCCGCCGGCACGCTCGGCATCACCGGGCCGGTCACGCTCGGCCGTACGCTGACCAACGCCGGCACGCTCAACGTGAGCGGCGACGTCGGCGGAACCGGCACGATCCAAAACGCCGGCACGCTCTCGGTCAACGCCGACAGCACGTTCGACGCGAAGCTCAACAACGACAGCCAGCTCACCGCCAACGCCAAGCTGACCCTGAAAGCCAACGGCACGCACGGCGGCGCGTTCGACGTCCCCGGCACCCTCGAGCTCGCGGGCGGCAGCCACGCCTTGAACGGCGCGATCGGCGGCGCCGGCACGCTGAAGTTCAGCGGCGCCGCGGCCACGGTCGCCAACGCCTTCAGCATCGGCACGCTCAACGTCGCCGGCGGCACGGCCACGCTCAACGGCGACGTCTCCGCCGGCGGCTTCACCATGAGCGGCGGCACGCTCGACGGCAACGGCGCGGTGACGCTCCAAAACGGCGGCACCTGGTCCGGCGGCACGATCTCCGGCAACGGCACGACGACCAATCCGACGGCCAAGACGCTCAACGTCACCAAGCCCGTCATCCTAGGCCGCACGCTCCAAAACGGCGGCACGCTCAACGTGAGCGGCAACGTCGGCGGCTCCGGCACGATCGCCAACAACGGCACGCTCGAGGTCCTGGCCGACACCACCATCAGCGCGGCGCTCAACAACCACGGCCAGCTCGACACGAATCACGTGCTGGCGCTGGCGGGCAACGGCTCGCACAACGGCACGTTCACGATCGACGGCGCCATCGACTTCAGCGGCGGCACGCACACGATCCTAGGCTCGTTCACCGGTACCGGAACCGTCCGCTTCAGCGGCGCGGCGGCGACGGTCAACGGCGTCTGGAGCGGCATGCCCATCGATGTCAGCGGCGGCAGCGTGGCCCTCAACCCGAACGGCGCGACGCCGTCGCTCACCATGAGCGGCGGCACGCTCGGCGGCATCGGCAACCTCACCGTCACCGGCGCGTCGTCGTGGAGCGGCGGCACCATCGGCGGCAGCGGCAATCTCACCGTCGGCGCCGGCGCCGTCGTGACGATCGGAGGGGCGGGCTCGCCCACGCTCCAGCGCGCGCTGTCGAACGAGGGGACGATCCACTTCGCCGCGGCGACGAATCCGCTGACCATCGACGGCGCCGCCGTCACGAACGACGGCACCTTCGACATCCAGGCGGCGCAGAACATCGCGGCCACGCCGGACACGCCGCCGTTCGCGAACAACGGCACGCTGACGAAGAGCGGCGCCGGCATCGTGCAGTTCGCCGCGCCTCTCGCGAACGCCGGCACCGTGCAGATCGGCGCCGGCACGCTGCACGTCACCGATGCGTACACGCAGAGCGCCGGCAACACCGGCATCGCCGCCGGCGCGACGCTGCAGACCGCCACGCTGCTGCTCAACGGCGGCTCGCTCACCGGCAACGGAACGGTTGCGGGCACGCTCGAGAACCACGCCGTCGTCGCTCCCGGCGCCTCGCCCGGCATCGTCACGGTCAACGGCGACTACGTGCAGGGCCCCGAGGGCAAGTTGGACGTTCAGCTCGGCGGCACCGCGCCGGGAGCGCAATACGACCAGCTCAACGTCACCGGCACCGCAACCCTCGACGGCACGCTCGGCGTCACCGCCGTCAACGGCTTCGTCCCCGCCACCGGCGACATCTTCCAGGTGCTCACCTACGGCGCGCGAAACGGGGCCTTCGCCGTCACGAGCGGCCTCAATTTCAACGCCACCAAGCTCGTCCCGGCGTACGGCGCCGGCGACCTGAAGCTCAACTCCGTCAACGCCCTCGCCGACCTGGCCACGTCCGTCGGCGCGCCGTCGTCCGTCCCCGACGGCAGCGCCTTCGCGTACAGCGTCGGCGTCGCCAACAACGGGCCGGCGAACGCCACCGGCGTCACCTTCAGCGCGCCGCTGCCGCCGAACGTGGCCTTCAACTCCGTCGCCGGCGCGAGCTGCACCGGTGCGCCCAACCTCCTCTGCACCATCGGCACTCTCGCGAGCGGCGCCGCCGCGGCCGTCACGCTCAACGTCACCGCGCGCAGCCCCGGCGTGGCATCGCTCACCGTCTCCAGCGCGCAAAACGAATTCGATCCGAACGCCACGAACAACACAGCCTCGGCCTCGACCGCCGTCCACGCCGTGGCCGACCTCCAGATCGCCGTCAGCGGACCGCCCTCCACCATCCCCACCGTGCAGGGGATCTACACGATTCAGGTCCTCAACGCCGGGCCCGACACGGCCAACAACGTCGTCGTCACCGCCGCCGCGTCGCCGGGACTGGTCTTCAACGGCAACGCCGGCGCGTGCACCGGCGCGTTCCCCTGCGTCATCGGCCCGCTCGCCGCCGGTCAGACCGCGACGATCACGACGGCGTGGACGATCGACGCAGGGACGCAAGGCGCCGTGCAGCTGAGCGTCAGCACCGGCTCGGCCACGCAGGACGTCAATCCGCTCAACAACGGCGCCTCGGCCACGACGCTCGTCGGCGCCTGCCCGGCCATCGTCATCGACCGCGCGCCCGCGGAGCTGATCGCCGGCGCGAACGCCTCGGCCGCCGCCACGCTCTACGCCGGCGCCACGTACGACTGGAGCATCGACAACGGCACCATCGACTCCGACGATGGTGCCGGCCGCGTCACCTTCACCGCCGGCTCGCCCGGCACGACGCGGCTGACCGTGACCGTCACCGCACCCGGCTGCGCGCTCAGCGCCACGCACGTCGTGACCGTGAAGCCGGCGCCGGGCTGCCAGGGAACCGCGTCGCCCACCGTACCGCTCGACGACGCCACCACCGGCGACGTCGTCGCCTTCGGCTGGACCGGCGTGGCCGGCGCCAGCGGCTACCGCGTCTGGCTCGAACAGCCCGGCGTGCCGTCGCTCGACCTCGGCACGGTCCTCGGCACGTCGATGACGAAGGTCGTCGCGCCCGGCTCGTACCGCTGGTTCGTCGAGACGTTGTTCGACGGCTGCGCGTCGCACGAGTCGGAGCGGCGCAAGCTGACGATCCTCGGCGCGGACGACTGCGCCGGTCACGAGACGCCGAAGTTGACGGCGCCGGCGGAGAACGCCACCACGTCGAACGCCTCCGTCGCCTTCGGCTGGAGCGCCGTCGCGGGCGCCATCCAGTACGAGCTGTGGCTCGCGCCGGCGGGCGGCCTGCCCGCGCTCGTGCGCGCCACGTCCGACACCTCGCTCGCCAGCGCCGTTGCGCCGGGACATTGGGAGTGGTTCGTGCGGGCCCGTTTTGCGGGCTGCCCGCCGGTCGAGTCCGAGCACCGCGTCTTCACCTACACGCCGCCGAAAGAATGCCGCCTGAAGCAACGCCCGCTGCTCCTCTCGCCGGCCAACCGCGAGCGCTACGTCACGTCGCCGGCGACGTTCGGCTGGAACAACGTCGACGGCGCGGCGTCGTACGAGCTCTTCGTCGACGACGTGCTGCAAGCGAAGACCACCGTCCCTAGGGTGTCAGAGCTTCGGGTCTCGCCCGGCGAGCACCGCTGGAAAGTGCGGGCGCACTTCGACGGCTGCGCGTCGCTCGACTCCGCGGAGAGCCGCTTCCGCGTCGTTCCCCAGCCTGCCAGCTGCGCGCCGCTCGATGCCCCCGTCGTCGCCGCGCCGGCCCAGATCTCCTCCGGCATCGACGGCCGCTTCCAGTGGTCGTTCGTCCCCGGCGCGACCGGCTACGTCGTCGAGACCTCGACCGATCCGCGCTTCCCGCCCTCCTCGACGAGCGAATCCAAGACCATCGAGGACCAGCAGACGCCGTTCAACTTCACCAACGAGACCAGCGAGCCGGTGGCGCGCTACGTGCGCGTGCACGCCGTCGACGCGAAGTGCATCCCCCAGACGAGCGGGCCCTTCTCGGCCGTCGCGGCGATGAACGTGCTGCCGAAGGGCAGCACCGACGGGGCGGTCCTGCTGAGCGACCCGGCCGACGTCGAGTCGGTGGTGACGATCGGCCCCGAGCTCGCGGGCTCGAGCTTCACCGTCACGCCCAGCGTCCCGTGGATCACCGTCGAGCCGTCGAGCGGAGTCGTGCCGCCAGGCGGCCAGACCGTGCACGCCGTCGCGCACACCAAGGGACTGCCGCCCGGCTCGAGCTCCGGCGGCGTCACCGTGGCCACGAAATCGACGAGCATCACCACGCCGCTCTCCGTCACCCTCCTGCCGCCGACATCCGGCCTAGGGTCGGACACGCCGTCGCAGGACACGCTCATCGTCCCGCTCACCATGAACGTCGCCAATGTGCCGGGCAGCGCCGCCGGGAGCATTCAGTCCGATCTCCGCATCACCAACACCTCGTCGGACGCGATGATCTACCGCCTCATCTTCGTGCCCAGCGGCAAGACCGGCCTCACGCGGGGGTTCCAGGCCCAGCTTCCGGTCGCGCCGTACGCCACGGTGGCCATCACCCGGCTCAACGTCGCTCTCGTCGGCGGTGCGAAGGCGGGCATCGGCACGTTCGCGATCTGCCCTCCCAACCCGCCGGAGAACGGGAAGACGACCACGGATGCGATCGTCAGCGGGCTTCCGGACCAGGTCACGTTCGTCACCTCCTACAACTACGGCGCCACGGGCGGCCGCTACGTTCCGGCGATTCCCTACGCGAACTTCGTGACCGAGGGCGGGGTGATCTCGCTCCAGCACGTCATGCGCTCGGATACGCGCACCACGAGCCTCGGTCTGAGCGAGGCCTCCGGCAACGCCGTCACCGCCGGCGTGACCATCTTCGACGCCGCGACCGGGCGAGAGCTCGAGACGTTCACCGCCGACCTCAAAGGGGGAGAGAACCTCGAGATCGACGACGTGCTCGGCAAACACGGCATCGAGCAGCTCGACGAGGGCCGCATCGAAGTGACCGTGCACGGCGCCGGCAAAGTCACGGCCTACGCCACCGTCGGCAACGGGATCGACGCCCTCTTCGTGCCGCCGGCGCGACTCGCGCCGGAGAGTCCCGGCGAGAAAAACAACAGCAAGTGGGTCGTGCCCGGCGTGACGGATCTCGGCGCCGGCGACTGGCAGACGGACGTGCGCATCTTCAACGCCGGAACCGACGCCGCCAAGCTGACGCTGGTGTTCTACCCCGAGAGCGGCAGCTCGGAGCCGAAGACGATCGAGGTGAAGGGCGGGGAGATGCTGCGGCTCGACCACGTGCTCTCGTCGCTCTTCGGAATCTCGAAGCAGACCGGCGCGCTGCACGTCTCCAGCGAGCAGCCGGCCAAGCTGATCGTCACCGCCCAGACGGCGAAGACGGGGCACAGTCAATTCCTCTCCGCCGTCACGCCCGCGGAAGCGGTGCTCAAGACGTCACGCGCGCTGCAGCTCCTGCAAGGCGAGGCGTCGCCGCAACGCAGCTCCCGGATCGGCCTGGCCGAGGTGAGCGGAAACGCGGCGAAGGTGAAGGTGACGGTTTACCTCTCCACCGGAGAGACGGCGGAGAAGCAACTCGATCTGGCCGCCAACGAATCGCGAGAGCTCGACCTCGGCGCGGAGTTCGGCCTCGCCGAGGCCTACAACGCCCGCGTCGGCGTGAGCGTGGTCGACGGCGCCGGACGAGTCACGGCGTACCTGGCGGTGGAGAACAAGGAGAATGGCGATGTGACGTACTTCCCTGGGCAGTAAAGGACGGTCCGATCGCTCACTCGAGCACCATCGCTGCCGGATCTCCGACCGCGATCGTGCCGCCCTCGAGAATCTCCCCGAACACGCCGCCGCGCCAGTGCGGCTTGAGGGCGTTGCGCAGCCCCTCCTCGGCTTCGTCCATCTGCTCGCAGGGGCGGACTTCGCCGAGGATGCGGATGAGGGTGGAGCCGAGGCGCAGGAGCTTGCCGCGGGAGTCCGCGAGGTCGACGCCGCTCACCAGCACGTTCGCGCGCCGCGCCGCGGGGTCGACGGCGACGCCGAGCTGCTCGATGGCCGCGTCCCACGCCTCCTGGCTGATGATCGACACCTGCCGCCGCCCGCCCTGGTTGGCGCTGCCGCGCACGCCGCGGCCGGCCACGAGCTCCGCGCGCTCGACGGGGTCCATCGGGCCGCGGTGGGCGCGCTTGATCCAGATGGCTTTGACTTGCCGTGTCATTGCGCGAGGGGGTCCCTCGCTTCGCTCGGGATGACACGTCACGGCGCGGTGAAGAAATCCTTCAGCTTCTCGCCCAGCCGCCGCGGGGCGGGCGGCTGCTCGCCGTCGAGGGCGGCGTAGCGCTCCAGGAGCTCGCGCTGCTCGTCGGTGAGCGAAGTCGGGATGCGCACGTTCACGTGCACGTAGTGGTCGCCGCGTCCGCTGCTCTGCAGGTACTGCACGCCCTTGCCGCGCAGGCGGATCACGTGGCCGGGCTGCGTGCCGGGCGGGATGCGCACCGTCTCCGCGCCGTCGAGCGTGTCGGCCAGCACCTCGGCGCCGAGGGCGGCCTGCGTGATCGAGATCGACTGCTCGCAGTGGATGTCGTAGTCGCGGCGCTGGAACTTCTCGTGCTCGCGCACGCTGAGGAACACGTACAGATCGCCGGCCGAGCCGCCGTTGTAGCCCGCTTCCCCTTCGCCGGCCACGCGCAGGCGCGAGCCGTCGTCGACGCCGGCGGGGATCTTCACCGCGATCTTCTTCTCCTCGCGCACGCGGCCGGC
>Ga0070693_100000895_pt1 | contig 13273 bp, 7 predicted proteins | sample KBSK1103metaG_FD_65472 | JGI IMG/M metagenome (GOLD analysis project Ga0070693, IMG submission 65472) | Corn, switchgrass and miscanthus rhizosphere microbial communities from Kellogg Biological Station, Michigan, USA - KBS K1-10-3 metaG | ecosystem: Host-associated > Plants > Roots >...
TCGGCAATGACAACTCCGGCAACTCGATCTACTACACGATCACGAAGATGCCGAGCTTCTTCGATTTTCGTCAGCGCGACGACGGCACCTATCCGCTGAATCCGTTCTATCCGAGCAATCCATTTCAGACGATCGACCTGTTCAAGAATCGCGAGGTCGTCTGGCGCGTCGTGAACAGCGGTCGGCTGAATTACAACGCCTTCGAGCGTGGCGCGCACCAGGTGCGATTCAGCGCCGTGGGTGGCGTCGACGCTTTCACGCAGCGGAACGACATCTTCTCGCCGCCCGAGCTGCAGTTCGAGCCGACCAACGACGGCCTTCCGGGAACGGCGGCTGCATCCTATGGCCAGAACATTCAGTACAATCTCAACCTGAACGGTGTGCACGTGTACACGCCGAAGGGTTGGTTGTCGCTGACGTCCCAGCTCGGAACGCAATACGAGGTGCGTGATCAGAGCATCGCGCGCACGGTCGGTCAGAACCTGCTCGGCGGACTCGACGAGCCGAAGGCGGGCACAGTTCAGAGTCTCGACAACTTCAAGCAGTACACGGTGGACTACGGCATCTTCGCGCAGAGCGAAGCGCTCCTCTGGGACAAGTTCCTGCTTACCGCCGGGGTACGCGCCGATCGGAGCAGCAACAACGGCGACGTCGGCAAGCTCTATTACTTCCCCAAATTCGCGAGCTCGTATCGTCTTGCCTCACCGAAGCCGGGTCTCCTCGATGAGGTCAAATTCCGCGTTGCGTACGGCGAAACCGGCAATCTGCCGCTCTACGGCCAGAAGTTCACGAACCTCAACTCGAGCAGCATCGCGGGTCTCGGCGGCTTCACGCTGAGCGGCACGCGCGGCTTCGCCGACATTCGGCCGGAGCGCCAACGCGAGCTCGAGGGCGGCATCGACTTCGCCTTGTTCGGTAATCGCAGTCAGCTCGAGCTCACCGGGTTCGAGCGCAACATTTCGGATTTGCTCATCTCGCGCACGCTCGCGCCGACGACCGGCTTCTCCAGTGAGGTCTACAATGGCGCGTCGATGCGCGTCCGCGGCTTCGAGACCGTCCTCAATGCGTTCCCACTCCAGGGTTACCACGGCATCACGTGGAACACACGCGTGAATTTCGCGATGAACCGCGCGGTCATCACGAAGCTGCCGGTTCCGGCTTTCCTCTTCAGCACCGCGCAGGTTGGTGCTGTTCAGATCAAGGAAGGTCAATCGGCCACGCAGCTCGTCGGCAACGACACGGTCGCTGTCGCCGGGACATGTCCGGCGCACCACGTTCCCGTGGGCACCGACGCCGCGGCCGATCAGGCCTTTTGCGCGTCGCGCGTCGTCGGCAATACCGTCCCCGTGTACATGGGCGACGGCAATCCCGACTACACGGCAGGTCTCGGCAACGAGGTTCGCTGGAAGGGGCTGAGCCTGTACGGCCTCCTCGACCGCCAGCACGGCGGTATGGTCGCTGCCGGGACGTGGCGTCACTTCGACCTCGGCCAGAACTCGCGCGACTACGACGATCCGGGCCCGGATCCGACGAAGACGTTAGGCAAGTGGCGCACCGATACCTATTTGAAAGTCACACGCATTTACTACCAGGACATCTCCTATTGGAAGCTCCGCGAGCTCACGCTTGGCTACGACATCCCCGAGCGATACACGAGCCGCTTCCTCGCTGGTGGACGCGACGCGAAGATCTCGGTGAGCGGACGGAATCTGAAGACGTGGACGAAGTTCCGCGGCGGCGATCCGGACTTCCAGAACTTCGGCGGCACACCCGACGCCGTGCAGCGTAACCGCGAGCTCGGCGCATACCCGGCGAGCAAGCAGTACTTCGTCAATCTCTCGGTGAGGTTCTAACCATGCGACAATCATCTCTGAGGAAGGCGGTTGTCGTGGTTGCCGCTGTCCTGGTGGGCGCCTGTCAGGAAGTGACGGTGCCTAACTACAACAACCCGAATCTCGATCAGCTCCTCAACAGCCCCACCGCGAGCACGGTGAACACGGCCGTCGTCGGGCTCGTCATCAGCCTGCGCGATCGCGTCGGTACCGAGGCGTCGGCGATGGGCATTCTCGGCAAGGAGTCGTACAACCTCGATCAGGCCGAGCCGCGAAACGTGCTTGGATACCTGCAAGGTCCGATCGAGCCGGGCGGCTTCGTGCAGGATCTGAGTTGGACGGCGGGATACCGCAATCTGCGGCAGGCCGCGGTGATTCTCGCCGCGGTCGACAAGGTGTCGACGTACACGAACGCTCAGAAGGAAGCGATTCGTGGTTTCGTGAAGACGGTGATGGCGATGGAGCTGCTGACCCAGGTCCGTATCCGCGACGTCGCCGGGATCATGGTCGATATCTCCGCCGACCCGTCTGCGCCGTTAGGCGCGATCGTTGGCCCCGACGCGGCGCTCACCCGCATCAGCGCCCTCCTCGACGAGGCGAAGGTCCACCTCCAGGCCGGCGGATCCGCTTTCCCGTTCCCGCTGCACGCCGGCTTCACCGGCTTCAGCACGCCCGCGACGTTTCTCCAGTTCAATCGGGGCATCAAGGCGCGCACGGAGGTCTACCGGAAGCAGTGGGCGCTCGCGCTCGCGGCGTTGGGTGAGTCGTTCATCGACACGTCGGCGACTGCGTCGCTGTCGAAGGGCGTGTACCACGTCTATAGCACTGCCTCGGGCGACATCACGAATCCCCTCTTCGATCCCACGCCGACCCGGCTCTACGTCCATCCGTCGATCCTGAACGGGGCGCAGCTGCGGGCAAACGGTCAGCCGGATCTGCGCCTGTCGAGCAAGACCGCGGTCGGTGTCTCGCGCGTCGTTCAGCAGGTGCAGGGAACGAACAAGTTCACGATCTATCCGACGTCGACCACGCCAGTGCCGATTCTCAAGAACGAAGAGCTCATTCTCCTCCGCGCGGAGGCGAACTACCAGAACGGCAACGTCCAGGGCGCGCTCGACGACATCAACTACATTCGCGTCAACTCTGGCGGCCTGGCTCCGCTCGCCGGCTTCGCCGACGCTAACGCGTTCATCACCGAGCTGCTGTACAACCGAACGTACTCGCTTCTCTTCGAGGGCGGCCATCGGTGGGTCGACTATCGTCGGTACGGCAGGCTCGCGCAATTGCCGAAGATCAACACGGCAATCAACGAGAAGACCTTCCCGTACATCATGTTCCCACAGGACGAGTGCAATCAGCGCAATCCCCAGCCGACGGTGGGTTGTACGCAGGTGCCGGGCATCTAAGGCAGAGAGCAGTGGGCTGAGCGCAGAGGGCGGAGGGCAGAGGGTTCTGCTCTCCGCCCTCTGCCTTTAACTCTCAGCCCACTGCGCTCTGCACTCTGCCCATGGTTACTCGTCGCGACTTCCTTCTCTCCAGCGCCGCTGCGCTCCTCGCGCCGCGGGTCAACACAGCCGCCACGCGGCCGCGTCCCACGAAGTCGCAGCTCGAGTGGCAGCGTGACGAGCTCGCGATCTTCCTCCACTTCGGCGTCAACACCTTCACCGATCGCGAGTGGGGCGATGGCAAGGAGGATCCCAAGATCTTCCTGCCAACCGATCTCGATGCGCGCCAGTGGACGCGCGTGGCGCGAGACGCCGGGGCGCGCGTCCTCATCCTGACAGCCAAGCACCACGATGGCTTCTGTCTCTGGCCCACGAAGACGACGAACCACTCGGTCGCGAGCAGCCCGTGGCGCGGCGGCCAGGGCGATGTCGTTCGCGAGCTGGTCGACGCCTGCCGCGCCGACGGCCTCGGTGTCGGGCTTTATCTCTCACCATGGGATCGGAACGCTCCCTCCTACGGCGATTCCCCGCGGTACAACGATTTCTATTGCGCGCAACTCACCGAGCTGTTGACGCGTTACGGCCCGCTCCGCGAAGTGTGGTTCGACGGCGCCAATGGCGAGGGGCCCAACGGACGGCATCAGGTCTATGACTGGCCGCGGACCTGGGCGCTCGTTAGGCGGCACCAGCCAGATGCGGTGATGTTCTCCGACGCCGGGCCGGACGTCCGCTGGATCGGCAACGAGCGCGGTGTCGCGGCTGAGACCAACTGGGCCACCGTCGACCCCGCAGTCGTGCCGTACCCCGGCGCCTCGGGCGATGCCGTCATGGAGATGCTCCAGCACGGCGACCCGCGAGGTACCGTCTGGCGTCCGGGGGAGACCGACGTGTCCATCCGGCCGGGGTGGTTCTACCATCCCGCCGAGGACGATCGTGCGAAGAGCGTCGACGATCTCGTCGAGCTCTATTTCACGTCGGTCGGCCGGAACTCCAAGCTGCTCCTCAACGTGCCGCCGACTCGCGCCGGCCGGTTGTACGAGCGAGACGCAGCCAACCTCCTTGCAGCCCGCCAGCGCCTAACGAGTCTCTTCGCCAACAACCTCGCCGCCCGCGGCGTGTCCCGCTGGCGGCCGACCGGTAACCGAACAGCGACGCTCGAAATCGCCCTCGGCGGCACGCGGACGATCGCCCTCGCCGACCTCCGCGAAGACGTCACCCGCGGCCAGGCTGTCGCCCGGTTCACTCTGAGTGGATCGAACGGCGGAGCATGGCAACCGCTCGCGAGCGGCACCACGATCGGCTCTCGCAGGCTCCTTCAGTTCGCGCCGACTGCCGTCAGTCGCGTCCGCCTGAGCATCGACGACGCGGTCGCTCCGCCGGCCCACGTCTCGCTCGGCCTCTACGCTGGCGACTGAGCCTATTGTCGATTTCGCCCGAACTCGTTCGACGCCTCTGTACAACCACGTCAGGAGTGAGTTCATGCGGTTTCTGTCGATCTGGAAGGCTGTCGAGACCAACGTTCCGCCCACGCCGGAGATGATGGAGCGGATGGGTCAGCTCATCCAGGAGATGACCAAGTCGGGCGAGCTCATCGCCACGGAAGGCTGCTTGCCGAGTGCGTTGGGCGCGCGGGTACGCAAGGCAGGGAAGAAGATCAGCGTCACCGACGGGCCGTTCACCGAGTCGAAGGAGCTGATCGCCGGTTTCGCCCTGCTCGAGGCGGACTCGAAGGAGCACGCGATCGAGCAGTGCAAGCGCTTCATGGCCGTCGCGGGCGACGGCGAGTGCGAGTTGCGGCAGATCTACGCCGCGCCGCCTGAAGGTAGTGTCCCGGCCTCGGCCTCGGCGGGCCGGCGCGCCTAACGCCAGCGAACATCAGGGTGTCCGAACCGGCATCGCGACGTCGCGATTCCTCTCGGGCGAAAAAAGGGTCCAGCGTCGTGGACGCTGGACCCGAACTTGTTCGTCGAGCGCAGTAATTACTCGACTTTGAACTTGACTGACTGCAGCACCGTGCCGTTCTGCACGACGTCGCAGCGCCAGTCGCCGGAGGCGTCGTCGCCGAGCGTTTTCGTGCTGTAGGTGCGCCAGGGCGAGCCGCCGATCTTGAGCTTCACGCGACCCTGCTCGGCGTCACCCTTGTACCACACGTGCTCGACCTCGCTGTCAGCGGCGCCGGTCACCTTGCTGAAGCAGTACAGCTTCGCCGTCCCCTTCGGGAACGACTCGGCCGCGCCCGTGAGCGCGTGGTCTGCCACCGCGGTGCCAACGGACAGCTCGACGGTCGCCGCGGACTTGGCGGCTCCGGCTTGGGTGGGATCCTGGGCGCGCGCCGCTGGTGCAAGGATCATTGCGATCGCGGCCGCGACGAGGAGCGATGCCGGGCGAGAGGTGCGCATAACAGCTCCTTATGGGGAGGGGGAAGGGCCGGCGCCGAGCACCGGCCCACGGTCTGCACACACCAGACGATCTATTTGCGCAACCTTTTCACCCCCGTCAATCCGTCGCTGGCTTTTTGTCCGCCGCCAGCTTCTGCGCGGTCGACAGGGCCTCGCTCGCGGGGACCTTCACGTCCGGCTCGATCCCGGTGCCCTCCCAGTTCGTCTTCGTGATCGGGTTGATCGCGCGGGCGAACGGGACGCCAATGATGAAATGCTCATCGATGCGCTGGCCGTTGACCGGATGGGCGCCGCCACCCGTCGTCTCGCCGACGATCGTCGCCCGCTTGAGGCTCTTCAGGTTGTACGTGAATTCCTCCGCGCCCGAGAAGGTGCGCTTCGACGTCAGCACGTAGACCGGCACCTTGTCGCCGAGCTTTTTCCCGGGAACGTCCGAGGTCCAGAACTCCTCCGTGCTATTGGTCTTCCGGGTCCACAGATCGTTGACATGCGTTCGCTGCGAGAACAGGTACGAGCAGATGTAGGCGACCATCTTGGGAGCGCCCCCGCCGTTGTCGCGCAGGTCGATGATGAGGGCGTCGGAGTTGGCGACGAAGTTCATTGCCGCGCTCGCGGTCGGTCCGCACACATCGGGGTCGGCGAACATGTTGAACTTCACGTAGCCGACGTTCCCCTCGAGTTGCTCGACTTTGACGAAGCCGCAGTTCATCTGCTCCATCTGCCGGCGCATGCCCGCGATTTGTTGGGGCGTCGGCCCGGAGCCGTTCTGCACCGGAAGCGCCCGCGGACTGAAATTCACCCGCAGATGTCGATCGTGGCTGACGTCCTGGAAGTTGTCGGTGAGAATTCGCGCGAAGCTCGCGCCGTTGGTGACGGCATCGTACTCGCCGCGCTTCTGGCGCGCGCGAACCGAGTCCGCCATTCGCTTCGCCGTTTCGGGAAAGACGTACGATTCGTCGAGCTTGGCGATCGCGCCATCGATGACGCGGGCCCGCTCGGCGGCATCGATGCGGAAATCGGCGACAGAGCCGCCCGGCGGAATGGCGAGGAGCACCCAGTTTTTCACTTGACCGCTTTCGGACGGCAGGTCGAACGCGCCGAGCGCGCGACGGTCACCCTTGCGTTCCTTGACGAGGAACTCGACGTGGGATGGCTGGCTCTTCTCGATGCTCAGGAGATCGAAGCCGCCGACCTCGTTCCGAAAGCCCATCTGGCCCTCTGCGGACTTCTCGGGCTCGTAGCGCTGGTAGTACGAGTCCATCTTCGCGGCGTCGCCGCTATTGAAGGCGTCGAGCCATGTTTTCAGCACGCGTCCGGCGGGCGTGTCGGGCGCGGCGGCCTGTCCGGCCTGCGTGGCTTGTGCCCCCAGTGGGGCGACCGCGGTCGCGACGGCGAATGCGGCGATGGCGAGTCTCATGATCTATGGCTCCTCGGTATGGGGCAGTAACGGTTCGACGCGACCGTCGCGAAAAAAGTTTCCTCGCACTCGAGCAGCTATCTCGACGCCGACAGCGAGTCCAGGGGCGAGAAGCCAGGGCCGAGACGCCAGGCGTGAGACAAGGAGCGATGTCAGGGGTCAACGACATACCTAATGACTGAGGCCGCCGCCGATCTGACGCCGGCACTCTCGCAACTGGCCTCTCGCACCTGGACTGGTCCAGCGACGTCGCGATTCGTCCTCGGCGAGTCGAGCGTTCGGCCACCGCCTGACAGCTGACGCGCTGTGAGGACCTCTTGGCCCCATCCGATATACCGGCGATAATCCTCTGCGTCACTCCCGGGGAGAACCTTCGCGTGTCTCGCTCAATCGCTCTCATCGCATTGCTCGTCCTCGCGACGACGGCTCGTGCGCAGAATGACGTCTACGCCGACATGCACTGGCGCGAGATCGGACCGACCCGCGCCGGCCGCGCCCGCGCCGTCGCTGGCGTGCCGAGCCAGCCCAACGTTGCATACATCGGCTTCGACAATGGCGGTGTCTGGCGGTCTACGGATTACGGTTCGACCTGGCATCCGCTCTTCGACCAGGAGAGCACCGGCTCGATCGGCGCGATCGCGGTCGCGCCGTCCGACCCGAACATCATCTACGTCGGCAGCGGCGCGGGCATCATTCGACCCGACCTCGCCACCGGCAACGGCATGTACAAGTCGACCGATGGTGGCCGGACCTGGGTCAACCTCGGCCTTCACGATACGCAGATGATCGCCATGATCGCCGTCGACCCGCGCGATCCCAACCGCCTCTTCGTGGCCGCACTCGGCCATCCATACGGGCCTAACGAGGAGCGTGGCGTCTTCCGCTCGACGGACGGCGGCCGGACGTTTCAGAAGGTGCTTTACAAGGACGAGTACACGAGCGCCAACGACGTCAAGATCGACCCCAGCGACCCGAACATCGTCTACGCGGCGCTCTGGCAGCAGCAGCAGAGCTTCATCGAGGGCGGATCGTTCGGCGGCTCGAACGGCGGCATCTTCAAGTCAATCGACGGTGGCACAACGTGGCAGCAGCTCACTGAAGGCCTCCCGACCGTGCTGCAGGCGAATGTCGCAATCGCGCCGAGCGATCCAAAGACGCTCTACGCAACCATCGCGGGCGCGGCGCCGGGCACTCCCGCGGCACCCGTCGGATTCGGCGGCGGTGTAATCGGGTTCTACAAGACGACCGACGCCGGTGCGCACTGGACGCTCGTGAACGGCGCCGGCGTCACTGGCCGCGAGCCGGACAACCGTCCGCTCGCGCGCATCGGCGGCGGCGACCTGCCGGAGCTCGCCGTCGATTCCAAGAATCCAAACGTCGTCTACACCTGCTCGACCGTCTTCTGGCGAACCGAGGACGGCGGCGTCACTTGGAGCGCGGTTCGCGGGGCCCCAGGCGGCGACGACTATCAGCAGCTCTGGATCAATCCCAACGATCCGAACATCCTCATCCTCGTCAGCGATCAGGGTGGTGTGATCAGCGCGAATCGCGGCGCGTCGTGGAGCAACTGGTACACCCAGCCGACGGCGGCGATGTATCACGTCTCCACGGACAACACCTTCGTGTATCGCGTGTGCGGCGGCCAGCAGGACTCCGGCTCGGCGTGCGTCGCCAGCCGCTCGATGGACGGCGAGATCACTTTCCACGACTGGCATCCGGTCAACATCCAGGAGTACGGCATTGCCGCGCCCGATCCGCGCGATCCGGACCTGGTGTACGGAAGTCAACGGCAGGGCGTCTCGCTCTACAATCGGCACACCGGGCAGACGACCCAGGTCGGGCCGGACCTGAGTGAGAAGCTGCCTAACGGCGGCGCTGCCAACCGCAACGTGCGGACAATGCCGATCGCCTGGTCGCCGCTGGATCCGTCCGTGCTCTACTACGTCTCGAACGTCGTCTGGAAGAGCACCGACCACGCGCATAGTTGGGCCCGCATCAGCCCCGACCTCACGCGGCAGACGTGGGCCGTCCCCGCCAACGCCGGCAAGTACGCGAGCGGCGTGACGCCGGCGCCGTTAGGCAGCATCACCGCATTCTCGCCGTCGCCGCGGAAGCTGAGCATCCTCTGGGCTGGCAGCGACGATGGTCAGATTCAGACGACGAGCGACGGCGGGCGAACGTGGACCAACGTCACGCCCGCGGCGATCAAGCCGTGGACGCGCATCTTCAACATCGAGGCGGGACACTTCGACGATCGCACCGCGTACGCAGCCGCGAACACGATGCGCGTCGACGACATGAACCCGCACCTCTGGCGCACCCACGACGGTGGCCGCAGTTGGACCGAGATCAACACGGGCATCGCCCCTGGTGCGGTCACCAACTCCATCCGCGAGGATCCCCGCAAGCCCGGTCTGCTTTACGCCTCAACGGACACTCAGGTCTGGGTCTCCTTCGACGACGGCAACCACTGGGAGTCGCTCCGGCTCAACATGCCCGCGATCTCGGTGCGCGACCTTCAGGTCAAGGATGATTCCGCCTGCCTGTGCGCCGACCTGATCGCGGGGACCCACGGTCGCGGCTTCTGGATCCTCGACGACGTCACGCCGCTGCGTCAGGCGGCCGAAGCACGAGGGGCCAAGAGCGCATACCTCTTCAAGCCGGTGACGGCGGTGCGCGTCCGCTTCGCGACGAACGATCCGACGCCGTGGCCGCCGGAGCTACCGGCCGGTGAGAATCCGCCGCCGGGCGGCATCATCGATTACTACTTGCCTAACGATGCTGGTGGCGAGGTGAAGCTCGAGATCCTCGAGAATGGTGGGAAGGTCATCCGGAGCTACTCGAGCAACGCACCCGTGCTCCGTCCGCACCCCGCTCTCGACTCGGCGGCGTACAATCGCGTCTGCCAGCAGACGCCGTCGGCACCCTTCTGCGCCCTCCCGCTCTACTGGCCCGGGCCCCCGATGCTCATCTCGACCACGCGCGGCATGCACCGCGTCTGGTGGGATCTCCACCTCGATCCGATCACCGCCGGCGACACGATGCCCAACAGCGACGACGACGCGCTCGGCGCGGTGCCGCGCCGGACCTACACGACGCCCAATTCGCCCTGGGCGCCGCCGGGCAACTACACCGTGCGCCTAACGGTGAACGGCCAGCAGCTCACGCAGCCGCTCACCCTGCGTCTCGATCCGCGGGTGAAGACGCCTGCTGCCGCGCTCACGCAGCTTGCGACGCTCTCCCGCGACCTTTACGATCGCGCTCGCGCCGCGCACCTCGCCTACCTGCAGGCGCGGACGTTGGCGTCGGCGTCAGGCACCAATGCCACGGTGCGGGCCCAGCTCGATTCGCTCGCGCCGCCGCCCCCTCGCGGCGGCGGACGTCGCGGCGGCTTCGGCCGGCGCGGCGGCGCCGGCAGCGCAACGCCAACGCTCAACGGCGCGAGCGACGCCCTCCTCGCCGCGGCGATGGCGATGCAGAGCGCCGACGTCGCGCCCACCGCCGCGCAGATCGCCGCGGCGGATCGTGCGCGCGCGCAGGCGAACGCGGCAATGGCACGATGGAGCTCGCTGCGCTCGACCGCGCGTTAGCAGTCATCCCGAGGAGCGAAGCGACGAGGGATCTGCACTTCACGCTCTTCCACGAAGTGCAGATCCCTCGTCGCTTCGCTCCTCGGGATGACAGTTACTGACTCGCCAACTGCCTCACGACGTCCCGTAGTATCCTGACCTTCGCCGCGTCGCTGGAGCCGGACAGGTCGCCGTCGAGTGACGTCGCCAGCTGCGTCAGGGCCGTGCTTCGCGCACTGCCCGACGCGGCCTCGCCGGCAGCCAGTGCCTGCCTAACGGCGTCGAGCCGAGTCGCCGAGAGACCGCCCGACCGCTGCAGCTGATCGACGTACGAGCGCGCCACGGGAAACGCCGCCGGCCAGACGAGCTTCTGCTGATCCTGAATGTTCATCTCGTCGAAGTGCACCAGCTTTGCCGCGTCGATCTCGTTCTGCGAGAGCAGTGGGCTCGGTGTCAGCTCGAAGATGTCGAGGCCACGCGCGATCTCCGAGCTGTAGATATGGCCGTTGTACCAGTACGCCGACCACGAGCCCGCGACGTAGAGCGAGTCGCCGCTGATCGGGCCACGATCGAAGTACGCGATCTCCTTGGGGCGCGTCGCATCCGTAAAGTCGAACACCGAGACGCCTCCCTGATACCAGCCTTGCACCATGATGTCGCGGCCCGGCACCGGCACCAGCGATCCATTGTGCGCGACGCAGTTCTCCGTCGTCGTCTGCGCCGCCGGCAGCTTGTAGTAACTTCTGAACGTCAGCTCCGTGCCGGCGAGCGTGAAGAGCGCATCCGCGCCCCATTCCGGTTTGTCCGTGCTCCGGCAGCGGGGCTGCGTGCCGCCGCCCCACTCGTCCGTGAAGAGCATCTTCGTGCCGTCGTTGTTGAACGTCGCGGAGTGCCAGAACGAGAAGTTCGAGTCGGCCGCGGCGCCGATTCGCTTCGGGTGCGCGGGATCGCGAATGTCGAGGAGCACGCCGTAGCCGCCGCACGCGCCCCCGGCGAGACCGATCGCCGGATACACGGTGATGTCGTGACATTGCTGCGGGCCGCGTGCGGGCGCCGGTGGCCCTGCCGGCCGTTGCGGTGTGTTGCCGCCCGCGGCGAGTCGTGCCGCCGCCGCTCTGGTGGAGTCCGACGCCAGCTCGCCGTGACGCACCGCCGGTTGAAGGTTCGCAAGGATCGGCGGCTTGCTCACCACGTGCGCATCCTCGGGATGCGCGACCGGCACCTGGATCACCTCGATCCGGAACAACTCGCTGTTCGGATCATCTTCCGGGTTGAGCGCCGAGCAGCCAGACAGCTCGTTCGACGATCGCACCGGCGCCGAGCCGGAGATGTAGACGTAGACGTTCGCGTTGTCGTTCGGGTCCGTGACGACAGTGTGGGTGTGCGAGCCGCGGCAGGTCTGCACCGTCTTCAACAACTTCGGATGCGCGATGTCGCTGATTTCGTAAATGCGAATGCCGCGCGCCCGCTCCTTACTCACCGTGTCGACGACGCCCTGCGTGCCGCAGTCCGTGCGGCCGTTCAGCGACTCGCTCGACTCGAAGAGCAGATTGTGATAGACCGAAACGTCGCTCTGTGAGCCGGGGCAGATGTACGCGCTGTTCAGCGTCGGCTTTCGCGGATCGGAGATGTCCCAGACCTGATAGCCGCTGAAGTTGCCCTGAATGGCGTAATGGCCCGTAAAGCCGATGTCCGAGTTCCAGAGTCGGCTGTCGCTCGGCGTCCCGGTGGGAAGGAACGCCGCCGACGGCTTCGTCGTCGAGACCAGCCGCATGTTCCACGCGGCCTCGGCGGCATTGAAGACGCCTGGCCTCAGCCCCACGCGCGGGTCCGGGCTCGGCGCGCTGGCGGACATGTCTGGCGTCGGGGCGATGGTCGGACCCGCGCCGGTGGTCGAGGTGGAGGTCGCGCACGCGCCGAGGGCAATCAACCCAATCGCGAGCGAGAGGGGCGGAACGAGCGATTCGCGTTTCACGGGACGACTCCGGTGACGAGATGCAGGCGAGAACGTTCGCATTGGGGACATCTTACAGTTTGCCCCGCGCCGCTCGCAATCGAGCCTCGACATCTGTCCTAGGCAGGCCTTATGACGGGACAGTCTGTGGGAACCGCAGACTGTCCCGTCGTGAAGCCAAGGATGGCCCCAATGATCGCCACGAAGACCAACGCGGCCGTGCACCGGATTCGATGCACGGCCGCGTCGGCCGATCACGTGGTACCGCGCGGCTTACTGAACCAGCGTCACCGTCGCCGAGCTGCAGTTCGAATACGTCACGTCGACGTACGCGCTGTTCTGCTGATTGCTCACCATCACGCGGATGCGGCCCGCCGTGAACGGCGTCAGCGACGTGCCTTCCGCGACGCCGGTGGCGCACGACGCGCTGTACTGCAGCGCATCGACCGTCGTCACCGAGAAGGTGGCTTCGCGATTCCCCTGGTGAATCGTGACGCTCCCGCTGGGCGAGTAAGCGCCGTCCGGAAGTGCGTGGCCGGCGGTGATCGACTGCCCCTGGGCCGCGACGAAGGTATTCGTCCAGTTGATGTTGTCGCTGGCGCTGGCAATGCCGGTCAACACGGCGTTGTCGGTCCACGTCGCGCTCTGCGACAGGCC
>Ga0070693_100000897_pt1 | contig 13261 bp, 10 predicted proteins | sample KBSK1103metaG_FD_65472 | JGI IMG/M metagenome (GOLD analysis project Ga0070693, IMG submission 65472) | Corn, switchgrass and miscanthus rhizosphere microbial communities from Kellogg Biological Station, Michigan, USA - KBS K1-10-3 metaG | ecosystem: Host-associated > Plants > Roots >...
CCTTCCTCGAGAACGTCGGCATCGGCTACCTCTCGCTGGCCCGCTCGGCCCGCTCGCTGTCGGGCGGCGAGGCGCAGCGGATCCGGCTCGCGACCCAGATCGGCTCGCACCTGGTCGGGGTGATGTACGTGCTCGACGAGCCCTCGATCGGCCTCCACCAGCGCGACAACGAGAAGCTGATCGCGACCCTCGACCGCCTCCGCGACCTCGGCAACACGGTGATCGTCGTCGAGCACGACGAGGGGACGATGATGGCCGCCGACCACCTCGTCGACCTCGGCCCCGGCGCCGGCGAGCACGGCGGCCACGTGATCGCGGCCGGCCCGCCGGACGAGGTCGCTGAGGACCCCGCCTCGCTGACCGGCCAGTACCTCTCCGGCGTGCGCCGGATCGAGGTGCCCGGCGAGCGCCGCGAGCCGCGCGGGGCGCTGCGCGTGCGCGGCGCTCGCGAACACAACCTCAAGGGGATCGACGTCGCGATCCCGCTCGGCGTCTTCTGCTGCGTCACCGGCGTCTCGGGCTCGGGCAAGTCGACCCTCGTCAACGAGACCCTGCACCACGCCGTCGCCAACCGCCTGCACCAGGCGAAGCTGCGCCCCGGCGCCCACGACGGCGTCGACGGCCTCAGCCAGATCGACAAGATCATCAACATCGACCAGTCGCCGATCGGCCGCACGCCGCGCTCCAACCCGGCCACCTACACGGGCGTCTTCGACCACATCCGCCAGCTCTTCGCCCAGACCCAGGAGGCGCGGGCGCGCGGCTACAAGCCGGGCCGTTTCAGCTTCAACGTCAAGGGCGGGCGCTGCGAGGTCTGCCGGGGCGACGGCCAGATCAAGATCGAGATGCACTTCCTGCCCGACGTCTACGTGCCCTGCGAGCAGTGCCACGGCAAGCGCTACAACCGCGAGACGCTCGAGGTCCGCTTCAAGGGAAAGAACATCGGGGACGTGCTCGAGATGTCGGTCGAGGAGGCGGTCTCCTTCTTCGAGAACGTGCCGAAGATCGCCCGCCGCCTGCGCACGCTGCACGACGTCGGCCTCGACTACATCCGCCTCGGCCAGGCGGCGACGACCCTCTCCGGCGGTGAGGCGCAGCGCGTGAAGCTGGCGACCGAGCTCTCCAAGGTCGCCACCGGCAACACCCTCTACATCCTCGACGAGCCGACCACCGGCCTGCACTTCGCCGACGTGCAGCGGCTGCTCGACGTGCTCGGCCGCCTCGTCGACGCCGGCAACACCGTGGTCGTGATCGAGCACAACCTCGACGTGATCAAGACCGCCGACCGGCTGATCGACCTCGGCCCCGAGGGTGGCGAGGCCGGGGGAGAGGTGGTCGCCACCGGCACTCCCGAGGAGGTCGCCGCGGTCGCCGGCTCCTACACCGGCCGCTTCCTCGCCGAGCTGGTCGAGCCGGCGAAGCCGAAGCGGGTCGCGCGCAAGCGCGAAGCGGTTGCGGCCTGAGTCACCCGTAGCCGCTAAGCGGAAATTTGCGCGCCGAGGGCTGCCGAGCGCTACCGTTTGGAGTGGTATTCGCGGCGAGCGGGTATGGCAGGGGCGAAAGGAGCTCCCTATGTCCCCATCAGCCTTCAAGCGATTCGCCGTCGCGTCGGTGTGCACGCTCGTGGTCCTCGCCGTCGCGGCCGGCTGCGGCGGCGGTGGCGGCGGTGGGCCGAAGATCGCCTATCTCCTGCCGGAGAACGAAACGCCGCGCTACGAAGCGCACGATCGCCCCGAATTCGAAGAAAACGTCGAAGACCTCTGCGAAGACTGCGAGATCCTCTACAGCAACGCGACGGAGGACGCCTCCAAGCAGCAGAGCCAGGCTGAAGCCGCCCTGACCCAGGGCGCCGAAGTCATGGTTCTGGACCCGGTCGACGCCGCCTCGGCTGCCGCGATCGTCGAAAAGGCCAACGCGCAGGACGTGCCGGTGCTCAGCTACGACCGGCTGATCGAAAACGCCGAAGTCGACTACTACGTCTCCTTCGACAACGTCGAGGTCGGCGAACTGCAGGCGGAAACACTCGCTGAAAGGCTGAAGGAAGACGGCAGCCCCAGCGGCCCGATCGTGAAGATCAACGGCGACCCCGCCGACAGCAACGCGGCCCTCTTCAAGGAAGGCTCGAACAAGGGGTTCGAAACCGCCGGAGTCAAAATCGCCAAGGAATACGACACGCCGGAATGGTCGGCGACGAACGCCCAGAACGAGATGCAGCAGGCGATCACCGCGCTCGGCAAGAACGGCTTCGAAGGCGTCTACGGAGCAAACGACGAAATGGCCGCCGGCTCGATCGCCGCGATGAAGTCGGCCGGCATCAACCCGGAAGAAAGGCCGAGCACCGGCCAGGACGCGACCGTCGCCGGCGTGCAGCGAATCATCGCCGGGCAGCAGTTCATGACCGTCTACAAGGCCACCGACCTGCAGACCAAGGTCGCCGCGGAAATCGCCGTCGCGCTCGCCGAAGGCAAAGAATTCCCGCGGAGCAAGATCACCGAAGAAGTCGACAACGGCAAGACCAAGGTGCCGTCGGTTCTGCTCGAACCGGTCGCGGTGACCAAGGAAAACGTCAAGGACACCGTGGTCAAAGACGAATTCATCACCGCCGACGAACTCTGTACCGGCTCCTACGCGAAAGCGTGCGACGAACTGGGGATCTCCTAGCGAGATGGCCTCGGGAAACGCCCTCCTCGAGCTGGAAGGGGTGAGCAAGCGATTCGGCCCGGTCCAGGCTCTGGACCGGGTCGATTTCACCGTCGGCGAAGGGGAAGTGGTCGGCCTCGTCGGCGACAACGGGGCCGGCAAGTCGACGCTCGTCAAGGCGATTGCCGGCATCCACTCAGCGGACGCCGGCAGCATCCGCTTCGGCGGAGAAACGGTGACGATCGCGCGCCCGCAGGACGCGACCTCGCTCGGCATCGCGACCGTCTACCAGGATCTGGCGCTCTGCGACAACCTCGACGTGGTCGCGAACGTCTTCCTCGGCCAGGAGAAGATCTCGGGCGGCCCCGCCCAGGTGTCTCGCCAGCTCGACGAGGCGCGGATGGAGCACCGGGCGAGCGAGCTGCTCTCCGGCCTCGCGGTGACGATCCCCAGTCTGCGCAGCGAGGTCGGCACCCTCTCCGGCGGACAGCGGCAGCAGGTCGCGGTGGCGCGCTCACTGCTCGGTGAGCCCCGGGTGGTCCTCCTGGACGAGCCGACCGCTGCGCTCGGCGTACCTCAGACCAAGCAGGTGCTCGAGCTGATCGGGCGCCTGCGCGAGCGCGGGCTCGGCGTGGTCGTGATCAGCCACAACCTCGCCAACGTCTTCGAGGTCGCCGACCGCATCGTCGTCCTCCGCCTCGGCCGGACCGCCGGCGACTTCGAGGCCGAGCGGACCACCGAGGAGCACGTGGTCGCCGCGATCACGGGCGCCGGAGGGGAGGGGGAGAGATGAACACCGCCGAAGGGGCGCCGGCGGCGACCGCGAGGGACGAGGGCTCCAGCACTCGCTCCCAGGTGGTGCGGCGTTTCGTCCAGGGCGATCTCGCCTCGCTGCGGGTCGTGCTCGGCTTGGTCGTGATCTGGCTGATCTTCCAGAGCCAGAACGATCGCTTCCTCACCGCGGAGAACCTGACCAACCTGATGCTGCAGATCACCGCCGTCGGGCTGATCTCGATCGGCATCGTCTACGTCCTGCTGCTGGGCGAGATCGACCTCTCGGTCGGCGCGGTCAGCGGCCTCGCGGCGGCGGTGATGACCGTCCTCAACGTCAACCACGGCTGGAGCCCCTACCTCGCGATCGTCGCCGGGATCCTGGTCGGCACCGCGATCGGCCTGCTGCAGGGCTCCCTCTTCAGTCGTTTCGCGGTCCCCTCCTTCGTCGTCACCCTGGCTGGCCTGCTCGCCTGGCAGGGGGCGCTGCTGCAGGTGCTGGGCTCGACCGGCTCGATCAACATCAACGACCCGAAGATCACCGGCCTGGCCAATACCTTCTACTCGGACGCCGTCGGCTGGGTCTTCGCCGCGATCGTCGTCGCCGCCTACGCGGGCGTCGTCCTCACCGGTCACCGCGGCCGCGTCGCCCATGGCCTGGCCGGGGAGGGCCTCGCCCCTCTGGCGGTGCGGATCGTCCTCGTCGCCCTGGTCACGATCGTCGCCGTCGCCATCCTCAACTCCGACCGGGGCGTGCCCCTGGCGCTGCTGATCCTGCTCGCCTTCGTCGTCGGCTTCGAATACGTCGCCAAGCGGACCCGTTTCGGCCGTCACGTCTACGCCGTCGGCGGAAACGCCGAGGCGGCCCGGCGAGCTGGGATCGGGGTGAACAAGATCCGGATCGTCGTCTTCGGAATCGCCGGCACGATGGCGGCGATCGGCGGCATCATGGCGGCCTCGCGCCTGCTCGCCGTCAACCAGTCCTCCGGCGGCAGCGAACTGCTGCTGCTCGCGATCGCCGGCCCGGTGATCGCCGGCACCAGCCTCTTCGGGGGCCGCGGCGCGGTCTGGACGGCGCTGCTCGGCGCCCTCGTGATCGGCTCGATCTCCAATGGGATGGACCTGCTCGCCCTTTCCTCGGCGGTCAAGTTCATGGTCACCGGCGGCGTCCTGCTGCTGGCGGTGATCGTCGACGCGATCGCTCGCAAAGAGCGCCAGGCCGCCGGGCGCGTCTAGCCGACCAGGAGCGAGGCGCCGATCGCGCCGCCGAGGTCGCCGAGCTCCGTGCCAAGCAGGGCGGGCGGACGGTCGTCGACGAAGAGGTGCTTGCCCATCTCCCCGCCCAGGGCGTCCATGTAGCGAACGCCCAGCCGGTCGCCGAGCCCGCCGCCGAGGATCACCGCCTCGGGGTCGAGCAGGTTGACGGCGGAGGCGACGCCGGTGCCGAGTGCCTCTATCGCCCGCTCGATCAGTTTCGTCGCCAGGTGGTCGCCGTGGTCGAGCGCCCGCTCCCAGATGCCGCTGGTGAGGCGGAACCGCTCGTGCTTGCGCATCAGCTTGAAGAGATCGGTCTTCTCTCCGGCCTCGTGCTCGCGCTTCGCCTCCGCTTCCATCGCCGCCCGGCCCGCATATGCCTCCATGCAGCCCTTGCGCCCACACGGACACGTAGCGCCGCCGCGCTTGACGACCATGTGGCCGATCTCGCCCGCGGCGCCCCGGCCGAGCCAGGGCTTGCCGTCGAGGACGATGCCCCCGCCGACGCCGGTTCCCCACCAGACGCCGAGCAGCGAGTCGAAGGGCCGTCCGGCTCCCAGGCGGAACTCGCCTTCGACCGCGACCTGGACGTCGTTGCCGATCCTCACCTCGACGTCAAGCGCCTCGGCCAGTGCCTCCCCGAGCGGGAAGCTGCCCTCCCAGCCGGGCAGGTTGCGGGCGCCGCTGACTTTGCCCGTCGCGCCGTCGGCGTCCCCCGGTGACCCGACGCCGACGCCCGCCAGGGCCGCCGGCTTCGTGCCAGCGTCTTCGGCCGCTTCGCGCAGCGCCGTCGCCATCGCCCTGGCCACGTCCGCCGGGCCCCCCTCGGTCGGCGTCGGTTGGCGCGCCTCGCCCAGGACGGCCCCCTTCGAGTCGACGACCACGGTCTGGATCTTGGTGCCGCCGAGGTCGATGCCGCCGCGCGGGTCCGCCATCTGCGTCAGTCTATGGCCGGTGCGGAGGGGCTGGCGGATCTGGTGGGCGAAGCGGCGCTGGTACGAGCGCAACCGGCGCCTCTCGCGCCGCTGGCGCCTGGCGCGCCACGCCGCTCGCGGCGGCTTCTACGTGCGCCAGCCGGTCGAGGGCGAGATCCTCGAGGCGCTCGACGAGGGCCGCTTGCGGATCGGCGAGGGGACGCTGCTCGAGCCCGGTTGCTGGCTGACGCTGGCGCCCGAGGCGCGGATCGAGATCGGCGAGGGCTGCTTCCTCAACCGCAACACGATGCTGGCCGCGCTCGAGCGGATCGAGATCGGCGACCACACGATGCTCGCCAACGGCTGCTTCGTCGGTGACTCCAGCCACCGCTTCGACGACCCCGAGGTCCCGATCACCCACCAGGGCTTCACTTCGAAGGGACCGGTGCGGATCGGCTCCAACTGCTGGCTCGGGGTCAACGTCGTCGTCACCAGCGGCGTGACGATCGGCGAGCGTTGCGTGATCGGGGCGAACTCGGTGGTGACGCGCGATCTGCCCCCCGGGACGATCGCCGCCGGGGCGCCGGCGAAGCCGATCGACAGCGCTGTGTGACGAAAGACGCGCCGATCGCGACGTTTCGGTGCCTATAATTCGCGGACGGCCGTGACCCGAAGGGCATGGACCCCAATGGACCTCGCAGAACTCGTCGATCCCTCACACCCGACAGGTGGCGTGAAGCTCCTCCGCGCGAAGGACGAGCTGCGCTGTGCGCTGGCGCCGATCCGTCGCGAGGGCAGCTCGATCGGCCTGGTGCCGACGATGGGCTGCCTGCACGAGGGTCACCTCTCGCTGCTGCGGGCGGCCCGCGCCGAGTGCGACCTCGTCGTCATGAGCCTCTTCGTCAACCCGACCCAGTTCGGGCCGGGTGAGGACCTCGACCGCTACCCTCGCGACGAGGAGCGCGACCTGCGACTGGCCGCCGAAGCCGGCGCCGACGTCGTCTGGGCGCCGCCGGTCGAGGAGGTCTACCCTGACGGCTTCGCCACCCAGGTCGAGGTCTCGGGCGGGCTCACGGACGTCCTCTGCGGCGACCCCGCCCGGCGCGGTCCCGAGCACTTCCGCGGCGTCGCCACCGTCGTCGCCAAGCTCTTCAACGCGGTCCAACCCGACGTCGCCTACTTCGGTCAGAAGGACGCCCAACAGGTCGCGGTGATCCGTCGCATGGCGCGTGACCTCGACTTCCCGCCGCGGATCGAGGCGCTGCCGATCGTGCGCGAGGCCGACGGGCTGGCGATGAGCTCGCGCAACGCCTACCTCGACCCGGAGGCGCGCGAGCGGGCGACGGCTCTCTCCAGGGCGCTCTTCGCCGCCGCCGAGGCCGCGCCCGCCGCCGGCCTGCCGGCGGCGCTGGAGGCCGCCCGCGCGGAGCTGGGCGCGGCGGGGATCGAGCCCGAGTACCTCGAGGCCCGCGACCCCGAAGACCTTTCTCCCGTCACCGAGCTGGGCGACCGGCCGGTGCTGATCGCGGTCGCCGCCCCGGTCGGCGGCGCCCGCCTGATCGACAACGTCCTGATCCAACCCCCGGAAAGACTTCGAAGACCAGTGACCCTCGGTCGCTGACAGGGAGGAGCCGCATGCAGAGGCAGATGCTCAAGTCCAAGATCCACCGCGCGACGGTGACCGATTGCGACGTCGACTACATCGGCAGCATCACGATCGACACCGAGCTGATGGCGGCGGCGGACCTGATCACCAACGAGCAGGTCCACGTCTGGGACGTCGACAACGGCGCCCGCTTCGTCACCTACGTGATCGACGGCGAGCCAGGCTCGCGCACGATGCAGGTCAACGGCGCCGCCGCCCACCTGACCCGTCCCGGCCACAAGATCATCGTCGCCTCCTTCGGCACCTACGACGAGCGTGACCTCGAGGCCTACTCGCCGGTCGTCGTCCACGTCGACGACCGCAACGAGATCGTCGCCGTCGACAGCCACCCCGAGGTGCTGCTGGCGGCGCCGGCGCATGCCTCCGACGCGGAGATGGCCTGATGAGCTCCGGCGCCCGCTCCCACACCGCGCCGCCGCCGGCAGAGCGGCCGCCGGTCAGCCTGCCGCGCCTGATCGAGATGAAGGCGAAGGGCGAACCGATCGCGATGGTCACCGCCTACGACTTCCCCTCGGCCAAGGTCGCCGAGGAGGCGGGCGCCGACGTCGTCCTCGTCGGCGACTCCGCCGCCAACGTCGTGCTCGGCCACGAAGGCACCGAGGCGGTGACGATGGAGGAGATGCTCGTGCTCGGCAAGGCCGTGCGTCGCGGCCTGCGCACGCCGCTGATGGTCGGCGACATGCCCAAGGGCAGCTACGAGGCGAGCAACGAGGTCGCCGTCGAAAACGCGATGCGCCTGGTCAAGGAGACCGGCTGTCAGACGGTGAAGCTCGAGGCCGGAGGGATCTCGGTCGAGCGCGCCCGCGCCATCGTTCGCGCCGGCATCCCGACGATGGGCCACGTCGGCCTCACCCCGCAGACCGCGACCGCCCTCGGCGGCTACAAGGCGCAGGGCAAGACCGCGCGGGCCGCGATCAAGCTCTGCGAGGAAGCGCTGGCCCTGGAGGCGGCGGGCTGCTTCGCGATCGTCTTCGAGGCCGTCCCCGCCGCCGTCACCGAGGCGATCGTCGAGAAGCTCGAGGTGCCGACGATCGGCATCGGCGCCGGCCCCGCGACCGCCGGTCAGGTTCTCGTCTTCCACGACCTGCTCGGCATCACCACCGGCCGCATGGCCAAGTTCGTCAAGCAGTACGCCGACGTCCACGACCAGATGGTCGCCGGCATGAACCGCTATGTCGACGAGGTCCGCACCCGTCACTTCCCCGAACCCGACCACGTCTACTCGATCGAACCCGCCGAGCTGACGGTCCTCGAGCACTATCTAGATCAGGAGAGCCTCACCTCCGCGAAGGCGTGGGACTGGGAGCCGCTGTCGTAGAGCAGCCGCTCAGTGCGCTACGGACAATTCAGCCTTCTAATGATGTCTTGGATGCTAATGAGCACGCGATGAGCCAAGTCCCGCTGGATCGCTGCCCTGAGCTCTGCATCCAGAGCCCTACCCAAGTTATCACTCGCTCTTTGCACCTCAGATCGCGAAGACCATGAGTTTCTCATGACTCGCTCCCAAGCGCTCTGCGCGTTCTCGACGCTTCTGGTCTCCGCTTGGAGCCTGCGGGACCAGGCACGCTCTTCGCTGTCCGCTTCCGACTCCTGCCTTCTTAGCATCCTGCACAAGTCCTGCGGTGGACCTGGACTTGGAGGAGGGCCAGCGCATAGCCCCTCTGGATCGCTTGCATTCACCGGGTCGTCCCCCGCATACGCATACGCTTCCCCCGTTTGACCCACCAGCGGGTCCACGCTCATGAACTGCGCCATAACCGGGTCGTAGACCCGCGCCCGCAGGTAGATCAGCCCGGTGCTGTCGTTGCGGTACTGACCGTTGAAGCCCAGCGGGGTAGAGGCCGAGCCCGTGTGTTCTTCGACCGCGCCATAGGGCGTGTAGGTGTATTTGCCGGTGGATTTGCCTTCTGAGTCGGTCAGCATCCGGGTCGAGCCGAGGTAGTCGTGATGCAGGTAGGTCGACGCTTCGGAGGCGATCTGGGCGAAGGGCAGCCCGTCGGGCCCGTAGAGGTAGTAGCGGGTGCCGTCGTAGAGCAGCAGCGGCAGGCCTTCCGAGACGTCCCAGGTCAGCTGGGCTTTGACCCCCGAGATTTTCTGCGATGAGCGCAGCCCGTTGCCGTCGTAGGCGTAGGTGTCTTCGATCGAGCCGGACTTGGTGACCGAGATCAGGTTGCCGGCCTGATCCCAGCCGTAGCTCGTCGCCGTGCCGCCTTCTGGTTCGGCTTTGGTTCGCTGCCCGAGCGAGTTGTAGGTGTATTTGGTCGTGCCGGCTTTTTTCAGCTGCGAGGCGCCGTCGTATTCGAGCGTGGTGGCGCCCAGTTTCGTCGGGTTGTTGGCCGCGTCGTATGCGAAGGAGGTGCCCGCCCCGGCTTTCAGCCGCTCGCGTTCGTCGTATTCGTATTCGGGTTTCGCGGCGCCGGGCAGTCCCGTTTGCGTGGCCGATTTGAGCTGACCGGCGTTGTCGCGCGCGTAGGCGACCGAGGCCAGCGTTTCAGCCCCCTTCTTCATCGTCGTTTTTTCGAGCTGGTCGGCCTTGTCGTAGGCGTATTCGTCGACGTTGGTCGAGGCCGCGGGGAAGGTCGTCGAGGTCAGCGCCGAGTCGCGGTCGTAGGCGAATTTGGTTTCGCCCCCGAGCCAGTCGGTGACCTTTTCCAGCCGCCCGGCTTTGTCGTAGGCGCGGGTGATCGATTTGCCGTTGGGGTAGGTGACTTTGGTGATCTGATTGCCGAGGTCGTATTCGTATTCGATGACTTCACCATTGCCGTTTTCGACTTTCGTCAGGCGATCCAGTTCGTCGTAGGTCTTTTTGGTCGTCCCCGTCACGTCTTTCATTTCGGTCACTTCGCCGTCTTTGCCGTATTTGTAGACCACGTCGGCGGTTGCTTCTTCGGAGTAGTCGACTTTTTCGAGCCTGTCGCCCGGGTCGTAGGTGTAGGTGATCGTGCGGCCTTCGGGGTCTTTGGTTTTTTTCAGGTTGCCGGCGGCGTCGTATTCGCTGGTTGCTTTGCGTTCGAGCGGGTCGATCGTTTCGGTGACCTGCCCGAGCGAGTTGCGTTTGTATTCGGTCGTTTTGGCGTTGCCGTCGGTCCTGCTTTTGACCGCGCCCATCGAGTCGTAGGCGGTTTTCAAGACGTCGCCGTTGGCCGCTTTGACTTCGGTGCGCTGATTGGCTTTGTCATAGATGTAGGTCGTCGCGTGTTCGTTGGAGTTGGTGAGGACTTCGAGGTTGCCAGCGGCGTCGTATTTGTATTTGGTTTTGTGGCCTTCGGGACCTTTGACCACTTCCGGGCGCCCCTGGGCATCGCGTTCTATTTTGGTTTCGTATTCGGAGGCTTTGCCTGTAGCGTTGCCACGCGGGGAGACTTCTGAGGTTTGCATCCCGTCCGTGTCATAGCCCCAGGTCGTCTTGTCACCGGCCGGGTTGGTCTTGGCTTTGCGGTTGCCGTAGGCGTCGTATTCGAAGGTCGTCGTGCGCCCCAGCGGATCGGTTTCTTCTTCGAGGTCGCCGTTGGCGGCCCATTTGAATTTGACTTCCTGGGTTTTCCCGCCGGGCGCTGGGCGTTTGATCGTTTCGGGGTCGCCGGAGGCGTTGCGGGTGATCGTCGTCGTCTCGCCCTTGGGGGTCGTTTCCGTCAGGACGTCGTGGGTTTCGTTGTACGTCCAGGTGGCTTCGTTGCCGTTGGCGTCTTTTTCGGATGTCTTGTTGCCCTTCAAATCGTAGGTGTAGGTGGTGGCGTGGTTGTTGGCGTCGGTCTTTTTGAGCAGCTCGAAGAAGGCGTTGTATTCGTATTTGGTCGTCTGAGCGAGTTCGGTGCCGGAGGCTTTGGTGACTTCGGTCGGCTCCCCCGATTCGTTGAACTTGACCAGCGTTTTGGACCCGTTGGGCTCAGTGATCGTCGTTTCTTTGACGCCGCCCGCTTCTTTGTATTCGAGTTTGCGTTCGCGCGTGAGTGGGTCGGTCTGCGCTTTGGCGCGATTGGAGCCGTCGTATTCGTTTTTGATCGCGTTGCCGAGCCCGTCGATGACTTCGGTCAGTTGGTGGGAGCCGTCGTATTTGAATTCCCAGCTCGGTTCGGCCTTGCCCGGTAGGGTGACCGTCGCCAGGTTGCCCGATTCATAGCTGTATTTGACTTCGTGGCCCATCGGGTCTTTGACGCTTTTGACCTGCGCTCCTTCGTAGGCGAAGGTCAGCGTCCGTTCGGCTTTGTCTTTGACGGTTTCCAGCTTGCCTTCTTTGTAGGTCAGGGTGAGGGCGTTGCCGAGGCGGTCGGTCTGTTCGGTGAGCTGTCCGGAGCCGTTGAATTTGAGCTGTTCTTGGGTCGGCAGGGTGTAGACGTAGTTTTCGCCCGATTTTTTCAGCGTCGTCTGCGACCAGGACGGCGGGTAGTAGCTGCCCGCGATCAGATAGAAGACCACGGCTGAGCCGTTTTCGTGGTGCACGGTCGCGGTTTCGGCTTCGACCGTCAGATAGGTGCCGTAGGGGCCGCTCCAGCCGTAGCCGAAGGCGCCCGCTTCGGCCGCGGAGACGGCGATCTGGGAGTTGTAGGAGCGGGTGATCGCGAGCGTCGGCCCGCGCCCGCCGAGCGGGCCGAGGTCGGTCTGTTCCTTGCTCAGGTTGCCGGTCGCCGCGTTGATCAGGTCGCCGACCATGCACCTGGGCATCCCCCCGCTTGCCGCCGCGGGGTTGCACCCCACCGCGCCCTTGGCGCATGCCCCGCTGGAGGAGGAGACGCACCCTCCGCCTGAGGGGACCCCGCTAGAGGGGGGTTGGCAGGTTTGGCCTAAGGCGGGATTGCAGCCGCCGCCGGCGCTTTCTTCGATGGCATAGCTGGCGGACACGGCGGGCACGCCGACGAGGTAGAGCGGTTCGGGCTGCTGGAATTTGTATTCGGCGTCCCATTCCATCGTTTTGGGACAGAGGAAGCCTTTGCCTTTTGCCAGGATGGCTTTATTGACGGCGGCAACCGCTGGGCCGCCACCCGTAAACGCGAGTTCGACCGCCAGCGAGTAGGTGCAGTTGAGGAAGCTGCCGCATTTGATCGTCAGTTCGCCGCCCGTGCCCAGGTTCAGCGTGCCGTTGCCCCCTTCGCCGTTGAAGGAGCTGCCGGTCGGCAGGCTGGGGGTCGTCAGGGCGCAGGCCGTTCCCCCAAGGTGGCAGTTGCCTTCGAAGGTGAGGCTGGAGATGGTCGCTTTGACCACTTCCCCCGAGCCGCCGTTGCTCGTCGTTTCGCCTTTGAGGGTCGCGGTTTCGCAGCTGACGGTGCCGATGTTCGATAAGAAGGTGGAGGGGGCTTTGGCTTCGAGTTTCGTGCCCGATTTGTATTCGGTCCCTTTGCAGGGGCTCGCGTTGGCCGAGCACAGCGTGGTGGCCGAGGCCGTGCCGCCGGCAAAGACCAGCAGACAGCACAGCACGCCGAGAACGACAGCTCCCGCGCGGAGCACCCGTCGCATCGCTCACTCCCGTTCATCCGTTGCCGCCCCGCTAGAGCACGGGACGATCAGCGTCTTTCATTACCACGTGTGTGAGATATAATCAAGTATTTTTGTCTAAAAATTACGCGCCGTGCACGTTTCCCGTGCGCTGGCTACGATCTGGACGGTCGAATGCCCGTCTACGAGTTCGAGTGCGAGGAGTGCGGCGGTCGCTTCGAGGAGCTGGCGCCGAGCGACACGCGCGGCGTCGTCTGCCCGGCCTGCGGGGCCAAGCGCACGCGGCGGTTGCTCTCGCCGGTCTCACCGCCGGGGCGTCAGCCCCGGGGCGCCGGCGTACGCTCCGGCGAAGCGCGGCGTCGCGGCCGCGAAGCGGCCCGCGGCGAGCGCCTGGCGGAGACCAAGCGCAGGCGCGCGGCGGGAGAGCCCTGATGGCGAGCGCCGAGGGACGGCGAGAGCAACTGGTCGCTCTTTATAAGGAGGTCCAGGGCTGCACTCGCTGCCCCCTCCACGAGACCCGGACCAAGGCCGTCTTCGGCGCGGGCGACGCCGACGCCGACCTGATGTTCGTCGGCGAGGCGCCGGG
>Ga0070693_100000898_pt1 | contig 13255 bp, 9 predicted proteins | sample KBSK1103metaG_FD_65472 | JGI IMG/M metagenome (GOLD analysis project Ga0070693, IMG submission 65472) | Corn, switchgrass and miscanthus rhizosphere microbial communities from Kellogg Biological Station, Michigan, USA - KBS K1-10-3 metaG | ecosystem: Host-associated > Plants > Roots >...
CAACGCCGTCTGCTTTCGACAAAGAAACCTGAAGTGCGCCACCGCCGCGCTTTTCGCGGCCCTGAGTGCGGGCGAAGTCTACGAGGATGTGCCGCATCATTTGTGCCGCCAACCCAAAGAAATGCGCGCGATTCCGCCACTCAACTTTCTTCCAATCGATCAACCGCAAATAAGCTTCATTGATCAGCGCCGTCGTTTGCAGAATATGACCGGGACGCTCGCCAGCCATGTAGCGGCGGGCTATCCGGTGCAATTCTTTGTGGACCAGAGGCATGAGTTGATCGAGCGCCATTGCATCGCCGTTGTTCCAGGCGACGAGTAGTTCGGTGATCTCGTGGGTTGTGGGAGTCTCTATGGGACCCTCCGGCTTTGCGCGATATAAGCAGGAAACCCAAAGTGTTAGGCATATAAGCTACCACACTCGAGCAATTGGCTCCAATAATCCGACGCAAAACTTGTCGGGCTGAATCACGAAGCGAATGAGCAATCCAGAAAGCAAGAAATATCTCGCGAGCGTTAGCACTTTTTCGAGCAGGCGACGCCTTCATAGATGAGCGCGGCGACAGCCCGATGCAGTTAACAAAACGAGTAATGGACTCGCGGCCCTTGTCGCCGAACTCCAGACGCAGCGGAGCGCGCGCATGCTCTTCAAATGAATCGGTCCTGCAAGCGGCGCCCGCTGATCGTATAGTTACGCGGCCTTTGCTGGAAAGGAGGCGGCCCGGTATATGAGAAACTGAAACGATGAGGCACCAAAAGCAAGAAACTCAAACCATTAACTAACTAACCTAAGAACTAAGGAGTAACAAATGTCAGCTATCACACAAATCAAGGCCACGATTCACACTGGGAACCGCAATGATGCTGGAACAGATGGCTCTGTCTATCTTGGCATCTGCGGCCGCGAGTTTCACCTAGGCATAGACGACGTAAACGACTTCGTGAAGGGTAAGACTCAAGACTACTTTCTCGGCAGTGGCTCTAACGTCGAACGACCGACATTCAATGACCCAAGATCCCCTCAGCTTGACACCACGGATGCGGACCGATACCCCGTATACATCCGTTTCGAACCGCAAGGCGATTCCCCGGCTTGGAATCTCGAGAGCGCTTCAGTAACCATAACTCCCGGCGGAAGTAAGTACTTGCGCTTAGTAGGTCGAGACAACCTTTGGCTCGGACAAAACTTCGGGAAGTTCTGCTATCTCAAGAAAGTGTAGAAGCAGAACCTTCCACCTGTAGTTAAATCACTGCCAAGTGAATTTCGCTTAACCAGCGAGATGGAGCCGACGCGCCTGGGCCCGGTGTTACCTTGCCACGCATCAGGCCGGCGCGCGGCTCATCCTTGACAGTCTGCCGGAAGTTTGGACTCACTCCACCGTGACGGACTTCGCAAGGTTGCGAGGCTGATCGACATCGCATCCTCGGCGCACTCCGATGTGATAAGCCAGCAACTGTAGCGGGATGATCGACAGGATCGGAGAAGTGAGATCGCTTGCGTGCGGAATTTCGATTACGTGATCCGCTATCTCTCGGGCTTCGTTGTCGCCTTCGGTCACTACCGCGATCACGACGCCGTCCCGCGCCTTCACTTCAACCATGTTCGAAAGCGTCTTCTCATAGCGAAGCTTCGACGTCGCGCTGTTCTCGTCGCGAGTGCTGACTACAACAACCGGCAAGTCCTCATCGATGAGCGCGTTCGGACCGTGCTTCATTTCGCCTGCGGGATAGCCTTCGGCGTGAATGTAGGAAATTTCTTTTAACTTGAGCGCGCCTTCGAGCGCGATTGGATAATTGATGCCGCGGCCGAGGTAGAGAAAATCGTGCGCGCGATGAAACTCGCGCGAGAGCTTCTCAATCTCCTCATCGCAGCCGAGCAGAGTTTCCATCTTGACCGGCAGACCATTCAACGCTCGAACGTGCTCGAGCGATTCCTCTTCTGTGAGCACGCCGCGCTGCTGCCCGAGATAGAGTGCGAGCAGGTAGAGAACCGTCATCTGACTGGTGAAAGCCTTCGTCGAAGCGACGCCGATTTCAGGACCGGCGTGAGTCAATACGGTTCCGTGAGATTCGCGCGTCAGCATCGAGCCCTGCACATTGCATATCGAGAGAATCTTCGCGCCTTTTTCTTTCGATTCACGGACGGCCGCGATCGTGTCCGCGGTTTCGCCCGATTGAGAAATCGCGATCACAAGAGTCTTGTCGTCGAGCAATGGATCGCGATAACGAAATTCCGATGCGTAGTCGATTTCGACCGGAATTCGAGCGAGCTCTTCGAGCATATACTTGCCGGCCATCGCCGCGTGCAGGCTTGTTCCGCACGCGATAGCCTTTATCGAAGTGAACTGCCGGAATTCGGCTTCGCTGATTTCCATCTCATCGAGGTAAACACGCCCGGTTGTTTGAGAGACTCGGCCGATCGTCGTGTCACGAACGGCGCGCGGCTGTTCGTAGATTTCCTTGAGCATGTAATGCTTGAATCCGCCCTTCTCGGCCGCGATCGGGTCCCAGGTAATTCTCTGCACTTCGGGATAGACGGGATTGGCTTCGAAATCAGTGACGGTCACGCCGTCGCGGGTGAGCACGGCCATCTCGCCGTCGCCAAGGAAGAACACGTCTCGTGTGTGATAGAGAACGGGCGGGACATCAGATGCGACGAAGTATTCATTATTCCCCAAGCCAATCACAATCGGCGGCCCCTGCCTGACTGCGACAATCTTTTCGGGTTCATCGGACGACATGATCGCAAGCGCGTAGATGCCGCGAAGGTCCGCGACTGCGCGGCGCACCGCGGCTTCCAGTGTGGGCTCGCTTTCCTTCAAATACTTTTCAATCAGATGCGCGATCACTTCGGTGTCGGTTTCGGTGACGAGCGTGTGGCCTTCGGCAACGAGCTTATGTTTTAGCGGGAGAAAGTTCTCGATGATACCGTTGTGAACAACGACCACGTGACCGGAGCAGTCTTGATGTGGATGCGCGTTCTCTTCGGTTGGCCGTCCGTGCGTGGCCCAGCGTGTGTGACCAATTCCGTAGCTGCCGTCGAGCGGTCTGAGTCGGATTGCTTCTTCGAGATTGCGCAGCTTGCCTTCGGCGCGGCGAATCGTGAGCGCTCCATTGTCATCAACCACAGCGATGCCCGCCGAATCGTAGCCGCGATATTCGAGCTTCTTCAGCCCGTCGAGAATCACTCCAACGACTTGCTTATCACCTACGTAACCGACTATTCCGCACATCTGAGTTTCCTTCCTTGTTCCTGCTGACTAGAATCACTTGAGTTTTTTCTTGACCACTGCGGGAACGCCAACCGCAAGCGAATCGGGCGGCACGTCTTTGGTTACGACGCTGCCTGCTCCGGTTACTGAACCACGTCCGACGCGGACCGGCGCTACGAGCATCGTATCACTTCCAATCTTTACATCGTCTTCGATGATCGTTTCGTTCTTGCGCACGCCGTCATAGTTGCAAGTCACCGTGCCTGCGCCGATGTTCACGCGTTCGCCGAGCGTTGCGTCTCCCAAATAGGTTAGGTGCGAAGCCTTTGTGCCGCGGCCAATCTTAGACTTCTTCACTTCCACGAAATTACCAATACCCGCCTTTTCTCCGATTTCAGCTCCAGCTCGCAGGCGCGCGAAAGGTCCAACGGTTGCGCCGTCACGAATCACGCTGTCTTCGATGACGCACGAGTTGCGTATCGTCACATTGTCGCCGATCTCGACATCTTTCATACGTGTCCACGATAGAATTGTGCATGCTGACCCGATTCGGCTTGAACCTTCGATGATCACCTGTGGATGGATCACCGTGTCGGGAGCAATCTCCACATCCTGATGAATGTACGTCGTAGATGGATCGAGAATCGTCACCCCGGAAAGCATAAGCTCACGAAGCTTGCGTTCTCGCAGCGTGCATTCAAGGTCAGCAAGTTCGATCCGAGTATTCACACCCAGTAGCTCCTCCGCGTTTGAGTGGCATAGCAGACCGACTCTCTTTCCATGAGCCTGAAGTATTTTCGGCACGTCGGTGAGATAGAATTCTCCCTGCGCGTTGTCGGTGGTCAGATGGTCCAGCGCGTCCAGAAGCGGAGGGATGTCGAAGCAGTACATACTGACGCCGACTTCCTTAGTCGAGAGCTCTGCGGGCGAGGCGTCCTTCTGTTCCACGTTGCGAAGAAAGTTTCCATTGTCGTCGCGGATGATCCGCCCGTAGCCGGTTGGATCATTCAATAGCACGGTTAGCATGGTTGCCTCGTTTTTTTCCTCGCGATGAGTTTGGACGAGATTCAGCAGTGTTGCTGCTTCAATCAGCGGAGCATCCCCGGCAAGGATCACGATTTGACCATTGCGTCCGGTTAGCTGATTTCGAGCCGCCATCACCGCGTGACCGGTGCCTTGTTGCTCGGCTTGCAGGACGAATCGAAGCTCTGGTGTGACGTTCTTGCTGTTCGAGAGTCGCGTTGCTGCAGCTTTGACTGCGTGCTCGACCTCTTCGGCCTGATGTCCAACGACCGTGAAAATGGCTTGAGGAGCCAGTTCGAAGGCTGAGCGCAGAACGTGTACGATCAGCGGCAGGCCCGCGAGTTCGTGCAGGACCTTCGCTCGCCGCGACTTCATGCGGGTGCCTAAACCGGCAGCCAGAATCATTACATCCGTCATACGGCTCCAACTCGCAGTCACTCAGAGGAGAACATCAGGTCGCGACCGTTAGACCAGTGGCCGACATTGATTCTACCCTCACGTGAAACATTTGTTTAGCGGGGGCGGGGATTTCGCATCGCTTGATGAGATATATCGTTACCGCGTCGCGACCGTTTCGGTTTGATGGATCTCGAGGAGCAGTCGAGCGAGCTTGGCCGGATCGTGGCGAACCAAGCCGTCCTCGCGAAGCACATCTCGAGCGATGATTTGAAAGCGATGTAACCGGCCGGTGCCTCGTATTGACGCCTCGCGGGGCTCGTCTTCGAATCCGCCGGGACGCACCAGCGATGCCGTATCTACCGGAGCAGCGCCATCGGAGAGGTACTTCTCTCTCAAGTGCCCTCCGATCGCCGCGCTGTTAATCAGAACATAATCAAGTTCCAATTCAGGGCTGTAGTCGAATAACGTACGCAGGTGATCCTCCGCGGTGAAGTGATCGGTCTCGCCGGGCTGAGTCATTATGTTGCAGATGTAAACCTTTAAAGCGTTCGAGGCTCGCATTGCGTCTACGATTCCGTCGACCAGCAGATTCGGTATTATCGAAGTGTAGAGTGATCCGGGGCCGATCGTGACGACGTCGGCGTGTTCGATGGCTTCGAGCGTTTCCGGCAAGGGGCTACAGTGTTCGCTCGACAACCGCAGCCTTCGAATGGGTGATCGCGACTCCACTATGTTTGTTTCACCTCGGATGATGCGACCGTCTTCCAGTTCGGCGACGAGAGCAATATCTTCGGCGGTGGAAGGGAAGATCCGGCCTTTGATTGCAAGCACCTCACTGGTGACTTTGATGGCTTCGAGAAAATCACCGGTCACGCCCGCGAGCGCCGCCAGAAACAGATTCCCGAAACTATGGCCCGAAAGATCTCCCTCTGATTCGAAGCGATATTGAAAAAGCCTGGTAAGCAGATGTTCGTCTTCGGCCAGCGCGGCCATACAATTGCGGATGTCCCCGGGCGGAAGTATCTGGAACTCTTCCCGGAGCCTCCCGGAGCTACCGCCATCGTCGGTCACGGTTACGATCGCGGTTAGGGTCTCTATCCACGCGTCGCTGCCAACAAGCCTTGCCGCAGAGTCTTTGCCGACATATACCTTCAAGCCGGAAAGCAATGTGGAAAGTCCAGTGCCTCCTCCTATGGACACAATCCTCAACCCTGAAAAATCTGTTTTCATAATTGGAACCAACTGGTTCGATCTCTAAGTCTATTCTTCGATGAGGTCGAAACCAAATCCGGTTAGCTGTTGGAAGTCTTCGTTGCCGCGGAGGCTGACGAGGTCAAGGTCGCGGCGCGCGTGGGATCGATGAATCGGCCGCAGTCCGATTGCACGACGCAGTGAGTCGAGGGCCTTGGGAGCGTCCTCAAGACGGGCGTGCGCGGCGGCTAGAGAGTAGTGGACGTGATCGGCGCGAGGGTCAGCCTTCAGCGCCTTTTGGAATAGCTCGATCGCTTCAGTGGTGTTTCCCTTATTGAATTCGACCACACCCTGATCATAAAGCACGTCTGGATTGCGCGGAACAGATGGCGCGCGAGCAAGCCGCTGGTCACAAATTACCAGATAGGTGCGCACTCGAGCGAGAATCTCCAATTGCTCGGCGAACTTCGAAACTAGACTCTGGAAAGCGGGCTTCGCCGCCGCGAAATCATGCCTATTGAAAAGTCGCAACGCCTGTTCGAATGCGCGAACCGCAGCCAGCGTTCCTGGTGAAGGAGGCTTCTTCGGTGGAGGTGGAGCGGCCTTGGGGAGTGGCGTCCTGCGTTTTGCAATCAGAACTTTTCGCGACGCGATCTTCGGTTTCGATGCCCTCGATGGGTTCCTTGCCGCGAGCTTCTTCGCTGGCGGAGTCTTCTTAGCATGCGACTTCGCTTGTTTAGCGGGTGACTTGACTGCTGCTTTCTTCTTTATCAACTGCTTCTTGCTCGGATGAGCTGTAGCTTTTTTGACAGCCGCACGCGGCTTCATCTTCTTTGCCGGTGAAGGCCTCTTCGGCGCGGCAGCTTTTTTGGCTTTTGGAGAAGTCGTGATTCGCCCAGGACGCGCCGGTTTTCGAGATGATGCTTTCTTTCCCTTAGTGGCGCGGATTTTTGGCGGCGCGTTCGAGCGCCTCTTGCTTGCTTTGGTTATAAGGCTGCTCATCGTTCTCCTCAGGATTGAGAATGAACCAGCTCCACTAAATCCTGCGCGCACGCTAGTTTATGGCTGTTTTTATATCAACTATTTGTTGGCAAGTCAAGAAATACCTTTTCGTTCCGAGTCAGTTAGACGCACCGACAGGCAGCTCCGTCGCGCTTTGAGAGCCGCGACCCGAATCGCTATCCAAATAGCATCGATAAATAGTTTATGAGCACTGAGCCACCGCCTCGCCACCAACATCCGAAAGCCAAAGACCGTGACAAAGTCCGTCACAGCCTCACTTAGACGATTCGGCACAGTGCGATTGCCGCTATTAACGGGTAAATGTATAATTTGGGGACGTTTAGCGACTAAAGAAACGTGAATCCAAGGTTTTACCCGGAATGAAAAAGACGGAAATTAATTCATCGCACAAGCGGCTCGACTCAAAGACTGTCCTTGTCACGAGAGCCCGGGCCCAAGCCGAAGAGATGACAGTTCTGCTTGAGCGGCTGGGAGCGAAGGTTATTCATGTCCCGACTATCGAGTTCATTCCTCCGGACGACCTTGCGCCGCTCGACAATGCGATTGGCAGACTAGAGGAATATGATTGGATCATCTTCACAAGCTCGAACGCTGTGGACTTCTTCATAAAGCGTCTACGGGAAAGCCGAAGCGGCGCCTCAATGCTTGGGACCGCGTCAGTTTGCGCAATCGGGACCGCCACGGCCCGGGCGCTGGAGGAAGCCGGGATACGAGCAAACGTCGTCGCCCAGGAATCAACATCGGAAGGTGTTCTGCGAGAACTCGTCGAGCGTATCGGAGGAGAAAACATCTTGCGGGATCTAAAGATTCTTATCCCGCGAGCGAAGGTGGCAAGGGAAATCCTTCCGACGCGGCTTCGCGATCTGGGCGCTCACGTAGACGTGGTCGAGACCTATCAAACGGTACTTCCGCAAATCAAACGAAGCAGTTTGAAGAAGCTCTTTGAAGAAACTCGCATCGACGTCATCACGTTCACAAGCTCGTCCACGGTGTCGAACCTTGCGGCGCTCCTGGGATTGACTGATCTCTCGGGTGCGCTAAAGAGCACCCTTGTGGCTTGCATTGGACCCGTAACGGCTGAGACTGCCCGAAGATTTGGCCTGACGAGTATTATTCAATCCGATGTGTACACCGCCGCCGAACTCGTGCGTGTATTAGCGACAGCAATCGGCGAAGAAACGCAGTAGAAAGTAGTGAACCGGTTCAGGTTTTAGTGCTGCAATAATACTTAACGTCGCCGTTCTTGAAGCGTGCAAAGCATATGCTGAAGGTTCGTTCACAAATCCTGCTGCTTTGCCTGATGTTGACTGCGACACCTGCTGCTGTCGTTCGGCCGCAGGATGCAGCGAAATCATCGCAGGATGAACCACTCAAACTGAACGCCACGCTGGTGCAGGTTCCCGCCACCGTAACGGATCGCGGCGGCAAGTTTGTGACCGACTTGTCGCGCGAAGACTTCGCGCTCTTCGAAGATGGCAAGCGCCGCGATATTTCACTCTTTAGCATTTTGAAACAATCCTTCACGGCTGTGTTGGTGTTGGACACATCCAACAGCGCAGAAGACCGGCTGAAAGCGATTCAAAAGACGGCGGCCGAATTCACAGCGGAGCTCAGACCTGGCGATCGCATGATGGCGATCTCGTTTGATAACGAAGTCAGGGAACTAACCGAGTTAACCGGGGATCGCGACGAACTGACCAAAGCGATAGCCGGCACGGAATCCGGTTTCGGTAAGCTTTTGTACGAAGCCGTCGCGCGTGCGTTGGAGCTCTTGAGAAACGTCGAAGGCCGGCGCGCCGTAGTGCTGTTCTCCGATGGCGTAGACATGCGCAGCATAGAAGCTACCGCGCAGAGCACAGCGCGGCTGGCTGAAGAAGTCGGCGCTGTGATTTACGTCGTGCGGTTTGATACTCGTTGGTGGATCGAATCTGCCGCCCGCAAACAGGAAGCTGAACATCCGAAGCGCAAGACACCTTTTGATATCGATGGCCGAATCCCGCTTCCGCCTGATTTCGGCGGCCCGGATCCTACACCAACCGGTATCCCAAAGCCTAACGCTCCCCGGATAGAGATTGGCGAGCGGCCGCGTCCGCCTGTCGTTTACGATCCGGGACGCGAGGGCTCGCGCACTCAGCAGTCCCCCGACTCCTCTGATCCGATAACCTCGACCCTGGACAAGCTGTATGGCGAGGCCGACGCTTACCTTCAAATGATTACCACTCAAACTGGCGGGCGCTTGTATCTGGCGGATACCTTTCAAGACACGCGCGCAGCTTTCGCGGCAATCGCGGACGAACTGCGCAATCAGTATCTGATCGGTTTCTACGTCGGCGCGGATAAGCGTGACGGCAAGTTTCACAAACTCAGACTCGATTCAACTCGGAAGGGCTTAGTGGTTCGTGCGCGAACCGGATTCAGAACCTCGGTTGAATCGTCTCGCTGACAAATTCACACCCCTTAGTCGCTAATCGAACATCCCTACACTAATTGGTGTAAGCCTCAGGCGATCGAGCGAGCATCCCAGTTTGCACTTGATAGAATCCTGCCTTAATTGCGAACAGTTAACTTCTCGTCGACCTCTGACCACTTGCGGCACGCATGTTGCGCTAAGCTCGCGCGAACAAACACTGCTGGAACTAGCTGGAACTTTGAAAGGCAAGAAAAATATGAAGCGCATTCTCCCAATCCTCCTCACGCTGCTTGCTCTTCTCGCCGGGTTACAGATCAGCGCTCTCGCACAGACAAGCGAAACCATCAATCTTGAAGACTCAGAATCGGACGATGCGGCTCCCGCGACGCGAGTGGCGCGCTTGAGTTTCATGGATGGCGATGTTTCCTTCCTGCGGGCTGGAGTAACCGAATGGGCTCCTGCAGTTGAAAATCTGCCGCTGCTCGCGGGCGATCAGATATACGCTGCGCGCGGCGCGCGCGCGGAGATTCAACTCGGACGTGGGAATTACATCCGGCTTTCGGAAAATACAGAACTCACGATTGCAGGCCTGTCTGAGAATTCCGCGCAATTTGAAATCACCGAAGGCGTCGCGATCATTCGAGTCGAACGACTCGCTTCAGCCTTCGGCCGCTTTGAAATCGACACGCCGAATTCTGCGGTTGTCCTTCAAAAGGACGGGTTCTATCGCATCGATGTCCGAGGCGAAAAGGAATCTGAACTAATCGTGCGCGGTGGCGAAGCCGAAGTGTCAACGGACGAAGGCAGCTTCAGAGTTAGAGAAGGCCATCGCTTGCTTGTTGATACAACTGCAGGCGGCAAACTCGAACTCGCGCTCGACACAACGCGTGATGATTGGGATCAATGGAGCTACGATCGAGACCAAACGATCGCCAGAACGAGCGTGGACGTGGCCCCGGCAAGCGTCACCAACTACGAGACAACCTATAACGATTTCTATGGAGTGAGCGATCTGTCGAGTTACGGCACGTGGACGAATTATTCGTCGTACGGGCAGTGCTGGATTCCGAGGGTTGGCTCAGACTGGGCGCCATACAGATTGGGTCAGTGGATTTGGATACCATCCACGGGATGGACCTGGCTTTCGAGCGAGCCGTGGGGATGGGCGCCTTATCACTACGGCCGCTGGGCGTACTTGTCCGGACTGGGGTGGGCGTGGATACCTGGCTTCGGTCCGTATAACTCTGGCTACGGCTACCGCGACTACCACTGGCGGCCTGCGCTGGTTTTCTTCTTCAATTGTTCAACGCCGAACCGACACTACGTTGGGTGGCATCCGCTGGCGCCGGGCGAACGTTGGCGCAGACCCGACAGGAGAGATCGCGACGACAATCACGCGCATCTGCAGTATCCGAATCAGCGGGGTCGAATGCACATACAACCCATTCGAAACGGCAACGGCGTGACTGTACTTCCTCTTGACGGATTCGCGCGCGGAGATCGAACGGCCGGCCGGCCCGGTGCTCCCGGACGAGACTTATCGGATTCGATGGGGAAAGGCGTGCGCCCGGGCTTACCGGAGATCAAACCAGTTGCGGTTGCACCGTCGCTTGAGGATAACGACCGCAGAAGGAATCGTCGAATAGCGGTTCCGTCGGACGATCTCATCAGGCGTCCGGTGGTTACTCGCAATCAGGATGCGAACACCGGCGCGACGGTCGGCACTCGACGAGAGCGGCGACTCATTTCCCCACCTGAACGCGGCGATTCGACGCAGGGCCCCGCCCTGGTAGAAGGCCGCGCGGAGCGACGTGATCGGAGATCGAAACTGCGTGAAGGTTCCGATTCGGCCGATACAAGTCCGGGCATTCGTCCGCCACATTCGACATCGGCAGCAGTGGCTGACGTCGAGAAAGCGAAGGGCGAACAATCGGAGCGTCGCGAACAGTTGCGACAACAAAGGCGTCTCGAGCGCGAACAGAAACAGGAGCAGCCTCCGGCCGAAAACCGAGAGCAGGTGCGTCAAGAGCGCCGTCAGGAACGAGAGCGGAACCAGGCACAGGACCAGCCGCGCCCGGAAAACCGCGAACAAGTTCGACAGGAGCGTCGCCAGGAAAAACAACAAGAGCAGCCGAAATCCGAGAACCGCGAACAAGTGCGTCAGGAACACCGGCAGGAAAAACAACAGCAACAACAACAGCAACAACAACAACCAAAACCCGAGAATCACGAACAAACGCGTCAGGAACGTCATCAGCAACCTGAGCAGCGCCCGCAACAACAAGAGCAACGGAAGAAACCCTGACGAACGTGACAAGTGATGCGTGAGGCGTGACAATTAATACCTCCCCTCACGTTTCACGCATCACTGATGACTCTGGTGGCACGGACTGGGCGGACGAAAAAGCGAAACTCAGTAAAGATACCCCATCTGCTTCATCCTCCTTCGCTCATCCTCCGCCTGGTCGGTGCCACCAGATTCTGCATCCGGTTCTGAACGATCAATCGTTATCCGGTTATCAAGCTTCAGCAAGGAGGCGAACTATGAACCCTCACAGAGTAGTCGTGCTCTCGATATCCGTTCTTCTCACGTCGGTCGCGCTTTGTAGCGCAACCGCTCAATCTCCGAGCGGTACTTCGTCCCGCGGGAAGAATGGCCGAACGCCCGAACATAAGATCGACGATGCAAAGCGAGATGCCGGCGTCGAGGTGCAGTCGCAGAAGCCGTTTGAGAGGCCATCGGGTGACGGCACGCAAACGGTCAGCTCGGCACTCCATGCTGCTGGTGACAACCTTAAGCTTGCCGTTGATCTCGTCGTGCTCGATGCGCAGGTTCTTCAGCAGAAGACGGGACGCGTCGCGGGTGATCTGAAGAGGGAAGACTTCGCGCTTTCAGAAGACGGCGTCAAACAGCAAATAACTCACTTCAGTCAGGACAGCCTTCCGCTATCAGTCATCCTGCTCATCGATCGAGGAGGTTGCCTCGATCCGTTTAGCGAAAAGGTGCGTCACGCCACTCGAGAAGCACTACAAAGATTGAGACCTCAGGACGAAGTAGCCCTGATGGCCTTCGCCGACAACACCGATTTGATCGCGGGCTTCGGCCACGGCAAAGACAGAATACTCGAAGCGCTCTATCGAGTGCCGCCTCATGACGAGGAGGCGGGCCACTGCTTCAGCGGCGCATTCCTCGAAGCTGCAAACTACATGCGGCGCGCAGGAAATCCGGATGGCCGCCGCGTGATCATAATGATCACCGGTATCACAACATACTTTGATTGCCTCGCAGTCTCGGCGGAGGATGCGCGGATGGCGATTCTGGAATCAGGCAGCGTCGTATGTGGAATCGTCCCAAAGACCCCCGGCCAGCAGATGGAGAACGGCATCATGCGAGCGGCGGCGGGCATTGGCGGAATCTTCAAGGCAAAGACTTCGAACCTAAAGCAACTCGCGGAGGAAACCGGCGGCGAAGTTCTGATCGACAAACCGGAAGTTCTCGACCAAACGTTTAATCAACTCATCGATCACCTGCGAACGCGTTACACGCTTGGATTTGTGTCCACGAATCGGAAGCGCGACGGAAGCTTTCGCAAACTCAAACTCGAACTCACGCATCCCCCGGCTAATCGCGACGATCGCCTCGTCGTGAAGACCAAACGTGGATACATCGCGGCGAAGGAAATCTCATCACCCCAGGAGCGGCCTCGGACACGGTAGCCGAAATGGTGCGGTCTCTGATTTCAAATCTCAAATTGCGTTCTTTGATTGTTGCTTGAGAGCGACACCGAGCGACGCGGTCTGGTACTGGCCGAATTGTTTGAACGGTGATCAGGTTCTGACTGGCGCCTCGGTGGTACGTATCCATGTGAGATATTTTCGCCGCCGTCGTCGGACGATGATACGATGAAAGTTGAGTCTTGAATGCTTTCGTGTAGATGACTGCCTCGTCTGAATCCATCTATCACGAATCGGTCTTGATCTTACCGAGAAGCAACGG